>Ga0307517_10002647_pt1 | contig 28579 bp, 20 predicted proteins | sample 23_EM_MG_FD_194515 | JGI IMG/M metagenome (GOLD analysis project Ga0307517, IMG submission 194515) | Populus trichocarpa ectomycorrhiza microbial communities from riparian zone in the Pacific Northwest, United States - 23_EM | ecosystem: Host-associated > Plants > Roots > Unclassified | place... | reverse complement strand
AAAAAATATAATAGAACTTAATGGTCATTTTATTTTTTTTCAGAGTTAACTCGTTTGTATTTAAAAAAAATATGTTATTTTTTCATTTAGTTTTATATTTAAAAGAGAAAATCTAAAAAAAAAAAACACTCCAGCTACATAATTAGTCTCATTCTTGCTCTCAAATAATTTTTATTAAGTTTTTTAATTCATATTTTTATTTAAATTGTATATCTTAGAAAAATTGAACGTGAAAAGAATTATTGAATTTATTAATTTAGGCGCGCATGCATGACTTGTACGATCGTGAGAAGGAGACTTTTCTCAAAAGTAAATCTGGGAAAGATAGTGAATGAAACGGGGATAAGAACTCTTTCCATTATTAACCTTCTTCAGACTAACTGACGACACTGAAAGCTCAAAAGGCCTCTGTAATGTCAGATGAACAGTTCAAGGACAAAATCTAAAAAGAATACCAACACCAGAGAAATTGGAAGTTACAGGAATTTATCTTGCAACTCAATTGACATCATCCACAACTTGATTGTTTACAAACAGATTCTCCCTTCTTATAGGGAAACCTGTGGATTCCAGAGCTGGACCCCTGAATGTTAGCTCCGATGATGCTCTGTAATTCGGATCAATAGAGGAAGGTCTAGTGTTGGCATCTGCAGAACCTGGCCTGAAGGAACTGGTTGCTCCCCCAGGATATCGCGAGGGAGAAGGATACCTCCTTGTTGGACCTATCAATCCCCCAGCCCTTAATTCCATCATATCAGTACTTCTTGAAGATGAATCTACATATGACCTGTCTGCGGAGGCCGATGACCCTACTGGAGCTCCAATTGTAGCAGATGCGGAGCTAAAAGGATCGTCAGGCCCCCACGACGTAAGCGCTTCCTTCTTCTTGGCAAAGAATTGCCATGCTCCAAAGAGAAAGAGTACGAAGAGCAGCACAGGACTTGTCCATAGCATTGTGTTGAATTCTCCTTTAAATATTGGAAGGTTAGAGCGATACATTCCCACATACCCACTCCCGAGGCCAAGAACAACGATTTTTTCACGGTCGCTGGCAATTAATGGCATCACTCTTCTTCTCTCAATGGGAGCATTTGTCAACTGATAGTTCAAAAATGACGATTTGATCTCATCCAGACCAGCAGAGAAGAGAAGGCGAGGTCCCCCAACCCTAACATAATGCTGAGATGAAACATTGTACACGAAGACCTTCTCTTCATTAACAACAAACAAGTAGCCCTTGATGGATTGTAAAGCAAGGGGTTCCTCCATGTCGAATTTTCTCTTGGATCTGACCCTGCATTTAAAGTTCATTATATCCCCCAACAACAATACTTGAATCAATTCCCCTTCTGATGTAAACCCATATGCTTTAGACCGTTCGGTAGCATCAAAAACATAATACCGAGCAACAGAATGGTCCAAACCTTCACATTCAGATTCTCTGACTTTCATGCTCCTCAAATCCAATGACCCTGCACCACTTTCTGTCAAAAACAAAAGCCTTTGCTTCAAGAATGCAAGTGGTCTACTTGTTGGCATGGCAGAGCCATGAACCGTCCCATTTTCCCTAAAAACCCTAATCATCCCTCTAACATCTAATGACAAGATATACCTTGATCTGCCAACATGATGCACTTCCAAGATACTTATAGGCGAACGTTGATCCCAATCCTCATGGAACGCAAACTTACCCACATTTTCCATAGAAAGTGTACTCCACTCTTCTCCATTCGACACATAGTGAAGTTTATGCATCAAAATTGCACCATTCTGATGCCCTGTTACCACAGTACTCTGATTCTTAAAAGCCGATAAATATGAAACCATTGTTGTAATTGGTGAAGAGGACATTGTGTAGAATTCAACCGCTACATCCCCATTCCTCAAAAACACATAAACCCTCCCTCGATCATCACCAACAGCAACATACTTACTAAGCCCCTCGTAATCTCTAAATGGCAAAACATGAATGCACGTTGCATCAGAATCTAGTTTCACAGCAGACACAAATTGAAACCTCTCTGACCACAATGGACTGTACTTGGTAACTGAACCAGTCCTCACCCTCTCTCCATCTCTAGTGGTCTTAACCTCGAATCCCTCTTGTTCAACTTTTTGAACCAATCTCTTACCATCAAATTTTCCCTGATCAATCCTTTCTGCCTCTTGATTCTGTTCCCTACCAATAGATGCTACTTTTGGTAACTCAGATAATTTAGGCTCTAATCTAGCAACTATTTCACTAAGGTTCCTCACTAGTTGTTCAAGTTTATGTAACAAAACTTCTTGCTGATTAAGCTTAATTCTAGTGTCAGACTCTTGTTCTTGATAACGAGCATGATTGATATCATGCTCCAGCTCTTGTTGGGTTGAGACTGAGCTAGAGTCTGCCAAAATTCTAGATGGAGAACAGGAAATGGAAAGCAAATAAAGGAAAAGGAACAGCTTGCCTTGGTGAGTATTTGCCATTGAAGAAGCTTGAAAAAGTTGTGTTTCAGTGTGTTGCAGTCGACATGTTTTGTACAGTGGAATTGCAGATCTTTGGTGTTTGGATCTAAATATTGCAGGGGAATTTAGCTGGAATCTATGCTAGATTTGTTAAATCTAAGGTGAGAGAAAATAGATATTTTAGATCAGAAAAAAAAAGTTTTTTTTAGGTTCTTGACTTGGGTCTGTACGCTGTTAGGGCAAGGAGCACGGTTTTTCAGGTGAAAGTACTTTGTTCTCATAAGTTCATAACTAGAGTAACAAAGGAAATAATGCAATCAGGTCGGTCTGATTCTAAGCTTCCAACAGCCAATCATAGTTGGACACGTTGATGATTGGCTGAATTTGGGCCTCACTACTTTTTTTTACCCATGCTTCGCCACGGACGTGATATTTTTTTTTATAAAGTAATTGTATAGGTAAGGTTTTTTGATGTATTTTTATATATATAAAAAATATTAAATGTAAATTAAAAATATATTGTATACATGTAATTAAAAAACCAAGAACTATTACTATATTAAAATTAGTGATTAAAAATAAAAAATATATATTAATGATAACTAAACTAAAACTGAAAAAATCAAAAAACAGATATAAATAAAAATATTTAATCTTGCATGATATAATATTTATCCGGTTATATTTACTAATTTTATTTATTAAAATTAGTTTTTTATTCAATCAAACGATATTAAAAATAGACACACATAATAAATTGATTAAATAAAATAAAAGTGAAAACAATATTATGCAAGACTACACATATCAAAAATATTTTTTGAAAATAAACATTTTTTATTTTCAAATCTTGTATACAAAAGATAACAAAAAAATATAGATGAATCATAATATTTTTTTCAAAAATTAAATTCGCACAACACCATAAAAAAACAATTTCTATCAAAAAATGGTTAAATAAGAAAAATAAATAACAGAAAAAGGATATTAATTGAAACATAAACTTTAAAATTATTTTAAAAAAGATATATAAAAAAACAATATAAGTAAAAAAAACAATAGTTTAGTTGTTGTGACTTAACTCATCAAACTTATAACCTGGGCTATAAACTCAATTGGATTCAATATTTTTTCCCCTTAAATTTATATTCAACCTAGAAAAGAGGGCTAAAAAGAGTCTAGACTCGCGGGCCTGTGACCCAGCGTGTCTGGGCCACATAAATGAAGAGCCCGAGAGCACTGATGGGCCTGAGTTTATTTTTACTTTTTAAATTTTTTTAAAGAGGAGTATGATATGTTGTCCATCCTTATTTTTTTTTGAAAAAAAATAAACAGGTGACACATTGCTCACCAAGGCATATGACGTCTCGTCTGCAAGCCCATATTTCGGGCACTACAGTGATAGGTAAAAAATCTAGCAACTATTGTTTTGGCAAAACCCCCCTATTTTCAAGCTATTTCAACCCAAAAATACCTTACCAACACCCTTATAACACTCACAAATCATCTCAACAACTCTAAATACCTAAAAAATGATCCAAAAAGCCAAAATCAAACTGATTTAGTTTTGGATTTCCCGACTTATATCTGGTTTTCATGCAACATTGAGGCTTTAAACAATCTTCATGAAGCTCCTTTCATCTCATAGAACTCGTGGACACCAAGAAAACCTATTAAGGTGGCCAGAAATAGAGTTAACAACAACTTTTTATCTCATTGCTGGAATCCAACAACCCCCCCTCTCTCCTCTCTCTAACCAAGGTAAAAAATAATACAAATTAACTTGTGTATTAAAATTCATTTTTTAAAATTCAAGGGGACCTAAATTGTATGCATTGCATTATTTTTAAAGATCGAGAACCTAAGTGTATTTTTCATGCAATCTCTGGAATGCCATCTGTGTTTGACGTCTTTTTCATTTGGTCCCCTTCCTTTTAATTTCACCATTGACTAAGAATTCAGACTCAATTGACCTTTAATTAGGATTAAATTGCACAAAATAAAACTTCGAGGATCAAAATGAATTATTAAAAAATGCATAGTATGTCCACAATATTTTATGAGTGTGTGGACAATGTCAGTTTAACTATAAACACCATGCAATTGTTAGATTTTTACTTAACATTACCTAAATTGATCTTCATTGCTAATTTTTGTCCTAACAAGAAGAAAAGACAGGGCTACACATTTAATTGGTAAACATAACCCTAAAATACACCTAAATATATCGTTTTGGTCCGTGAATCCTCCCTCTTCTCTCTATTTGGGACTAGTGGAAGGTGGAAGCACAATGATATACTCAGCAATGCTAATTTTACAGAAAACAATTTCCAAATCAAAATAATCTCATCGATAGTTTCTATAAAGTTGAATGATTGAGATTTTCAGAGAATTAATTTCAGGAAATTTTTCCAGCAAGATTATGCATAACTAAGGGCACGAAAAGAGGTGAAATCGATGAAGATTAACTTTTTAGAGGAAATGTTTCACGGTTTTCATATTAGGATCTCTTGCTCTATCAATCAAGAAGTGACAAACAATTATCAACGAACACCAGCAATCTGCTAAAACACTTCTAATTTCTAAATATAGCAACTCTTTGTTTAGGAGCAAAATGTCCAATATGGTGTACTATTACCATTTGCGATCTATATTTTAACAAAAAAAAACCTTGTTTTTGTTGTAAGAGGGGAATTGAGAAGAGAAGGGCATAAGAAAAATTGATCGTTGACATAGATATTAGATTCAAATGATGTGTATAAATAAAATAAGACTATGATGTTATGTTTTGTTTAAGTGATGTTGTGTGTTTCATTTGCTTACATTTTAATTAGTTTTTAGGAAGAATGTGTTGGAGTTCTAAGAATGAGAAACTCTTTGCATATATATTGTTTTTTGTTGTAACAAAGAGATCAAGCCATAATTGAGTAATTGGTACAACTTTAGGAATTTCAGATATTCTCTCTCTCTCTCTCTCTCTCTCTCTCTTTCTCTCTGTGTCACCTGCACCAATCTTCCATTCTTATTTCTTTATGTTGTTATTCTATCATTAATTGTAAGCTTAGAAATTTCATTGCTCCAAGTGGTATCAGAGCAAACATCTTCAGACTCTCAAAATGCCACCTAAGACTAGATCCTAAGATGCAAGGAAGGTAGATGAAGCTATCAACCAAGAGCACACCCAGAAATATGACCAACTTCAACACTAACTTGATAATACTAGGGTTGATACCAATATATGATTTATGGAGCTTAAAGAAGCTATTGATGCTCTTGCTTATCTTATGGAGTCAACATTGTAAAAAACTCAACTTTCTACTGGTGAGTTTAGTATTCCTAAGGAAACACAATACTCAGTTGCATGAGAGTTTTTTGCTAAGTTCAACTAGGCCAATGAAGGTACGCCTCCTTGTTATAAACTACGTAAACCAAAACGTGAGTTTCTTATTTTTGAAGGGGAAGATGTTCATAAGTGGATTTATAAATGTAATCAATACTTTGATGTTGAAGGGATTGATGATTATGAGAAACTTAAGTTGACCTCCTATTATTTGGATGGAATGACTTTATATTGGCATCAAAATTTTACGAGAAGTTTGGAAGGACAAGTAGTGTCTTGGCAGGAGTATATAAAGGCCATATGTTGTAGATTTTTATTTTTGAAGGGGGGGAGGAATCCTTTAGAGAAACTTATTGAATTGAAATAAAAGAGTGATTTAAAAACCTACATCAAGGACTTTGATATCTTTTGGAATATGACTGAGATTTCTGAAAAAAATACCTTGGTGTTTTTCATTGAGGGCTGGAAGTAGAGGTTAAAAATTTGGTTAAGATGTTTGAACCAAAATCTTTAAAACAAGCTTACACATTAGCTAGGTTACATGATAAAACCCTTACCCACAAACATTACAGTTCAAATCCTAATAAACAAATTTATCATTCAACCACCTATACCTACCAAAACAAGAACTACCCATTAACTAGCTACGATAAATGCTTACCAACGCATCCTAATAACATCACTAAACCAATTCATACAAGCATTTTATCAACCCCAATCTATAACCCCACTAATACCACAAGAACTACTAGACCCATGAGGAATAAAGACTTGAATGAAAGGAGAGCTAAGGGCCTTTACTTTTGGTGTGATGAGAAGTTTGTGCCTAAGCACAAGTTTAAGAACAAGAAGCTTTATTCATTGTGTGTTATTGAAGAGGAAGAAGAGGGTAGTAAAGAGGAAGGTGTGACTGAAATTGAGATTGACACTCACAATTCAATATATTTCTTAATGCTTTAGAAGGAGTTACTAGCCTAAATACCCTTAGAGTCACTAGGAGGGTTGGAAAACAACTATTGTTTATCCTTGTTGATTTTAGAAGCACACATAATTTCATTAGAACCCAAGTAGCTGACAAGTTGCATTGTAAGCTCATCAATATTAAACCCTTGACTGTGCAAGTAACTGATGGTGGGATAATGACTTGCATTTCAGTATACAAAAACTTCCAATGGTCAATGCAGGGAGTAGAATTTGTGACTGATGTTTTTATTCTGGAATTGAAAAATTATGATATGATTTAAGGAATTTTGTGGCTGGTTAGATTGAAAACTATGATTGGCAATTATAAAGAGATGTGAATGACATTTCTATGGTAAGATCAAAAAGTGATTCTCAAGAAAGATGATTCAGTATTAATGGAAGTTGTCAGATTTGAACAACTAAATGGCTTATTAAGCAACACTAGATTAGTTTCTGAAATTAATTTATGCAGCTTAAAATTCATCGAGGACTAGGGCTAAGAGGTGCAACTAATGTCTACTGATCTTATGCTAATGAAAATGTTGTATTTGAAACTTTAAAGGTGGGTTACCAAGAAGTGTTTGAGGAATTAGGGGCTTACCATCACCACGTAGCCATGAACACGATATACCTCTGAAGGAAGGGTCTAATCTAGTCAACCTATGCCTTATAGGCACTTAAGCATACAAAAAGATGTTATTGAGAGGATGGTCAAGAAAATGTTGGATTTGGGGATCATCCAACACAATCATAGCTCTTTTACTTCTCCAGTGGTCATAATAAAGAAGAAAAATGGGTTATGAAGACTATGTATAAATTATAGAGCATTGAACAAGCTTACAGTGAATGATAAATTCCCTATCTATATAATAGATGAAGTTTTGGAGGAGTTAGTTGGTGCCACTATTTTTTCTAAGATTGACCTCATATCTGGTTATCACCAGATAAGAATGTCCTTTGAAGATGTTCATAAGACAACATTCAAGACTCATAATGGGCATTATGAATTCCTAGTCATGCCTTTTGGCTTGACTAAAACCCCAACAACATTCTAAAGTCTAATGAATGAGGTATTCAGGTCCATTTAAGAAAATTTATCCTTATGTTCTTTGATGACATCCTTATCTATAACAACAGTATGACAGAACACTTGGAACACCTAAAAATTGAATTTTGAGTTGTTGAAGGCTAACAAGCATATGCCAAGGCCAACAAATGTGTTTTCTGTAGTAATTAAGTCAAATACCTTGGTCATGTTATTTTTGCAGTAAGGGTGTTAACTGATCTTTTAAAAGTCAAGGCAATATTGGACTGACCCAAACCAAGCAACATTAAATAGTTGAGGGGATTCCTAGGTCTCAATGGCTATTAGAGGAGATTTGTAAGAGGCTAGGTACCATCTGCAAACCCTTAAAAAATCTGCTTAAGAAGGACTCTTACAAGTGGATAACAGAAACAACTACAACCTTCAATCACCTCAAGAGGGTTATGACTAATCCACCAGTGTTGGCATTGCAAAATTTGGGTAAACAATTTATTGTGGAAATAGATGCTAGTAGTGGTGGAATGGGGGCAGCCTTAATAAAGGAAGGACACCTAATTGCATTCAGCAGCAAGTCATTTAGGGCAACACAACAGGCACTCTCCATTTATGAAAAGAGAGATGCTAGCCATTCTTCATGTTATAACCAAATATAGGCATTATTTGTAGGGTAGACATTTCAAAATCTACACTAATTATATTAGTCTCAAATATTTACTGGAGCAGAAGGTGACTTGTCCATCATAATATGTGTGACTAGTCAAACAACTTGGTTTTGATTATGAAATTGAATTCAAGAAGGGTAAGGAAAATGTGGTTGTTGATTCACTATCAAGAGATTTCTGTGGTGAGCTAAGTACCTTAGTAGTTTCTACTATCTCTACTATATTTATGGAAGAAATCAAAAGGTCTTAGGTAACTGATGTGGTTATACAAACTCTCATTTAGGAGTTAAGAACAGATCTTGCTTCTCATTCCTATTATTTATGGATCAATCAATTACTGTATAGAAAGGGAAAGGCAGTGGTTGGCAATGATATAACTCTATATATTAAGATTACTGCCTTATATCATGACTCAACATTGGGAGGCCATTTAGGGACTATTGTTACTACTAAGAGGGTGGCTAGTTGGTTTTACTGGAAAGGGTAGTAGAGACACATCAAGCAACATGTTAGGGAATGCCCTATCTGTCAATAAAACAAATTGTAAAACACGCTCACCCTAGGGCTGCTACAACCACTTCCCATACCTAAAGCCTTATTTATTGACATTAGTACGGATTTTGTGGAAGGGCTGTTTAAGTTTAAAGGAAGGGAGGTTATATTTGTGGTAGTTGACAAGTTTAATAAGTATGCACATTTCATGACAATTATTTATCCCTACATTGCAAGTGATATGGCTAGAGTTTTCCTTGACAATGTCTACCAGCTACATAGCCTACCAACTACAATTGTTAGTGACAAAAATGTTGTTTTCCTGAGTTTGTTTTGGAAGGATTTGTTTGCCTGTCAAGGGGTAAAACTCTGTTATTTGACTGCCTATTATCCTCAGTTTAATGGGAAAATGAGATGGTAAACAAGTAACTAGAGAACTATTTACGCTGCATGACAAGTGACTCCCCAATTTAGTGAGTTAAGTGGCTTCCACTGGTAGAGTGGTGGTACAACACCAACTGCCATATTGCCACAAAGTCCGCTCCTTATGAAATCTTTTATGGCTATCCTCCACCTATACACATTTTATATTTTTCAAGGGACTCACAAGTAGAGGCAGTGGATGGTTTTTTTTTTTTTTTTTATCAAAGAGGGAACTAATGTTACAAACTATTAAGAGGAATCTACAAATTGCACAACATAAAATGATTCAACTAGCTAACAAGCATAGAAGTGAGAGATCATTTGCAGTAGGGGATCTAGTCTACATCAAATTACAACCATACAAGTAAAAAACATTAGCCCATAGGCAATCTTGGAAATTAGCTTTAGAGTATTATGGTCCCCATGAAGTTTTAGCAAGAATTGATACCGTGGTCTATAAGCTAAACTTACCCTCATCTGCAACCATCCACCCTGTTTTCCATGTGTCCTAATTAAAGAAGGTTGGAAATAGGGATGTGCAAGCTACACTGCTAGATTTGCCATTTGAACCTCTTCTCCACCCTCAAACCATATTAGATTGTCGAATGGTCAAGAAAAACTACCAAGCAACCACTCAAATGCTCATCCATTGGAAGGGTTTGACTTTTAAAGAAGCCAATTGGAAATTTACTGATGAATTAGCCTTGAGATTTCTATAATTTGACCTTGAGGACAAGGTCGATTTAAATGAGGGGCAACTATTGCGAAAAGAGAATTGAGATGAGAAGGGCACAGGAGAAATCAACCATTGACATAGCCGTTAGATTCAAATGATGGGTATAAATAAAATAAGACTATGATGTTGTGCGTTTTGTTTAAGTGATGTTGTGCGTTTCATTTGCTTGCATTTTAATTAGTTCTTAGTGCCATGTTTGGCTTAGGAAGAATATGCTGGAATTCTAAGAATGAGAAACTTTATGCATATATATTGTTTTCTGTTATAATTGAGAGATCAAACCATAATTGAGTAATTGGTACAACTTCAGCAATTTAGGAATTTAAGAGATTCTCTCTCCCTCTCTTTCCTTCTCTTTCTCTTTCTCTCTTGGTCACCTGTGCCAATCTTCCATTCTTATTTCTTCATGCCCTTGTTCTATCATTAATTATAAGCCTGGAAATTTCATTGCTCCAGTTTCCCTCGCAAAAGCTAGACACCTCCTTCCTCTTAGGGGTTTACGACTCCAATATATGCACCCTTCCGAACTTAGAGAAGTAATTCTCTCTAGTTAAGGAAAAGTTTTGTTTTGCTTGTAATTTGTAAACCAACCATATATTGGAGTTACAACATTATTTAGGGCCACTGCTAAAAAAGAGGGTTATTAGCATTGGATGTTAACAACATAATATTTCATATGCAAATTTAGCAACAGATTAATAACAAATTACATATATATTAATTTTTTAATATTAGCAATTGATTTAGCAACGTAAAATCGGTTGCTAAAAAATAAATTAATATATTAAGAATCAACAACGAATTTTCCGTTGCTAATATGGTAACACAAAATTTGCAATGAAAAAGTCTGTCGCTGATAAAAAGAAAAGATTAGAATTTGACTTTTATATAAAAAAAAAAACAAAACAATGAGGTGTTAATAATTAATTGGTACATTGCAAAAAAAAAAAAAACCTCACACGAGGAAATACCAATCTCAAGAGAAAAAACCTTTAATTCTCCAAAAGAACCCTAACCCTATCTATCCCTTTCTTCATTTTTCAAAACCCCCATCTTTTGTCACTTTTTTCAATTGTTCTCCATGAATATGTGCTCCCAAGGCATCCTTTTCCAATAACCCCATGTGTCACTTTCTTAACTTCTTCTCTAATGCTGTGCTCTCACGGATTTCATCTTGCAAGGAACAAATATGGTGCAACAAATTAAGATAACAGGTATAAATATAAACTCATATTTGAGAGATTGTATTTGTAATTTAGAGAGAATATATATTATTTTATTAACTAATTTTATGGAAGAGAAGAATAATTTTGTTCGATCTTTTACAAATTATTTGTTAAATATGGCTATCATCACATGCTAATGTTTCTAATTCTTAATGTAATGTTCTTTATCTTTGAAATTTCTATCGGCTAACAAAAATCTAAAACATGACAAATAAATAATGTATTTCATTTTAAATTCATTAACTGGGCGAGGTCGATCGATGTAATGGAAAACAAATATACAGAGAGAGGGGGGGCTGGGCTTTGTGTTTAATAGGAAAATAAATATTGGATGATCAGTACTTGATGATATTATAAACAGGGCAGAGAGAGTGCAACTTAATTTACTGATGCTTACAATCATTAATTTCATGGTTACAATTTGAAATAAAAGAAATTGTTCTTATTTAATAGTGTTAAACAGAGCAAAGCAGAGAGAATGTGATTTACATGTTTCAACTAATAAAGGAAATTGGGAATTCAATTTTCTGATTACAGTTGTATGCAATGAAGACAATTTGTAGGCTTGCGGAATGAACATTGTTTACATATAAATCTATACTCAATTATTGTCTTTGAAACTTCACCATGTATTAATAACTGTATATGATAGCAGAGGTAAGAAGGAAGGAAAGATATGTAATCATTTTACTTAATAGTAATTCTAATTGGTATTAAATATTAATTTATAACTTATTGGATTTTGAATCCCAAAACAACATGATTTGCAGTTCATACCTGTTATAGCATATCAAAGAAAAATTTAAAATATAAGGTTGCAATCTTATATTGACTTCTAGTATTTATTTATTTATTACTATGTATCTTCCTTCTAGTTAAAGTAATGCTATTAATTTACTCTTTTAATTTCTTAACACTACTATTCTTGCTCTTTTTTTTTTTTTTTTCTAATTTCAGATTGTTGAACCCTTCACATCACATTACTTATTTGCATTTGGAGTTGCCAAGTTTTTGGGTTGTGCTTGTTGGGTCCTCCAGGTTTGTCAATTTTGAAAGATAACTTGGTTTATAGAAAAATTGCATGGGTAATGAATCTTGGCATTTGTTTGCTAATAATAATGTAATTTGTCTCCAAGGTGTTTTTATTGTTTATACCACTCTTCTTTGAAAGAGAAGTTATTTTATGTGTTGTGCAGTTCAGTAACCATAGATTAGATAGACATATAATCTTATTTTAGTTTGTAAGTATTTCTTTGTTTAATGCGATGATCTTAAGTAATAAATTATCGATCAAATAAATATTTAATAGTTGGTTAAAAATAATAATTGTGGCATATGTTTGCATGAAAACTTCATTTCTATAATATTACTTGACAATGCAAACAATTTTTTTTAATAGAAGAGCCTAGATTACTAAAGCTGAAGAAAACAAATGGTGGTGGGAAATAATAAATAGAGCAGTTGCTTGGTGTATCCTAATTAATTAGCTAGCTATTTTGCCTACATAATTTTACTAATCTATAGGAAAATCAAAACAGCATAGTATCTTTCCTCTTTTCACATAATTCCAACAACTTAATTATATTTCAACTTCATGCAGTACTCCAATGTTGTTATCTTTTCTTTTATTGCAAGTTTTCATATCTTTCCCTTTTATAACTTATGAGCAAGTTATTAATGAAGTTATTTTGATAATTTATTATATAAAGTGTTAAATATAGATTAAGAAATATATTAAATAATATTCTAAAATTTTGTTGGTTTTAATTATGTTAATTAGATTAATATGGACGATCGATCATGAATATATCGTCGTCATAGGGATGGTCATATTTGTTCAGAATTTATTGCGGGTGTACAAAGATTTATCAATTTTGCATTTTCAATTGATGAAAATGTATCTGGAGGTAAAATTAGATATCCTTGTGTTAGGTGCAAAAATCAAAAGTTTTTAATGGAAGAAGATGTTTATAAGCACCTATTTTCAAGAGGATTTTTACATGATTATGAAAATTGAACTGTATATGGAGAGCCTTATGTTTCAGAACCAATAATTGCTGGACCTTCATCAGTTGGGTGTAGTCATGTTGTGAATGATGTTTATGAAGAAAATTCATATAGAAATATGGTTTTGCATGCAATGGGGGTTGGTGATACATACTCTAATGATATGGTTTCTAGTCCTATGGTAGCAGAGGAACTTTCGAATCCAGAGGAAGATAAATTTTATAAATTACCAAAAGCTGCAGAGGAGTCTTTATGAGATGGGTGTACCAAGCAATTCAAATTATCTGCTTGTGTACAATTGCTTAATATGAAGTCAACTCTAAATTTGACTCAGACTGCCTTCAACAAATTTACTGAATTTACAAGAAGTTGCATGTTTGATAATGAAAATTTGGTTTTAAATTTCTATAATAGCAAGAAATTTATGCGGCCACTTGGACTTGGTTATAATAAATATGATGTGTGTCCTAATTATTGTATGTTCTACTATCGGGTAGATGCAATGAAAACAAATTATGACTTTTGTGAAAGTTTACGATACAAACTTATAAATCTTAATAGTAAAGGTTCTAATAAGTTAGAGAAACAACTCCGATACTTTCCTTTGACACCAAGACTTCAGAGGCTATTCATATCTCCACATCATGCTAAAGATATGACATGACATCATTTTCATAGGTAAGATGATGGAGTTATGGTGTATCCATATGACGGGGAGGCATGTAAGTAGTTTAATCAGGACCATCAGGACTTTGCATCCAATCCACAAAATATTCGGTTAGAATTATGCACTAATGGTTTTAGTTCATTTGACATGTCTTCAAATGTCTACTTTTATTGGCCAGTAATTGTAACTGTTTATAACTTTCCTCCTTGGAAATATATGACCTGACAATTCATTTGACTTATTATTATTGATAAAATAATATCTAGTATTAATTTATGTTCTTTATATATTTTTCTATAATTTTTGAAATATCCACAAATAATTATAAGAAATTCAATAAATGGGAAAAAAAATCATGTTTTAAAAAATAATTATTGAACAAATTAGCAATGGATCAACAACAAATTTTTCATTGCTAATTAACAACGGATCAGCAACGCAATATCCATTGCTGATTAGCAATGGAATATCCGTTGCTGATTTATACAATCAGCAACCGAATTTTAGCAACAGATAAATTGTTGCTAAAAAAATCAGCAACTGATAATCCATTGCTAAAAAATTAATATATATTATTTGCATCTGACATTATCTGTTACTAATTTCATTGCTGATTTTTGTCAGCAATAGATTTTAGTTTTATCTGTAACGGACTAGATAGTTACTAATGAACTCATTTTTTAGTAGCGGGCGAACTTTTTTTTTTTTTTTTAAAAAATCATTTTTCACGTACCTTATTCGATGCATGTATTCGTCATTTAGTTTGATGACAGAACACAAGGTCACATCCTTTCATTTTGATTCACAATAAGTTTGTCTATACCTGCATTGCAAATACAGTCGAAGGCAAAATTCTAATCGCATGTTTTGGAAGTTAATCCAAAAGAGTGTGCGCTCGTCTCCCAAAAATAGATGCATCACATGATTTCTCAAAGCAACTACGGTAAATAATGAATAATTCCTTTGGTTTGTATGTATTATTTTACCAATCAAGAACTCTAAACTAATTTACATCATCCATACAGCAATTAGTATCCGGTGATGGCATATTTTCAGATAATACTCTATACAGTTCTTATGGATACCCTTGGGTTCGTTCTTTCTCTGATTCTGATTCGATTTGAATGCAGCATACATGGCTTCAACTTGACCTACCATAATGTTACTATTGTGGTGCCTAGATTGCAGAGAAGGGCACCTTAACATCTCGTGTAGTGACGGGCCGAATTTCATTTCTGCTGCAGTTTGTGTGAACTTGATCTAGTTTGCGAGCCGCTTAACTTTGCTGAAACAGTTTTCCTTGGTTTATTCTCTCTCTGGATCTGCAAGTCAGATAAAACCTACTAAAGTTGCAGAGAAAACAAACATAGATGTGTTTTAGCACACAAGTATCAATTAAATGAAGACCATGCTAAATAAATTGAATTAAATTCACCAAGTTGGATTATAGTAACTTTGAATGATACTTTCATTTCAGTTAAAACAGAAGAATCCCCTCTTTTTTTCTCACTATACATACAGTATCCAATGGTAAAATCTGAATCGCCCCCAGAAAGCAAAATCAAACAAATTATATATAAAAAAGTTTTGAAGCAAATTATGATAAACTTTTGCGCTTATTTAAAGCGTTGAGAACTTCCTGATATAGCTTACCAAATTCGAAGAATCCTCTGGCATTGAGGCTGCACTCCTGTCATCTCTTTCAAAGACAAAAGAATGAACCGTGCTCGATCCATGCTTCCGGGATGATGGCAGAGAATTTCTTGATTCCCGCCCAAGAAAGATGACTGCAATATTTTACAACGTAAAGTTATAGTCAGTGGCATCCACGAGATAGAAACATTGACTCAATTGACATTGATTTGGTCAAATTCTCATATTCAATTGAGTAGGGTTCTTCTGTGTATAAGACAGCATACACACCAAGACATCATATTTGACACGAATTCTTGTTAAGTGATATGAAAAAAGTACACATAAACATGAAGCTAATTTTAACATTAGTTCGCATGCTTGTTGGAACAGGGATAGGTTACAAGGATTGTGCAAAACTTAGTTGGAGAACGAATGTGCAGGCTGCAGAAGCTTGCTATAATGCAGAACTGATTAAACACATCAGATTGATAAAGGCATGTTTGACGGGAGAAATTATATAGATTTGAAGTAGAAGAGCTGATCATGAATGAATTCATGACATCCAATCAATGCACACCATTTACCTTTGATGACGTGTTCCTATTTCCTATGGGTCGCATGTGAAAATACGCTGCCAAAATAAGCCTAGAGAATGTAAGATCAGAACCATACAAGTAAAACTGAAACTTAGTTGTGTGGAAGCAATGAGGCAACAATTTAGATATGTGATAGTTAGTAACAACAACAACCAAGTCTCGATTCCAAACTAATTGGGGTCAGCTATTCCTTTTAAACCATTCCGTGCAATCATATACCAATCCGCCTGAACATCAAGAGATAATATAGTATATAACAGATCATGCATGAGAAAATATAAGATCATGCATGGGAAAATATAAGATCATACATGTTATCTTAGCTTTCTTCCTAGTATCAGGCACACCATTCAGCTTCCCGAAGATTTCTTTGGAGCCTTCAGCCTCCGCTGGTGACAAGAATGTAGCCTGTTTTTCCTGTTTCTAATCATGATCAGTCATCATCTTGCAATTGAAACCATAATATTCAGGACAAAATCATAAAATCATATGAAACCTATGGGTCAGAAGATCCGTATCAGCATCAGACTTCCTAATTGGAATAATATATATAACCACAACTCTTGAGAGATCATGTCTATGGATATGCTAAGAACTCACTGCTTCATAAGATGGCTGCTCCTTAACAAGCCTCGTTTCTGTTTCCTCATCATCAGATGATACATATACATCATCCTTATCTATGAAAAATTGAGAAATCATTTCCTTATCTTTCTTTAAGTTCATTCGAACAACATTTCTTGTAACTTCTGCAGCCTCATCTAGAAACTCCTCTTCATCTTCTTCGGCTTCTTCATCTTCTTTGCCTTCAAACTGTTGGAAATAAAAACAAAGAAGGAGGAATTGGAAGGATAAACGGTATAGCTGCAGCTCAATACCAGAAGCAAATCTTGTTATATTTTCTTGTTGTTTTGCTCACCTTTTATAGTACAAGGAAGAGTAAAAAAACTACAAAGCTTAATTAATGAAGAAGTAGAAACTCTTCCTCTTAATAAAAGACCATAAAAGCTAATAAAAGACATTGAACGTTACAAATTATATTTAACACCCCCTTTTAATTTGCAATCTTAAAAAATTCCTTGAATTGTTGAAACTTCTCAGCTGGAACAACTTTGGTGAGGATGTCTGCAGGTTGATCATAAGTATTGATAAACTCTAGCTGGATCTCCTTCTTGTTGACCATGTCTCTAATGAAATGATGTCTCAACTCTATGTGTTTTGATCTTGCATGAAAAACAGGATTCTTGGTCATAGCAATGACTGATATATTATCACATAAAATAGTGGTAGGATCAAGAATATTTTGCTGCAGATCAAAAATGATTCTTCTCAACCAAACTAACTGACAAACGGCTTCATTTGCTGCAATATACTTTGCCTCTACAGAAGATAAGGCTATAGAACTCTGCTTTCTTGAACACCAAGAGATTATATTTGTTCCAAGACAAAACACATATCCAGATGTACTCTTCCTATCATCATAGCTTCCTGCCTAATCACCATCAGAATAGCCAATCAACCTGTTTTCATCTTGTTGTTTATACAAGATTCCATGATTCTTGGTTCCTTGAAGATATTGCAAGATCCTCATAGCTGCTTCAAGGTGAAGTTTGTCCGGATTCTCCATAAATCTGGAGATAATGCTGACAAAATAAAGAATATTAGGTCTTGAATTTGTGAGGTAGATTAAGGACCCAACGAGGCTTCTGAAATACTTTGAATCAATCTTTGTTGCACCATCATCCTGCAGTAATTTCTCATTTGCTGCCATTGGAGATGCTACTAGTTTACACTCTGACATGTGAAATTTCGTTAAGAGATCTGCTACATATTTTTCTTGTGAAATAAAGATTTTTCCTGGAAATTGCTTCGCTTGAATGCCAAGAAAATATCTCATTAAGCCAAGATCTGGCATCTCAAATTCTTTCATCATAGCAGTCTTGAATTCTGCAACCATATCCTTACTTGTTCCTGTATAAATCAGATCATCAACATAGAGACAAACCATTAGAAAATCTTCTCCCTTCTTCTTTATATAGAGTGATGGTTCGGATTGACTTCTACTAAAACCATTCTGATGAAGATAAAGATCAATTTTATGATTCCACGCTCTTGGAGCCTGTTTTAATCCATATAGGGCTTTATGAAGTCTGTAGACTTTATCTTCTTTTCCTTTTAATTCATATCCAGGAGGTTGCTGAACATAGACTTCCTCTTGCAATTCATCATCAAGAAATGCTGACTTAACAACAAGCTGAAACACCTGCAACTGAAGTTGTGCGGATAAGACAAGAACGATTCTGATAGTTTCCATCCTTGCAACAAGTGCAAAGGTTTCTGTAAAATCAACTCCAGGCTGCTGAGAATAGCCTTTAGCAACAATTCTACCCTTATGCTTCTGAATGCTGCCATATTCATTGTATTTAATCTTGAACACCCATTTTAATCCCACTGCTTTCTTCTCCTTTGGCAGATCAACCAATTTCCATATTTGATTCTTTTCGATACTTATCATCTCTTCATTCATAGCTTTCCTCCATTCTTCCTTTCTTACTGCTTCTTTAAAATTCTGAGATTCACCTGAAAAGAAAGCAACATGACAAGAGTTGTATATGTCAGTTAATGAACGTAACTCTTCTGGGAGGAGATTCTGAGTCTGATTCATCAATAGAACTTGATGGGCTTCCTCCATTATGCAAAATTGAACCAGTTCTGATTTGAGAATGGAAACATCAGACTGCTCTAAAGCTTGAGGTAACTCCAGAATTGTCGTTTAAAGATTGACAAAATCTTCCCATTTCCAAGCAGCAGTTTCATCAAAGATAACATCTCTGGACAGCAGTAACTGATCCTTTTTAGGATTGAAAAGTATAAAAATTCATCATTATAACCAATGAAGATAAGCTTCTCCCCTTTCTCATCAAACTTGTCTCTACTTTGAGAGGGAATAAAATCATAAGCAATGCTCCAAAAAACTTTAAGATGGCTGACATCAAGCTTTCTCTTGTGCCATGCTTCAAATTGACTTTGATTTATGACTGCCTTTGTTGGAGAGCGATTGAGAATGTAAGCTGCAGTGTTGACAACTTCTGCCCAAAATTTGTTAGGAAGTACTTTCCCTTTTAGCATGCTTCTTGCCATTTCTTCAATAGTTCTATTCTTCCTCTCTGCAACTCCATTCTGCTTAGGTGTATATCTGACTGTAAGTTGCCTTTGAATGTCATTCTCTTTGCAGTAATCAAGAAAGGGCATATAAATAAACTCTCCTCCACGGTCTGTTCTTAGAGTCTTTATTTGGCACCCACTTTGCTTTTCTATAAGAGTTTTGAATTGTAGAAAGACAGAGAAAGCATCTGATTTGTTGTTAAGAAAATAGATCCAGATCATTCTGGAAAAGTCATTAATAAAAAGTAGGAAATATCTCTTATTATTCAGAGATGGTGTTCGCGTAGGACCACAAATGTCTGCATGAACCAATTCAAGTGGTGCTTTAGCTCTCCAGGCTGTCTTTGGAAAGGGAAATCGATGCATTTTTCCATACACATATCCTTCACAAATCCCAACTTGATTCTGGATAGAAGGCAAACCAGAGACTAAATCCTTCTTCTTCAATAACTGCATGCCATTGTAATTTAAGTGCCCATATCTTAAGTGCCAAAGTTGAGAATCATCAAGATGTTCACTCCTCATAGCAACATGATGAAGTGATTTCATGTTAAAAGGAAATATATTATTAGAACTCATCTTGACCACAACTACTTTTTGATTTGTGTTCTTATTATAAATCTCACACTGAGCATCATCAAAAACCAGTCTAAAACCTCTTCTCATCATTTGTCCCACACTCAACAGATTCTGACCAATGCTAGGAGAGTAAAACACATCATGAATGCATTTTTTATTACCTTCATTTAAGTGGATTGCAACATCACCTTGTCCTTTGATCTCCACCTTTTTGTTGTCGCCAAGTTCAACATGAGAAGAAAACTCTTCATCAAGAGTATCAAAGCTTGAGCGATCACCAGTAATATGGTGACTACAACCACTATCAAGATACCAGACTTTTTCTTCTTTGTGTTCTACATTTATGCAGGAATAGAACAATTGATCTTCTTGCTTTGAAATATTTTTTGTATTGTTCTCTCCATAGTCATCTTCCTTGTCTTTGAGCCAGCAGTTTCTGACAGAGTGAGAGGAATTTTTACATCTGGTACACTTATAGAAACAATCTTGAGTTTCATGACCAGTTCTCTTACAAATAGAGCAATAGGATTACTGCCTACTCTTGGTTGAAAATTTGCTCTTCCTCTTCCTCTACTCCTACTTCTACCTCTGCTATGATTCTAACTATCTCCTACTCTTCCATATGAGTCTCTTCTATAAAACAATCTTCCTCCTCCCTGATGATGAAAACTTGCTCCCTTCTTGCTAGAAAAATTGGCTTTGATCTAAAAAGCTTGCTCCATTGGTTGCTTGTTATATTGGTTCACCCTTTGTTTATGCGCTTCTAAAGATCCCATCAATTCATGAATTGAAAGTCTTGACATATCTTTTGTTTCTTCAATAACAACAACTATATGTTCAAATTTTTGTGGCAAACTCCTGAGAATCTTCTCTGCAATTCTTTTATCTGAAACATTGTCTCCACAACTTTTGATTTGATTGATAATTTCAGTGGTTCTAGAAAAAAAGTCTTTAACCACCTCACTATCTTTCATTGTAAGATTTTCAAACTCTCTCTATAAATTCTGCAGTCGAATAGAAATGGCTTTCTGAGAGCCCTGAAATTCATTTCTCAATATCTCTCATGCTTCTCTTGCCTTCTTAATAGAGAAGATTCTGGGATAAATGGATTTGCTTACTCCTTGTTGTATTATTCTCAAGGCAGTTGCATTTCTCTGCACATTCTGCTTGTAATCCTTTGCATCTTCTTCTGACCAGTTTGAAGAAGATCCTTCATGGGGTGGTTCTGCAAACCCCTCATCAACTAATGTCCATAAGTCTTGTGAAATGAAGATAGTTTTCATTTGAGAACTCTAGTATTCATAATGATCTTCATCAAAGATAGGAATCTGCGTGGCTGTATAGGAGAAGGTAGAAATGCTAGATGAAGAAACCATAGAAGAAACCAAATGGCTCTGATACCAAATCTGTTGGAAATAAAAGCGGAAACAAAGAAGAAGGAGGAATTGAAAGGATAAATGGTAGAGCTGCAGCTCAATACCATAAGCAAATCTTGTTATATTTCCTTGTTGTTCTGCTCACCTTTTATAGTACAAGGAAGAGTAAAAAAACTACAAAGCTTAATTAATGAAGAAGTAGAAACTCTTCCTCTTAATAAAAGACTATAAAAGCTAATAAAAGACATTAAACGTTACAAATTATATTTAACACAAACAACATCGTTTTCCTTTCTTTAGAACCACATTTCATTCTCCGAAAAAGATTTTCTGTTCCATCAGCATCCTGTTGCTGTAGCCACTTTTGATGAAATTGATTGCAAATTTCATCATCAACTGGCACTTTGTAACCAGTTGCTATCATATCATTAAGTTCCTCAGAGCTTCAAGTCATCCTCATCTTCATCATAATCTTTGAATCGCATTAGATCATTATCGTTGTCATCTTCTACCTCAGCATCTTCATCAATAAAAGCTTTCATAGGATCACCTTTAGGAGATTGAAGACAGATCAACCAAACCGGGTGGGGATGGATCAATGTTCTCCTTATCATTGTCATCTTCATCAGAACTGCATAGCAAAGAAGCAAAAATTGCTCTTTTAGAAAGTATAAGTTGGGTACATAAGACCTAAATTGATTGTAGACATAGCCTACCTACTATTATTGGGCTTAATCTATATTATTTTATTAGACATTTTATTTAGTGGGTCACGTTTATTTGTTGGTTTTTATTAAGGTTTCTTTGTTTTGATTATTTGTATGTAATTTTCTACAATATGGTTAGATTATTGATAATGAAATAAGAAAAGTTACAAACTTCTCCCCTCCTCCTCTTCTTTTTTCTCTTTTTGGCTCCTTTTCTTTCTTCTAATCTTTAACTCCTCTTCTTTTTTTTCTGTTCTTCAGCTCATTTTCTTATCTTCTTCTACTTCTTAGTGAGTCAATGTTGATGTTGCCCTTTTAAAAAAAATCAAAATACAAAAAAAAAAAAAAAAGAAGAATCAAAGTATAATTAATGGGAAAAGGGACCAAAAGTGAAAAGAAAGAAAATGAGGGACCAAAGAAAATTTAGATTGCTTGGAAACCAAGCAATTAAAGGGAAGAAGATAAAACAAATTTACCTATAAGTAGATGATTATACACACACAAAAAGGGGAAATGTTTAGGAGAGAGGATAAAAAAACTTATGGAAAAATACCGAAAAAAAAAGAACTCTCTCTAGCTCACACACCAAAAACCCTAAACCTATTTTTTAAGCCAAAAACCACTTGCAATTCCTACCATAACAAATAGATCTAGCTCCTTAAGCTCTCAACCATCTATCCAAGTGAGCTCACCAAATTCGTTATACACTCATCTGCACCCAATCCAAACTTCAGCTCCCCCTCTCCCTAAACACCTCATAAGGTTGATTCATAACCTCAAAACATTTGTTTAGACAAATTGCTAAAATATTGTGAAATTTAGATTCGCTTATTATTTTTTATAATAGTTGGACTGTTTGAATTATTAATTTGGTTTGATTTGTGTTTGAATTTTAAAATAATTTGATTATTTGTGTTGAATTATGGGTTTATTTTTTTAGGGTTGTGATTGTTTTATGGACGTTAAATATTGGCGCAAGAGTTATGTTCGGGTCGGTTTGATTTATTTGATTAACATGAAATTTGAACGAAGTAGGTGATATTAATAATTTTTGCGTGGATGTTTGGCGTTGTTTGGTTTTGAGTTGACAAATAATAATTTGTTTTGAATTGATATCGTGGTTAAAATAGCCTTGATAAAAATATTTTATTTGCGTTTTGCCAAACATAATCTTCATCCAGTTCTTAATTAATTTTTAATTGTTGGAAGATCATTTTGCAATTAATTTTGAATTCCCCACTTTTTTCTACCCTCACATATTTAATATTTGAAATTGTAATCTACATGCGAGGCACTTTTTTGGTAATAAACGAATCGGTTCCCTTCCACAAAAACAACAATAAAAAAATATTTCTTTTAAAAATACAATTTTTTGTTTAAATTGTATATAGCCAAAAATCCTAAAAGTTATTTGAGCATTATTTCAAACTCTAAAATATTTTGGCATTTTTTAAAAACATATTGCATGGATTTTACAATAAGTTTGTAAAATTTCAAAAGATTTTAGCCAATATTTCAATAACCTTAAAAATTTTAATTATTGAAAATTAATGGTCAATATTCTGGTATAAATATTGGACCTATAAGTAGACTGGTTTTTAAATATCAGGAGTTGACTAGAAAATTCTCAAAATTATTTTGGATATTCATCAATTTTAATTGGGAGTATTTGTTACCATAATATACGAGTTGTGAAAAACACTTCTACCTTCCAAGATGGGTGAACCTTGTTAGAGCACCTACATGGATTCTTCCTATAAGAATTTATCTAGGCATACGAGTTCATAATAATTTGAAATGTCAAATTTATTCATGAGCATAAAATCTTTGTTCTAAACCATAGACAAATCATTGGTTAGGAACCCATCAAAACCCTTAAACCATATTTAGACCACACAATGCAGCTTATCTTGGGTAAGATGCGCTAGGGGTGTTAATACCTTCATTAGCCACAATTAGTCCCATACCTTTAGAATTTATAATAAGAATAGTACACTCGGGTCTCCTAGTGACATTAAATCAAACAACTTGGTGGCAACTTCTCGATCCCAATGTCTCGTTACGAATCACGCGCACGTGTGACAAGGTTCTTGTTTTGACAATTTTCTTTAATCCTTATTGTATTATGGGCATAACTCTCAGCCAATGCATTTAATGACAACTCATACTCATCTATTTGATCTTCACTAGCAATCATCTCATTATTATCTTCTTTCTCTACTTCTAAGAATTCATCATTTTCTTCATCTACATCATTCATTATATTCAGATTCTTCTTGTTGCATTGATGGCTTTGAACAAATTTATCCCCACACTTATAACACTTACCTAACTTCCTTCTCTGTTCGTATAAGGAATCATGCATTTGTTTTCCTCCTATTATCACATCAGTTCTTGTAGTATGAGTATTTGAAAAAGGTTTACCTAGTGGTCTTCCATTATTGAAAGAAGGAGATGTTCTATTCCTTCTAGTTATGGCGTGATTGGATTCCTCTTGTCACATGGGCTGGTCAAATGCTTGTACTAACACCGCAGGCTTTAAAATCTTCAGTGTTGGTTTAATGTCATCTTTGAGTCCATTGATAAAGCTTGAGGTGTAGTATGATTATGTAAGTGAAGGATTCATAATGCTTATTAATGACTTAAACTCCTCAAATCTTTCAACATACTCCTTTACCGCTCTATTCTGTATAAGTTTATTAAACTCATCAACTACATCTTTTCTACTGCCAAACCTTATATAGATAGATCGAACAAACTCCTCCCAATTAGTAAGATCATGATCTCCTATCAAGAGTCCTTCGGACCACACTTCTGCCTTACCCTCCAAGTATAGTGAAATTATTTCCACTCTTTGAGATGAATTGAAGTGAAATATAATTTCACTATACCATTAAACAGTTTTACCGACGAATTCATTCTGTCGATATAAGACACTATTCTTCGGTAAAAGTTTTATCGACGGCTTCTTTTCTAGCCATAAATATTTGAATGGTAGCCATAAAGGTATCCATTTGCGCAAATAGTTGTTCATTCCACTTAGCTTGTTCTTGCCACTATCTCTTGTTGTTAGTTGTGGAATCTAGTCGTTCTTGTTGAAGAACTTGCATTCTTTCATTTAATTGCCTACCATGCTTCTCCGGAGCTCTAACTTTATTGCTTTTCACTATTATATATCCCCTTCTTGATAACTCCGATACTAATTTGTTAAGAACTAAATCTTAACAAAGAACTAAAGGTAGAGAATGAGATTCAGAGTCAGAATAGATGAGAGAAGAAAAAAGAGAATTTTGCAAGTTACAAAAAGATTACTTCATTAAGCTTGTTTTCTCATTTTAACTGAATATGTTATATTCTTTTATTCTCATGTGTTAAATGCTTCCATGCATCAACTAAGCATAACAGTTTTTCCCGCCATTCTCCTTCCTTTGATACATCTCCTCATTCCTTTCAGCCCACGTTACTTTAGGAAACAATGCTTGTTGCTCAGTAAACCAGTGCCGTTTAACAAGAAAACTACAACCCCAGAAGCAGGATTAGGACAGTATCCTCCTAATAACAGCCCCATACCGTTTCATCAATGACTTTTTAGCATCTGTTCGGGATTACAATTCAAAATACTTTTCGTTTAAAAATTTATTAATATGATATTTTTTTTATTTTAAAAAATTATTTTTAATATCAATGTATCAAAACAATCCAAAAACACTACAAAAATATTAATTTTAAGAAAAAAAAATCAGAATTTTTAAAAACACGAGTTGAAGTGTATTTCCAAACAGGTCTCAGGTTTCTTTCAATGCTCAGTTCTTCCATGATCCAGAAAGTTCAAGACTTGTCCGATACCTCAGTTACTAACATGCATCGACTCAAGAATACTCTCTTACAAAACTCCATTTCTTCTGTCAACATAACCAGCCATGCCTTGGACAAAGGACGCCTGAACTTGCAAGCAAGTTTGGGGTAGGATTCTGCGGAGCTAAAAAAACCCACGAGCAACTATCCAAGCATAAACCCTCAGCATTTCCACAGCTCCCACAAAGGAGACTCAATCTTGCATATCACACCCATGGAAAATATATGCATTCCATGTCACTAACCTCACCATACCCATAATCTTCCGTCCCTCGCAAAAGCTAAACATACATAAGATACAAGATGTTGCAACAAAAGTGACCGCACGCATGTTTCAAAAGAGAGATTTAACAGTTTGACAAACGGTGCCACAGAGCTGCCCCTGACCAGGTGATCAGTTCAATTTATAATTATAGACAATATTCAAGGACAAAAATAAGCTTAAAGCAATCATGGGCACAACCAAAGGTGGAGCTGTTTGTCAAAACAACCGGTAAATGTTACAACCAGGAAAGAATACTGATGAAATGCATCACATCTCAAAGTTCCATGTGCTCTCTGCAGTTAATTTTGGCATTTTTGACTCCTCAGCCAAATTGATGGATGCAGAAACCTGAGATAAAGAAGGAACAAAGATTAGAAAATCATTTTTGAATTAAAATACAGGAAATTTAGAAGGTTTTGGAATCCTAGAAATGCTTAAAGAGGCTTATCCAGACAGGTCAAGGCACACTACAACCACCGAATAAAATTAAGCAGCTCACAAGCATCAATCTAGCATCCAAATAGCTGAAAGTTATGCAATCACCCATTTTCTAATATCATATGCAATCCCAGACATGTATTACTTCAAGCCATAAAAGTAGAGGTGTTTTATTGAAAACTCTCAATCCATTGGTTCAGATTTCTCTTCAAATGAACACAATCATGCCAGGGTCTTTTCATGATTGAAAAATGCAAGTAAAATACAACAACTACGCTCTCTGCAAAACCAGAACAAGCTCAGTTATAATTCAATTGAAAACCTAGAGAAAACAAACATGCTTGTGTTACAGAATCAATAAGATGCATCTAGGAGCTACAAAATGGATATACAACATGTGAGGCCATGAACACACTAGAAAAACAGTTCCCATCAATGAACTAGAACCTTTAAAATCCTAAACTGTAATCTTGTCCAGTTTAATGGAGGATCAAATTCTTAAAGCATGTACTAGTTTGCTAAATTTATGCTCAACTCCATTACGAGTCTCATACAGTTACTATCAAATAGAATGAGAACCTGTGGTAAACTCAACTAGTGCTGTTTTCTATTTCTATTTCTTGATTTTCCTTATTTAATTTGTTAATTTAGAACCAAAATCCAGCAACTAGCCAAAAAGCATACAAATGACAATCATGTGTTTACCTTGAAATTCCCATTCAGCTTTGAATTCCTTGACCACTCCATGCCCAGATTCTTGCTTGACGTTTGATACACAGCCCTGAGCACATCATCACCATAAACCTTTCGAGATCCAGCAAAATCCCATGAATTCTTTGCAAAATCATAACATTGCTCGAACGAAGTCAGTCCTCCATGCACATAGGTATACTTCAACTTGCAATTCTCTGTACCGAGCATATAATTAGCAGATATCTTGTTCGCTGAATCAACCACAAGAGTCCCATCCAAAATAGTCCGGTTATCCCCTCTACAATGAATGTATGTCAAATTCAAGGGCTTGTCCACAACCTTAACTGAGTTCATAAACTGAAACCTAAAATCCTGCAACACAAGACCAAGTGAAAATCAAGTCAATGGTAGTTACTAAATTCTACTAAAATTCAAGTTTTCTTTAAATTTCCTTAATTTCACAGCTACAGGGGAAAAAATGTTACAAATTAGCAACAGAAGCCCTAGACTCTTAAAAAATACCCTTGAATTAGAAATTCAAAAATCCTAATCCCTCTTTGGCTACTGATGAATCAATCAGGAAACAAACCAAAAGGAAGCCAAACTTGAAGTAATACAATAGTCTTTTCAATTCAAGTTTCCTACAAAATTAACAGCCACATAATAGACTTTAACCGAATATAAAAGCAAAGAGGAGTTACCTTTTTCGGAACGTTGTAGTCAATTATGAAGAAGCCAGGTTTCTCGACAGCTAAAGCCAGGCCGTTTAAGCTAGGGCCGTTGACGACTGTGGCGTCAGTTATGGAAGCCCGGAGCTTAACATCGCCGGCGTTGAAGGCGACAGTAGCAGCGGTGCTGCTTTTGTCATTATCATACTTGCCCTTTAAAGACGCCTTCATTTCGTGAAAAACGAGAAAGACAAGGAGAGAGGATTATAGGTGCCTCCAATTTAAACTGGTCGTTGGTAAGGATCTGAAAGCGCAGCGATGAATCATTATTTTGTTAATTTTTAATTTTTTAATAAAAAATTAATATTTTTTCATAAAAAAATTTAATATTTTTTTTTACATATATAGATTATTTAGATGTAAAAAATAAATTAAAAAATTATTTTAATATATTTTTAAATAAAAATTATTTTAAAAATAATATTTACTACCCTCTCAAACACATTAAAACAGTTCTATAGCGTTGTAATCTGAATTATTTTAAAATTATAAATTCATATAAATAAAATTATTTTGTCTTTATCTCTCTAATC
>Ga0307517_10002646_pt1 | contig 28579 bp, 23 predicted proteins | sample 23_EM_MG_FD_194515 | JGI IMG/M metagenome (GOLD analysis project Ga0307517, IMG submission 194515) | Populus trichocarpa ectomycorrhiza microbial communities from riparian zone in the Pacific Northwest, United States - 23_EM | ecosystem: Host-associated > Plants > Roots > Unclassified | place... | reverse complement strand
ATATTCGAACGGAGGCCGCAACTAAGATCACCGAACTAGCGGAAAAGCAGGAAGCAACCCAACGCCCACCACGTCACGCACCACCGAAGGATGGAGACCTAGTGTTGTTGAGGAGGTTTATACTCGACCAACGCAGGGGGAACAAACTGGAAGCGAGATGGGAGGGCCCGTACGTTTTGTCGGATCTGGCATGGCACGGAAAAAGTGAGAGGTTACGGGATCTAAATACGGGAGAGGTTGTGCGAGTCAAGAAAGGGGCTCTACGTGATCGCGTTCACTTGAATGACCTTAAGGTGTACCTGAAGCGGAAGGAAGAGGAGGAAGCGGGTGTTACCCTGGTTGATTTACTGGAGTTCGAGCAGAGGTCTATGAAGGAGGAGCAGGGGGATGTATTTAGTTGGGAGAGAGTTGGAGTCGGCGGAACACCGCTTCTTGAGTGGATTGAGGAAGCCAAGGGAGTGGGTTAACGAGGATCATAGCTAGTCACTCGGCGGTTTGTGCCGAAGCCTCAGGGGAGGCGAGGAGAGATGTTATGGTGGATTTGTTTGTGAGCTTTTGCTATATGTTTACGGGGGCCTTCGGGGCCGAAGGCAAATGGAAGGGGGGACCCTTGTGGGGTAGGGTCATATCATGGGGTAGTTAGACGGTCACACTTGGTGTTGAGTCCGATTGTGACTCACCCACTTAGTAGATAGCTTGGCGTGCAGAATTTTCTGTATATAGCCTCTTCAACCTTCTGTAACTAGACAAGCGGGCACAACATACAAGTCAAGCACACTATTGTCAACATTTCCTTTTTCTACTTTGATTGGGTCAAGCACTTCTCTCCTACTATCCTCTATCCGGTGAATTAAGTGGGTCAGCATCGAGTCAATCCCCTACCCAACTATCTTACGGTTTAGAAGAAGGTCACGCCGCGGGCGACAGGAGTGGAATACAGCTTGCGCGACACACCATCCACACAAGGGCAGAAGTGAGAGAGCCCGACACCCCCCACTCCATCTCGTTTTGGTATATGGGGTACACATCATGGCTGCGCACCGAGGGCCTTTTTTGAAGGGAGCTATCGCCAATGAGGGCAACACATTGGTGGAAGGGCCACCACTGCTAAAAGATTCCCGTCCACCCCTGGGTAGGGAACCAGCATTCCGGGACTCATTGCCCAAACGCTCGTTTAGAAATAACATAGGTTGATCACATAGGAACAACCCTCAATGCGACGCCACTAGGACACCCCCCAAGACCCCCGCCCAAACCTGTGCGACACCCCCCGCTTCCCGTCGTCCTCATCTTAGCAAACCACGAAACGGAATAAACAACATCCGACACCGCGTGCTCCGCCTTTCCCACAATAATCCTGAGCACAATGCCGTCCCCCGCGAAAGCATTCCTACGGGGGTGGAGCTACTTCTCGAATTTATGGCTCAAAATTTCGGCTTCAAGTACCAATTCCACGTAGATGCACGTGCAGGTCTCGCCGGGGTGTGTGGGAGTTGGTTCTCTTCCAGCGCGGAGGTGAAAAATTGATCGAAGCAACTGCAATGTGTGGAGGATTCGCAAGCACTGCTTGCATGACCGGCATAACCGAACTTCTCTAGGCGGCGGCTACTGGAGGGTTGGGCTGGGAGAATGTGAGATAACCGGCCTGGATGGTATTCCCGGTTGGATGCTGCAGCAGTGGTCTCTTCCGCCCCGCTTGGCTCGGGTGATTATTGGGCGGCGCCGGACTACCCAATATACTAAGTTTCTACAAAATGTCTAGATTCCCACATACAAGAGCATTAATCATTCGGAAAGACTCAGTCGGCATACCTGAACCACGACGTTACTTTGGCGACGGCACGGTTAACGTAGCAGCTGTGAGCGGGGAACTTTCATGAAGACAGACTCGATCCATGCGCATTTGGAGGATGGAACATTGGCTTTCTACTCCCTACAGGTCTTGCGTACCGCCACTTCCGCTCCAGAACGATGTAGGGGGGAGGAGCTTTAATAGCATTCCCTAATTGTTTTGCTAAACCGTTTTAGATATTAAAAAATAGCTCTCATCCGCCCCCAAGTCAATGCCGCATCCGGATACCCGGAGGTCTACCTCTCCGAATCCTCCGCTTTGCCACTCAAGGCGCCCCTCTTCCTCACCTCCTCAGAAAGCTGCACCTTGAAGTGTAGTCAATCCCGCGTTTGTGGCCAGATCGTGGCCTTAGTATACACTTCCCCCCACATCGCTGACTTTGGTATGGCCGTCACTCCCTGCACGCAATCACGATTCCCTGCTGTGTTAGAGAACCGGCGCTTCAATCCTCGTTCTAAAACATAGAGCTTCGTCCCGGAGAAAGATGGCAGAGTCGCGCTAACGCTTATATCAGATGAACCTCCAATCCTCCTAATCAACAACTCTAAGACAAACTAAATGAACTAATTAGTTATACCGGCGGGAAGCCTGCAAAACTCAAAGTATTCCGAGGGAACATCGCTAGCCACAAAACGGCTGTGGCAAAAAGCCTACGCGGGGGAATTTTGGAAGCATGTAAAGGCCGGGCAAGAGCACTTCCGGGTGCCACATTCCTCCGCTCTTTGCAATCTCTAGGCTGCAGACAGGCAGAAGGTTGGCTCCTCTACCGCCGCTGCCGGGCGGTATGCGTATTTTTTTGAGCTATGGTTTTGTCCTAGTATTCCGAGAGAGAAGGAATTTGGGACCTCTAACACTGAGGTTTGGTTAATCTAGATCGTATAATACTGTATGGGAAGGCGGGAATGTGAGGAACATCGTTAGTAGGTGTCAAGGCGACCTTATACTAGTCGCACTCGTTGCAGCACCCCTGGTTTCAGTGTAAAAGCTACGGGCTATTCTATTATAGGTTGATAGAATTAACCGCGCATCGACGAAGCTGGAAAACCCCGGCCATGGCAACAGCACTCCCCACTCCCCCACCAACCCCAATATCATGAAAACGAGGGGAGCAAATTCAAATTTTAAATTCACAGTAAAATACATATTAGAAACTAATATCCGACCTTGAGAAATTTCTTTAGGTGGTGTTGAATACGCAGGGTGATGAGTACCGTAAAACTCAGATAATCGAATCATGTGCTATGTCGTTAGAGTTGCCATCCTGGTAAGGTCTGGAGTTTTTTTGTTTTTTTCATGGTTTTCAGAGGGGCCGAGCACCTGGCTTTTTGCTGTGTTTTTCGCGCCCTATTCTAAAGTAGTGAATTCTCGATTACATAGCATACTGTTCCATTATTTCAGTCCTTACAGTAGTGTTGCGTTGCTGCTATCAATTGACGGTGCGCGGTTAATTTTCTCCACGCATCATAACAAAAGAAACCTCTACAAAATCATTGCTATGCTCTACATCTCCTTCTAAGTATTATATAATACCTTATTCGGCCCCCCATCCCATACACACGCCTCTTCTCAATTACACTCCCTCCCACCCTTGTATGGCAATACTCCAAGTTAAACGGCACATGCAGACACCTCCTCTTTCCTCCGTTGCTTCAACTAGCCATTTTATATCCGCGATGTCAGTTACTCCGGCGATAAGAAACGATTGTGTTATTGATGGCAAGCCTCAATTGCTCGCTTGCTCGCAACCTTGGGCACGTCTCCTACGTGCCTGACGGCTCAACGCCAGTTCTCAATTTGTATGTGAATTGAAGAATTACGAACGACTACCAAAATTTTTCTAATGCTTTAAATGTCCTTTTGGCTTCCTCACACATTGTTTTAAGTCTTTGCAAATATGTCTTCCTTTTCCCCCCCCCTCTTTTGCAACTTTTATTTTCGTGTGGTGGGGCTTTGGTTTGAATTTGCTTGAAACCTGTCGTTGAGCCGAATCTGGCGTTGAGCTGTCAGGCACTCTCCCAGAGAGTGCCCAAGATTTCGAGCAAGCGAGCAATCGAGGGGTGTGGCGGAGCCACAACCTTGGCACGGTTAGTTGATATTAAAGGCTGGATTTAGACTAGCAGGCTAAATAGATTACTCCCCAGTGGGAACAAACCGGAATTTAGGAACCCCAGTACCGTCTGGGAAATGCGAAACTGCAGGGCATATGTCTACTCAGCCATCCAGAGGCCTGATTGTCGCAAGCGATACGTGTGAGGCTTGCTGCTGATATGAAAAGGGTGAGCATTGGTTGGCCGAGGGTTGATATGCATGTGTTGTATAAGCATGTATGTCTCAGGATCTATATGATAGTCTGTAATTGGTTGGCCCAACTGTACAGCCTCAATATTTCAGGCTCATGCATGTGTTCAAATAACCTATGCATGGGTCAAGGCGTAACTCATTTTTGGAAGGTTCAACTCAAATACTACCGGTTCCCCCTCTCCCCTTCTTCGCCAATTTTTGCGTGCCTACCACACCTTTTTGTCAGTTATAGCAGCTTACATCAAGTTACAGTAACACAAAAAAGATGTAAGTCTTGGTGTTTTTTTTTTTAACGTTTGCAGGTCTCGTGCGCAGTATGCAGGTACCAACCTTAAGTTTGCTCTGATCGATTGCGATGAGCTTGGCAACCCTATCCAATTACATCCAGGACTCGGCAATCTTCCGCTGCATCCCGACCGGGATGGATGGTCTTCGGTTCTTGGTTCCTGGAACGGCACTCCTGATGATCCCAGTCCAGCCAACCGCGTAAGCGAAGTAAATCCGGAAAACGAACATGCCATCCCCGCCTCCGCCATAGACCCTCCAAGGAATGTCCGTCCCAGCCTCCCAAGAATCTTCTGCCAATACCCCAAGTGCTCCGGCAATAGGTAAGCTGCCCCTCTCCACTCCGTGCTATAATCCTACTTACTATATCATACTAACATGTATCCACCACATCGGTAGTGGTCCTCATACTTGCGCCCCAGGCAGATTTACCTGCGAGGACCCGAATTGCTCTTGGCCGGGAACCTTCAAGACGAAGCAAGCCTTCAACAGGCACTACCACGCCATGCACCACAACGACCGTGTAGATTGTCCAGTTGAAGGGTGCATGCGTGTTGGAGCTCAAGGGATCAAGCGGGCTGATAATCTTGCTGCCCACATGTGGAACAAGCACCGTATGTCATTCTAGGCTGCCATCTAGGAATTAGGCTTGCTAGTGCTAGGATCGTTTATGTTACCCGAGATCTTGTCGTCTGATGTCTTTACTTGATGGAACAGTCATTCTCTTATAACCTTCATTGTTTTCCGTTGTGTTTATCTTATTTGCTATATGCTCTGCCCTCGGTTCTGCACTCATACCCGCTCAATTACGGTATGCCTTCAAGCCCTGTTCCCATTTCATATCATGTAGCCGCCGTCATCTGTTTGTTCCACCTGATCAACGCCCGTATTGTGCTTTCTTCTTCTTCTTCCCCCTTTTGCCATTCATTCATCCTTCCCCTCTCTTCACACAAACCACTTGGCCTCTACCTTTCCTAACCCTGTCTCGATTCTCCTTATACACCCAGATAAATCTCCAGTATGCAATGAATTTCAAGCCTCTCCCCTCGCCACTTCTACACACTTATCAAGACTCCGACCTCTGGAGATTGATCTTTGTTTAATAGCCGATTCCCCTCATCTGAGACTTTAGTTATAGCGCGTAAAGCAAGTGACATAAAAGGGAGTGTGACCCGAAACTGGGGAAATGATAGCTTAAAACATAGCTCGTGCACAGGCTAGAATTGGCTTGGATAGGGTTCAAGCACTTGTAAGGGAGGAGGAGAATGCGCATCTGGATAAAGTAGATAATTTCAATGTTGGGGTTGATATTGTAAAGGCTTCCTCAATTTGATGTGTTGCTTCCCGCTTGCTTATTTCTCTATCACAACACCTTTTTTTCTTTTTTTTTCTTTTTTTTCTTTCTTTTCTTTTTTGCTGCAACCTGAACTTTTCTGTTTTCAATCCGAGGCACATGTTGAACAATTTTGAGGAAGTATGATCAGACCTGGACCCACCAACCCAAGACAGGGCAGCTGTCACAAGTCTTATAAATTGAGGGTCACGGTGGATTGTATAATAGAAGCACGAGAGGGAAAGAACCAAAAAAACGGTATGAGGGGCAGAAACTTATTCGCTGACTTGACTTCTACATCTGTGCGTGAACATGGCCCTTAAGTATGGTTCCGGAAGCCTAGAGTTGGGACCACTTTTCTCACAAAAAGTGTGACAGTTTTCAATGTAACCATGACCGTAATGCTTGAATTTATGTTTAGTCATACATGTTAATAATGCCAAGACAAAAAAATAATATTCCAGAATAGTAAAACTAAAAAAAGGTGGATAACTATTATCCTATAATATTGAAAATACCTTGTATTCTTATAATACTATCAGTGGGTTTTACGTATAATAAATACATACCAGAACAATATTGCCAATGGCTCAGAGGACTTTAAAAGATATGGATTTACAAGATATAGTTCTCATAGAAGAATTGCTGAGTCAGATCTCTAGATTAGCTAGTTCTGACTCTGCTTGCCAATTATGAATATTTTATTTACTATGATTTAACATATAATATTTTACAAATTAACATCTATCAATATCCTGATTTTATTATATTGAAAAAACTTATCTTAGCAATATTAACACATATAACTAAACATAAATTCAAGCATTACGGTGATGGTTACATTCAAAACTGTCACACTTTTTGTGAGAAAAATGGTCCCAACTCTAGCCTTCCGGAACCATACCAAAAACTAATACTACACGCCCACGAGTAGTCCCTATACCCTCAGACCATTTCCATCAGATATCGTATGATCTGGCTACCCCTCAGTTCCCCCGCTTTTTTTTCACCGCAACTTCCCCTCTTTTGTTCACCGCAACTACCCCGCTTCTCGCAGCCTTCACCGAATACCAAACGCTCATCGGTCATGCTTCCGGCATACTTCTAGCATATTCTAATAGGGATGCACTGACAGGGATGTGGGCGTAGGAGGTGCCGGTGATTCACAATAACAAGTAGGTTGAATTTGACCCGCCAATCCTGTTGAGAATCAATGGCGATCACCAGGTGCTCAAGTATATTTTTCTTTGTACCCTTCCCATTTGTCACTCGTCAGTTGTTAGTCTCATTTGCCACCCATTATGAAGCAAAAGAGGAGGAACGCGTTACCCTGATAGTATACGGTGTGTGTGGATTCGCACTAATGTGGTGATGGACATAATCAGGATTGTGTATATAATGGGGGACATGTTCGATAATGATCTGATCGAGGACCCGATGATAGAATGATCGATGAAACGGGGGACCCTGATCGAGTGATCGATCATGGCCACTGCTGGAGCATGGTCGAGTATAGTCGATTATCATCCACTATACTCGAGTATGATTCATTTTGCAGTTAAAGAATTAACGGCGTAAAGTCTGGCTGAAACAATTGGTATCTAGTGTGCCGGCAGACTCCCTTTATATAAGTTCATAGTATCACCCAACACTAAGATTAGTAGAGTGATCAGTCATGATTCCAAATGCGCGTGTATACTCGATGATGGCCCTTATGCGTTCCAACTCCTGGTAAACCTTAACCACTAACCTCCAGTGTTCCCTAGTGCCAATTCCTAAAACATCCTAAACGTTCCTCCTTAAGCTAACGTCTCAACCAAACATATCATCACTCTTCCGATACCAAACTAGCCCATAGTGCAACCATTGTCAAACCCAATTCCTCTCAGCCAACCCCATCAGTGTTCAGACTATCGTGCAGGTATGGAACCTTTGTGAATTTCAACATAGACAAGAAAGTTGGATACGAATCCGAACAATATACACTTGATTCCTCCTTGATTTAACTCTTTGCACTCTCTCACTTCTGTTCACTTCTCCGCTCGTCCTTCTTCCCTCAATCAGCACCTCATAATAACAAATACAGTATTAGGTCTCAGACTGGTAGTACTCTGCAAAAGTGATGAATAGGCACATTATTTAATAAAACTCAGCAAAATCTGCTTATTCAGTTATCCCAGGAATCGTGCGTTCTGTCACAGGTTCTGTGTTAGTGTACTTGAACTGAAGAGGGTCGCACTCTGGGGATGCGCACCGCAGTGCTTGCTATCATTCCACACTCTGCTTCTACCCTTTCTCTTGTTTTGACCAACTTCCTATTTACCACAATCACGCTCATTGCAGCTAGAATCTTAACCTTATCACTTCACTTTGTTGGAAACTGTAGTTATGGCTGCGCTCTCCTCTCATCTGTTGCTGTAGTTACAAGTGACACCTCGTGACCACTTACGTCACCCCCCCTGTTCCCTCTTAAATCCTCACTTTCCTTTTCTCTTTCTCTTTCTCTTTTCTTCTTCTTTTTCTCTCTTAATAGTCTTCTTGTTCAATAAGTATAAACAAGTCTTTTGCTTTCTCCAGTGACCACTGTGCCTTTGAACCTGAGGAACTACTCGCTTGCACGCTTCTGCACCTGACAGTTCTCAACAGGTTATGAGCCCGGGATCGATGCAAAAATTCTGCTGCGCTTAAACAATCTCTTCACACCGATCCCTCCCACCCCATCCTGTTTTCTTTTTCTTTTTCTCTATTTCTACTCACCCGAGCCTCTCCGGTTTTTCACTTCTGTGAAACTATTAAGCTGTATCACATCGCGGCTATCGCATTCTGTGATTCGCATCTCACTCCGTCATTATACGGACATTCGGCTTAGCAAATTCGAAGGTTTCTAATGGCCGACTCAGGTATCATAAACAAATGCTACTCATCGAAGTACGTGGGCGATATTCCATACTTGGACCACCTGAACTATGATGTTTGGTCTCCAAATGCGGTGGTTCACCTGCAAGCTATCAAAGGCTATGGGCTTGTTACAGGTGAAGTCAAGCAACCGGTCCCTAAGGAGGATAACTCCAATCAAGATGAGACCCTCAGCTATCAGGTTCTTGAGGCCAAGGTTAAAGGTTTTCTGTTGGCCACCTGTTCTGTACCGGCTAAAAGGTATATGGCTGGAATCAGAAGTGCATATGAGATGTGGCGTATTTTGAAGGAACGCTTTGACAGCACAGCATCGACTAAAGGAAGGCTGGCTATTCGAAAGCAGTTCTATTTAACCAAGCCTGTTGCTGGTCAGCCTCTAAGCAGCTTTATCTTGCAGCTTCACTCAATTCAGTATCAGTTGATAGGCACCGACCATGCTATTGATAATGAGAGCTTCAAGGACCACCTTCTGGCATCGCTTCCGCCAGCCTATAATACTCTGGTTGAGATTCTTCAAGAGCGGGAGGGTACACTCTCGATTGTGTGCTGAAGTCATTCACAAGGTACAGCAGGCTGAGATGGCTAAGTCTCAAAAGAGCGGTGAAGGCCCAGTTTCTACTGGTACGATAAATCATTCTCTGGAAGGAGAAAGACTTCATAGCAGTGGCTTTACCTCAGGTCCGTCAGCTATCTACAGACAGACACGTCCACCTTATGTAAGGTCCAGCACTCGAGGTCAGAGTCGAAGGAGTCCATATAGCCGAACGTTTCTGGGAAACTGCAACAAATGTGGCCAGAGAGGTCATAAGGCAATGTTCTGCCCACTCGCACAATCTGGTACACCATCTCTCTCGTCTGCCATCCAGAACCTTCAATGCTTCTCCTGCGGTGAGACCGGTCATGGAACCAAGCTATGTCCACATTCAAGTCTTACTCAATCTCAGGCTGCTAGAGGCAGAACCTGCTTTGAGAGATGGCTGTCGACACGCAAACGAGGTGATGGTAGTGCGATGGCTGCATTTGTATTACTAGTGAATGAGCCTGGGGATCCACTAGTAGGGCAGCCGAGTCAACTTTGACTAGCCGACCAGTCTTCCTATATCGAAAATAAACTCGCTACCCCTTCCTATAATCAAGCTACTAACACTCTAACACCCTCTAACTCAATCCTTACCCTTAAACCCCTGTCCGAAATTCCCCCTTTTACAGATATACTCAGCAGCGCAGCTCCTGGATTCAGGAATCTGTTTCCTGAACAGTGCCCACTCTTTCACTGGATACTTGATTCTGGAGCATCGCACCACATCTGCAATACAAAAGCCAATTTTGACACCTTGGAAGACCTCCCTCAAGTTGTTAAGATTCGTCTTGGAAACCAAAGTTCTGCCTTGGCCACAAAGGGCGGCCAGGTAACCCTATATGGCTTAATTCTTCAAGCCTTGTATATCCCTGAGTTTCGACTATGTCTTGTTTCTCTTGGTGAGCTCGATCAAGCTGGCTTAAAAGCTGTTTTCGTGAGTGGTGTATGCCAAATATGGAAGACTGGGCAATATGGAGAAAATACTGTTGTCCTTCAGGCCCGTTATACTGACAGGCTTTATGTCATAACTCGGCCCTTTCGCTTGCCTGGTGCTGGTGTATCTGAAGCATCCAGAAATACGGGTACTACCATGGTATCTACCCTGGGCGGCCACCAGCATCTTGCAGATGCTGAAAGACCTCTACACAAGAGGCTCGCACATCTCAACCATCAAGCAGTTCACCATGTATTGACAAGCGGCTCCTATACACATACTGCGGATGGAAGCCATAAGCCGCAATGCTCCACCTGCATTCTGTCTAAGCAGCACCGAACAAGAAGTCAGGAGCCAGCAAAGCGTACTGGGTCCTCCTTTGAATTAATCCATTCCGATAGCTGCGGTCCACTGCCCTTGTCTCATGGCAGCGCCAGGTACTACATCATTTTTATTGATGATCTTACAAGATATACCTTTGTTTACTTCCTGAAAGCTAAACAAGGAGAGGAGTCAAGAAAGTGCTTTGAGAATATGCTGAACTATGTGGAGACGCAGTTCCCTGCATATAAGGTGAAGCGATTTCGTTCTGACAATGGAAAGGGTGAGTATGAAAATTCGCTTGTCAGGGAATTGCTCGCGAGTAAGGGAATTATCTTTCAGCCTTTACCGCCTTACACTCAACACAAAAATAGTGTTTCAGAGCAAATGATTCAGACGTTGAACTCACGTGCTCGGTCAATGCTAATCGATGCCGATTTACCAATAATCTTCTGGGCAGAAGTGATAAATGCTGCAGTTTACCAACCTCATCGATCGCCTTCTTCAGCTCTTGAGGGAAAATCACCTTTAGGAGCCCTTCAACCAGCTGAGCCAATTCCCTTAGCACATCTTCGTCGCTTCGGTTGTATTGCCCATCATCGCATCCACGATGAAACCCGAAATGCGTCACTCATCAAGTTCACCCCAAGAGCGCGGCTGTGCATGATGGTCGGGTATTCAGAGTCGACAAACATCTGGCGACTATGGGACTTCCTGGGCAATAATGGCCGTAGTCGGCCTATTTACAGCTCTGATATTGTTTTCATTGAAGAAAAGAATGCGATCAACTGGCAACCAGATCATGAGCAGCCATTACCAGCAGGATCTCTATCACCAGTATATTTTGCTTAGTGTTCGTTACGGGGCCCCGTTTCTGACAAACGGGGCGCCAAGAGCAGGTTATTAACTGCATATTAAAAAAGGAATCGTCCAAATCAGACCAACACTGAGTGAGATAGAGCTCTGTGACGTTGTCTAACTTCAAAGAGCTCTATCTCAGTCAGTTCTTGTCCGATTTGGATGATTTTTCGACCAGTTAATCAGAATAACCTATGTTATTTTGTCCCCGCTCCTCGGAAACAGGGCCCCGTAACGAAGCCTAATTTTGCTCCAGTTCATCCACGTGCAAATGAATTTCCTGTTACCCTGCAGGCGGAGATTGACCTTTTCCTAAAAGCACCAGATATCGTACTGGAGACACAGGATGATGCCTTGCCTCTGGAGGCTCAATCTGGGTCTGCTGAATTGGCTCCACAGGAGCAAGGTGGGTGGCTTGACTATTTTTATTCTTGCAGTACAATCTATGAAGATATGTGTTTCCCGTTCTCTCTGCTCTTCTCTGGTTGTTTGTCTGTCACTCCATCTTATGGAGTTGGAATACCTTTCTCTCTGGATTCTTGTAATTGTACTAGTACATTCGCAAGACTGCTTTCTCCGAGTCTCTCTCTCTCTGGATGGGTGCTACAACTGTTGATCTCTCGGTCGAAGGCAAATCATTGTTCTCTCTCTCTCTCTGGATGGGTGCTACGACTACTGATCTTTAGGTCGAAGGCAAATCATTGTGTTCTCTCTCTCTCTGGATCGGTGCTACGACTATTGATACTTAGGTCGGAGGCAAATCCTTGTTCTCTCTGTTTGTCTCGATGGGTGCTACAACTGTTTGAATACAGGTTGAAGGCAAATCATTGTTCTCTGTCTCTAGATGGGTGCTACGACTGTTGGTATACAGGTCGAAGGCAAATCTCTGTTCTCATATAAGCTTTTCAATTTCTATGCTTTTACTCTGGTTCTACTTGGTTTCATGCTGTAGAATGTTCTAACTGAATTTGTTATCATAGAGAGAAATCTACCTGATCTGCGTTTAAGCGACTATCCGGAGAATACAGAACCGATGGGGTTGCAAACCGAGGCTTATCTACCAGATCCGCCAACGGAACGGTTGACGGAAGCACCAAACAAAAGTACAAGAGTTCTACGACCCCGGAAGCGGCCTAAGGATAAGAGAAATTACAATATTCTGAAGCGTGTTCATGACGAGATTGTACGAGAGAAAGCTGGGCCACAGCCCCTAGCAAATGAGAGAGAAGTGGGAGCTGCACTTGTAGCGCATGTTAATAACATGCCTGATGGAAATACTACCGGAGATCCGACTAGTTCCCATGAGGCTGTTAATGGAGAATACGCATCATCTTGGATCGAAGCTATGAATACTGAAATCAACTCTCTACTAGAGAATGGTACCTGGACTGGTGCCTCTCTGGTAGACTTGAAAGATGCCAAGAGTAATACGATCGGCTCCAAATGGGTATTTCGGACGAAGCTCAATCCCGATAACACAATCAGCTACAAGGCAAGGCTTGTAATTAAAGGATATGAGCAAAGGCAGGGGATAGACTATGACATTACCTATGCTCCGGTCAGCCGACTACCAACTCTTCGTCTTCTTCTTGCAGTTGCATCTTTGCGCAAACTGACTATTGATCACGTCGATATCATCACGGCATTCCTGAACCCCGAAATCGACAGACAGGATGTTTTTATGTCCTTGCCTGACGGATTTAAAGAACTTCGGCCTGAGCTCGAGTACTCTGTTGTGACCCTCAGGAAGGCTCTCTATGGCTTAAAACAAGCCCCTCGCCTATGGTATAAGGCCATTGATTCCCTCCTGATCTCGATGGGGTTTGGAAAATCAACTGCAGAACGGAATCTTTACCTTAAAGCTGATTTCTACATTCTTCTCTATGTTGACGATATGCTTATGGTCTATGCCGATACGAAGATGGCTCATGAGATAAAGGGCTGCCTAAATAAAGCCTACTGAATGACGGATCTTGGTCCAGTTAGGCGCTTCCTCGGTCTTGAAGTTGAAAGATATAATGATGGTTCCTATGCCATATCTCAGACCCGGTACATAGGGACTGTACTTCAGAGGTTTCGTATGGATCAGGCCAATGGAGTCTCAACGCCTTTGTTTAAAGATATTAGACTCTCAGAGTTCTCTACCGACAAAGCCATCGAGCAGCATCCTTACCTTCAACGCATTGGTGCACTTCTTTATATCTCGCTTCAAGTTGGAACCCGGCCTGACATTACCTTTGTGGTCTCAACACTTAGCGGATACTGCTCTAATCCGCACATGGTCCATCAAACTGCGGTTAATCGGGTTCTCCGTTACTTGAAGAAAACTGCTCACTTCAAAATCCATTTTCCTACCAATATTTCCCAGCCACAGTTGGAGGGCTATACTGATGCTGACTGGGCAAATGATAAAGAGAATCGAAGATCAGTTGGTGCTTACGTCTTCAAGCTGGGAGGGCCAATATCATGGCAGTCAAAGAAGCAATCAATAATTGCAACATCCACTTTGGAATCTGAATACTCAGCCTTTCTGGAGGCAGTTAAAGAGGCCCTCTGGCTTCGTCAACTTCTTACCGACCTAAACTGGGAGTCTTCCAGTGTTCCTACTTCCTCATTTGAAGGCCTGGCTGATATTGTCCTACTTTCCAAGGCAAAGGCTGGATATTCACCCACTCTGGCTTTGCCAACGACAATTTACACTGATAGTGAGAGAGGTATCCAAACAGTGAAATCTGAAGGTGTTACTGCTCGGAACAACCACTTTGATATCCGGTTGTTCAAATCACGCGAGGTTCAACAACAGGGAATCGTTGACTTTACATATATTCCTAGTTTGAACAATGCAGCTGATGGGCTTACGAAGGCACTTGCTGAAACCGCCCATTGTCACTTCCTTGATATGGTTGGCCTTCAAGTCCAGCCATAGCTGCTCACTTACAGTATTAACCGTCTTGTTGTTTTTTCATTTTCTTGCTTCTGTTACCTCCTTTGGCTTTCCTTCCTTCTTAAATTTTTTCTTCTTGTAAGTGCTCTCACTGTTGACTATCCGGCCAGGAGAAACGGAGAGTATACCTTTCCCCTCTGAGACAATTTGGATGAGGGGTTTTACTGGTGCTCAATGATGTTTAGGACTTGGGTTGTGTATAGCTGGTTATTCATCTTACTCTGCTTGTTGTAGGGCCGGAAGTGTTGGAAACTGTAGTTATGGCTGCGCTCTCCACTCATCTGTTGCTGTAGTTACAAGTGACACCTCGTGACCACTTACGTCACCCCCCCTGTTCCCTCTTAAATCCTCACTTTCCTTTTCTCTTTCTCTTTCTCTTTTCTTCTTCTTTTTCTCTCTTAATAGTCTTCTTGTTCAATAAGTATAAACAAGTCTTTTGCTTTCTCCAGTGACCACTTTGCCTTTGAACCTGAGGAACTACTCGCTTGCACGCTTCTGCACCTGACAGTTCTCAACACACTTCTACTGTATAATGTCTCACAAAGCACGGTATATTTTGCAGAGCTATCAAGATGGAGTATTTCATGCAACTGGTGTATATCCTCCGCGATGCCCCTTCCATGGAGAACACCCTCCTCTGTATAACTTGGGTTCACTTTGCCAAAGTGTCGCGCGGTGTTTAGTCTGCCAGTAAACTTTAGATGCGAGAGCCAGAGAGAGTAGATGAGAAGAAAGAAAACGAGGAAAGGGGGACTGTAATCAGTGACCGCAGGGGTAGTCTACAGGAGGACCTGGAATGGTTGAGAGGCTAGCAGTACGGAGGTACAAGTACAGCGCCTAAGTTTTGTAGGTTCCACAAGGCGAATTTGTTGCCCTTGACTGCTGTGGCACAGACAGAACTTATGAGCTGTATCCCCGTAGTGCAACTATCCGCTCAAGTTGCCGGTTGCTAAAAAGTACGTAAGAAAAATTGTCTTACTATACTTGAGCCCGCGCTAGTGCGTATCAGTCACAGCGATCGGAGGTTCCTGATTTCCGGCGTCAAACCTTATCTCGACATCTTATCCAGGGGGGGCTCGGGTTATCCCTGTAACTTCGCCCTTCAACATTTTCGAATGGAGCCGCAATGGCTTGGCACCCATGCAAGAGCAACCAGTCAATAAACCCTTCGGCTATCGCTTATCTCACCAGCCGAGCCAACTCACCGGACCTGCTACCCCTCCCACTTTTCATGAATGGGTTCCATTGGCCCCCAACATCGTTTCGGTACATGGGGCCCACATCGTGGCTGCGCACCAAGAGTCTTTTTCGAAGGGAGCTATTGTCGATGAGGGCAACGCATTGGTGGAAGGACCGAGAGCAGCGCAACCACCACGGCCAAACCATTCCCGTCCTCCTCTGCGTAGAGTACCAGCATTCTGGGACTCATTGCTCAAACTCTCGTTTAGAAATAACATAGGTTGATCACATAGGAACAACCTTCAACGCGACCCCACTAGCGCACCCCCCCCCCTCAAAAAAAAAACCTCCCCGCCGAAACCTGTGCAACAGCTTTCGGTTCCCCTCGTCTTCATCTTAGCAAACGGAATAAACGACATCCGACGACGCCGCGTGCTCCACCCTTCCCCCAATAATCCTAAGCACAATGTCGCCCCCCGTGAAACCATTCGCGCGGGGGTAAAGCTACTTCTCGAATTTACGACTCAAAATTTCGGCTTCAAGTACCAATTCCACGTAGATGCCCGTGCAGGTCTCGCCGCGGGCGTGGGGTTTGGTTCTCTTCTGGCGCCGAGGTGAAAATTTGACCGAAGCAACTGCAATGTGTGGAGGATTCGCAAGGACCGTTTAGGTGGCCGGCACAGCCCAACCGCTCCAGGCGGCGGCTACTGGAGGATTGGACTGGGAGAATGCGAGATAACCGGCCTGGATGGTATTCCCGTTTGGATGCTGCGGCGGTGGCCTCTTTCGCTCCACTTGGCTTGGGTCATTCTTGGGCGGTGCCGGGCTACACAATGTACTAAGTTTTCATGAAATGTCTAGATTCCAATATATAAGAGCGTTAATCGTTCGGAAGGACCCAGTCGGCACACCCCAACCACGGCATTACTCCGGCGACAGCACGGCTAACTCAGCAGCTGTGAGCGGGGAACTTGCATGCACGGAAGACAGACTCGACCCATGCGCATCTGGAGGATCGAACATTGGCTTTCTGTTAGAATTTTGTCCCCGTATGCTTGATATCGTTTTAACCTTATTCTTTCTTGTTATTCCTTTCATGAAACGCTCTAGTGCACCTTCCCTTGTCTCATCCGAAAATTTATCTCCTTGCAACTGAAAGTTTCTTTTGTGTTTCAGTCAGAAAATTTTCTTCCTCTGAGTGGGTGGTGATTGAGCTTTCACCTACACTGGCATGGCATTAGGGAAGGCGGATCCTATGATAAAGCACCCGATCATCTAGCTAGAAATGTTATGCGAATTTGAACGTCTATCAAGTGCCCAAGTGAATTGCCCAAATTTTAATCAATCTCTTTTCCGATTACTTTACACCTTTTACTCCCTTTACTTGGCCTGAATTCCTACACTTTCCACTCCATACATGCCCCGGATACCGCCACTTCCGTTCCGTTCTCGGACGATGTACAGTGGCTTTAATAATATTTCTAAATTGTTTGGCTAAACCATTTCAGATATAACAAAAAGGCTATCATCTGTCATCTGCCCTCAAGTCGATGTCACATCCGGATGCCCAGGGGCCCACCTCCCCGACTCCTCCGCCGTGCTACTCAGGGCACCCCCCCTCCGCGGCCTTGTCACAAAGTTTTACCCTGAAGTGTAATCGATCCCGCGATTGTGGCGACCAGATCGCGGCCTTAGTATACACTTCCCCACACATAGCTGACCCCAGTACGGCCGCCGGCATTCCCTACAGGTAGTCACAATTCCCTTCTGTGTTAGACAACCGGCGCTTCAATCCTCGTCCCAAAGCATTGAGCTCCGCCTTGGAGAAAGATGGCAGAATAACACTAACACTTTTATCAGATGAATTCCCAATCCCCCTAATCAACATCTCCAAGACAAACTAAGCGAAACAATTAGTTATACCGGCGGGAAGTTTGTAAATCCCAAAGTATTACAAGAGAACATCGCCAGCTGCGAAATGGCTGTGGTAAAAAAAACCTACGCGGAGGACTTTTGGAGGAATGTAAAGGTTGGGCAAGAGCACTTTTGGGTACTACATTCCTCTGGTCTTTGCGATCTCTAGGTTGTAGCCGGCTGAAGGTTACCTCCTCTGCCGTCGCTCCCTCACGGTATGCGTGGACCAGGAAACGGCGGAAAGGAATGGCGAGCCCTGCACCATGTTACTGAATACAAGGAGGATCAATCGAAGGTTTTTTTTTCGGACAGCATGTTGCGCACCCGCCTCTTGAGAGCAGGTTTCCGGGTGCCAGGGTTAGGGTTGTGGGTGTTGGCAGAGTTTAGAAGGACGGGGATGTAGAAGTAGATGTGTACATACTATTTGGTGGGTCAGACTTAGGTTACTCGGAGAATTCTCTACAGTCTACCCTTCTTACCTGCCGCCTACTTCTCTGCCATACACAGGGCAGGCTTGCACCTACCTGGGTGGCACTTCTTGCCTTAATATTCATTCATCGATTTATTTATTTTTGGTATAATCGTAGCACTTGTTTTTTTCCACCGAATTGAATGGTTGATGCGGTATTAGTAATTCCAGAACCCATGTCCATACCGCACGGACAGGAAATAATTAAACCTCTACCATGGGTGCTGGTGCCGCCTTTGCTAGGAAGGTCCAGTACTTTTTTGTTTTCCAGTCTTAAACTGGGGCGCAGGTGACCAGTTTTCGCAGTGCTTTGGCCCCCGTATCCAAGAGAAGGGATCTTAGGCTTCTGAGCACAAGGTTCAATTATCATTCCACCTCTACTTGTATGGATGTGCGAACATTCGAAAAATAACGGCATTGAACATCAAAGCAACCCTTGTATACTAGCCCCGCCATTATCTCATCCCCAGTCCCCTGGCGGAAGCGAGATCTGGATGATTACCCTACATCAGCTTCATAAAAGTATCCAAATCCCGGTATCAAAATACTCCCCTCATCCCCATAGGGCGATAATCCAATCTGAATAGCACAAGCAGATTCGGCCTCCTCTTCCCTCCACTTTTGCACTAGTTGTTTTGTGTCTTCAGTATCCGGTTGCTCTGCGGTAACTGCGGGAGTGTGTTATTGGCTGTAGTAAATGGAATGGCTGAAAATTAGATAGGGGTGGTAGAGAGAGACGTCATCTCATGAGAAACGGATGAGGTATGACATATTGCGTTTGCGCAGACATACTCGCAGTAGGCCGGAAAGTGCCTCTCACACCAGTAATCCACTATGTGATGGAATAGTCCCCCATTGGGGGAAACCGGGACCTAGGATCTGTAGCATCGTCGGGGAAATACGAGAATCCACAGCGTATGCCTACTCGGCCATTTTGGGCCCTATTTGCGGTAGGTGGTACTAGTCAGGCAGGCTATTAATGTCTGACGGAGAGTGCTGGGGGATTTATTTGTTGGGAGTACAAATGCAAGTACTTGTACCGCACAATCATGTATGTCTCAGGATCAGTATAATAGTCTACAATTAGTAGCCTGATTGTCCAGCTCAGACATTTCAGGCTCATGCATGTGGTAGAATAACCCATGCATGCATCAATGCGTAACTCATCTTTGGAGGGGTCAATTCAAATACCGTACTACCGTTTATCCCCTCCCCCTTCTTCACCAAATTTCGCATGTCTGCTATCCCTTTTTTCAGTTATAGCTGCTTACATTAACTTACGGTTACACGGAAAAGATGTACTGTAAGTATTGATTTGCTTTTTTTTATTAACACTCAGAGTTCAGCTTCAATTTCCACCTACCTCAACTGCACCTCCCTGGTCATTGCCGAGCACGATGAACGAGGCCACCCTGTCAAGTTACATTCTGGACTCGGGGATCTTCCACTGCATCCAGATCAGGATGGATGGTACAGTCCCTCATGGGGTCGTGACGAATATCAGGAGGTGACGAACAGGGGTTTAGGACGAAATGCTGAACCCTAACCCTGGAGGTTAAGGCAACCGCAGCCTGTTTTTAAAATATGAAAAAACATCAAAAACATCAAACGACAACCTTTACAACTAGTGTTCGTTACGGGGCCTCCGGGGCCCCGAAAAACGCAGGCCCCTGGCCCAATTCCCCGCCCCGGGCCGCTGAACGGCCCGGGGCGGGGCATGCTTTTTATCGTTCCCTGCCCCTGCCCCCGGCCCCGCCCGTTGCCCAGACGGGTCCCGGTTAAAACAGGTGGGGAGAAACGGGGCCCCGTCCAGCGAATAAGCGGGGACTCGCCCCAGACGGGGGCGGGGCGGGGATCACCCACAAAATAACCCCCCCGGCCCGTTGTAAGGGGGGGGCCTGCCGAGTGAAAACCTGCCCCGCCCCGCCCCGCCCCGTAACGAACTCTATTTACAACTACATCCACCACCATTACTTTTGTCACCCACTTACCACCTCCCCACAGCATCCTCTCGATTCAATCCCCAAGGGGTGCCAACTTGTAAGTAAAACTATCTAATAATCTTAGAAAATTAATCAAAGTTAACATGAAAAAACTGCAGGTTTCTGGGTACCAAACTATCATCCCCCCCACCAGCACCAGAAATGGACCTATTCCCCACAGTTTCTTCACCTTCGGCAGGCAATGTCACATTCTGTGTGGAAGGGGAAACCACACTGCTTGGTGTAACACGCTTTCGCTGTTTGCGCTGCCTAGTAGCAGCATCCTTTTCACCCCGCTTACGCTTAAGTTCAGTCAAAACGTCACCACGTTTAGAGTTCGTTACATGGCGGGGTGGGGCGGGTTTTCACTTGCCAGGCCCAGCCTTTACAACGGGCCGGGAGCGTTATTTTAGGGGATGATCCCCGCACCGCCCCCGTCCGGGGCGAGTCCCCGCTCATTCCCTGGACGGGGCCCGTTTCTCCCCACCTGTTTTAACGGGGACCCGTCTGGGGAACGGGTGGGGGCGGGGGCAGGGGCAGGGAACCCTACAAAAACAGGCCCCGCCCCAGGCCATTCAGCGGGGAGTTGGGCCGGGGGCCCGCATTGTTCGGGGCCCCGGAGGCCCCGTAACAAACACTAACCGTGTTCTAAGAGGCAAGCTGTGTCACTATTGAGATGTCGCCGATCAGCTTTCCCTTTGGCTGTAATTTGTCGAATCTCCTCTCTCAGGTAAGCCTCTCACGCCTCATGCATTACTACATTAGCAGCATTTTGTTCCGCTAACCGTTTGGGTTTTGTTAATACAGATCGCAACTTAATGGAGGTAGGACTATTGGATGTAATTGGTGATAGCCCTTCAACGTATAGGTTGTGAATTGAGTGAGGGGTCTTGGGAGTTCTGGGCTGGAAGGTAGTGAGGTCGGCAGGGGTCTGGAGGCAAGGCACAACTGGAGGTGATAGGTCTTGTGGCAGGAGCGTAGGTTCTGGAAGGCTGAGGGTATCGAGAATCATAGTAGGATTGTATGGGTATATTCCTAAAGCGCGAAAGCCGGCTCCAATATTGGCCTTGCTGAAAGCTTTTACATGTGCACGAGCAAGTAGGTTTGGAAATTGATCTTTGTCGCCCGGGACGCGAAGCTTGTTAACTTCTTGGGCGTTATAGGTACTCATCGGTGAGAAAATGGAAACATCCAACGGTTGGAGGATATGCGATGTGTGGGTGGGCAGGCATAGTGGCAGAATCTTGTTTGTTAAACAGTAATCGAGAAGGTCAAACTCCATATGCGATCCAAATCCGTCAAAGATAATTAGGTGCCATTCATCATATGCTCTATACAGTAATTAATCAGATTAGAATATTCTTTTGAATGAACTGGTACACTAGAATTGTAATAACTATGAAATTAAAAAGAAGAAACAGTACTTGGCTTACCTGTTTTTTGTTTCCAGCTCAAATATTTTCTCCATATATTCTAAACAAATCTTGTTATTGTTGAAGCCCTTTGTCGCATTCCCATACCAAAATTCCATCTCTTTTTTAGTCTTATGCCAACCTGCAAGCTGATTTTCACCACGGAAAATTATTAATGGTGTTAAAAAATAACCATCTGCTGCTACAGCTTCTACTACTGTACAAGACTCCCGTACTCTTTGTTCCTTGTAAACAGACGAGGTTCGAACATTTTGCGTAATCCTTTTAACAGCCCTTCCCACTCCCAGCTGATACCCTTTTTCATCTAAATTATAGGTATTTCGTGGTGCGATAGAGTACTTTTCTGTAGCCTTCTTTAACTATAGATTACTTAGTATAAAACAATAAAATATCATTTTTCAGCTTACCTTCCAAAAGAAGTCATCCATAATATCCCAGCTTTCAGCATTGGCTCGAGATGTTGAAATTGTTTTAACATAAACATATTTGATTTGTGGATGTCGGTTTAAAAACCGATCCAACCAGCATTGTCCCAACACTCGTCCTGGTTCTCGGCGGTGTAACAACGCATGTGCAAGTGAATACACAGTTTCTCGGTCTGCTGGAATATTGCAGTTATCAAGAAATTGCAAGCGATTAATTAAAGCCTTCTCTTCCACAGGTGTTAAGGTCTGTACCCTTTCTCCATTTGGTGTTGGATTCTTAATGCGCCGCTCTAATGTTGCCTCCGATACCTGATATGCCCTTGCAATTTTCAAGACAAGTGGCTTTTTATTGGTTTGAGGATTTACTTGGTATTGCTGCAGCTCCGCATGATAATGGCTCATGGCCAAATCAAGTTTTTCCGCCAGTGTGTATACTCGTGTATGGTCCACCTCAGGAAGATCGTCATGCACTGCTGGATATTGACTTAGGGTAGACATTGTTTGATGAATTTAAAATCTTTTGTATTTGCTCTATTCTCCTACCCTTTTATTTTTTCTGTTCGCTGACTCAATTTTTTTATACTTCTAATGACTCTTTTATCTCGTATTATGTTCTACCTAATTTCTGACACCTTCGGATAGGACATTTTGTTACAAGTTTCTCCTCTTTTGTCCTATCACTACTGAACCTAATTGTGTACATTTCACAAAAAGCCAAAATGTGCACGGATCTGCTTGATACCCGAATTTGGCTTAGGGGCTGTTTGGCGTGACAGCCAACCATGGTTTACAAACCATGGTTTTAAAATTCAACCAATCACAGCTCTTTAAACTTCTTATATAATCCAATTCCTAGGCTCCTGATTGGTTGGATTTTCAAACCGTGGTTTGTAAACCACGGTTGGCTGTCACACCAAACAGCCCCTTAGTTGTACTACCATCCCCCTGTTCGTCACCTCCCGATATTCGTCACGACCCCATGAGGGACTGTATTCAGTTCTGGGTTCCTGGAATAGTGCTGCAGGTGATCCCAATCCAGCCAATCTGGTAAGCGAGGGTAACCAGGGAAATAACCATGCCATCCCGGCCCCCACCACGAACCCTCCAAAAGATGACAGCCCCAGCCCCCCGAAAATCTTCTGTCAATACCGCATGTGCTCTGGCAACAGGTGAGCCATCCCCTTCTTCTAAGCGCTATAGCCCTGCTCACTGTATCACACTAACATGTGCCCATAACTCCTGTAGTGGTCCTCATACTTGCGCCCCGGGCAGATTTACCTGCGAGGCCCCGAATTGCTCCTGGCGAGGAACTTTCAAGAGGAAGCAAGCCTTCCACAGGCACTATCAAGCCATGCACCTCGATGACCATGTGGATTGTCCAGTTGAAGAGCGCCCGCGCGTCGGAGCTCAAGGGATCAAGCGGGCTGATAATCTTGCTGCCCCCATGTCGAACAAGCATCGTTTTTCTCATGCTAGGCTGCCATTTAGGAATTAGGGTTACTAGTGCTAGGATCATTTATGTCACTAGTGATGTTATCATCTGATGTCTTTGCTTGATGGAATAGTCATTCTCTTATGACCTTTATTGTCTTCCCTTGGATAATTTGGATTTATCATATTCCCAATCTGCACTGCTCTCGAATCTCCGCTCATGCTGCAATTACTCCATTCCCTCGAGTTCTTTTCGCATCTCATATCATAATCTAGCCTCAGGCGTCTCTTCATTCCACCAGATCAATACCTGTATTGTGCTTTTTTCTTCTTCGCTTTTTTGTCACCCACTCCTCTTTCCCCTTTTTCCCCATACAAATCACTTTGATTTCTTATTTCCCAAATCTTCCCTTGATTCCTCTTATTCACCCAGACCGGCATCCAGTACGTAATCAAATTGATGATTCTCCTCCCCCACGTATTTATACTTTCCATTGGCCCCTAGGCTGATCATTGCTCAATCGCCAGTTCCCCTTCGATGACACTTTTCCCCTCGGTAGTAAAAGAAAGTGTGACACAAAGGTAAGAATGACCTGAGAATTGGGAAATGGAAGGTATCGTAAAAACAGATTTAACCCACTATCTACAGTCTAACCCCTGCCTTCGCAACTCGAGACATAACCGGCTCAGTGGGAGCACCATTTCCCCGACCAAGCATAGTTTATTTAAGTTGACCAGGTTATGTCTCCTTAACTGGTACTTGTGGTTCTGTTAACTTACTCTGCTGAGCTAATTTCGGCTTTGTCTAGCGGTATCTGTTGCGCAATCTAGTGGTGGGTTTAACTAGCTTTGACGTTACCGCATGCTTGATTGGATGCCATAATGGTGGCACAAAGCCATATTATTTAATCAACCCTCCCAAAATCGGATTGCTAAAGACATTCCTGGAATTGCGTGTCATGTTACACTTTCCGGGTTGGCGCATTTGAACAGAGAATTCCCGGCCTCTGGGAATCAATTTCATAGTGCTTGCCATCACTCTAAGCAGTCCTTCTACCCCCTGGTTTGTTTGTCGAGTCGCCCTCCCCCCCCCCGATCTCGGCCATTTCCATGGTATCAGGAATCCTTGTTGTCAGCCTGGTATTTTGATATGTTGTAGAGTTCAAGAAGTATAATATCTACCTGAGGTGACGGGTCACCATAAACGATACAGTCTGATCCAAAGTTGGGCACGGTTCCTTGTGGATACCTATTAGCTAAATTTGTGATACCGCTGTGGGGATGGAGAGAACCTTCATGCAGACTGTTTTGTCGGTCAGGCAGGGGGTGCTTGAAGATTCTTAGAGTTTGATCCAGGTTTTCAGTCCTAACGCACTTCCGCGCCACACCCAGGGCGGGCATACATCCGCCTTGGCGGTACTTCTTACCATCTTTATTCATTCGCATAATCGTGGCACCTGGCTTCGCGGCAAGGAATGATAGACGCTGTATTAGTAATCTTGGAGGCTTGAACTCTGCTCCATTCACTTCCGTTTGAAAAGCACTCATAACCACACTGGCCCCTTCATGTCTTTGTAGCTGTTACTCGGCTCGCACTAACATACTAAGCTAGCTACAGCCACATGAAGGTGCCTCTATGCTTACGAGGAATTTCCGGACTGGAGTGTACACTGTAAGAACTAGAATAATTGAAAATCGCCTTAGGACGTTGGAGCTACTCTTGCCAGTAAGATCTAGCGCTTGTTTTTGTTTTTTTGAGCTCCGGTAGGGCTAGTGCAGTCAGTTTTCTTACTGATTTTGCCCCTGTATCAGACACAGAACTAATTTCGGACCTTTAAGAGTCAGATTTGATTAATCTAGCTTCCAGGGTTCTGAATAGTCCGACCGGTCAAGTCTTGGAGGCAGGACCATGCTCGTCAGTTCTGGCGGATATCAATGACTGGACCTGAATAACTCGGGAGGTCCAGTCCGGTCTTTATAAAAGGTTGCATAATCATGTGATATCACTCATTTAGGGTACCAGAAAAATTTGATACTTTGTGAACCTATTTTTCTCCACCCTAATCTTAGCGAGGTACTATCTTCATTCCGACCCTCCTGAGATTACACAGTATAATCTATGGAAACAACGAGTTTAATTAAGAAAACTTTATTTGAACGTAATATATTGTGATGAAAATAGTAAAAAGCGGGGTTGGATACCATAAAAACTTGAATAGAAGAAAAATGTGCTAGGATGTTGGAGTTTCCCTTCTGAGCTACGCGAGGGGGAAACACCGCAAACTCAGCCCCCAGTTGGGACAAAAGAAAGGAATATACGAGGCGCCTTACTAGGACAGGCAACTCCGACGTCCTAGCACATTTTTCTTCTATTCGAGTTTTTACGGTACTAATTCTGTCAAAGGGCCATGCATATCCTCTTGCTTGGCGGGCCTGGTCGGACCGGTCCTGGCCGAGTTAAGTCCGATAATATTGACTGTTCCAGTTAGTCTAATTTCCACCATGAGACTAGACTGGACTTTGACCGGAGCTAATCCGGTCCAGTCTTCCGCTCGCCGTTGGGGACCCTGCCTTCAATATTTTCCAACGGGGCCGCGATGTCTTGACAGCGGTCCAAAACAGCAACAATTCCCCAATGAACCGCTCGGCGATCACTTATCTCGCTGGCCTATCCCACCAACAGGACCCCAGTTTTCATTGAAGTCCTGGGCCAGGGGTCTGTTCGGCTGTAATCAGGTTAGGCTGTATCCTCATTAGAAGATCGGGCAAAGGTTTTCAAAACCTGGGGTGATTAGCATTCATGTGAAGTTCGGTAGGGGAGTGAGTCATGGTTTGAGTCGATCAAGGGGTCTGTTCGGGAGAGAGAAAACTGAGTCGACCCCTTTAAAATAGTTAGAGCTGCCCTTAAGCAGACCAGTAGTTTTGTCTGGTTAGTTTCGAATATGGACACCACTACTTCTTACTTCAAAGCAAAGAGTGAGAGGTTTGTTCAAATTTCACCCCGGGAGGTGAGGTTTCAAAACTCAGTTTTGGGATTGTCCCAAGATTCGAGTCTTTAAATAATCACAGTTTAGTATGAAGCCGAGCACCACGACTTATTTCCGGGACTACAAGGTCAGTCCAAACCAGTGATTTCCACCCCGCCCTCAAGCCTGGAAACCATATTTGGACAGGGGGGAACATATAACCCTGGCGGGATCCAACCGTTGGTCGGCCCGGAGCCCTGAAAAAATTGAGCAGAATCGCCCCCCTAACATAGGTGCTGGGATCAGCAGTATGCTATGCATGGGAAACCTACCGGGGCTACTGGGCTACCACTTGGGCCACGATAGCTATCGGCAGTCTGATAATGTCAGTCGAATTCTGGAGGGATTTTATCTTGGTGGAGAATCTGTTCCTTTCGGTTTCCCAGAGCTGGTTGGGGAGCCGGGGTTATGGTAGAGAATCTTTTTGACCATTTGTACTTTCCCAGGGGGTGACGGCTGGTTATCTACGAGCACTAACTCTATATAAGCATTTTTTAGGTCGTTCTGGGGCTTCAGGATACCCCCGGTGAATTCTAGGAAATTCAACCCACGGGTTTTCTTAGGATAGGGAGTGACACGCTTGGACACTGAATCGGTAGTTCAACTGAAGGGGTTTCCCATCCTCCTTCATTTCACCGGAATCCCTTTGCTATGCTATTTTAGGTACGACATGATGGCCCTCATCCGCCCAGGATTGATATCACACCCGGATACCTAGAGGCCCACATCCCCCACCCCTCCGTTGCCCACTCAAGGCGCCCCTCTCTCTAGTCCCGTCAGAAAATTATACTTTAAAGTCATGTCAATCGCTCCCTTGTTCTCTTCTACTATTAGCATTTCTCGCGCTCTCGGATGATTCCCCTCTGTGTCGGAGAGCCGCCTCTTCAAGCCTATCCCAAAGCATCGAACCCCACCCCCGCGAGGGGTGGTAGAATCGCAGTAATAATTTTATCAAGTCAATCCTGGATCCTCCCAATCAACCCGCGCTTCGTAAAAAGACTCAGGGAAGCAATCTACTGTACTGACGTGAAGCTAAAGAAACCTAAAGTATTCTGTAGGAATGCTGTCGTGGGCGAAACGACTAGGGCAAAAAAAGGCTTATGCGGGCAACCTTTGCAGGCATATAAAGATGGGGCAAGAGCACTTTAAAGTACTAGGCTCCCCGCTCTTTGCTATCTCTAGGATAGAGGGACACAGAAGGTCAGCTCCCCGGCTCCTGCCACCGCCAGGTGTTTTGCGCAGACCGGAAACCGGCACACTGGAATGAAGAATCCTATATACGTCATATCGGTGAAGAAGACGAGGACCGATAGTGTTGAAATCTACCATGGCCGGTACAAGTGTTTCGCACTCTCACTGGAATCACAAGGTGTTTTGGGAAACTCTGTTAAAGGTTCGACTTGCATAGTAGGAACATCGAATGCTGGAGATCAAACAGACTAGCACTAGCTGTCTACCATGACACTCTATTAGTTTCTGTACTGTTTGGGGTGCGAGATAGAGGAGGTTTTCCTACTTTTTCATTCCGTCCTTCCCTTCTCTGTCTCTCTGATCTTGGTCGAATCTTTGTCTATAAGCGACCCTATTGTTGGCGTTTCTTTTTTAATAACTCTCATTCTTGCTCATCGTCCGCTTTTCTTTCACTCCTTAGATACGAATATATTCTTTTTGCGCGCCCTCTTGCTCTTATAAGAAAGTGAATATATGGACAGCCTGTCGTTCATTCCACTGACAAAGAGATGCAAGGGGGTTTTTTCTTTCGGGCAGCATGCTGTGCACCTCTACTGGAGAGGGTCAAGGGTTAGGGTTCAGGATGATGTAAGAGTTTGGCAGGGCCGGGATGATTGTCACTTCGCTACTACACGCAGGATAGGTGGGCACCCACCTTGGGGGTCCTTATATCCCCGTCGTTTATCTTTTCCTTTTTTTGTAAAACGTGGTGATTTTTTTACCGAACTCAATGGTAGAGGCAGTATTAGTAATGCTAGGACCCATGTCCAAATACATTACCGTGAGAACCTGAATACTTGAGCCCCTCCTCAGGGGTCGGAGTTGTCTTTGCTCGTAAAGTCGGCACTTTCTATGTTCATGGCCTTAAGCTGGAGCCAGGGCGGTTAGTTTTCACAGTGCCTTCTTCCCCTATTCAAGTGCGGGAATCAGTGTTCCGAACCGTCCGGGGGCCCCACAGGGACGGCGGGGATAATGCCAAGAAGACGGGACGGGACGGGACCGCTAACAGTGGTCCTGTGTAGGTCAAGTTGCGCAGGGGACGGCCGGGCTAGGCTGGGACGGCCGGGCCCTACAAGCTAGGCCTTTTTTGGTGTGGTGGGACACGTGATAGCGGTTGCTAAGGGGGACGCCAGGGGAGATGGAAGGACGGCCGGGGTTTTGCGGGG
>Ga0307517_10002645_pt1 | contig 28585 bp, 27 predicted proteins | sample 23_EM_MG_FD_194515 | JGI IMG/M metagenome (GOLD analysis project Ga0307517, IMG submission 194515) | Populus trichocarpa ectomycorrhiza microbial communities from riparian zone in the Pacific Northwest, United States - 23_EM | ecosystem: Host-associated > Plants > Roots > Unclassified | place... | reverse complement strand
TACGAGACTTTGTGACTTTGTGATACCATGAGACTCTGTGATACCGTTCTAAGGAGCTATATTCCCCGTTCCCTTTTCCCCCTTATCATTGCATGTACTATTGATCTTATCTTATCTTATCTTATCACCGAGCTTTTACCAACGAATGCCAAGCACAACTCTGAGTTGACGCCTAAGTTCGCAATGGGATCTTCTTCTACTAGTACTGCACGTCAATATATTCGTCTTCTATATGAGAATATTCTGCGTATTCTTTTTGTGACATGGTGTCCTTCTGTTGGAAGTGTACGTTGATTTTGTGGAGAATATAGCGTTGGTAGTCCAGATAGGGTGTTTCAAGTCCATCGTATTCTGATAAATCGTAGAACGGTGCTTTCTCCTTTGTAATCAACGCAAAGGCGAAGGCAGAATATTGACCAGCGAAGCGCCTTTTGGGATCCTCCGATCGGAAGTGCTTGATAAATCGTAGGAAATGAACGTCCCGAGTTCTGGCTCGGCTGGGGTGATCCACTCCTTGGCGTGTCAAGTATTCGGTGTAGGCTTTATTGGCCTCCTCTGACAGGTCTGGTCCGCCACCGTAACAGCAATTCCAGGTGAGCAGCTGGTAAGGTGTGTTTTCCGCAGATAGGAGCTCGATGGCGCGACTGATGTTGATTTTGGAGTGCACTGGCATATCGAATGGAGTTGCAGTAGTAAGAACGTATATTGGAGAGTCTCATGAGACTTGAATTTTTCTAGTAGGTTATGACTCTACTTCGTGACACCATGAGACTTTGTGGTGATTCGACCTTTTGAGACTTCGTGGTACCATGAGACTTCATGAAACTTTGTGATACCTTTCTAAGTATATAAGGAGTTGAACCTTGACTTGGACATTTCCCCCGTTCCCTTTTCCCCCATGTGGGTATCATGCAGCGCTTTATTGATCTTATCTTATTACCGAGCTTTTTGGTACACGACCGGGTCACTCCATTGAGAAAAAAAAACTAGACATTGTGACTGATAAGTTTCGTGCAAACAGAACTTGGAGTTCCCTGAAATTCTAATTTGCCGGCTTCCGTTTATCACGCCAGCCTTTATGTGTGCAACTCAAATTTGCACCTCGTCCAAGCATTTTCTGTGAATCACAACATCAGCAAATCCTGATGACATGGTACCCCTTCTATAGCGGTTTAAAGCGCTCTATAGCATTCAATCATGTGTTAGTGCTACAGAGCGCTTAAATGTGCTTTAGAGGGACCCTGTCATTAGGATTTGCTGATGAAGTGCAAAGCTATTACGCTTTCTAATGCGACTACATTAATTTCAATTTTCTTCTGCTAGGACGCTTGAATGATAGTAGAAAATGAAAGCAAATTTGATTCAGACTCGGTATGAGGGTACATGATAGTAGTAGCACTGGTGCAGAATGAAGGAGTGCGGAATATAGTACGGCCACCCCGCCCAACTTCCAGCCGTAAGGATTCATCCAAGCAACTTTGAATGTGAGCGAAGGGCCCCTGAAGTAGTGCAGAGGTAGTTGGGCCATTGAATGCGAGCAGCGATCAAAAGAATTGCGGGTGCCCACAACCTCACAGCAAAATAACTGTCGGAACTTGCATCTGACGGTTGACCGGATAGTGCACTGTTTCCCAAAGGCATCGTCCTTAACCACTAGACCACGGAGGTCATTTAAAGCCGTAGTTGTCAAAAAAATTTATAGCTGAAATTTCACGCCTCGCGCGATTCGGAAGAATTTGTTTCCCAGTCCGTTAAAACTTACCAGCCTGTCGCATTGATTGACATTCTGTGGCTGGAAGGCCTTTCATTGGGATTATATAGCTCGTTAATAATTTTACTGTGTGCATTGATTTCCTAGCAAAGAAACCTACCCATAGTAGACACTTTTTCTATGTCCTCCCACGGGAAGATATTGAGCCTTGCTCAGAGGTTCCAATTATTTCATGTTTTGTACAATTCTAGTGGGTAAATATGTGGTTTACCTTTTTTCTGATGTTTGTTGATATATGGATGCCAAAGTCATAAATCATAAGCATTTGCTCGATGCCATGATTTGAAAGGCTAAATTTGTTTTCACGAGCGCCAAATGTTGGCCAAACTTTTCCACTTCCGGTAATTCCCCGAAACTGATGGGAACGGATTTGCGGCTTTGATCGTTCACATTCATACTCTCTTGAATCGGACAAGGCATGTATCTATCGTATAAACTCCACGAGAAAATTATTTACGTGCTTCTAGCGTGAACCAACCAGCAGGTCGAGGGCCTATTCCAAGGAGGCATGAATTAATGTTAATGTTTTTCTGGTGGGCAGTGTAGATCGTAGTGCAACAGTCGGGACCGGTGCCATTTAACCAGCTCAAGGGCCGATGTGATTTTTAGAATCGTCGTGAGCCATTCGCGATAATGGACCTTGAAAGTATGTCGTATGTTTCCATTTATTCCTTCTTGGAATGCGTCGCTCGCGGGGTGGCGTGGGTTACTTATAAAACGTGCGACCGAGAAAGGGTAGAAGGAAGTACAAGGTAGCAATTGGCACGACATTTATTTTCTCGCCTGTGGAACAAAATTGGTGTTTTTACGGAACGTTCAGTAACAACTAGTCGCTAGGGTTGGTAAATACACAGTGTGTTGGGGGTCGTTCTATAATAATATATTACTTGGCTTCGAATACTTTTATGAAATTCCTTCACACGGACCCGTTCACGGACGCGCTCACCCGCTTCGAGAACCTACCTTAGATCAGCGAATAAGCTCATCACCGAGTTTTGGGAGATTCTGGGTACTCGTGTGAGAAAACGCTATTTGGGGTGTAAGATATATACCCCAAGCAGGATAACGGTTCCACGTCTGTGGGCGTCATTTGAGTTCACATCGTAAGGTTAACCGCGTTTGCAAGGGGCGATCCGATGGAAGGGAAGGTTTGACCCATGGTTCATGTTCTTTCTCGGATTCTGGAATCTAGATGGGTCGATCATGCGAACACCTGGCGTGAGGTCATGCAAGGACAACATGGATCCTGTATGGATCGTCAAAAGTCTTATGTGAGTACATGTGGTTACGCACAAAGAGTCTGCATGCCAGATCGCGAATCATCCCTCTAGAATTCCCCACAGTCGGGTGCTTTTTGAGCCCTCCGATATCTCCGCCAAAGGGGGTATTATTCTGGACAGGGCAGAATCGTAATATTAATGCAATGTCCAGCTGTAAATCAGTCGCCCAACAATTCGTATAGATTGATTACGCGCCATGTATTCTCTGCCTTGTGGTTCGCCACGCAGGAGAATAAATAATGAACGAAAAAATCATGTCCGGCGCCCCAAGAAATCGTAGAGAATCAGGCTACCAGTAGAGTTTCCGCCGATCAGAAGTAAGCAACGTCATGAGCATCTACTAGCCATCGATGATAAAAACTGGCGCATTTGTCAAGTGCGCTGTTCGCCATGAGTAGATCGATCGTTGAATGGGAATGGTGTCCGTTGGAGCGCGCGGCGATTGGCCTAAAATTGTGTCCATCTCGCTCCAGTGTGATTTTAAAAAGGGAGATAAGCAGCATCTAAGTAAGGGCATGCGGAATATCGGTTGGTTGCAGACTCTAAGTTCTATCAGAAAGTGATTCGGATGGACCATGATGGACCAAGAGATTTCTGGAGACCGGATATTATTCTGAGATTGATCATTACTCACGTACATAAAGTAGTACTCGGGCCGGAAGTCATATCATGGCCACCACTCGAGCGCTTAACATTTGGTCAGCATTGAAGATAAAAGAAATCGTGGATGGCGTGTAGAATAGGCTAATGAATGGGCTGGCCATCTTGCCCACTACTAATTCCTGTTTACATAAAAGCCAAGGTGGACTTTTTTTTTGAGATTCGGAATGGCGGAGGGTACAGGGGTGTTACCGAGCCATGTGACAGTGTTATAACGTGTTATAACGCAAAGGAGAAACCATGGATTTGACATAATGAAAAAACTTTTGTGGTCGGCGGCGATTAGGACAACTTAACAGAATCGATCAGTAGAACAGAGTTTTTGAAGCAGAGGCGACGCGAAACAATTAAACGGGGTAAGGGAAGAAATAGGATTACAAGCCACGACAGCCGCCATTGAAACATCGCTCCCTTTGATCCCTTTCCACAACCACACAATGAGATCTGCACCTCCTGCTGATGACGGAGTCAATTGATCAGTCGAGGCTGGCCTTCGCATCTGCGTCAACGTCAAAGTTCTCCACGAGGTCAGGGACATCGTCATCGTCATCATCTTCTGGAGCTCCTCCTGCGTTTGGTTGCCTCTGCTGGCCTTGTTGGATGGCCTGGTAAGATTCAGCAAGCTTGCGCAGCGATGCCAGCGAGTCGGGGCCGAGTTGGTTGAGGATGCCGGGTACAAGTTCTGTCAGCTCTTTCACGTGTCCCGTGCCGTAGATGGCAAAGGTGTTGGCAGAAATAGCGGCGTGCACTATGAAATCAGACCTAGGATCAGTAAACGAGACTCGATGACACATTGCAAAAAGAAGTTTGACACGCAGGCACCGAATCCTCACCTTTTGGTGCTGTGAAATGGAGCACATTTCCGTCCTCTCTGAACATGTTAACTTCCTCAACACCGGGGATTGGCTGCACATTCAGTTTTTTGAGCGCCCCTTGAAGCTTTTTGTCGTCCTGAGCCGCTGAGGGCTTAGTTTTCCGCACAATTTTTCGGCGCACAGTTCCCTTTCCACCTGAGTTTCAGAAAATGGCAAGAGAAAAAAGTATATTTGTAATGAGCCACGACAGATCCAACAAATGACCGCGTGTAAACGGTGAAGGGCTCACCGATCCTGTTTGCCGCCGCTGCGGCCTGCAGTTTTGCCAATTTTACGGGGTCCATGGTGGTGCGGGTCGTCGGTGGGGATCCCTGTGGACTGAGCAAAAAGTTTTATGGCCGTTGTCCAACGTGATGAGGAAGAAATCGCAATAAGGTTCAGAAACAAACATATGCATACAAACACTTGAATTCAGCCACCGCTCATCGCCTTCCCTTTCCAGAGCTTCAATAATGGCTTTTTATATTAGAGAGGCGACTCCAAGTGATGTGGTATGAAGATGCCAGTATCTGTCGTTCCTCAGGTCCTAATTTTACTCTACACCAGGACATTATATTGGAACTGATCATCGATCTTGTGCGTTTTGCCGTATATTGTGATTGCGGGGCGCCATCTCAATTCTCTTGGCTTCAAGGCCACTTATGAAAAGGAACCAGACTCGGTCAAGGCCACACCCGAGCTGGTATGTCGAATTTAATGCAACCCTTGGATCCTTCTGAGTCTGATGGATGAAGCGATAGCTTCGGAAAAATCTGTTTGAAACGCCATTCGCCCATGCTCTTCTTGCATTTACCGGGACCGTAGAGGTCACAGGTGAACCGATTGGTCTGGCTTTGTATTTTTTCAACTACTCCACGTGGACCGGAAGACCTGGTCTATATGTGAGTTTCAAATGAAAGTACAACCTTTAATGAGCTTTAGCTCGACCGACTTTTCACCTTGCCAGTGATACCTTGCTGACACTTAGTTTTCAACAAGCTTGAAGATTTGTATGTGAAACCTGCCCATAGGTCGCTAGGTGTCGGCAAGGCTCTCTTCGGAGAGCTAGGAAAGATCGCACAGGACAAGGTACTTATTTCCAAACTTGACAGACTCATCCGAGGGGAAAGTACTGAGCTTCCTCCCAGAACTGTGGAAGACTTGACTGGTCCGTCCTCAAGGTGAGCTTGTTCCGTGCCTCGAAAGGATGCGAGGGGGCTGGCAACTGATATGCTTTCTGATCACTTACCGCGATGTAGTGGAACCAACCTTCCATCGATTTCTATGAGAAGCGGCTTGGGGCAAAGCCCATGTCCGAGTGGATGGGCATGAGGCTCGAGGAAGAAGGGATAGATAATCTCAAGCAGTTTCGTTAGGTATCCGAAGTAGGGTCCTCCAAGTGCAGGCCTTTGGAAAAATACGGACCCTCGGGATTGCGATAGAGTATATCAAACTACCTTCTCCGTTCGGAAGGTATTCAATAAATAGAAAAATATTGCCATGGCTTCCGACGGATATACACATCCTACATAACCTTCTCCCAGACCCCAGATTAAACGCCGTCATAACTTGCACCTCCAGCCTGCAGGGAAGGGGAAGAGATCTTTAAGCAAGTCTATTTTTTTCTCCAGGAAGGGTACGAACATACCTTGCGTAGGCGTATTACAATCGGATCCTCATTCAAATCATCTTTCTCGCGGGCGGGTACTTCAATAGAGAACACTCTCAGGACATTCTTCACATCGGCAGAGTGCACGGAGATCTGTGGGGTGCGTAGCGTGGTCAGCGTCCAGTGAGGATCTCTATGGGAATCCCACGGAGAATAGACAAGTGGATGCCCTGTCTCGCGACAAAAACTCAAACTGACTTTGGCTCTCCTCATGACTTTACAATTGGGCCCAATCCACACCTGTCAAAAAAGAATATATGAGTTGATAAGCGATGTGAATTCAAGATAAATTGATACGGACCACGAGTATAAACTTCTCGCGTACTGACTCCTTGTCGTTAGAGTAGGATATACGCACGTAACCATACGAAGCCCGGGAGTCATCTAAGGCTTCCTTGAGCTCGGATAGGCCTCCTGTACCGGTCTGCGCGAGCTTTAGCTTGTCGGATCGGTCGGACTCGTAATCTAGCAGCAGCCAGTTGGTCTCTGATTTGTCATTGCGAACTTCAAGGTAAGCTGGAGAGAGACAAAATCAGACCCTCATTCATAGCATAATATTGCAAATGGGAAGGCTGCAGCGCCAGACGAGGACGGAGATGAACATCTTATGGTGACCACAGACCTTCGCCAATACTGGGGTCCGTGAGATCAGCCATTCCGATAAACTGCGCAAATAGAGCCTACAAACAACGAGCCTCGAGGTCCCAGCGATAATTCGGGAAAACGAGATGGAATATGTGGACAGGATATTCAAGTCTTGATTCTCGCCTGGTTTGGCTGGCGGCTTTCCCCATCACGTGTTCTTCTACCAAGCTCAATTTTTTGGTTTTCACTTCCATGGCGTCTTTGCTCCGTGCTACCATTCAACAAATATGCCGCAGTCCGTCTATTCCTCGGTACTACTCCGAATCGCCATTTCAAACTGCGGCAAACAAGTGGCAGCTCGACGGAATTCCTCGTCCAAAGTCGATCCTGGAAGATGACGACGCCGTCATAGATCTTTCAGAAGACAACGACGCCGTCAATGGCGCAAATCCCAATACTCCTCCGCTTCATCTCAGGCATCCGAGCGGGAAACAGACACCGCACGAATACAGGAAACATCGAGAAACCATGCGCAAAGCGTTTCCAGAAGGATGGTTGCCACCACGGAAATTATCACGAGAGGCCATGGACTCGCTGCGCCAGTTGCACCGTGCAAATCCGGAACAATTCAACGTCACAATGCTGTCCCAACAATTCAAGATCAGTCCCGAGGCTGTTCGACGTATTTTGAAGAGTAATTGGGAACCGACCTATGAGAAACGGACGGCGATGGCTATAAAAGAGAGGCAACACAAACAAGCTTTGAACAAGGAGAGGGAAATGAAACAGCGAGAAGAGAGCAAAAGCGTCTACCAGCTGAAGAAAAGGGCACAATCTCGCAACGAAAACTATTGCGAGGATGACGAGTTTACGTTTCGATGAACGTCCCTGTCTCTTGAAGCGCTCGCGTGCATTAGTCGCTTCCGCACCCACTTTCGCAGCCGCTCACTTCGTGGCGACGCGATTGATTATTTCCGAAGGCAGACCACCAGATATTACGTAGATCCCTGTCACCACGAGCGATCATCCGGTGGATCCGTTCATGAATACCTTCCGGGTTCCAAAATCTCCGGCGGCAAACACATCCACTCTTCCGTTCGCCGGGCCTCAGAAGCAGAAAAAACATATCGCGCAACTCGAAGGTCTCGGCCCAGTCTATTTAAAGGATAATATTTTACACAGCACCTAATATATAGAAGGGTTGGGAAATTGTGAATACAGGTAAATCGAGCCCGGTTCCTGAGTGTGCTACAATTTAGGAATACATTTAATGAGTTATGCGTACTTCGAAACGGGGAGATATAGTTATAAATATCTTGATTTTGCACGACCGTTTTGAGGGATGCAGTCCATTGGGGTTGGGGCATAATATATACCGAAAGAAAATAAATGAGACTGTGATTGACGAAAGGTCCATCAGCAAAAGGAAAATTAGAACGAAAAATGAACGAAGATATTAAGGAGCAAGAATAAGTGTGTCCAAAAATTCCGGTTGCGAGCCGTTACGCGAAGGGGGATGGGAAGATGCGAGGATGGGAACAGATTAAAGTGGCCTGGAGGTACGTTCGTACTTCAGCTTGAACGAGCCAATAGGTGGCCGGCAAAGAAGAATGTCATTCCAATTAGGAGCAGGTGGGGGGTTGGACGGCTTTCCCATCTTGTCGACAGCGGAATGGCGGAAACCGAGAACGAACATCGCTGTAACGAGTTTTAACTCGAGTTTCGCGAGGCGGGTCCCAAGGCATATCGTCTTGCCTAAACAACCACAATTTAGAAAAAAATTCGATGGCAACAAAAAAAAAAAGCGATAATAACTGACCTCCGCCCCAGCCAATGGAGCCAAATGGAACATGGGTAACCTCGTTTCTTCCTGGGTCGAATTTCCATGGGTCCGGATAGAGTTCGGGATCAAGGTGAACATCACTAAAAGGGTAGATAACATAGGCCCCACTGGGTATTATTTTGTTGTTGATGTAGAGTTCTGGGCCGAGATTCCGCCTCATAGCCGTGTGAGGTTGCGCAACGCGCGTCGTCTCACGGATGAGGGCGTCAAGCACCGGTGTTTCGTTCTCCCAAGCCTCGATGGGGATGGAGGCCAGTTGGGCGGAAAGGGAGCTTATCGGGAACCCGGCCGACGGAATTTCGTTAGCAGGGGAGCTTACGGGAGAATAACATTTAGACGCAAGGAGATCTTCAATTTCTGTGGCAGCTTTTGAGCGCCAGTCAGGATGGCTTCCAAGGTATGTCATAAGCCAAGACGCTGTTAAGTAGGCGATAACTATCACCGAATGCAAAGGCCCGACATATTTCGGGGGAAGATGTAATACTGACCTGTCGTTCCAGTGGCTCTGGCACCGGCAATCAGTAGTCCCATGATGAACTGTATAGATAGGATTTCGTCAGTTCAGATAACGGGTGAGACACAGCCAATGGGACTTGTTAACTTACCCCGACGACCACGAGTTTCTCGTCCCCAGAATCCAAAAGCATTTGGAGGGTGTCGTTTCGCGAAATTCCACTGCTTTCTCGATCTTTGATGGCTTGGGTGACGATTTCATAAATTTCTTTGGTTGCCCATAATTTCTTGACCATCGCTGGTGTGGGGAGCCATGGGACCAAGACGGTCGCAGGGGTTGTTCCGGTATCAAGCGTATCATAGAGTTTTTTGAGGCGTGCGACAAGGGTGGGATCCTCTGAAATTTCTGTGCAGGATAGACTTCTAATAGTGAGCTGGAAAATAAGCTAGCAGAAGGGGTAAAAGTAGTCAGCCATGGGAAAGCACAAGTGATCTGAAAATTTAGGCGGTTGTACTGACCTCATAGACGTTTTCAAAAGGATCGAACTGTCCTGACAACCCCCAGTTCTCCATCATTCTTCGTGAGTCCTCCAAGAGGTGCGGTATCACTGCAACAGGAAATTTTGGTTGATGGTGAAATAAACTAAAAGGTCCAGGGTACTTACGCGATGACAGAGGCAAACTCCTTTGGACGTTGGAAAGACGCTTGTGTATAAGGTGTATCCTCCGCGTCTGGAGGTCGGACGTGACCCCGCGTACCATGGGAATCTGGCGACATCCAAGTCAGTTGGAGGGAGTATGAAATGTGAAGACGACAAGCGTACAGCCCCAGACAGAATCTTGAAGCCTTCCGTAAGATCCAGGCCTTTAGCAGTAAAGAACGTCTGTCTCGCGGTCTCTCCAGAGACAACAACAACCGTATTCTGGAAGAAAGAATGGGGAAACGAATCAGTTATGACATCTTCGCCAACGACAAAGGGAAGCATGCACTAATAATAATTTAAACTGAAACACATTTTGGCCAGTCGCGTGAAAACCCCAGTTTAAAAAATCGTGTCGCCGTCGAAAGAAGGGGACGATGTGGAAGATAGAGTAACCCGGAAGAAATTTTGGGGCATCAACACTTTCCTTCTGCAAGGCAGAGGTAATAAAGATAATGGCAAGAAAAGCTATTACAGCGACCGTGAATTGAGTTGCAAACCCCGCGGAGAGAAAGGCAGTGGCGGCAGATTGGAGGCCCACGCTATAAGGCATGGCAAACGAGATGGCGATAATTTTTGGTGGAGGCAAGGCAATATGTTAAGGTCCAGCCGGGGTGTATCGACATGAATTGTAAGGTCGCCATTTTATACCCCTGGAGTTGCATGGCACACAAACCCGAAGGAAAATCATAGATTGTCAGCGGACTTCGGCAAAAACCATGCATCTCGCGGCCATGCAGCTTTTACGGAAGCGGAATTGTTTTCCTCTTACCTATCGGGCAGGCGGTGGAGGATCTTGCGGCGTCTTGGACCTCACCTTTTATTTTATTTTTCTTCCATTTATCTGCTTTGAGATCTGTGTAGTTTGCATTTTCAAAAGGGGTCGGTCCCGAAATGAACTCGTCACAACTCCGGAAAGCTTCTACACGTGCTGAGCCACTCGTCAATGCACCTATAGTATGACTGCCCGGTAGTCAAGCTCATGCCAAAACTGCACGCGCTGCCCAAAAGCTGCGCCCTCAGCCCGTTCGAGGCGAATCGAGTTTCATATATGTCCGCCTGTCCAAGACTCCAAGGTGGATGCGTTGTCCAAATATGGCACTATCCGAGTAAATTGTGGCAGACCCCTGGGCACGCCATCGCCTCTTTTTTTCTCGGGATTATTTTTGCTGGTTTGAAGAAGATTGCTCTCGGGCGATGGGACACCATGTACAGTTTCCGTTAACAGCAAACTTACAAATGCGGACGATCAGAGATTCAAGAGCGAGATCTCACCATCAGATCCCCAGATTGGAAGTTCTCCTTTGGTGCGGTGATAACTTGATAAGTTCTGCTTAACTGGCTGTGATAAACAGAAGGGGGTTAAGTATCACCTGGGGAGTCAGGACATCGTGTAAAGAGCAGGGGCACAATACCCTGTTGAATCCCCTACAGCTTGTCCCACGCCCGGCGCGCTTTAATTTTTGACGCCATGAGCTATGCGAAGGGGCGGTGAGAGCATTGTCGGCGCAAAAAGAAGCGGTATCTAGGCCGGTCCCAGGAATTTTCATCATGAATGCTGAGCCTTAACGTGTCAAGTCTGAGCTTCAAAATTATCTTCGAATTCCAAGAAATTTTATTTATATGAATACGATCATCTCTCCTAGAACGAGGCTTCTGAGATGAGGCACAAACGAATCAATGAGTATGTTCTCAAAACGATTTACCATCAGGGAATGCTCACTGCGATCAGGAAACCAGAACAGGGTCCTCAGAATTCCATTATATTCCACACAAGCTGTGCCTCGTCATCCACAATACGGTTGCGACATTCTGAATCGCAGGCACGTCAACACGCCTTGGTAATGGGCCAAAGCCGCCAAAACAACGCATATGTGGAAGATTTGATGCGATGCAAAGAGAAAATCGAAACGGCCAGGTGCCAGACACTCTGGAATGCGGTTTGCGCTGGGGTGAAAGGGAGCATCTTGGGGGATGAAACGAGGCGAATGGAATGGCACATACTAGAGCAATGCGCCACCGGTGTAGAGCGCGCCTGAAATTAAGAGCCAATTGATTCCCATCTCCGATATGAGGGTCCGGAAACCATGAGTCAAGAACAGCTGGGAAACGGGCACTATTGCGCACAACCCCAGGCCGATGAAAACTGTTGTGCGAGCTCCTCTGTGGGTGGGTTTGGCATACTCCGGGTTCAGGACAATATACGCAGCACCTATTTGACATACTTGCATAAGAATTTTCGTCACGCAAACATGATCAAAGTAACATACCGAAACCGGCGAGACATATAGTCGCAAGATAGATTTTTTGAATATGCGGATCGCAAAAGAATCCATAATATATTGCCGGGTAGAACGATCCTACAATGAGAATAATAATCCCGGAGTAGTCATAGGCATGACATTGTGAAGCAACCTAATAAATACAGATAAAAACGTTAGCTCCACACAAAATGATGCAACATGTGGGTGCCTAACCTCCCTCGAGTGACAACCTGAAGTATGATAGAAAGCGCTTGCCGCGAGGCATATCACCCCCGAAGCCAAAAATATGGCTATTACTGTAACATCTTTCCAGGTCGTATTGACATGAGACTCGACATATGTCGGATAGAATGTGGCCAAAAAATAGAGAAAGAGAACGGACCCCCACAGATGGGTGTGGATGTTGACTGGCAAACACCTGGTATTTAATCACCGTTTAACTTTACGAGGAAGAAACATGCGTGAAGCACCTGTTTCGTTGTGAAAGTCTAGAGAGCCGGTGAGAAAAAGACAGGACGAAGAGAAGTGGAATGCCATACATGTAAATACAGAGGTGAAGCAACCTCGCCAATTGTACTGAACTCTGCGTTCATGGTTTCAGGATTTAACAAGTAACAAGCGTTGAAGGAGAACGGCTGCAGGCAGACCCATCAACGGTGAAACTCACCGCCTGTATCCGTGAAGAATGTACTCATTGTCCTTTTGCCACTCCTCGAGCTCATCCCAGTGCAGGGTTTTCGACGCCGCGTTGGACTTGTGCTTGAATTTTGGGGAAAGTTTGGGCCCTCCGTTCGGGCCGTTCCTCGCCTCTGGTGAGCGATGTCGGAGTCGAGATGACATGCTTTGATTTACGGAAATAGAAGAAAGAGTATTCTGTTGATGCAAGAGAAAGTACAGGGTAGAACGACATTTTGATTACGCGCAACGATTCTTTGGGGACGGGAACCACGCCGCGGCATGTGTAAATGCAAAAGCAAGCGTGACATTGGGTCAGGTGATTCCTGTCAGTGTCACACATAAGAGACGATGAGTGTTCTTAAGCGTTCTTGAAGTCGTTGACGATTTCCGGAGTTCTTAGAATTTCTAGGAGATATAGTTCAAGTAAGCGAGAGCCATCGATAATTCCTACAGAACGCGGAAATTTCATATTGTAGAGAAATTGGCAAAATGTCAGAACAGATTCTAATAGATTGTCTTGAGATTGTCCAAATGTTTGGGGAGGTTTTTAAATGGTGATTTCCGCATATATTGTCCCATGCGTCCAGGGTAACCGGTAACCACTGAGAGACTCTCAGAAGGAGTCTGAGGTCACATCGGCCAGATTCTCTCTGTTGGGACGGAACAAGGCATCTTCCTAAGTATTTAAATTTAAATCTCGTGTAACAATCGAGGTATATCAACTCATCGTGATAGGTATCAATACTAAAATTTAAGACAGTTTGATAGTCGTTGGGAAGTAAGTCTTTACTCATCGTCCCCAATCTGAATGTCGAAGCCCTGCCAGGGATCATCTGTCGAAATTTCCTGGGGCCGCGAATAATACGGACCCACTACAATTTCAGGAGCTGGGTCAGTCCAAAGTACATTCCAGTCTATGATGGACCAAGCTTCTTGTGGTGATTTCTCTGAGGTAGATCGTTTTCCGCCGACGAAAAAGGGATGTTGACGGATATCCTCAGGTGAAGATTTTGGTGGTACACCGATTCGCTCTAGAGGGTCAAGTACCTGTGAGAATGTTTAGATCTCAACCAGTTCATAGTCACAGAGGAAGGCATACCAAGAGCCGCTTTATTAGGCTGGCGGCGTCCGCATCACAGACAGGAGGGATAATATAGTCGAGAGCTCTGACCCGTTTCATGGTCAGGTAATCAGTCGCAGCCATAAACGGAGATGTTCCAAAAAGAAGGAAGAATAAAGTGCACCCAATTGCCCAGACATCAGGACTATTCAAATGCTGTCAATCATGGGCCATTGCCAGATGAAAGTCAATGGATACCTTGTTGGATTCGCTTCAGATCTTGCAAGTAATTCTGGAGATATGTATGCTGCGGTGCCGACGAAGGTATTCGTCCTCGGTTCTAGAATTTCCAGAAGCAATGAAACGCTGACTGAAGTGAAACTATGGAGAAAAACGAACTTTGCATGTCTCCAATATAAGCGCACCCAAAATCAGCGAGCATGATCCTCATTTCACTGTCGAGGAGAATATTCTCCGGTTTGATATCGCGGTGTGAAACTCCAGACTCATGCAGATACAGGACCGCATCAACCAGTTGAGCGGTGTAATATCGAGCACAATTGAGAGAGATTGATCCTAATTTTTGGACCAGGGTCTTCAAATCGCCATTAGCCGCCAGATCCAAGACGTAATCTAGTCTATGTATATCAACGAAACGAAGTAACATGGTCAGCGCACTCACAAAGATGAGTTAAATCATGGAAACAATGGTGTAGGCGAATAACTCCAGGATGTCGGTGAGGATTCGTACCCAGAGCAACCAAGGCATCTTTTTCAACCATGGCAGAACGAACGACTTTCTTCTTCGCTAACTGTTGCTTGTTCAGAACTTTCAGAGCATAGTGCTTCCCATTCTTTTTATAAACAACATCTAAAATCTGCAACGCTCATCTATCAGTAGATAGGATTGAACCCCCAGAGAAAATACGTGACTTTACCGTGGCCAGGGTTCCCCAAGCAATCTCCTCCCCAAGTTCGAAATCAGCCAAACTTGGCTGTACTGGTTTCGTAACCGACATTGGAACTCAAGTTAGACCCAGATAATAGAAGCAATTGAACGCGCCCTTGCAACGGTAAATTGATGGAGAGCAGTGGGAGGTTCACAGGGCTGTGAGGATGAGATAAGCGATCCCTCACCCCTTTTTTGGCTAAAGGTGATGTGTCATCCACGCAGATGTGCCTCATGCAATGGGGGAGTACAAACACCCTTATCGATCCCCGTTCTTTCTGCAATGCTAAACCACGCATACCTTTAATATCGTGAACTGCTGACAATTCCATTGGGGCCTGTCAATATAATATGCTAACTACCTACCTAAATGTACTGCTAGTAGCCAGACTGGCCGTCATTGCGGAAATAAATTATGATATAAACACCTTTTTCAATTCTCGGAATGGAATGGAAGTTCCAGTACGTGGACAGGTGACAATACCACCGTTCTTGGCGGCCATATCCTCCAGCGCCTAATGTGCGATGATTGTCAAGGATCCAAAAAGAAACGGCGTGATAGATCGATCTAAGGACATACCTCTCTGGAATACACATGGCCGTCTGGAAATGCCATCGGCATGTTGTCTTCATCCATTATCTTCCCACTTATTCGGCAAACAATTGTTGAGTTTGCGTGGTGACTGTATGGGACCTCTCCTGCGAGCTTGCCGAGTCCCAGAGGCTGCAAACCCGTTCCAGACTCTCCGTCGCAGATAGGACAGTCGACATTTTTTGTCGAATGGTCAAAACACGCAGGCAGTTTCAACGCAATTAGTCCGGCATATAAAGAGAGGTGGAGCAGCGGCTCCGTTGGCAAACTGTTGAGATTGTAGATTTCAAGACGGAAGGATTTAGCAAGGGTCTTCCACTTGGAAAGGTCATATAAACGCTGGGGAAGAGATGAGCAACAAAAGGCACGTTGATAACATGCAGTGCACACCTTGTAGGGCCCACATGTTGTGTTTGGTTCAAAGGCTAGCAGCGCCGATAGTTGTCGGATTTGGGTTAAATGTGTATCTTGCCAGGAAATGAGGAATTTCTTGGAATATGCAATCGCTTCCATGGTTTTCCGCGCTCTTGAGAGTTCGATGTATTCTTGCATCCGGAGGTCAAATTCCAAAGTACTCTGCGAGCCAAACCCAAAATAAAATCAGTGGGAAACGAAATAGAATTATGTGATAGCATGCCTTAATTTTGCGAAGCGCAGTTTTATTCTCGCTGCACCATGCAAGAGCTTCGGCGCAGCTGTGCCGTGCTAACGCATTCTCTATACGACTTATGTCTGAGAAAAGCTCAATGTCCACCAATGTCTGAATATAATGTAAGCTGAATGTGAGCCAGCTGGAGATCGCCTCGCACCTCGATACCTTTCGCTTTAGCAATGCTTTTTGCTGAATTGTCCTTCCCAGTTCTTAGACACCAGTCCACGAGCCACCTATCAAGGCGCGTATCAGCCCATCTTGAAAATTCGGGCTGGTTTGTATTCTGCAGAGATTCGACAGCGACCAAATGGTGAAGGCGTTCGCGCATGACATCCTGCGTGGGCTTTCCCACCGTTTCGTGCAGATCTGATAGCTGTATGGTGCGTAAGACTTTACCCAAATTCCGAAGACAGCATGTCACTTACCTTTCGCTTTAAATTTTCCACCTTTCCAATCATGTTGTCTATCGATTTTATCGCATCCTCAGGAGACAAGGTTCCCGCCGATGCGCAGGTAACAAGCTCATTTGACGCGGATTGCACACCACCGAGTTCTCGTTCGACATTCTTCTGTGAAGTACGGAAAACTTTGCGGTAATTCTCGTACGGGACCTTGTGGATTTGTTGAGTCTCCTGACAAAGACACCAAGTTTGGGCTGACGAACTCTTGTAAAGGGCTGCTCAAAGAGCATGATTCCTTCTAGATTTAGCTTGCTTCCCATTTAAACCGAATGATATATGCCTTTGATTCCGTGCAAAATGGTACAATAGTGAGAGGTTACTGGCTGGTTATAGTGAGGTGAGATTCGACGGCGATGATTCGTAACCGGACCGCTGAACTCCGACATCACGTGTTATTATTTCGCACTGTGAACATTCATTGTCAACCAATTCAACCTGTCAATATTTAATATTCAATTCCCAAACTCCTGGACAGAAAGGCTCGGAAATAAAGGCTATACACTGATCTCATTGACCCTTTATCAATAGACGGCCGCGTTCGGTGACTGCTGAGTTGAAGGCTCGGGCTCCGAGCGGGTTCGACACTCCGTTTGTGGGCTCTTCTACAAGTCGGACGTGCACCAGTAACCACAATAAACTGGCCGCGCCTGAATCGTCCACATTCTTCGCCGATATTCTTTTGTCTAGTCTGGATTCTTGATTGCGCTACGATCGCATCTGCTCCATCCTTCGGAGCATATCTACGCCTGCTTCCCATCCTGAACCTTTCGGACTCGCAAAACTTGCAGATTGCGCCACCTGATGACCCGCCCTTGCTTATTTTTCGCACTAATAGTAATGTGGGGGCTTGGGACTTCCGCAAAAAAAATTGGAACTGACATCAATCCCTTTCACTTCCGATAGGTATGTATCTCCTTCCAACCAAGGCATTAAACCTGTTGACCACCCCTTGCCGTCTGATAGCCTCTTGGAGCTACAACCAAATGTCATACAATGGAAAACACACTCGAATCCCTGTCTCAGCAGAAAGGGAGATCACCGGTGGCTTGGAAATGAGGCACCACCTCATAGTGATAACGAATTATCTAGTTTTGGTAAACCTTTGGCGATGGATCCGCATGGATTTGATTTTCTCGCCACAACCCTTACTAGCTTCCAAGTGTCATTGTCACCGACATGCCAAATATTGGAGCGGAGGCCATTTTCTACAAACTAGGTCCTATCTGCACTCGTCAACCTCAGCCCACCTCATGTACTTCACCGATGTGCTGTGACACGTTAGGAACGACATACTCAAGCTCGGTTTCGTCACCGTACACAAACTGATGGATACCATGATCCTGTTTCAGCTAAATGAAGTGCGACCCGCTTCATGATGAAGACCCAAACAAATGTTGTTCAACCCTTACAGCTACGCATCTATCTAATCTACTGGGCCGTGCTTGGGCACAAAATTTATCAATTTTACCGGCAAACAGTATGATATCTTAATCCGCCTCCATCCCAAGTTCGGCCTTATTGTATTTTCGTGCCTTCCGACCACGTTCATTATGCACCATGCCAGCCACTCATACCGGCGTCCGCAGTTAAATCACCTGCGAAATGATCGGCTCCAGACGCCAGGATCACCTTTCCTTCCCAGAATGCCCTCGAAGGGTGCATTGCAACTCCGTACCTTGGTGTTGGCCATAAATGATCGTTATATGTAACTTGTGTCGATGGTCTTTGTCCCGTGCTAGGCACGCCGACCCGATATAAATCGTCTTGGGAAGCGTGTATATGTAAATCACGGGAACCGGGGTAGAAAACGAAATGGAGTATGGCGAATGGCCCCACTTCGACCGTTACGGGAATAACGATACTAGCGATTCGTATTCTCGAAGATATCATCCTGCTGACATGTCGCCGGAACCACGCGTACCTGTTTAAGTGGCTTCAGAAGGGCACGAGTCCATGTCTCCAAAGGAACCCTTTCGTGGAGATAACCGTCCAAGTCAATCGTCTTCTCCGTAGAACCCTTCGTTACCCATCAAAATGAAACTGGGCCCATGGGGTTCGACATGCCGAGGTCGGTTTCCGGCTGTAAAGGATTTACACTATTGCCAGCTCCAGCTCCAAACTACTAGAACTTTAAACGGGATTACCAAATATTGAGGTGAACATATAAGTGAAATTTGTTTCTGGGTTCAATTCCCCCCTCCTGAAAGCCACGAGGCCGTGACAAGCCCCTACTAATTAAAAACATTTGGTTACCCGTGGGCGGCGATGAAAGCAACGTGTGTCGACGTGTTCAACTTAAAAGCCTGAAACCTAAGAAATAGTAGGACGGTGGAAGTAATTCTTACGTCTTCAAATTGGAAGTGGGCATTGTGTAAACCAAGTGTAAACTGTGCATCGAGAGCTTTCCCAGGGAAAGGAGTATCCATGGACTCGCGTAAGGTACGGTACAGCCACCGTTAGCTTTTAGAAGCCTACAATTAAAGTATTACTATCTGGTGTAGAATAAATGAGGGCTGGCGTAAATTCTAAACAATTTCCTCAAGCGGTTGCAAAATATGAGCACAGTTATTAGCGGATTGCTCTTCTTTTGGGAGCATTATCCAATGCCCATTTGAATGAGGTCGGCGTTTCAAGGAAACTAAATATCCCCAGATGTTTGACCGTTGACAACGTAACTCAGGGATGAACAAGCGCCGAATTATGTAAACTTTGAAGGTTCGGTTTCCGCCCCCCCCCCCCGATCAGCCCGAATCACAGGGAAAAAAATTATCGGGAGAGACCTTGGAAGTTGGGTGAACGCGGGAGATCAATCGATCACCCGGGGCTACATATAGGGAGGAATAGTTGCAGCTAGGGGAATTTTTATGGGCTGTAAAACACCAGGCGCCGATTCAGGTATACAGAGCCTAGGTGTGTGAACGAGGTGGGTCATCTAAATTTAAACTCCACAGGCTGTATTTGAGCTGATGCCACCCCAAGATGGATTCGGAAAATAAGTATCGGCACTGGTCGAGCTTGCCTTCATATGCTGACTTATGCGGAAGGGTGTATGTTGGTTAAGACGGTAGGCTAGAGTGCACGAATCAAAGTGTAATACTTAGCTCAGATCGTTGACATGTCCCACTTGGTCATGGTTCGGCCGCGACGCCATGATGAGAAGATGGCGGGGATGGGCAGAATTTATTTGCGAAGGCTGAGCGCTGAGCGCTAAACGACTAACGACTATTCTGAGCACACTCTTATATTAAGATCGACTTTTATTGCAAGGCCGCATTGAGAATTTTAAAAATGCAGCTACATGAGATAAGATGTCGAACAGAATGGAAATTTTTTAAATCCCCAGGTGACCTCGGGCAAGCCGAGGAGCAGGTTGCAGAGTTACTTAGTTTTAAAAAACCGTGGAACTTCAAGAGAAATCACGGCATTGCATAGAATTCCCATTTTCGGAAGACTGTTGAACTTTTGAAGTGGTCCACATCGAAATTTCTGAAAGCGGTGAATTTTAAGTTTTTTCTTCATGGACCCGACCACATGCTTCAGGTAAGTCTCGACCTCCCAGAAAAAAAATAAATAGGCCTCAAGGAATGTCCTGATGAGATTCAGGTTTGGTCGAGAAGATCTATATATCATCCTAAATTTTTGGGGTGCATCTCGCAATCGCTTGTCCTGTATTTCACAAGGGCTGTCGTGTGATCGGTGAACTCACGGGATTTTGCGAGGAACATCATGTCTAGAAGATTTAGAATGTTGACTTTGGAAACTTTACGGTGCCAAAGACTGAACCTGTGAATGTCTAACTGCGACATCGGGGAATCTAACAAACAGACATTCGATAGCACCCTAAAGGGAAAGGGAAGTCCCGCCGGAGAACGAAGCGCCTTCCACAATGAGACTGAGTCAGAGTTATTCCGGGTGGTAGTTGTCTTGGTTACGTGGTGTTTTGGGCATTACATTAGAAGGTAATAAGTTATTTTCCCAAGGGAGCGTGCTAACTGGCCTTTTTCTCATTTTTAGCGCGTCTCGACCTTTTCCAGGCCAAAAATTCTCTCAAGGCCGCCACAAATATCGGGGTGAGGGCGCTCGCGAAAAGCGGGGTATAGACAGCATACTTGTGCTCCGCAGGGAAGTAAAGCAAAGCCAACATCCCAGGGTTGAAGAACGCGCGGGAAGCAAGACCGAAAGATTGTGCTGAGTAGGCGAAGGCTTGGCGGAGAGACGTTGATGAAGATTCATACATCTGTGATACTTAGATTCAGAAGGGGAAAGTGACAAGAATGAAATAAAAGACAAACGTTGGCCAAGGCTATCAAGGCGTCTTCGACATCATCTCTGACATCTTCGCCAACAGGCATGTTTTCGATTTGGTCTACCAACTTCACGATACTCCGCAGGGTATCCTGGCTGCCCTGGGCGTTTTCCAAAGCGCGCCGTCTGATAAGGGCGTCTAGTTGCCAATCCGACAGAAAAGAGGTGCGATCCGTGGTTGAATGTGTGATTGCCTGAGGGAGGGATGGCGCACCAAGTAATGCAAGAAGCTGTTTGGAAAAAGAAGAAAACACTGAACGAAGGTCTGCAGCCGGGAGTTTGTCGCTGTTTACGTATCCTGGAGGAGGGTTGTGGATGACGATACCTCCCCATTGGGGAAGTAAGAATGCATATGATAGAGACGGCGTGTCTGGCCCAAAGAGATTCAGCACCAACATTTTGTAAGTATTGAACAAATTTACCATCATTTAAGAGGATTCGGAGGGGGCGGCGCTGTACAGAGGGAATAAAGAGGATAAAATGGAGGACTGGGTCGTTGGAGGAGCTGGAAGCTAAAATGCCGTCAGCATTAGTTCAAAATACTTGGTAGAAAGATGCTAACACAAAGTCCATTCCGCAGAATTTACGAAAACAGTTAAATCAGATGGTTTTATTCCATAGGACTGATCTGCCTCTAGTGGATAAGGGGAAAAGGCCAAAGGTGCATGAAACTGGACTTGGCTCTCGATTGTAAAGTTGTGGAGAGGGTTGAGGCGACTGAGGATCGGTTCAACGTATGCTAGAAAATCGGACAAGGACTAAATGCTGTGGTAATGATTAAATACTTGAAAAGGCTTTGCACATACAATTGATGGAACTCAAGACGTTCCAGTCCATCACTGCCCCTCCTGCAGCAGCGTCCTCATTCAGCAAACTAAACGCCAACCGGTAGTGTGGTGAATATTGAACCACGCGGTGTTCTGGGTCGCTTGAGCTTGAGTATGGGACGAGGAGAGAGGACAAGGTGTTGACAAGCTGAAATGGTGCTGGTGCACAACATATCAATTGACGAATTTTTGTAACACCGAAAAGGAAACACACAGTTTTCTTCATCCAGCGGGAAATACAGTCGCCTGTCTTGAATGTAAGGAGGTCCATTGCTTGAAATGACTGAATACGTTTCGCTTTCTGGCTCGTCTCCTGTAGGTGCCATGTAACAGCCGTGAAATCTAGGAGAATGCTACATACCACAATTAGCCTTCCCTTCTAGCCGAACAGCCAGCCCTTTCCATCTCTGTGGTTCTTGAGAAATGCGAGCTGAAAGGATGCTTTCCACTTGATTCACTAGGGGGGTATTCGCTTCTATGCATACTGAAATGGGGAGTGTAAGATCCTGTTGAGCGAGTTGTTGAACCCGACTTGAGGGCAATGATAGCCGCTCTATACTTGTAGAGTACCACCACAGGGGAAGAGACAAAAAGATAGCGGCCCAATATGCAGATATTATCGAACTTCTAATGACATCCTTCTGGTAGAATAATGTTCCAGGATCTCTAAGAGTGCTGGTTGGCGGAGGGTCCATACGTGCTTATGTAAAGCGGCAGAGTGGACAACATTTGACGCGGAAAAAAACAAGTGCAAACGGCTTTGTTTGGCTGGCTGTTGGCTGCTCCTCGATTTCTTGTGTTCCCTCCATCTCATTCTAAGTTCAATTCCCCGGAATTCATAGACTTGGAAGGTCTCTTCTTGGGTCCCCATTCCATCTTTTCGGTTGTCCCGGCAGTCTTGTTCAGTTCAAGGCTTGTCATATCATTCAACCTGCGAATAATATCCATCCATTGCTCGTGAAACACGACTTTGGTTCTGATGTCTACTGGTGGCTATGACACACCCCATATGCCTTCCAATTTCTCGCGCTATGACTCACGAAGGCAATCGGGAAACTTTTCTGCTCCCTATGATGTGGGTATCGTTTCCTCCACATATCAATCTACTAGCTAACATTTTCCAGAGAGCCTCCAATTCCACAGCTCGCCGTGTGAGCCCATCTCCCGGACCGTCTCGTAGGCCGTATGATAGCTATGTTCCTCCACCTCGGCCAGATACTTTTCGTGATGGTGGGCCTAACACCTATCGACCGAATGTCTATCGACCGGAACACTCTAGTAAATACTACAGTCGTTCCCCGAGTCCTGACCCATACGTTCCTTCCTCACGGGCTTCTGATCCCGACATTTGGGATCGTGCACCAACTTGGAGACCCCCACCATTTGTTGACCCACCTAATAACTGGCCCGAGAGAAAAACTGTTCCTCCGTCGCCTACCACAAGCGCCCGAAGTCGGAGTTCAAGAGACGATCCATCGAGCAGGCAGTTCGAACCATCGGATTCATGGAAACAAACACACCATGATCGCCCTCCGCGAGTCGATCAGTAAGCTTCCTTCCTATTATTTGTCCCTTTGTCCCTTATAGCCATTTAGTTCCCCCACATCTGACCGGTTTTCTGGCCGCCGCGGACGTGTCAGCTTGGACGGACCACCTGACAGACCTAGAAGCGATCGTACCCCTCCATTTATACCTGGCGGCGATCGGTATCGGCCTGCCGCCAATAAGAGGGAGTCGTTCCTTCCCCCACGTTCTGACTCTTATCGTCCTCAATATGATAATGGCTGGAACCCTCCATTTCGTCGCGAGCCTATTAGCCCAGCGAGCAACAGCCATCCTAGAAAAGACTCTGGCTCCTTTATGGTTTCTCGGATATCTGATCGTCATGTTTTTCCTTATGCAAATCGCCCTTTCATCGGAAAAAATGTACCATCTCCTCACACTGTTACTCCTGCGCGTACCCCAAACTGGATGGTTCCAGACACAGATAGCGATCCTTGGTTCTCTGTTGGCCCCACGGAACGAGCCCCGTCTCGTTCCTCCATTGCTTCCACTCATGTTTCAGACAGGGAAAGTCCTGTTTTGAATGTGACTCCGCTTCCTTTGTCCTCGTCCCCCTCCGCCCCTGCCAACCACCCCCAACAAACTGTTGTTCAAAGCAAGCTAGAAATTCGAAGTTCCCCGTTGCCATCCCAACCTGTCCCGGAAAACAAACCTGATGCTCCGAAAACGTCCGAACCCAAAAGGACAGCCAATGGGACAGCCAATGGGACACCTGCTCGATTTGTGCCAGAAATTCCGACTGAACCAACACCTGAGCCGAAACTTGTTCCTCCTGTAAAGAAGCAGACTCCCGATGTTTCTATCCCCGCAAATGAAATATCCCATTCTCCTAAGCAAAATCTGAGTATTCCAAGTACGATTTAATACCCAATTTTAATTAAATGATTCCCACTAACGAATTACGTATTTAAGCCGTAGATGTTCCCCCAGGGTGGGCCAGTCCGATCCCAATATCTTCTCTCGAGAAAATTGACAGCGACACCGATGTCAGTTCGTCTGTGAATGGAACACCCGCGCCGACGGTTCCAGAGCCAGAACCACTGCCCCTGCCAGCACCCGCCGCAAAAAGCCCAGAACCCGTTGCCCAGGTTCCCTCAAAACCTCCCAGTGATGAACTCGAAGTCAAACAGCCAAAACCTTCATATTTGCCAACCCCGGTTTTATCCGGCGAGGAAGCCACCATGGATATCCCACCGCCAACGCATTCTCCCAGTCATGACTCTCTTCCCTCGGATAGCCCTATCCTTGCGCCGAGTCCCCCCCCTGCCCCCACCCTTCCGAATGCTTTACCTTCACTCGACGAGATACCCCCGTTTTCCGAAGCAAAGACGAAGGCAGACGCATTGCGTATTGTGGTGATGACCCGCCTCCTCTGTGATCGACAAACACGGGAGGAGCGCGTGGGGCCAGTGCTGATGGCGAACTTGTCCATAGCGGCCCCGCTGGAGGTCCATCCCACTGCGACACCTGCAATTCTATTTGAGAAGGTACTAAGTGGGCAGGTCATGCAGGAGAGATTGGATATGTTTAACAAGGCAAAGAGGGCTCTTGCCGGCTATATCGGACAACGTCAGATGATGACAGACGACAAGATTAACCGGCTTCGGGAAGAGTACCTGTCTCTTCAAGAAAGTTGGATCGAGCACTGTAATACGTTGGACGAGAAGCAAAAGTCTTTCGCTTCTGAACAAGAAAACCAACATACTGGGCGCACGACACGTCGAACAGCTGCTATTACCGATGCCGTCCGTTCCGACTTCGAAATGGAGCAGATTATTGCGAGTCTCGGAGTGGACGACATGACGGATCCCAATCATCTCTCTCTTCGTAACCTCGCGAAGATACCTGATATGATCTCCGTTACTAATGGCAAAGTTGACTACGTTTTTGACGAGACAGCCCATCTTGTAGAGAACCCGAAGGAATATTTCGCGCCGCACACGGGCATCGAGGATTGGACGGAAGCGGAGAAAAAGACGTTTCTTCAAAAGTTCGGCGCGCATCCCAAGCAATTTGGCATCATTGCTGATTACCTGCCTAATAAGACCGCAGCTCAATGTGTGGATTTCTATTACTTGCACAAGAAGCGCTTTATCGACTTCCGGAAGGTCGTATCGCAATTCGCGCCGAATAAGAGGAAGCGGAGAGGCATGGGCAGGAAGAAGGGCAATGGACTGTTGGCTGATATAGCTCTACACGATCTGGAAGTGCATCGTGGGTCAGGTGCTGGATCGCCGTCCTCATCTATTGTCACACGTGCGCCAAGGGGTAGAAAGACGGTGGCTCCGCCTGAAATGAAGAAGCCTCCTAGTCGTCGTGCTACTGTGCAGTTCGAGGATACGCCTACGAGTACACCGACTCCGGAGCCAGAATCAAGGACAAGGAGGCGGAAGGGCGTGGCATCAGGATCAGCCACTCCTGCTGTTTCTTCTGGTGTGGCAACGTCTGTGTTTTCTGTTGTGCTTTCAACCTCAGTTTCCCCTCCCGCCCTGTCAACACACACACCTGCGCCGCCAATGCCATCTGTCCCTGCGGTGCCCGCGGCTCCGTCTGTTGTACAGCCTATTGTACAGCCTACCACACCCTTAGCTCCTGCGTTTATTGAGGAACAACCCCCAGTAAGCTGGCTGATTGCTACTGGTTTATAATGACGACTAACCAAACATAACCCTCCGCCCATTCTATGATTTTATTTTATTTAGGAGCAAGCAGAACCTCGACCTGTGAAGAGGAGAAGGACGAGAAAGATCAAATCTGCTGCTACCGTTTCCGACGACCCCCCTTCTCCTGTTCGTGATCAAACATTGCCTCCAAGCGCAAACGATGAGTCCATATCAGCGAAGGATAAGCCCACAAATCATCAATGGTCACAGGAGGATCTAAGTTTGTATTCTGTTGCCTGACGTGAACGAAACTGATTTTGATTACGATGTAATTTTATTTCGCTAGATAAATTTATCGGCCTTGTGGCCAAATATGGGGATGATTTCGAGCTAATCGCAGCCTCGATGCCGAACAAGGTGTGTGGACCCACCTTTTTGTCATTTAAGCGTGGCTGTTGATATTGTTTGTGGTACACTCGGCAGACGACCATTCAGGTCAGCAGTTTCTATAATAGGAATAAGCGAGATCTTGACCTCGACAAGCTTGCGAATTCTGGAAGCTGGGTTGAGAGGCGCTACCAGGACTCTTGGCCTGATGGTGTCATCACACCCACATTAACGCCAAGGCTGGCTCCGCAAAGTGGAACAGGGTCAAGTCCACCACCACCTCCGATGTCCTCTCTCTCCTTCGAATCCAATCGGAGTGAACCTCCTAGCTCGTCGTCGATACCTAGCCTTGGGTATCCTCCGCCTAGACTGCCACAAAACCAAACAAGGGGTCATCAAGCGCAGCCGCCAATGGCGAGGTTGGGCAATAGCAACATTGCATTACCAGATAGTCACCGATCGAATGTTTATAGTAGTCCTCCGTCGAGGAACTCTTCGTATCCGTATGCAAGTCCACCAGACGCTCGAGGTGGGTATGCTACTCTGCCTCCGAGACCCAGTGAATCGGGTCGTCGACTCTCGGACAGTGCATCGCGAGGTCGACAGCAGAGGCCTTATTTAGGCACGTTATTTAACGCTCCTTTGGTCCCTCCTCCTGTGCCTGCCCCATCAAATGGACGTTCCAGCAACAGCAACGGTAATAGCAATAACACCCCAGCCACTGGTCCAAACGTGACTCCAATCATCCATTCTCCAACAGGCATGTCTCCGCCTGCCCTTCCCCCAATGCAAGCCGTGCATCCTTATTACCCCCCACCGCATCCAAACACTGCGTCTCCCCATCATAATCCCTATTTCCCACCAACTGCTCCCTTAATCCATCATGATCCTCGCGCCGGTGGCCCCTTGTCGGGCGCGAGTTGGGTTCCGGGGCCTCCACCGTCGCATCGATATTATGGGAAGATGGAGGGCTATGCGGACAGGGAGCGTCGCCAGCGGGAGAATGGGGTGCGGAAGAGGGAGCCAAATCCGTATCCAACGTTTGAGGGTGCGCCGACAGGGTCGCCGTCGGCTTCTTCTGGTGTGACACGTCCACCTGGAGGTTTTTCGGGTTCATCAAGGCAAGAACATCATTATACCTGGGACTGAGGTGCCATTCAAGATCGAAATCGTTATGCGTTTCTTTGTGCATTCATTCGTTTGGGTTTACATTATTGATCTGGATTCCCCTTTTGCCTCCCTTGTACATTCTTCTCATCTTCATATATCATCTTCTCGAGCATTTGCAGCACATTCATAGAACGGATTCGTTGGCACACGCATATTTATTCAAAGTATCATTTGTACATGATAATGCATGCTAGGCAATGTGTAATTCGTATTCAGAAATCACTTTTACATTCCGTTGTCAGGATTGCGAGCAAAAGGGTGAGAAAGCGAGGGTATCCGAGTCAATCAGAGAGATATCGACAACGACATTAGACCACTAAGCCACAGGGAATCATCGTCGACCTTCGACCATAATGATGTGGTAGCCAAAGTTGGTCTTTACGAGGGAGGAGATAATGGGTTTGTCGACAGTAGATGGTGTGAGAGCGAATGCGGCGTCTTGAAATGCGCCCACCATGCTACCCCGTACCATCCATCCCAGACTTCCGCCCGCTGAAGACGGGTGGTTATCAATACGAAAATATTGCCCTCGGTAGAGGGTTCACGCACTCTTGGCCTTGTCCTCGGAGTATTCCTGCGCGACCTTGTTAAATGCCTGACCCTCCTGGTGACGCCAGTCAAATTAAATTCGAGAAAACGGTAGATGTATGAACCTGAATCTTCTGGAGGGCTTCTGTTGCCTTTGAATGTTTCTCGCAGAGGATGTGCCGTACGTTGACGGCCGTGGCTGCTTTCAAGGAGCCTTTTCCCTACTCGAAGTCGAGGTTGAGTTGGGATGAACACATAGGACAAGTGGGGAGAATACCTTCGCCTGCTTCTCTTCGCCATCATCTGTAGTGGCCTTCGCCTTTCCTTTCTTGTCAGACTTGTCCGCAGCCTTCTTGTCCGTCGATGCTGAACCTTTCTTCGCCATGATGAATGACGGAGGCAGCCAATGGTGGAGACGTGATTACGGTTGGTGTGGCTGTGCTGATTAGAACAGTGAGACCAATTTTTTGTTGTGTTGACATCTTTCCTGTTATCAACTCTCTTGTATATTTTATTCACATAGAAGGTCTGCGATATGTCGGACAAAATCACCCGTATAGCCATCGTCGACTCGAACCGATGCAAGCCCAAGCGTTGTGCACAAGAGTGTAAAAAGGTGGGCGATCTACGCTAATTAGTGGGCGCTGTTCTGACTCGTCCCAGTCATGTCCCGTCGTGAAAATGGGTGCGGGTTTTCACGGAAAGGAAAACAATCAGCTACTCAGTTATC
>Ga0307517_10002644_pt1 | contig 28585 bp, 34 predicted proteins | sample 23_EM_MG_FD_194515 | JGI IMG/M metagenome (GOLD analysis project Ga0307517, IMG submission 194515) | Populus trichocarpa ectomycorrhiza microbial communities from riparian zone in the Pacific Northwest, United States - 23_EM | ecosystem: Host-associated > Plants > Roots > Unclassified | place... | reverse complement strand
TATATATACTGTTGTATTAGGTAGTGGCTGGGTTTTCCTCAGCTTTGTTATCTTTGGAAATCCTCTGCCCTTCTCTACCTGAGTGTGGTTAAGGTCAAGCCAGAGCTACTGAAGAGATCCTCAGCACTGATCTGTTCTCCTCCCACACCAGACACTTACGACGTCACCACAAGGCTATTAGGGTATAGAGGCGTATCCTCTTCAAACCCTTCTTAGAATCCTCAGGCGAGCCTAGTTTGTCATTGGTTTGCGGCACTCATTGGTCACTGTCCGGATAAGACCCCAATATCCTGGGACACCCGTTTGACCCGTCCTACGTGGATAAGGAACAACCTACCGGTAAAACGACCTCTAGTTCGGAACTAGCAGGCCGTCGGACGGCACTGACAGGTTACTGAGAGTAGGGTGGAGTGGCCCTGACAGTTGTTGGGAACTCTGGTCTGGAGAATGCTATTCTGCTTGAGCGAAAGATAGTGGAAAGCAATTAATGTGGCGATAAACTTGTCCAGCCCGTCACCATCCAAAATGCTGATTGCAGAGGATACAAGGATCACCGAACGGTTGGCGTGATAAAGCTGAAGACGGTTGCGATCGACAAGGCTGATGGTGGCATGTGAATGAAGCAGTGGGATGGAGAACATTTCAAAGAGGTAATGACAGACTTGAAGGGCTGGCTCAACCTGGTCTTGGAATTCGTGCTCGGACAGAGAGCAATCCCCATCCTCTCCCCCGAGCTGAACACTTGCACTCTCATCGAGTGTTTGACGTGAACCAGAATTCATTTTGCACCTCTTCGCAACCAGCAGGCTGGCTGCGGACGAACTCTCCGCAAGTCGCTTTCTGGATGTTGATGTGGAGGTTAACTCGGAAATGGATTGGGACGCAATAGAGGGGGATGAGGACATGGGTACAACAGGGGGATCCAGTTGTTTTGCTCAGTATCGCAATTTTGTGGGAGGGGAGACATGATTTTGAATCGGATCGGTTTCTGTTCCTCATGTCAGTTAGGGCCAAATACAAAAAGAATCCATTGGACACTTACCGTCAACAACCAATCTAGGCATATTCCTTCCGTCACATAGAGCGCTATCATATAGGTTGACTTCAAGGGCATGGAGGAGGTTCACCCAGTGAAGTGATTTATTGGAATCAGGGCGGGGGCAGGGGTGGTTCTTGTGGAGGAGTACTAGGTCAGGAGAGAGACCGTTTTTGTTCACCACTCCACCTTGATTGTGGTTGGAGTTATTGACGTGGCAGTATTGATGCTTTTCTGAGGGGATATCCTTGAAGTCGGACCAAGACACAACATCAAGAACAGCATTTGCCGTTTCCATCAAGGGTGTGTAGAAGCTCTTCTCAAGGGTACCGCCTTCTTCACACAACCTGTAGTACTTCTTGTGGTGTTCATTAAATTTCGCATTGGTTTTGACTGTATCAATAACCAGACCCCATCGAGTCTTCCAGTAGTCAGTGTTGAATCCGCGTCAGCGGATGAGACTAATACATCTCTTAATGTATTGACTGAATAGCCATTGAGTCGTCCTGATGGGATCATCGGACACGCGCTCCGGAGTTATGATAGTCTTATGACTAATCGGCCCGTAGAGACGCTGGATGAGTCACCTGGTGTGACCATCAGTCACGCTGTATAGCTGTGACTCCTATAGAGTTATATTATATATATACCACACCTGTATCACTATAATAAAATAACATCTCTTGTTCTCTCCCACCATCATCTCTCACACAAAAGCAACCCAGCCTCAATCCACTCTCCCCTCTCCTACCAGGTAAGGTTAGAGTACCTTGTAGTATATAGAATATACTCTGCGCTGCTCAACAGTCAGGGACATGGAGGACATTCTTCATGAAGACCTCAAAGTCAACAAAAACTCGGCAGTTGAGATCCCCTCAGACATAATCCTCATACTCCTCATGACCATATTCATTGACCCAGAATGCATCGTCTTCCTGCCTCTGCCGGACAGAGGAGATGCAGGAGAGTGGAGTCAAGCCTACAACAGTAGCAGGGTCACGTCTATGCCACAGAGTCTTGGGTATGGGTAATGTGGGAAGGGGGAGAGACGAGTGGGCCCTAGGCTTGGTTGGTGGCAAACGTGGGGGTATGGTGGTGGACATGGGGAGAGGATGAGAGTGGTTGGAGAGAAACACTGCATCGCAATGACCCAGGTTATATAGAACAGCCAGCTGATGAAAGTCGACAAGGGCCATGTCTAAAAAAGCCCTCAACGCCACACAGATTAAACCGAGATGATGATGAGAGTAATTGAGCACCACAGTGGATCGTGGGACGCGTCGCGTGTGATCGACAAATTAAATAACCTCAACATCCATCGTCCAAACACATCCAAACAATGATAACCCTCTATTCGAGACTTGGGTAATCCTGGTCTTGTACGGCATGGCCTCACACGATTTGCCTTTCTCGCTTTAAAATTTACACTGCGAACGTGGGCACAGTGTATCGCCTCTGTTCCATTCGAAGGTGACAAACCTGGAACAGTCGATCCACAGTCTGGCCGTTAAAACTCAGTTGGCTCGGAATGAGTGGACAGGTCAGACGCGTGAAGAGCCTACGCGTACGACGCACTTCTTGAATTGAGCCGGTATTTCTCTATGGAACCTTCACGTGGCATGGTCTAGTTTCAGTGCAATCAATTGCCCTTCCCTCCCGTGCGTGAACCCACCCTGAGGGTGCTGTCTTCCAACGGATCTTCCAGGTGTGGTAGAAGTTAAACGTTAAACCTGCATTCCTGAAAGAGATCCACGCGTCAACCCGCACTTGCGTTCACGAGTTCTGGCGAATACCTCCAGAACGCCGCAAATCTGCCGCGATCAGAGAGTTTGTCCGAGCTTCCACCCGCGCAGCTTGTGGCGTTAAATCTCGTGCCGTCAACCGTACGCAACCACCTCCTATGGACGGGCCGTCCCTGACGTCATACTTACAGAACAATGATATAAGTACAGGCTCCAACCCACTTCACTACTTCCCATCCACCTAATCCTAACCAAGCGCATTCCCATTCACTCCAAAATGGCCGAACCAATCCAAACCCTCACCCAACAACTCATCCATCGAGCCACAGACCCATTCGGTCTCGCAATCCTAACCGGGATGACCTCTTCCTCTTACTGGCTCTTCGGAAGCCTCGGACTCGCAATCCACGGTACCCTCCCAGCCACCATCAACGAGTCCGAAAGGGCCAGAAAGGGTATCAGCGACGCATCCGCATTGAAGATGTGGGAATGGATGTTCCACCGCGCAAAGGTGAGGTCCCCCCGAAAAAAAGACCCTCCCCCCTATTCTGACTGGAACTACGTTGGTTTGTGAAACCGGGTCTTGTTTACTCACCGCTCATCCCACAGAAACACTTCGCGGCGGCTGGGCTTTTGAGCGGTACCTCCTATTTGGTAGCCTCGGTCTTCCGTCCTGACCTGCGACCCATCTTGTACGGGGCAACCTTTTTCTCATTCTCAGCCATACCGTACACGCTCGTAGTGTGTGAGTGTTGGATTCCATTGCGCCAGGTGACACAGGGCTCACGAACCCCCGACAGTGGTGCCCATTAACACTAACATCCTCAAAATCACCAGCGATGCCTCCAGGCAAGACGGAAAGGGTCCCGAACCGGGACTTGTTGACAAACTCTTCGGTGAATGGAAGAAATACAACATGATCAGGCTATCAATTGCCGCCATTGCTTGGGGCCTAGGCACGGCTGCTCTCCTCCTCGCCTGAATCGACCCCTCAAATCCTTGCATATCAGATCTACCAGGTAAATCATCCCACCGCTCCGTCCTTGTAAATTTGTATGATAGCTCGTTGGAAATCCCTCCAATGTTGTCATCACCATTCGATATTTGGCAAACTAACGTTAGTTACAGTATTTGACAGAATTTTTGATAATAAATACGTTGTCATCGAATTTCGGGTTTACAAGTTCGGCCATATTGCGCGTGCCCGGGGCACAATGCCAACCAACATTGCCCGGCGAGTTCGCGAGTGGTACGTCATATATTACATTGAGGTTAAAGCGATGGTCAAGTCAGATGACGAGACCTCCGCGGATTGTACGTCACCGGCGGGTCGGAGAATAAACCACTGAAACCCTCTTTCGCCTCTTCCTCCACTACAGCATCTTCCAAAATTCGCACCGGTTCCTCCCCCACATAACCCCAAACACTTACACACAGCTCCAGCTGAAAGTCCCGCACTTTGCGCACCTCGCGCAATACTCCGAATCGCCAACGATGGTATGAGACTTCCTCCGCTCTCTCAGCTTGTAACAACTCGCGGAAAGGAGGCCGATTGCGCCAGTGTTCTATGCCACGGAAGTTATTCTCCCCATAACGGACGATGATCTTGAAGAACGCAGTGGATGTGATGGTCGAGAGCACGTGCTTGAGGAAAGAGACGGGGTTCGGTGAACTTCTATCGGTCAGTACCCAACCGACAGATGACGCTGGGACCTCGAGTGTCCGAAGCGACTTGTTCCGTGAGAAATCGAATCCCCGAAGGAAGTGCATAGCTGCGAAAATCGTTGGCTAGAACTTGCGTGCCTTTCGGGGAATGTTGCTCACCACGAGGATCGGCTGGATCCAATGCCACGATCTCCAACGTCTCCGCACAAGCTCCCAGCAGGAGCCGCATCCCGTCCACGTCGAAAAGACGCACGTAACGAAATCTGATTCCCCCAAAGAGGTCAATCATTTCCTTCAAAAGGTACAGCTTGGAGAAATGCGTTATCCTCAGCCATCCCCTCAGGGGAGGGACAAAGGGCGGGATGAGTGTCGGATCTTCCGCTGGTTCCTGGCGATAACTGGACTCACAGTCCAGGAGTTCGAGGTCTTGCAGGTGCTGAAATAATCCAATAAAGTATGTGATCTGCCGGCAGGATCCTCTGGGAGCCTTCAAGGCGAGCGATCGGACTGTCGGTAAGAAGGATTTAAAGTACCGTTGAATGCTCGGCATGAATGTTGGGATGTCCAGGCGCTCTATCTCGAGTCTCTGGACATTGGTTAACGTGAAGAATTGGTGCAGAATACGGGGGTTGAATAACTCTGGGGAAAACTCGGCAAGGACGCTGTCCCCATGGAGCCGGAGCTCCCTGACAAAGGGAAGCAAACCAAGCGTGTGCATGTACTGGATGGGATCGGGCCAACGAAACGCCTCGACCAAGGGGTAAACCGAAATGGCAAGGGTGTGATGAAGATGAGGAACAGCGGCGATGTACCAGGAGGAACAGGTCAGGGTGCATGCGCGAAGACTGCACATGTCGTAGATAAGATAGGCGATGATCGTTTCGACAATCTCCCGCGGAAGCCTGGTAGCAGGGGATGAGTGTGTCGCAGAGGTGTCCAGAGAAGCGCCCCCTGAGTGCGTCCTCCGGATTTTTACTAGAGTTTGGTGCCAAACTCGCTTAACGAGCAGCTTAAGTGCTGTTGTGTTTATCGTGGTTAAACGGGGTGATGAGAAATAGACATTGTGAATACCTGATAACGAGGACGTTGGCGTCTTCTTCGGCAGCATCGTGTCGGGGGTCGATTGTAGCTTCAGGAGGTCAGGTTCAGAGGAGAGTGACAGGGAGTCGGAGAGGAGGCAAACAGACGGCGCCGCAGCTTGCCGTCCTGGCAGCTGTCAACAGCCACCCCCTAAGTGAAAACCCCTCTCGAGTCGCGAGCAGAGATAGGCTTTCGGAGTAGCGAATAGCCAAACAGTGTTTGTAGCGAGACGAGAATCCGATTCCGAGCATATGCTTTTTCGCCCGTGTGGCGGAAAGGACCCTCTCACTTCCGGACCGCCGTAGCCCCAACTGGATTTCAGTCGTTATGTAAGTGTTACAGTGAGGTCAAAGCGAAGTGCAAGTTCAGCGTGGTCTTCCCTAGAGCACAACACTCTTCTTAACGCGTTGTGGGAATCCAGACGCAACATTCCCCATTGCAACACCTGTGATCGAGTGGTGGAAAGATCGAAACGTCTGCTAGGTGCTATGATATATGAAAACCAATGAGACAAAGGGCGTGAGCGTCGTGCCCCCCAGCCGACCACGAGCAGGCGCGGTGGAAGAGCGGCCGTGAGGGTTGACGGTATGCGGCGCCGTGGTCCATCTCAGCCATCGGGTTGAGGCACGGGTACTGATGGAATGTCTGGGCGGGGTCCGGTCTGACCCTCGGGTCCTGGCGGGGCCGCTTCTCCCAGCACCTTCCGCCCCAGGTATTCAGGAGGGCTCCCTGCTTGAGGGAGGAGTTGAGCACGCGTTGAAGAAGGGGTCACTCCCTGGTGGAGGTGGCGGTACGGAGAAGGCATACCGTTAGGCGAACAGTTACGAGCGAAACCACGCGTTGTCGACGCTCTGATCGCAAATGACTGGCCCTGAGTATGTCAAAAACGTTTTACCTGGGAGAGAGAACATACTTCATTCCATACACCACCGACCCTGATTTCGCTGTTAAACTCAGTCTGGTTTACCAGCGGGTGTAGGGGTATACGAAGGGTTGTTTATAACCATGGGGGTGGATGTTGTGACTGCCTGCAAGACCTCCAGGCCACCGGCCCTGGCCAAGGTGGAGAGAAGGGCCACGCAGGTGTAATACAGCGAACCTAATTGTCGTCAAATTTCAGTGAGGGAGTCGCAAATCAACTCTCTCTCTCAATTTTGACGGACCGTTACTGATCAGGGAGCCGAAACGTGGCCGAGGCCACTGAAATCTATCGGGGAGAACCATCAGTGATAGATCCTGGAACGAGTACGACACAAACCCACCAACCTTGCGGGTAAGGCTAAAACCCCCACAAGCGCGGGCGTCCAGAAACGTCCCGCGCGGTCAATCAGAGGTACCAGGTAAACGAAACGGTGTTCCCATCCAACGCCTTCGATCGACCGATTGATGGTAGCCAATCCAGTCATGAGAAACGAGACCAGAAGTGAGCAATGCTACGAACGCAATCCAGCAGTAAGTTCCACAAAGTGATTGCAATGGGGGAGAGGGAGATCTCACCTTCGGACGCAAAGATAACCAAGAACCGGGCCAAACTGCCACCCTTCGGCCAATGACACCCCACCAGGGGATGGCGAACAACAAAACCAGGAATGAAACCAATCCAGCTCCTTTTTTGTCGGCGAAGGAACCAGTTAGAGGTGTAGAGATCAGGGTTGGTGCTACAGCGGCGATGATCGTAAGGCTGCTTTATATGCATCGAGGTTGCAAACTTCGGCGCGGTGCAGAACGAGAACGCTTTCTTGGCCACTGTACACTAAAGCTTGACGCCGCGATAAGTCCTGCACAGTTCCTGGTCAGAATCCGAACAACCGTGGTCTTGATCAGCCGCCGCGAGAAGTGTGGCCGACGTGGATCGCCCTATCTAAGGCCAATATCAGACCCTCTACTTCAGTTAAAGGGGATTTTCCAACCTACCGTGAAATAGATACGTTCATCGACCGATGCATGAACTAAGAAAACCCAGTCCGGGACTGCGGACTTTTCAAGGTGGAGGCTACTGAGCGCACCGTGATGGAGGTCAAGGTGAGAAAAACTGCCGATTAGGCGCTTACCGCCCCGCCCCGCAGAGGCGCCGGGGTGGTCGCGTGTTTTATCACTCTCACACCTCAACCTACAACACAGGATTACAGGATTACAGAACACCGAATGTACCAAGAATTGAGACACGGAAGGGCGATTAACGTGACGTCCGGCACCCGAGACAGACAACGCACCCAAGAAAGTCTGGTCAGTCGGTATCAAGCTTGAGTTTCGGAAAACGTCCGTTGTCGAGTCCCTTGCGAACGGTGGGAATACCATCACACCTCATTGGTAGCCTTGACATACTCCATCTTGTTTACCGTGAATTAAACCAAAGAACGTGCTACCCAAGAGAATCACTAGATGTTCCCGGTGTTATGCGACCCATACATACGCACTTCCAGGCTTTCTGCAAAGACCAGTTCCCAGGGGCGAGCAAATCCAACAGTGGGACCCCGCGTGAGGGCGAAGAATGGCACGGAATCCCGAGCGCATCCCAGAGTTCACTATTTCAACAACCACTGTGTGGTACAGTGGAACGGGATCCGATTAGCTAATGACTTATGGAAGATGAGATCAAACCAACCATTGCCGTCATCCTATGGTGGCATCCTCGGATGCGGGCTCGCGATGTATAAGAAGGACGACAAGCCCAACACGGGACTGAACAGACTACTTAGGATCGTCGTATCGGAATCAGTGCACCTAATCTGGAAATTAAGGTGCGAGAGACGCATAGCGAGGGAAGACGACCCACAGAAATTCCAATCCGAACACGAAATACACAACCGATGGGTGCAGGCCATGAACTCAAGGCTGATGACCGATAGCCTATCAACGAACATAAAGAAATTTGGAACGAAAGCGACCAAAGCCAAGCTCGTCCTCCAAACTTGGGAGGGATGTCTCCAAGGAAATCTAGAGCTACCGCGCAACTGGTGCGGAAGGAAGGGGGTTTTAGTGGGTATCGCGCCCGTACGTCGTGGACGTAGGCGGTGAGGTCGTTACCTCACCCGGTCGCGGAGCCCCACACAGAGCCACACACGTGGCCAGTGCGTAACTGCATTTCCTCCGGGTGTCTTACAGGGCGATAGATCGCTCTAACTGACCAGGCGTTGTCTTCCAACCGCTACACCAAAAAAAAAAAAAAAAAAAAAAAGGAACGGGATCCGAGTCGCAGGGAACCAATGCCACGAAACTCAGAGGGTGACCACAAGACGGCCGGAGCGGGATCCACGAAACATTGAACTCGAAGCCTCAAGTTCCTTTCACAAAAAATGATCCGAATCCGTAACTTCGGTCACTCCCGTCCCCCCACGTGGTTTCCGACACCATCAATCGGCGATCGTTTCTTTTAAGATCCAACGCTGGGGGGTGGCGGCAACCAACACCCTTCCCTCACTCAACCACCCTCTCTGTGCGTGTAACCCAGAAAAAAAACCCCCCTCCCATGTCTCTCACCGAAAGTCCCTAACCACCTTCTTTCTAGGTTTTCTTTTCCCGTGCACAATGGCAGTACTCCCCTCGCTCCCTCAAGAGCTTCTCGACCTCATAATCGACGCCACGTACACCTCCAATGGCACCACCCCTCTCGAAACCCTCTCCAGAGTCTCTAGATCATGGCGCCCACGCTCCCAACACCACATCTTCAAAAAGCTCCGTCTCGACTACGTCGCAATGAGACGAATCCACTCCGAGTTCGAAACCTCAGAAACCACGGAGAACACCACGTCATCACAACAACAACCCACCGTATTCTCCCACGTCCGAAAGCTTCGCATCTCTGCGAGACAAATCACCTCTCCAGAGAACGAACCGGAGGGACACCCGTTGGAAATCCTTCGGTTCTTCACAAATGTGACCTCTGTCCGGATTCTAGACTGGGATTTCCGAGAATTCGAAACCCACCATATAGCCCGCTTCCTCGGCCACTTCGGCTCGACCGCACGGACTCTCAAGATACGAGAATGCTACGTCGATTCCGAGGTTCTGATCTTCCTCACGTCTTTGTTCCCTCTCGTCGAGAACCTCGAAGTCGACCCGAGGTACCCCTGTAGCTCTGGCTCTTACAGGATACAAAAGTCCGACAGACCGTTGCAGCACTCGGGGTTCCGAGGGACCCTTGTCTTTAGGTTCTTGAGCGCACAACACGAAGAGTTCCTCGCGTTTGTTACCGAGAATTCTTCGGACGTGCGCTCGATCTCTGCTGAGCTTTGCGTTAATAAGGGCGGATTGCAGAAACTGTTCGAGTTTCGCGGGGGTAACCTATCGTCGGTCGGCGTTCACTCGCTTTGCAAACAAGGTAAGGTCGTCCCCGCCAAGACTCACCACACCTCGACCATAATCCTAACGCGGCGCTTCCCAGACTTCGTCTTTCTCACATCGTGCACTCAACTCCAAACTTTATCGATCCACCTCTTGGGCGACTTCAGGGAAGACGACCCAAACTGGGACGCCCTGTTCACCGTAACCTCTCCCCACCTCGAAGAAATCAAAATCCGTTCTTTCGACGGCGTGGTGACCAGCGGCCAATCCCTGGTGGGATGGGAAGGAATCGACGATCTCCTATGTCGGCACCACGACAGAAGTCATCAAAACGGTGTTGGGAATTTCCGTGTAAGTTTGCATCCGACGGATATCTATTTGGAAGAGGAATACGGTCGGTTGTTGGGGTGTGTGCAAGAGGTCTGGCCCAGATTCGTGAAGAAAGGGACTGTGGTCTTGTCCCTCGAACCCTATGATGGAGAGAGTAGTCATCATGGCTCTTGTCCACGCGTGGTTTGGTAGTCTCCCGTTTTTCGCTCGCATGTCTCTCTACCCCAGCACTCCATACACGTAGATACTTTTTTCTTTTCCAGTCAGGTTCTGCACACTCTTGATCTTACCCCTTGAACTCGTACCTCCCATCCCTCTCAACCGCCTCAAACTCAATCTTGGCCAACTCCACGCTGGTGGCGTTATCCTCCAACCTACAATTCACCTTATCCCCCGGCTTTACTGGGCCAACACCGGAGGGTGTACCGGTCAGGATTACATCGCCTGCCTGGAGGAAATGAACAGGTCAGCAACGGGGAGGAGAATGCAAGAATCGTGTGAATTGAGACCCAGGAATCTCTACTCAGAACGGGTGCAGAATCCGTGCGATAAGAAAAGAAACAAAAACTCACCTCGAGGCTCATAATAGAGGACACATGCGCGATCAACGCGGGAATCTTGAACATCATATCCGAGGTGGATCCGTTCTGCCTCACCTGTTCGTTTACCTATCCACACCCCCCCAAAAAAATAATCAAAGCCAAGGGTAAAGATGAGAGACGAGCCCAAAAACAGAATGCGGGAACGGAGACCAAGCGACGGATATATGTAGTATCAGGTTTCAGGGAACCAAGAGTCGATGCCAGCGGGAAGGAGGCGCCGGCCAAGGAGTCCAGGGGTGCATGGAGGCCGGGGAAGTCCGCCGGATCAGGTTGGAGAAGCAGGAGATGGCAGTTCCGGGGGCGTTACCAAGCACAAGCCCCAAGAAAAGTAGATCCAATTGCGTTGCGAGGTGGTTGAGAGGGGCGGGCACGGACGAATGGGGAGGATATATATATATATAAGATGGACGAGACGGCCGAGAACGAAAAGATGGACAGATAGATGGGAAGCAGACGTCAGCGAACAGATCAGCAGGCGACAAGGAAAAACCAAGGAAGCGGAGTGATTTTAGAGTTCCAGCGAACAATGGCAAAAAAGGCGCAGTGTGCCCTCACCTTGAGCGATAACTGGAGATTTTGAGGATCGACGACTGCGTCCCTTGGAATGAATGCTCTGGGATGGGGACAGATGCCAAGGTTTTGACAAGCCAGGTGTAGACGATCAGATCGAGTTTAACGGCCAACGATCAAGAGAACCGTGTGAGTACGGATCTGTAGACACGTGGTAGAAAACCCGCAAGAAGTCAAGCCATCTCTCGGTGAGGAACTGAGATGGGTATTTACGGAGGGTCGAGAAAAACGTGTGTGACGCACGCGTGGTTGGAACGGAAGGACAAGAGAAGCTCACCCGACGGGAGTGAAGGTATCCATACCCTTAGCGGCAGACCAAGGAAGGCCTTTGGACTTTGCGGCCTCTTGGACGTTCCTCGCTGTCATGTCAACGGCGAGGGCTGAGTGGTATAAGAAGATGCGAAAGGTTTCAGAAATGGGCTTGAGGACTGACTGTAGCCGGCGATATGGCTCAGCGCGTCCTCTTGGGAGATATCGCGACCGGGCGTTCCGATCACCAGGCCAAGTTCGACTGCAGGCTTTTTGTGAACCAAGCGAGAGGGAGAGAGAGAGGGCGGAAAGGAACCTTCGTGATGAGCCAAGACGCCGCGAGGGATCTGAAGCTTTGCTCCTGGTGTTTGGGAAGGCAGGTAGGATGATGTCGGCTTGAGGAAGAAGAAGGGTTCGCTCGGGACCGCGTTGCCGAGCTCCTTGATGTGGTCGAGATAATTGCGACCAATAGCGACAATCTGTGGTGGATGTGAGTTAAAAAAAAAGGGGGGGAGGAGAGATAAAGGGGCTTCACCTTTCTTCCATGCTTGAGGAATTGAGCTGCGGCCATGGGTGCCCGGGTGAGGAAGAGAGAGATCACGTGAGATTGAATTTTCCCTTGGAATGAAAATTCTTGGCATCGATGTCTTGGAATATGGAATAAGAGATGCTTGGCCCAACCCTCCCAAGTTCACTCGTCCACTCCTCCCCCAGCTAGAAAAATGTGCCTCTAGTCCACCGGTTCTTCATCCTGACTCCCATGAACACCGTCTCTCTCTCCCTCTCTCTCCTCCTCGCCTCCTCTCTCTTCCCCGTGTATGCGGCGTCAGTCACTTTTTCTCTGCTTGTCTTTCCTTCCGCAGCTAACACGCCCCCCTCCCCCAGTGCTCTGAGTGGAAACGACGGTCACCCCGATGGTCATTTGGGAAAGTCTTGGGAGATCGCTGTCGGTGTAGCTGTCGGTGCGTCCCATATGCGCTTATACGTGATCTCTCCCAGCTCAGGCAACTCATCCACTCTCTCCAGGTCTCCTGCTCTTCGGCGCAGCAGCCACGATAATTATTGTCACAATACGTCAACGACGGAAGCGTCAGCAAGCAGAACAATCTGATTGTGCCTACGCTTCACATCCACCTCCAAAGTCGACACGATCCATGCCCTACGGTATTTCAAGAGTACGTTGATCAAGCGACCTGTTCAACCTTCCTCGTTCCTAACTCTGTCCCCCTCCTAGCCCAGTTCCGTGCATCAACCTCGAGATAAGCACGGTAGGAAAGGCTCCCCCGATCGATCTAGCCGAGCGAAGGAGTCTGTTTGATTACTGAGGACGAGAGGGCCGTTGCTGTTGTGTTGTGCTTTATTGCTGTGTAGACCATTTATAATGTTCCTTTCGTTTTATTATCCCTGTAGAATACATCCGGACCCGTAAACAGGCAGTCGGTAGTTGGTGGTGGCTCATCCAAAGCATCAAACGGACCGACAGTTGTCGTCCTGGACTCCGTTTGGCTGTCAAGAGGTATACGTGAATCCAACAGGCAGGAGGATTCAAGAGGTTTGGTTTGAGCGGAACAAACGGCGGTAGCATGTGCTGCATGACAACGCTGCGATCAGGTAGACCATGTCGGTCGTCTTATCCTGAACCCTTTGCCCGGCAAAAGTATTGGCGGGGAGAGTTATCCACCGATGGCGATGGGGTTCTCTGACTTGAACGGCGAGGACGGAGAAGCGAGTCAGGTAAACCAACAAATCGTGATTCTCGTGCTTTGCTCGCTCGAGTCGAGAGCAACTTCCTCCCCTTGGCCGATATCGAAGTGAGATCCATCAGTTGAGAAAGCCGAACGCCATCTGATAGATCCCTGACAAAAGTGGTCGCCGGTAGGCTGGGAACGTTGGAATATGATACCCTGTTCAGCCTGACGGAAAGTTGGGGACGAGTTTGAGCGGAAGATGGAAGGGAACCGGGGAACCATTTGCAGAGTGTCCGTTCTCAGTGACCCCACATCGCGAGATCGTGAACGGGACCAAACCAAAGGGAGACTCCGAACTTGAACGCCGAGTTTGACGCGTCGAACGTTGTCCAGACGGAGGGGAATCGTCGCATAAATATCGTGGTCCAGCTTACCCTCGCGGGACGGTTCGTCAAGTGGTGTCGGAGAACTACATTGTCGACTTCATCCCGATTCTTTCCCAGGAAAAAAAAACCTCCCATCCGGATTCTCGGTGTCAATCACCTCCGGGAAAGGTGCATCTCGTGGAGCGCGTTGACTATAAATGCCGCCGGCGCCCAAGGTGCGTATTGCTCAAACTGGTCGGGATCGTCATTCTGGAGGGGGGGGGGCATGATATGAGGTGTCCGACGGGCGGAGGCTCCCACTCAGAAAGCGGTGGAATTTTTTATATTCGGTCACAAGGGATACAGAGGCGCCTTCTACAGTGTCCGACAATGCAGAGGATAGATGTTCACCCAACCCTCGAGAATCCAAATAAAAGCCCACACCCCCTCCTTTCTCGCCCCCTTTCTCACCCATGTCCGCTCTCAACTCTACCGTTCTGAATTCCGTCGTGGGCGAAGACAACCAGCTTGTCGCTGGAGCCGTCGGCGCTGCTGCCGTCTTCGTGGCAACCGCTGTCTACTATGCTCTCGGCTCCAAGGATAAGGAGCACGAATTCCCCAAGCTGCGGGGAATCCAGCTTTACCATGCTTGGAATTTCTTCCAACGGCGATACGACTTCCTCCAGTCGAATTTCAAGCGAAATCTCGGAAAGAGCTTCTCTTTCAACGTGCTCCATCATAATGTCGTTGCCTTGACTGGGGAGGATGCTCGCCAAGTGTTCTACTCTACCCCACACCTCAACTTTAGTGAGGGCTACAAGATTCTGATGGGAGCTGTGCGCATTTCTCTCCTTTGGTTTGACCGAACGTTCCATTAATCTCGACGGTTTCTAGGCACCACTAGTCGACGATGTAGACACAGCGACAGAAGAGCACGAGGATGGTAACCTCACCGTCCTCAACAAGCGGATAAATAGGCTCTTTTGCAAGAATCGCTTGCAGGACAGTGCGTGTGATCTCCGTGATACCGCCGACGACCTCGAGTGTCAGCCTCATCCCCAATTTAGTTCTCCCCACGTTGCTGCAGGATATCGTCGACAAGGCTGATAAGTGGGGGAACGATGATAAGAATGGTAGGATCGACCCATTCACCGAGATCTACGACGTGAGTCGTGACTTGCAGTATACGTTTTGTTGGGATCAGTTCAGATGTTTTCTCGGTTTCAGCTCGTTTTCGCCATGACTGCTCGTATGGCCACATGCCGTGACCTGACAAAGAACGAAGGGGATCTCAAGAAGGTCGGAGAATTGTTCATGACCCTCCAAACTAGTGCTACTCCTACCTCCCTCCTCTTACCTTGGTTCCCGAGCCCAGCGAGGAAGACAGGGAAGCAGGCTACCACCGAACTGTACACCGTGCTCTGCAACTACGTCGAGGCCAGGAGGCGCGCGCAGGAGCTCACAAGTGATGCCATTGACGTTTTGATTGCTGACGGAGAGACGACTCAAAATATCGTCGGGGTGGGTCCCCCCAATGAACGTCGCGCGAGGTTTTCTGAAGCCTTATATCCGGCCTTTCTAGTTCATCATGACGGTGCTTTTCGCTGGTATCTTTAACGCTGGTATCATCTGTAAGTCTTGACAGGGTTCACGAAAAAAACAAATTGACAACATTCAACCAAGCGTGTTGGATGCTCATCGACCTCGCTATCCACCCAGAGTGGAGAGAGAAGTGCAAGAGGGAGATCCAAGACCTACTTTCCCGTCACCTCGGAGACTCCCTCTCCTCTGCAAAAGTACACGAGAAGCTCGGAGCTATTCCTTTCTCCGCGTGGGACGAAGAACTCCCTATCCTCGAAGCCTGCACCCGGGAGTCACACCGAATCTCTCACTCTTTTGTCACCCTCCGGAGGAACCTTCGTGAGGAGATAAAAATCGGTGAACAGGTGGTCAAACGGGGAGATTTCCTCGCGTATTCCGTTGCTGACGTCCACCTGAACCCCGAATACTACCCCGAACCGTACAAGTACGACCCCGGTCGGTGGTTGCGACCCGACCCGGTCCCGACCGCCGTCTACCCGTTCCTTGGTTGGGGAGCCGGCAGGCACCCTTGTCCGGGGATGAAGACGGCGAAGTTGGAGATGAAGTTGATTTTGGCCATGTTTTTGATGAGGTATGAGTTTGACCTCGTGGATGAGGATGGAAAGTTCCCCGATCCTTTGCCTGTCCCGGATAGGAACGACATTCACCGGGTACGCGTTGGGTCGTTGGATAAGATGTTCCGCGTGGATGCTCATCGTGTCTCCTTGCTCCCCCTCTGTCTAGGCTCATCCCCTCGGAGCGACATACTACTTCAACCTGGAGAGGATCGCGCAGTAGACGGATGGTCATGGGATACCTTCGAGTCTTCCTCTCCCGGGTTTATCCCCAGCCGAGGGTTCTATCTCATGTACATCTTCCATTCGTTGGGGAGCCTCTCATTCAACGTGCGCGTCGGTCGAGATGTTGAACCTGAGTAAAATAAACAGCCTCCACGGCACCACCCTCCAAGGATCAGGCCGATGAACGCGTCTGTCGTCAGTGGTCATCCTATCCTCAATTCTTTGCTCTGCAAAACGTTGGCGGGGAGAGGGAAGGTAGTCGCCCCACCGAACACAAACGTGTGGAGTTGTTGCGCAAAAGCTCCCGGCAGTCACTACACGTTCGTATTGCAATAAGCCGTAGGGCCGGCACGCGAGCGGCGGAGCCCGGGATTTTTCAATAGTTGAACAGGCGAAGCAGATGCGGCTACATTCAACACTCGACGGCCCGAAATGACGACATAGAAAACTATATATAGGGAATGATGAAATGGGGCCTGGGGAAGGCCATGCTTTGCCTGCAGACATATGGGGGACTGTCCACTGGACTCGATGCCCATCCAGATATCAACATGCGGGATGATTAATATTGATTCCCGACGAGGTACATGTATCGGATTCCGTGACCGCGGTGGGTGGGGAAGATCGCGGTGACTCTAAACCCTGAAGAAGTTAAGGGGTGACTGTCCATAAGCCCTAAAGGTGAGCACCTCTCGGCTGGTGGGGGTACTAGCAAGCGGTGCCAATTTGAAATCGTTCCTCGGGTGCGATTGCCAGACTTCAAGGTCTGAGAGCCATGGGGCTCGAGTCGCCCTTCCCCTGCTGATCAGTGCTCAAGTTCACGTTGGCTAGGCAAGTAGGGGGTGTACCGTACGAGCAGAGTTATTATAAGCGTGCTCGTGCAGACACGGTCACCCGTTTATTTTCGCCAAACTTGTGAAGTTAGATTCCACGCTGAGTGCATGATTTAACAGCGGTAAAATGCCTACGGTTAACCATGATATCATCCCCAGGGGGTATTGTGCCCCCATCATTTCGACGCGCACACCGTATACGCAAAAAACTACTCTCCTTTCCGTGCTGTCCCGCACAGACCGGATGGACCGTTGGGACTCAAGGCTACGTCTGCGTGTTGGTTGGACAAAAGGCTGCCGACGGGGCGAGGAGAGTCCTTGCGAACCACCTCACTGGACCTGGAAAACTCGTGGAGACCCAGTTCCACGGCGTCAAACCCCAAACTACGGTCGGGGTCCTGTCAGTTTCCTTTTTCGCCCCGGCAATCGTTGTCGAAGAGATCAACAACTTTTCCTTAGGCATACGGACAATCACCCAATCGGCTACCTCTGGGCTGCCGGAATCCCAGACTTTGGGGACCAGTGACCCGTTGGAAAAAAACCGATTCCGCGCGGGATTCCCACACACAATTTGAAAACATGTATCGGGAGGAGGTGTAGCGGGGCTTACTGCAGTAAATTGAAGATTTCCTTGGGATTCCCTTCAACTCGGCCAACGATCGAGTTGAGTGAAAAAAACGCCACCAGGACAGGGGTGCAAACACGGCTCTACCTCCGGAAGCACAAAAAACGCATACCTTGAGTTTGACGCAACATTTTTGGGCAAGCTTAGGCATGGCGTCAAGCATGATGTTCGACGACATGGAACGCGGCGAAACCCAACGCCTATAACATCCCGACTGCCGAGCTCCAGGATAAAGGTTTCACACGAAGTATTGCGTTTCTGAAAAATTCCAATTAGTGATAGTGCGGGAGAGGTCAAGATACCCTCACCAAGGAACCAATTTCAAAATATCACGTATGACCAAAGTCGGCTGCCGGTCACCACTTAGACTTCAGTCTCATGTTCAGTGGAACTGCGCACAATTTAGGTCCACGATGAAATCATTTTCCATGTGCACGATCATCGCGAACGTCGTTGTGTTCCTGATACCGAGACCGCGCTGCTCGCCTCATCATCCGCCCAGGTACACAACGCGACAGGCATTTTACAAACAACGATGCCTCTGGCCCAAGTCACCAGATCGTTCAGAAGCACTGTCCTCATGATGATCACGTCTTCATCTTCGATAATGCCCCCACACACGTCAAAAGGACCGATATGTACCGCACTCTTCGCACGTAAAATGCCTCTCAAAACATCCAAGAACTGGTTTGTGGAAACCCATTCCCTCGATGAATTCGGGAAGCAGGCCTATCGGATCCCCCAGCCGCTTTACTTCCCTCAGGGCCATTAGTTTGCGAGGTGTTTTAGGTGGATAAAAGTCGATCTTGAGGAACGGCTCGGCCGCGTAGATTGCTGCACTCGCTGGCTTCCGTACCTAGCCCGACTTCTAGGGCGTGATTTCCCTCCTCGAAGAACACCGCCGAAACCGCTGTTTTGAGATGTTGTTTCCCCCCGAGTTCCGCCCCGAACAGAAAACTTTAAAGTCATCGGACTCAATCCAAATGAGCCCCGTGTGCCGAGATCGGACCGGTCTCAATGAAAGATGTACTTGTTCACTTTCAGGTACAAACGATTGCATTGAGCCGAGGCCGCCCCCATTCAGAAAGTTACATATGATCGTCGCGTTGAACATTGATCGCGGCGGGAATGTGGGGGTTCACAACCCCCGATCGACAATGGGGGGGGTATACGTTCACCTAACCCTCGAGAATCCAAATAAAAGCCCATGCGCCCTCCTTTGTCACTTTCTTACCCATCCATGTCTGCTCTCAACTCTACCATCTTGAATTCCGTCGTCAGCGAGGACAACCAGCTCGTCGTTGGCGCCGTTGGCGCGGCTGCCATCCTCGTTGCAACCGCTGTCTACCATGCTCTCAGCTCCAAGGATAAGGAACACGAATTCCCCAAGCTGCGGGGAATCCAGCTTTACCATGCTTGGAATTTCTTCCAACGGCGATACGACTTCCTCCAGTCGAACTTCAAGCGAAATCTCGGAAAGAGCTTTTCTTTCAACGTGCTCCATCACAAGGTCATTGCTTTGACTGGAGAGGATGCTCGTCAAGCGTTCTTCTCTAGCCCACATCTTGACTTCCTCGAGGGTTACAAGATTATGATGGGAGCTGTGCGCATTTCTCTCCCGTGGCTCAACCATTATTCATGATGATTCTAGATACCACAAATCAGCGACGTAGACGTAGCGGCAGCGAACGAGGATCTTAGCCCCGTCTTCATGAACAAGAGGATTGATAGACTCTTGAACAAGAATCGCTTGCAAGACGGTGCGCATGATCTCTGTCATACCGCTGATGCACCTCGAGCACCAGTCTTATTTCCAATCCAGCCCTCCCCACGTTGCTGCAGGATATCACTGACAAGGCTGACAAGTGGGGGAACGATGGTAAGAACGGCAGGATCGACCCATTCACCGAGGTCTACGAGGTGAGTCCCTTTTCGCAGCATAAGGTTTTTGTGGTCGGCTGCAGGGGTTGCCATCTTCAGCTCGTTTTCGTCATGAACGCCCGTATGGCCACATGCCGTGACCTGACAAAGAACGAAGCAGATCTCAAGAAGATTATAGAAGTGTTCCTGATCCTTCAGAATTGTGCCTCCCCAACCTCCCTATTCTTGTCTTGTTTCCCCGGCCCAGGGAGGAAAACAGCAAGGCAGGCTACCACCGATCTGCACACCTTGATCTACGGCTATGTCGAGACCAGGAGGCGCGCGCAGGAGCTCACAAGTGACGCTATTGATATTTTGATCACTGACGGAGAGACGACTCAAAATATCGTCGGGGTAGGTCCCGCAACGAACGTCGCCTGGGGTTTCCCGAAATCTGATCCGACCTTTCTAGTTCGTCATGGGGATGCTTTTCGCTGGCGTCATTAACACCGGGATAATCTGTATGTCTCAATGGCTAAAAACGTTCACGAACAACGAATTGACATCATCCAACCAAGCGTGCTGGATGCTCATTGACCTCGCCATCCACCCAGAGTGGAAAGAGAAGTGCAAGAAGGAGATCCGAGACCTAATTTCCCGTCACCTCGGAGACTCCCTCTCCTCCGCAACGCTGCACGAGAAGTTCGGAGCTATTCCTTTCTCCGCGTGGGACGACGAGCTCCCTATCCTCGAAGCCTGCATCCGGGAATCACAACGAATTGCCAACACTGCCGCCGTCCCCCGAAGAAACCTTCATGGGGATATGAAAATCGGCAAACAGGTGGTCAATCGGGGAGATTTCCTCGTGTATTCCATCGCTGACGTCCACCTGAACCCCGAATACTACCCCGAACCGTACAAGTACGACCCCGGTCGGTGGTTGCGACCCGACCCGATCCCGACCGTCTACCCGTTCCTTGGTTGGGGAGCCGGTAGGCACATTTGTACGGGGATGAAGGCGGCAAAGTTGGAGATGAAGTTGATTTTGGCCATGTTTCTGATGGGGTACGAATACGACCTTGTGGATAAGGATGGCAAGTTCCCCGATCCTTTGCCTGTCCCGGACAGGAACGACATTCACCAGGTGCGGGTGGGATTTCGGATAAGATGTTCCGTCTAGATACTCATCCTGTCTTTTCTTGCCCCCTTGTCTAGGCCCATCCCCTTGGAGCTACTTACTACTTCAACTTCGCGAGGGCCATGCATTAGACGGATGGCCACGAGGTACCCTCGGGTCTTCCTCCCCCACAGGCTCTTCTCCAGGCGAGGGTTTTGTCTCATATGCCATAGATAGCTATGCATCTGTACCGCTATTAAATATCTCGTCGTGTTGGGAAGAACACCCAGCTTCCATCCGCTGGGGAACCCCTCACTTTGCCCCGATTATTTCCCTGGAAGGAGTGCCCCCCATCCGGATTCTCGGTGTCAAACCCTCCGGATAAGGATGCAGACCAGTGCCTCTCGTGGAGCGGGTTGGCCAGACATATCATGGAGGTGGCGCGCGCGGGGGTTGGGATCGTCACTCCGGAGGGATATGCTGATCGTAAACGCAAGATAGATTTTGTGGGAAAAATTAGGCTGGAATCCAACCTCAAGTTCAGAGGGAAGCAGCTCTGAATTGAGGCTGGGACTCGGTCGGCGGTCTTGGCTGGAGATCGTTGTTCGCCCGATCAGCCGAGTTGCCGAAACCCCGCAACCCCATATATGCCCTAGAACGAAATCTTGAGGATCTCGGACGGCTCGGACGGGCAAGACCATCACACTCCTGGTGAACGATGGATCCCCTAAACACACGATTCAACAAAACCATCCCTGCCAATTCTCACTCAATAACCACGGGCACCGCATCACCCACGCCGCGCGGCCGGAAGACCTCAGAGACATTCTCTACTCTACCTTCCACGAAATGGCGTGAGGCCAGCCAGTTCCCGAGTTGGAAAAATTGGTTTCGAAGCTGCGACAGACTATGACCTCCACCTTGCTTTCTATCGTACGGCGAACGAAATGGTGCATAGGATGCACCAACTGGGACACTTTGGTGTGTTCACCCGCGCTCGGTCGAGACCCTATTCAATGTTTTCCAGCGATACACTCTCACGGATTTGTATGAAGTAATTACATAACAATCATGTACACTAGGGTATGTTTAGGCAGAGCACGAAAACAATATACACACGTTGGAGAATTTAAATGTTATTGCCACTGTGAAAACAACGAAGGTGGTGTTGTCCACCTTGTAAATAAGGACACGGAGGAGGGCGAAGCTCTCCTCGTTGGGGTCAGGGTAAAGCTGAGATTGGACTTGGATGACGAACGCCGCAGCGACGGCGGAGAACAGACCAGCCTACAACACAAATCAGGGAAAGTCTACCCGAGTGTGGCTTACGGCGTACAAATATTAGTGTTGTGTTCAGATCATCGTCGTGCTTCTTCATAAATTCCCTGTCGTACCCCTCGGCCTCCCTTCGGTAACGTCCGTAGAATTGAGTGCGGAGGTCACCCTGAGTTGGCTCCGAGACCCGTTTCTGGCTGCACGAGGATTTTAATGGTCCACACGTTCAGGGAAACGGCGAGTGTGTAACACAACGTACCGTCCCCTCTTCGAATTCCTTCTGGCACTTGCGGATGGCTGCTTCCCGACGGCACTCACAGGTTCCTTGCTTCCATTTTCTCGACTATGCCCGCGGTCACAACTCAGAAAAAGATGTCATAAAACGAACAAGGTCTCACCTATCTTCTCTGATCTCCTCCAGGTCTGCCATGATGATGGAGGATTCCGATGCACTCCTTTGGGTGGATAATGGATTATGATGGGAGGAAGGAAAAGTGACGGGGCGAGGCGAGGCGATAAGGACGACTCTGCCATGAAGCAAACACGTTTCCAGATATCCATCATCACGCTTGGTGTCAGTAAATGGCACGGATACATTCAACGGGCGCAATCCTGACTCCAGAGCTAGTTCAACATTCGTATTCAGGGACTGAATGCACGGGCACCGCCGGTTGGGCCGAATCGGAGATGAAGGAATCCACATGGGTGGAAATTTCTCCCTCGCGTCTACGATCCAATAAAACCAAAGCACCTCTTGTTTGCCATGAGTGGGTAACTATCCGCGCGCACCGTAATAGCGACGGCTCTTGTACAATCCCATGGCTCCAATAGGGGGGCGAAGGGCCGTTAGAGCATCGTGCATTGGAGAAGACGAACTTGCTGATAAGACGGTCCCCACAAAACTTGATCGAAAAAGGCGCCATTCGGGCTTTCGACTGTGGACTCTATTGGCGACCGGCGCCGGCGAAGGATTACCAGCAAGATATCATCCTATCGCCAACACCCCACGAAACAAAGCACCCAACTTCACAGCTCAACGAGTGTTCGAGTCCACAGCTTTGCCTTGCTGACTCCACACCTTGACCTGATAATCCAGAATCACAGGGAGAAGGTCCCAAAACCCAATATCCGGCCAATACGCAGGACTGAAATGAAGTTGGACGCCTTCAGACGCCTGCGGAGAAACCACCCATAAGTCACACGACGGTCCGAGGATCTCGTACGAAACCGCACCCGTACCTGCCACATCAAAAAGTCACTGAGTCGCTTCACACCACTCGTCCGTACCAGAATATCGAGGGGAGGGGAACCAGCCAGGTTCGTCATCATGTACCTCTCGATATCCTCTTCAGTGATTCTATTGTACTCAATCGTAAACGTGGGAGGATAATGGCGAGCAGGAAGGTACGCACGTATATTCTGTATCGTCCACACCACCTGCCACCCTTTCCTGCACGGCGGACTGTACCGCAGTGGCTATCTCGTCCCTTGACGTGTAAGGCATACAGAGATTCAGGATGGACCTTGAACAAAATTCACCGTCAGGGCCGGAGGAGCAAAGAAAGGATCTGAGCCAACGTACTTGTCATTGTTCTTGGTCATCTCTTGGGCGATACGAACACTATTCTGGACGTTCTCCGGTAACATCTCAATCCTGCCTAACACATTCAACCTCACACCATACTCATCCAACATCTCGCTAAAATCGCACATGTCAGCGGCCAAAAAAAAAACTGGGAGCGAAGCAGATGCGTTAGTCAGGGCGTACCCGTGTTTCGTGAGTTCCAACAGCTTGGTCTCCGCAAGCTCCATCAACGCATTCACCTCGTCCTCGCTCCTCTTGAAGTTCTCAATCGAAAAGGCAAACACCGTGACACACTTGACTCCCAGTCGTAAACATATTTCCAGCATCTACACCATCACACGATGAGCCGGGTTAAGGAAAGAGACTGAAACAAAATAGATGATGGACGGACCTGTCGAAGCGCGTAAAATCCATCAGTGTGTCCTTGCTTTACCGCCATGTTCCGTTGCCGGGCATACCGCCTGTTTCCGTCCATGACGAACGCAATATGTTGGGGTACAGGACCAGCAGTCAGAACTTTAATCAGTCCCCGTCGAAAGGCCGACGACAGCGAATCATATGCGGTGTTCAGAAGAGAGGTCATTGAGGAAATAATAACGAGACGAAGTCGGGGGTGGTGGTCAATCGCTGCATGCTCCTCATGCGCTATGCCCGATGGTTGTTCCACGTCATGATCGCAGGCGTTCCGATCATTCGAGTTCCCACGATCACTCACATCTCGCGGCTCTTCCACTCTCAATCTACCAGCGATGAAACGATCCAAATGCATCCAGAACACGTTCTAGTATCCACAAGTACCAAATCACACAACAAAAAGATTCGCGTACACCCAGGTCGTTACATGCATCACTGAAGTCCGATGATTATAGCCACCTCGACACGCCCATCGTGTTTTCACAGCGCAGTCAAGATTTCTTTGGCCACGTTCGCAATCTTTCGCTTTTCCGCGGCTAGATCCGCTGCCGATTGGCCAGGTTTGGGGGCAAAGGATACCCCCCCAATACCTTCAAGCACCGATCTAGCCTGCGCGGCCTCTTCCACCGGCAGTGGAACGTTGAACTGTTTGGCGGCGTAAAACATGTTTCCGAGTGCGACTAACGCTCGGTATATTGCCTCGCCATCGTTCGGTTGGTTGTTGATAACCTATCCAACCGCGTGGGTTATGATCGTAGGAGAGAAAGGGTGAAGGGTGACACACCTTCAACGTCAAACCAAAAACCATGGATTGCAGGGCGGGCTCAGGCGGTGAGTTCAGTGTCAAACAAGAGAAACTAGGGCTGAGGTCACCCTGCTGCACAGCATGATCGTGACGGATCAACGTACTTCAACAGGAGGGTTGAACCAACTATCCTTTGGGGAGACGTGAACAACTCATTCGGGAGAGGCTCCGCGAGCAAGAATATCTGTTTGCGGAGATGGTGGCCGTGTTGCTCGAGGTAAGTGCCCCGTTTCCAATGGAATGAAAAGAGTACGAGTACCTTCAGGGCCCAGGTGATGTTCTCAGTGCTCTCCTGAAGTGCGTTCGCGATGGTCCTGAGGAGCAGCAGAATGTTCCTCTCCTTTGGTTTCGTCATCGGCGGGGTCCAATGCTCGTCCCAGTCTGATGCCCTCAGAAGAGCGTCCATGAACCGATCGCCAAGTCCAGTGTTCGCTTGTAGCGATTGTGGGACAAAAGCCACGATCAGACGGGCGAGGTCGATTACTAGAAAACGAAGGGAGTGAGATATTGCGTGAGGGTAGAACGGGGAGAAGCAATCACGCACGAGGGAAGCGGTGAATGGCCGGCCACCTATCCAAAACATGAATCAACGCCTCGATGTGCTGCTCGTTCGGCACTGGCTGGCCGGATCTCTTCGCCCCTCCGTTCACGGCTGAAAGGTAATCGAACATCTGAGTGAAAAGTATGACTTCTTCCGGATGTAGAGCCAATGTCGAAGTCGACTATTTCCTCGGGTCGTCAATTGTAACCAATAATCAAGGCATTCGGGGGACTCTCACGATCTCTTCCTGAACCTCATTGTTCAGCTTCGTCAACTTAGCCCGCATTGCAGGAATATTGCACTGCTTGAAGGTGATTGGCGTTTTCTGGGTTCGAAAGTTGAGCTGCTGTCCATCTGACACGATTGCTCGGACAGAACCTACATGAGGGATGACATTACCCGACCCCGGGGCTGATGGAGCAAGGCTGGACGGAGCAGGGCTAGAGGGCGCGGGCGTGAATCCAGGTGAAGGGGTAGGTTGATACCGATTTGCCCCCGTGAATGGGTCCGAGTAACCGCTTTGATTGGGACCGGATGGCGCAGGCAGTAGTTGGTGCCTAGACACTCCACTGGGTGGATCGCCTCCCCCAGTGTGCGACGGGACTGAGGCATTTGTAGTGGGTTGGTATCGCGACGCCCCAGTGAAAGGGTCACCGCCGGCACCCGAGCCCGGCACGTTCCCGCTGCCTGGCTGGTATCGTGATGTGCCTTCGTGAATGTGAGGACGTCGGGAAACACCCGGAGTACATCTATAAATGAATCCGCACCTGTGTATGGGTCGCTGTATTGACTCCCGCCTGCACCTAGGGAAACTCCAGCAGAATTCTTCTCGATGAACTTGACTACTTCGTCCAGATAAGACATCGGGAGATCATTGGCCTGCAAGAATCGTTGGGCGGCGGTCCACGGGTTCTCTAGAGCCAACTTCAGAGGAAGCCATCGGGTCTTGTGCACATTCGCGACACACCTGAAGCGTTATACGGGAGTTTCAATGGTGGAACTCCATCTTGCACATCCACGTCGAACACGTAATCCCACTCCTTGCCTTGATACAGTTGCTTCCTTGCCGACCCAACGGCATCGACGACAGTTCCGATCTTGGTCCACTGGTTCAAACCGGCATCCCACTGTACTCCACGTTAAGTTCGCTTCAAGATTGGTCGGACAGTCCGAAGGCTCTACCTGGTGTGCTTCGACAGCATCCCCGTTCTTGACCATCTTTGTCTCACCAGGTTTCCGGCCTATCGCCCCTGTTAGCAATGAACGTAGAAGTTTGGAAAACATTGAACCACCCGCCTGGAACTTTGAGAACCTCGGGTCCAGGGAGGTCAGACTTTTTAACGTCACCGATTTGTTGAGAAGGTAACGCTTGGTTGGCAACCTGGTCATCATAGAGCTTCAGGTCCGCCTCCGGTAGCCACCGTTCCTCCGCGACGCTGAAGACTCGGACTACGTGATCGCTGCAACCGCTCACAATATCTCCGTTAGGAAGGGAAGAAACCGCCCATACGGAGACTGCAGGATGGGTAATAGTTTGAATACAGTCGCCATCTGTGTGTACAAGCGAGAATCAGCGTCATGCGAACAAGGAGGGGACTTGACAAAAATGGGGAGTTCACACCTCGCCAAACGCGTACGGACCGGTCCTCTCCACATGAGACGATATCACCATTAGGTAAAATTGAAAGCCCGTAGATGAAAGATGTATGTCCAGACAGGGAGTAAACGAGATCTCCTTCTAATGTCCAGACGTGTATCTCGCTGCATCAATTAGGATAAAATGCAATAATGGGTCGCAAGGAACCTGCCTATCGTTGGAGCAAGAGGCAAACCCTATATCGGTTACAAGTGCAAGGCCACGGACTGCATCCTTGTGTCCAGCAAACGTCCTAACAACCTTGTGTTGCTTCCAGAGCTTGATGGTTTTGTCCGCAGAACCTTTGTTTCCGATATCAGTCAGGCAAGGGCGGGCAAAATACAATACACCCTGACCGGTGATGAACTCTTCCCCGTCGATGGCCACAACAGTCAAAACGGACTGAGCGTGACCTTTCAGGTCGTAGGCCAACTTGAAGTCCTTCCATACCTTGGCCGTGCTGTGGAGCTGGTATTAAGTAACCTCAACCGACGCCTCCCCGCCGATGACGTACCTGTCCCATGACCCAGAGATGATAGTCCCATCGGAAGCGGTGTGCAAAGCGCAGACGTTGTGTTCGTGACCGATCAAGGTATAAACCGGCTCTTCTTGTGAGGAATCCAATCGATAGACGTTGATAATCATATCTTGGCCAGCCGTAACCGCATAACCTACAGGTATCCCAGATCAATCAGTAAAACGTAAGAATCCCTGCCTCCACCTCCATTCTCCGCACAAGAACCCCGGCGGGACGGAAGGGGAACGGATGAACCAGCAACACACCTTTTGGAGCACCTGGGGCCGGTGGTACAATCGTGACAGCGTTCACATACCCGGAACTGGGCTTGAAGGTCCTCTCCTGCTCGAATGGTGCTGACGGGTTGGGTTTCTGCCACAGGATCGCGGTGGAATCTCGAGATGCGGAAAGGATCAGATCATTAGTGGGAGATGCGAGCGCGCGGACCTGGTTCGTTGGACCCAACGGGATCAGTTTAACGCAGTGAGACGCTTTGAAGAGTGAGACGTACGTCCGAGGAGTGTAAAGCCAAAGATGCCGATAGTTTGTAAGGCATTGGAGATCGAGAGATGGCGGTGGCTGGCGGGAACTCGTAAGCCTGGTTTATCCTTATAATGTGGCACTGTAACGACACCCATGCAAACTTATGGTCAGTCTCAATCCAGAAATACAAGCAAGTGTATGATTCTTCTGTCTACATTGCGGAATGTACACCACTCTAACGAGCCCCACAATCTTGGAAACACGAGCGAAAGCAGGGTAGATACGGAGGTGCAAAACTATGCCGTGCACCATTAATTCATCTACTGCGAGGGCCCCAATGCGCTATCGCCAAACCACGAACGAGATCCAGCAACAATCGAGCGCGTTGAGGGTGTGAAGAAAGAAAAATGCCCCAGAGTTCCTTGACCGGCGTCGCTTTAGGGCAGGCTCAAGATAACTTGGGAATCGCGGACCGGCTCGGGAATCGGGCCGGTGCTTTCTGGATGTCTCACAACCTTTTACACCTCCCCTGATGAATTCATGCGTGAAGGAAACCCTACCGCCCCCCATCTCCCTGTGTTCGGTTCCAGGGGTGATCGCGAGGTTACCCTCAACCCCATGCTTGTCAACTTTGCCGCTGCAATCCGGATGGGGCGCGTCTTGAGCGTCAGATTCCTGGGTAGAGAAAGGCCCTGCATGTAGAAGCGCAGAGGGTCCTTTCTAAGGTTGAAAGTCTCTGCGAAAATGTTCTTTGGAAGCGCTCCGTTCTAAGTGTTGGCTACAGTGTAGCCTTCCACCAGGCTCGTTCTTCAAGATTTTAAAGACTTCCCTGATTTGGATGGCGACCACGACGTCGACCCCCACCACCGTCCCGAGACTTGGACTCCGACCTGGGAGTGATG
>Ga0307517_10002643_pt1 | contig 28586 bp, 29 predicted proteins | sample 23_EM_MG_FD_194515 | JGI IMG/M metagenome (GOLD analysis project Ga0307517, IMG submission 194515) | Populus trichocarpa ectomycorrhiza microbial communities from riparian zone in the Pacific Northwest, United States - 23_EM | ecosystem: Host-associated > Plants > Roots > Unclassified | place... | reverse complement strand
TGTTCCACCTAAGAAACTTGACCGTCTTGGGCCGAGACGCAGGAAGATGCCCACCTTAACTTCCCTGGAACATCTCAATGGGCAAGGCAGGATTGTCGCCGAGGTCCGGAATGGGACTAGGGCTCCCGCGTGGGGGTCACAGAGGCAATGGGAAGGTTTGAGTGGGGTATCGGTAGTCGACCCACTTATGGGGGGGGGGGGTGTCGTCCTCTGCATGATGAGTCTATCACGTCCTGATTCTTTCGCTTTTTCGCTTCCGCCTTTCCGTCACCGACGTGGTTTCCTTTCGCCCCTGCATCCTGGAGTCGTACTTGAAGCCGAAGCTTAACGGCTCGACCGCCGAAATGTCCACTATATATCTCATCTCCATCACCCTGTCGACATCTTCCCCGTGTGTTGTGGTGCAGACTCAATGTAGTCCCATCCTTCTTGTATCTCCAGGAAGTATACTTAGTAGATGTCCGTATCGTCACCCCAAGACACGGTAGCCATATTTGCGCGCAAGGAGGCACCAACCCTGCATCGACCGAAACTTGGTCCGGTCGACCATGGCCCATGGTCTATGGGCCGGCCACCCACGATACGCCTCGTCGTCGGGGTCCAAAAGCCCAATCTCTTAGATACGCCCACTCGGTCAACCGGGGTGCCTTGAACGAAATCTGAAGTTTCGGGGATCTAGCAGCAGATGCTAAGCGCTAATCATTGCCTCGAAATCTATGGATTCGAATCCTATCGCTCGACAGATTTTTGTCCCTCGACCCGAGAGACGTTCCGAAATCCCAATACAGCCGTGGATTTACTTGTGCTACGCCAGGTGACGATTGGCACACGTTTTGTCGCCCCACCGACAAGCAAAAGGACGGTGTTTGGCGCTGTGGGTCCACCGCTTTGGCCTTCTCTTGTCCCGATAGCGCGGATGTCCGACGAAAAGACCAAGAATTCATCCGAGCATTCCCAACAACAAATGCTCCCGGAAACCCCCACCAATCTTGACTTTTGGCCACTGGACCTTCAAATAGGGCCGGATATCGACCCCAAAGGTGATTCTATCAAGTTCTAGAAGCGGTTCGACCTGACCTAAGTGTGGCGCCAGAGGAGGAGAACAACAGGGGTTTATGGACCTTCGTCCAGGACGAGAATGGTGAATACCAGGTGCTTCCCGCGCCAGAAGCTTTGATATCTGGTGTTGTGGATAGCGGTACCGGACACAGAAACGACCCTGCAAGTGAGTGCTTCTGATCCTGGGATTGGGACCAATGTTCATATAGACCTTTGCACCTCCCCCCATCAGGTGAGGACACCGGCAGCACTAGAGAGGGAGAAATGGAGTCAGTAGTGACATCGAACGGTATGTGTCGATATCAGTACGGCTTTGGCTTTCTTTTGACGTATACCAGTTGTGAGGGGCCACGAGAAGGGAACACCTGAAGGTGCCTCCATCCCCTTTGATGGATTTGGTCCTCTCAAGGCTGTCCTAGGGGCTATTTTCTCTGTCTACACTTATTACCGAGTTCGTTTACGGCCCCATGCAAATAATTCTTCTTTGACGAACCCACTTTGCAGGGAACTGTTGCCGTTAGAAACAAGGCCGAAGATCTCCCCGCACGTATAACCGCACTGGAGGTACTTTTTTCAACACCTCCAGATGACGTGGCAGAGCAGGGACGCCGTGATGGACTAATATGGTATGCGATCTTTCCCCCCTTGAGACCCGCCCCTGAGTTCTTCCCAGCAAGCTCGAGGTCATCGAGGGACGACTACGGTCGGTGTTCGGGAGGCGAGGGTTGCAACGACTTGCTGGCCACGTTCAAGATGATGAGGGTGTGTTCAGTATTTTAGAAGATTTACAGGGGGCTATCTCTGGCTATCAGGTTCGTTCATGACCTGACGCTCTTCTCGATGTTTACGAGGACCGCAGATTGTGCGACGAACGACTATCTTCGATCGAGGGCGTAAACACACAGTGAGTTTTTCCCTTTCACGCATAAACAAATTTAATAACCTCTCGGCAGAACCCAGGTCAGAACATATAGTATTCCATTCTCGATGACCCTGACACAGGCCTCCTCTGATAGCTGAGACAGCTGTCCTCGACGGTTTCCGCTGTGCACGAGGGGCCGAGTATCAACATGGCAGCCTTGTGGGTTGTCTCAAGGGAACCCGCAGAGACATTCAGGACAAGATTCGACTCTGGAAACGGGACTTCGACAAGCCCCCCATCTACTGGCTGAATGGACCAGCCGGAACGGGGAAGAGCACCATCGCACAGACGATCGCGGAAAGTATTTTCTCAGACGGACAGCTCGGGGCCTCCTTCTTCTGTTCTCGAGACTTCGAAGACCGACGTAACCTCAAGTTTATCTTCCCCACCCTAGCCGTCCAACTCGCACGGAGGCACGCCGAATTTCGATCAATCTTTGTCCCTCTCGTCCAGTCAAACCCAGGAGTTGTCCACGAGTCCCTGTACGACCAGATGGACAAGTTGATCGTTCAGCCCCTCATGAAATCCGGCATTTCGACCGTGATTGTCATCGACGCTTTGGACGAATGCAAAGATGAAGAATCCACCTCAACGCTCCTATCCGTCCTTGCGCAGTTTGCATCCAAGCTCCCGAAGGTCAAATTCTTCGTCACCAGTCGTCCAGAGCCGCGCATTCGAGGAGGGTTCCGTCCCCCGCTATTAGCAAAAGCAACGGGGGTATTTGTCCTCCACGAAATCGAACCCAGTCAAGTCAACAGCGACATACGACTATTCTTCAGCCACAAATTTTCGGAACTTCGTGGGGGCAATCGACGTGTACTGGATGACTGGCCAACCAAGAAACAACTGGACCTGCTTTGCGAGCGGGCGGCGGGGCTGTTTGTCTATGCCGCAGCAACTGCCAGGTTCGTTGAAAACCGGCCCAAAAAGCGGCTGAACCTTCTTCTACATCCACCCAAGAGCAATGCTCACGAAGAGGGAACCAAGTTCAATGCCAACACGGCGCTGGATTCGCTCTACATATCGATCCTCCAGGAGGCTTTCGGTGACGACGATCCGGAGGATGACCCCAAGATCCGTTCTGTCCTTGGCGCTGCGACACTCGTCACGAATCCCCTTTCCCCATCCACTATCGCCGAATTCCTGGGCTTCGATACGGAGGATATATTCCCTCTCCTGTCATCGGTTCAATCACTCTTTATCCTTCAGGAAGATACCGATCAACCTATTCGGCCTTTTCATAAATCCTTCTCTGACTTCATCACGGACCCGATTCGGTGCACCAACCAGAGGTTCCACGTCTCCCCTCCCGACCACCACACGGAACTTCTGATCGGGTGTCTCGAGCTAATGAATCAAAAGCTGAAGAAGAATATGTGTGAACTCCCGGACGCTGCTGCGAACTCTGAGCTCGAAGACTTGGGAGAGAGGACCGAGCAATACATCGACCACAGTTTGCGATATGCGTGTAGGTCGTGGCACAATCACCTTGTTGATGCGCGCTTGATCTCGGTCCGTATCCCCGAGATCACCTCTATCCTCCACCGGTTCCTCGAGAGCAAGTTTCTGTTCTGGTTGGAGGTGCTTAGCGTCCTTGGTGTCGCAGTGGAAGCAGTTTATGCGTTAGAAGCGGCTTCAAAGTGGTTGAAGGTATGTCAGATTCCCACGTTTTATGTGTTGCCTCGATTTACTCACGCAAGATCCAGACATCGCCGACCCTCTACCTCGTCAATGACTGCCTCCGGTTTGTCACCGGGTTCTCCGAGGTTATCAACATCTCCGCCTCGCATAGTTATCACTCGGCCCTCCCGCTATCTCCCAAAACGTCGATCGTGCGGGAACTGTATAAATCGCACGCCCGCCCCTTGACGAGAATTGTGCAAGGGCTACCGATTTCATGGGATCCGATCATTGTCGCCAAGAAGCCTTCCTCTTCGGTTTGGACTGCTGCATGGTCACCGTGCAGTAGGTTCATTGCGATCGCCTGGGACGGATTCGGGAAGATGGATATTCTGAATACGACGACTCTCGAGCGGGTTACCATCCTCCACTTCCCACCAGGTCGGACCAAGTGGCTCACCTTCTCTCCGGACGCCCGTTTGTTAACGTGGTTCGGTGACAGTCCGATGGAATTGATCAGTTGGGACCTACAGATAGGCGTTCCCATCAGCACCATCTCCCCAGAGCAGCAGGAATCCACCCTAGAGTGCCTCTCACTTGCATATTCTGCGTGTGGAACAATGCTTGTGGCTTTATTCTCGAATGCCGGGGCTTCCACCATCCACACCTACAATGTCCTCTCCGGTACCCATATCAGTTCCCATCCAGTAAAACCAGGATTATGCAAGATTTGGACACAGGGAAAACATATTCGGTTCACTACTTTGCGGGCGAGGTCCGTTGCCATATGGGAGGTCGGATTTTCCTCGAAACATCCAGCGACAAAGGTCAAGTTTCTGTCGATCCCGAACAACTTTGATCCCTCGAAAGAATTTGTCTTCCTTCCCACTCCCTCCAGGCTCGCCTTCGTCTCCGAAAAAAACGTCTTTGTGTGGGACGCTCAGCATTCCAAACTCCTTTTGAACTCACAAGATATCAAGGAGCCCAAGAAGATGGCCTTTTCTCTCGATGGCCGCTTCTTCGCATGTGCATCTGAGGGTCCAGAAATTTTCCTCTGGAAGGAGCATCCCACCGGCTATGTCCTTCATCAAAAATTCGTATCCTATTCCAGAGAGACCCTCATGCCTTGCGAACCGCTTCTCTCCCCGAACGGACAATCGATTATCGTATCTGGTGGTTCCGCCCTTCAGTTATGGCGAACGACGGATACAACCACCTCCCCCTCCAGTGTTCCGACTCAAGTTTTTCAGCCCACCGAACCTTTCATTCTGGGGTTTTCGCCAGACGAATCACTGGCAGCGGCCGCGCGGTTGGGGAGCAATACCGCCACAGTTTTCGACCTCGAGTCCGGTATTCCGCGATTGGTCATTGATACGGGGACGGGGATTTACGGTCTGAGGGTAGCTGAGAGCAGCATCGTTATTGTTGGTGACGGAGGGATCGCCACTTGGGACCTATCCACGGGGGACCGTGTTCTTGGCGCGAGGACGAATGTTAACGATACTGCTTGGGCAACAGCGTTTAGTCGTTCGTCGGGCCTCGGAGTGCCCTCTGCTGTGGTTTCCCCCGGTTTCAACCACGTCGCGATCATGGGGAAGACAGAATCAACCTCAGACCCGTATGTCCTGAACCTTTACGACGTCTCTACTGGGAAGTATCTCGCGGGGACCAATTTGCGTGGGTACAGACCGTGGTTCACTCCGGATGGGCGCGAGGTCTGGTTTACTGCGGATGATGGAACGGTGCAAGGGTTGTCGATAGTCGAGGATCACGAATCCAACGCCATCAGGCTGGAGCGTCTCGAGCCAAGCGCCCGCCCATCGGAGGGAGCCCCGTGGAACTCTTCTCGTGGTTACGAAATTACGAAGGATGGGTGGATACTCTGCTCCGGTGGGAAGCGGCTCTTATGGTTGCCTCCCCATTGGCAGTCGTCTGAGGTGCATAGGTCATGGTGTGGGCGGTTCCTTGCGTTGTTGCATAGCGAGCTATCAGAGGTTGTCGTTCTGGAGCTACTGGAGTGATCCACCACCAAAGTTCCCCCCCTCTCCCTCACTGTTATCCTCTTCATCTTTTCCATTACATACAACGTCTCGCCCAAATCTCGAACAGTAGCGATGTATTATATACGATTACCGTAACGCGATATTCATGATAGTGACTGAGCGTCGTGAATTGCCACGACTCGATCGCCTCCGCCCGGATCTATCTATATACATAAGGGACGGATGAGCATTTCTGATTGGCCGATGCACCCTCTTATCGTATCCGAGGCGTTGCGCTCCTTCATTGGCCGGGGCCGAGAGGGGCAAACCGAATGTGGTGGTCATCACCGAAACCCGAGAGTCAAAAAAATCTCACCAACTAGGATCGAACTAGTGACCTCGAGATAAATTATTCAATTATAGTCTCACGCTCTACCGACTGAGCTATGGTGAGGATATCTTTCTCGGCTCAGATAGGTACATAACTTATCGGGATCGCGAATCGAGTTATGCTATCTCAAATGTGTTATGAATCGGCGTACCGAGCTCATTTTTCGTGAAACTGTCCAGCTGTACCATCTCCGAGATTTTGTACGTCTCGCAACAAACGACGACCGGTATTGAATGTTGTTTTGCCACCACCGAAACGAGAGCGGTCCCAGCTCGAGAGTGCACGGCTCCGTTTGAAACGATCGAAACCTCTGCAATGATGGAACCGACGGCGGGAAGGAGGAGATATGTACATGGGATTCCAGCCGACGATAGTGCCGTCAGGAGTTTCTTGCCTGCAAGAGATTCAGCTCTGCAATGTTGACGGGAAGTACCAAACCGAACCTTCCAGCATTGGCCTTGAGTCGACAACGTAAACAGAGAAGCTCTTCCCCTCTTCGTGAGCCAGTAGAAGCACCTTCTCAACCACAGACGACCTAGTCCACGTACACATCTCTGCAATCTTCCGCCCCGCCCCCCGACGCGTAAGCTCGATATGCTTACCATAAGTACCCGTCGCGAACACGATTTCGAACCCGTACCTCCATACTCGCGACTCTGGCACCCTCGATGACCCGGTTGCCCACAAAACAACGCGTCCGAAGGATCGCAGGGAGAGGCCCGCCCAGAATCTGAGGTTCTCGTTCTCTAGAACCACCCCCCCCTTCTGAAATTGAAATGTGGCGAAGCACTCGTGAAGGTCCAGGTTGTATCTCTCAAGCCAATGTGCGTCTCTCACCGTACATCATCTTCAAATTCCACTTTTGTTCATAACATCTCCGAATTCTGTGGCTTTAGAGGATGGAACCCCATGATGCCATTTCCTAGGGCTTCAAATCCCCAAACCAAGTCATCGACTTCGTTCCACCCGTTCTCGATCGCGCGTTCCGGAAGAAACAGACACTGGCGTAGCAACAGACCTTTTTCGAGACCTCGCTCACAGACCGGAACCATCGACACAGTATCAAGCTTCTGGGGTCTCACTCGCCGATCCGACCACGTATCAGGCCATATATGAGCTCGTAGATGCAACCTAGTCAATCGACGTTTGCGAATGGATGAACCACAGCGATCGGGATTTACACAATTCAGATGGCCAAATCCCTCGGACGCATGCCATTGCTACCGCATCAGGGAAGAACGAGTGAGGTGCACTTATATCCACCGCGACCCACACCGCCGAAACATTAACCCGCTTTGTTTCTCCTACATAGTCTATCGACCGCACACGAGCTCCGTTTGTGGGAGGGTTAACACCAAACCCGAACACGCCCATTAAATTATTGAAGACCGACATCTGTCGGGTTCACGACCACCGATCTGTACAAAGCACCTGAGAGGTTCCTCTGTCCAAGCGGCACGTTCCTTCCCGTTGGATCGACTACATCCACTCCAGATGGAGGCATCTCCAGTTACTTCTGGACCACGCAATTCAGACCCACCTGGCTCGGCGGGGTGAGGCAAGTCAACTGGTCCAATTTCTGATCGGCCAAAAGGCATTGAACTCGTCCACATCGGCAGGATGGTCACTATCGACTTCACCTGCAAGGGCGGGATCAACCTTTTGAAACTAATTGGGGATTGGTGACTGCCACTTTCCCGTCTCCCATCTTCTAACGTCCGGTTTGTAGGCAAAGTACAACCAGTCGTTAGCTCGGTATTTTCGTTTGACGGTGTCATGAAATCGTACGATATGATTTTGACTTCCAAGGCTGTTAGGAAGGTCGTTATTGAGGTACTTGAAGTGACTCCTGCTAGAACTTTGCTACATTTGTCACTCGTTTCCCACCTCGCAGTTGCTACCCTCCCCGTCAGTCCGTATTTTTACCCGCTACTAGTACCGGTGCGCACAGTGTATCACCAATATCCGGTCCTTCTATTGAAACTCATGGCGATTGCTCCACAACTACTATTAACCATATGGGCCTGTGTGAGCGAGGCGCCAGCCGAGCGGCCGACCGAACCGTTGGTAGATACAAATAAATCATCTTAACATACCGAACCGCGTGATACCTAGCTTGGCCTAGGTATCACACCCGACTCACACATGGGCGAGAGTATTATATTTCCAATAGCTAGTCTACGAACTGCATATAAAGAAGCTGTACCAGGTAGAGAAACGAGGACGCTTTCGAACAGTTCACACCGCGTGTTTACCTTGAGCAAGATCGAGACCTCGCGCGACTTACGGACCGATCCGATATCGCGACGAAGTCCTCGTTCGAGCCCGAGGGTTCACATTTTTTGAACTAAGCAGAGCTCTCTACCTATCGGACAACAAATTTCTCTTTCTCTCTCTCTATATCTCAAAAACGCGCTCGGCTTGATCACCCGAGCGACCAAAAACATTTTTGTTTTTTCGGTATTCTCATTTTCTCAGACATGTCAAAAACTAATAATCGTCGTCCCACTCAGGCTCAGCACGAAAAGGACCTGGGCACGAAGTAGGGAGTGGACGGTAAGCAAGGACCGCGTAAAACGCGAAGCGGGGCACCTACCCAGAGTATACCGGGTGGCCTCGAGACTGCTCCGGATGAGCAGGAACCTCGGGCAGATAGCCTTGATCAACCCGACGCGGGTAGTGCTAGTGATCGGCTGACCGAGACTCGCCTGGATCAACCCTCTCGCGAGGACGGTGATCGGCCTGAACTTAGCCTGGATCAACCCTCTCATGAGGACAGTGATCGGCTCGACCATAGCCTGGATCAAGCTCCGCAAGGTGCCAGTGATCGGCTGAATTTGGAGCCCGAGCCAGATGGCAAGGGGCGGGACCCACGAGGGTCTGACAGCGGGTCAGATAATCTCGAGTACGAAGGGTCGCGAGATGGCCAAATTGATGGTGATGTAGAACATGGAACAGACGAGGACAGGGAAGGTAGGACGCCTCCCGGTTCTCCCCACGCACCTCGTGCTTGGCAAAAAGTCACACGAAAGGGCAAGTCTCACGGCGAGCGATCGGATGGGTCGCAGGACGTACATGTCTGAGAAAATGAGAATACCGAAAAAACAAAAATGTTTTTGGTCGCTCGGGTGATCAAGCCGAGCGCGTTTTTTGAGATATAGAGAGAGAGAAAGAGAAATTTGTTGTCCGATAGGTAGAGAGGTCTGCTTAGTTCAAAAAATGTGAACCCTCGGGTTCGAACGAGGACCCTGTCACGATATCGGATCGGTCCGTAAGTCGCGCGAGGTCTCGATCTTGCTCAAGGTAAACACGCGGTGTGAACTGTTTGAAAGCGTCCTCGTTTCTCTACCTAGTACAGCTTCTTTATATACAGTTCGCAGACTACCTATCGGAAATACAATACTCTCGCCCATGTGTGAGTCGGGTGTGATACCTAGGCCAAGCTAGGTATCACGCGGTTCGGTATGTTAAGATGATTTATTTGTATCTACCAACGGTTCGGTCAGCCGCTCGGCTGGCGCCTCGCTCACAATATGCCGGTGGGACGAAAGAATCAGAGTACAGTTATGATAACAGCGAACGTCCCGAACAACCACCAAGAGGTTTTACGCACGACCGGCAAGGTCCACCGGCTTTCCTATGGTCGGGTCCCTTCATTGGCTTCCCATTTCTCCTGCGGTCTTTGGCCACTGTCCCGGCCAGCCATCCCATCCGACGCAGCCATAACCAGGATCGCCACTGTGGGTCTCTTCGTCCTCTTCCTCACGATCCCGCTCATCGTCGTCTTCTTCCTCATGATCCCGCTCATCGTCGCCCTCGTCCTCGTGATCCCAGCTGCGGTACCTAGGCAACTCTTCAACCTTGGCTTGTTCGTACTCCAATAGGACTCCTTCTTCAATGAGACCTTCCCAAGAGGACAAAAGGGCACAATGGGCGGCGGCCGGGATCAGCATCTCGCATTTCACCTTCACCTTGACGGATTGGAGGGGCGCACCCAGTTCCTTCCTCTTCCTGAAGAGCTGGTCCAAAACTTTCAGCAACGGTTCGGGAGAGTGGAGAGGTGTGGTTTCAACGCGCAATTGCTTGAGGTTCGGGGACGAGTGCTTGATGTTTGGGCCGCTGCTCGACAGGAATGCGAGGACGAAGGTGAGCTCCTTGGATGGAAGTCCACTGAATTCCATCTGTTCAACGTTTCTAAGAACGAAGATAAGTTTGGTGAGGACAACGCAAAAAAGCCCCACTGCTCTAGGGTCTTCCCAGATCCCGCCGCGTTCGATGTGGAGCGTAAACCGTTTTGTAGTTGTGAAATCAGGGCAGGTGTTCCCGCATTCGAAGAAGCTCCCCAGGAAGTAAACGAAAGTGGGTGGATCTTGCGAGAAATCACCGATCCCATGTTCCTCGGCATCTAGAACTCCCCCATAGGTGTTGTTTACTTGGAGCCGAACCATGTGATCGCGAATAGAGAAGGAGATGGCGGATATGTCGTTGAGGACGCGAATCCCTGATGCTTCGGATAGACTATTAAACGTTGGGAGTGGGTTGCTATCGAGAGAGTATCGTCGACGAAGGAACACAGTTGTGGATGCAGGGACAGTAATGAACCGAATCAGAGAGGTAGTTCCATCTCCGATCAAAGAGCATTGCCTGAGTGATGGGAGTGCGACAGCGGGCGGATCGAACGGCTGGGGGAGCTTGCAGTGGCCCGTCAAACGGAGAACTTCAATTTTCGGGCTTTCCTGGAGAACATCCAATACGTGAATGGGAGAGATGGGGAACTGGTCGGAGGTGCCACACTCGAAGGAGGTGAGACCCCTGAATATACCAATGGGCCAAGTGACTGTGCTCGTAAGGGTGAGGTTGCGAAGTGAAGGTAAGAAGCCCGAGAAGATGATTGGGAGTTTGATCCCTAGCATTGGTTCTCCGGGCTTTGCGACGGACTCCGGCCGAAGGTGGAGAGCTTTGAGGTTCGGTGCAGGGCCAAGGAATTCGAGAAATAGTGGTAGCGGTTGGATTATAGAGGAATAGTGGAGTTCTTCAATTCTGTCGACGATTTCACAGATCTTCAAGATGCGGTCGGGGTCGCGATGATCGACGTAAACCGTGAAAAACTGGCTACGGGCGCGTGCCAGGACCAGGTCGAGGAGCGGAATACTCGTCTGGCTGAGGTGAATGGTGGTCCAGAGGAATGGATCTCCGATAGCAGCGCGCCGCCACCGAACACAAACATGGGTGAGCGGGAGTAACGTCTTGATGCCGTCTGATCTAACGGCAGATTGGAAGATTTGGCAGAGGATTTCCGGGGGTCTGGGTGGGTTGACCTTGTTACTGATGCAAAAACCGGGATCCTGGGTAAGTCGGGGACTCGCGGTGAATGCTCGACGTGCACCGTACCTTTCGGTGGTCTCTGCGGCAGACATGATGGGAGGAAGGGACCACAGAATGTGCCGACGGAAAGAGAGTCGTCTTTATATTTCAGAGCTTGTGTGGCCCGTGCGTTCGCTCCTCTGCCCTACTCTGGAAGTTGCGTTTCCAACCTCCATGTTGGGAATGACTTTGAACATAGTTGGAGAATGCCGGTCCAAAGGTGGTGATCTCCGGCGGTGTCGCTCTGCAGAGTTGTGTATCACAGAAGGTTGTCGGTTCATGGTTGGTGAGAGAGGCGGGGATGTCTAACCCGCGACGGAACAAACTCTTCGGATCATTTTCCCACAGTTACCGCTTTCTTCCACCGACTCGGAGCTCGCTCCGGACGTCAGACACGTCCTTCAACCGTCCTTGAAGCTGTGGGACTACATTTGAACCCAAACGTACCTCAGCAACAGGTAATATCTAGGGTGTGTTGTGCGTCATCCTGCGAAAAGCAAGACAAGGGATCAATAGAAAAACACCCGTCGTACCGTGGGGTTCTTTCAGCACAGGAGATGGGATTGGACGGGATTTGGGACCAGCCGGTGCGCGCGTTCCGCTCGACAGTGTGCTGATGCCATACGATAGAATCTTGACCGCCGAGGCTATAGAAAAGGTCGTGCTCGATGTACCCGATGGCTCATGCCACATTTTCTTCCCTCATGTTTCTCTCTACTAGTATGTATTTTAACCCTTCGCAAATACACGCAGCAGGTCATTAGCATCCGATCTCCCCCCTGAAACCCCCACGACGGGCACTCCCATCCGACATCCGATCAAACGCAATCAAGCTCTCAAAGCTTCGTTCGGCCTCCCCAGCACAGTATCAACGCTAGGGCGCGTCTTACGTTCAAGCTTCCAGAATGTTTCCAGGGGTTTCCAAGGAAGGTCTGTAAACCCGACCTTGGGTCGGGATGGGAGCCTCCCTAGCGCTCTCGTTCACCCTGATGACCGGCATTCAGGTTGTCGGATCAAAGTTCAACGTTCCGGTGAAAACTCGATCTCGCTCAAACCTAGTACACTTCCGCATCAGTCCCTCCCCTGCCGTTGCTGGACAGGAATAACCGCCGCATCTCTTAGTAAGCGCACTGAGAGATTTTACTCCTTTGTTGCTGCGTGGGAGTATAAAACCCGGCCCACCTCCAGAACGCCTCTTTCTCTCTACCTTCATCATCCCTGCTCCAAGCGACCTCGGACCCCCACTGCCCCGGCTCTACCTAATCGGACACTGTAAGGCATCTCGCCCTTCTCCAATAGTCTACTGTCCGGTCCTTCTTGATCTCCAGCATGCTCGTCTTTATTCCTCTGCTGGTCGCATATACCACCCTCTGGTCCTCGGTTCTCATCTTTAGGGTTCCGATTCCAACCCCATCCCCTGTGCTTCTGGACTCAGTCGCTGCCCCCTCCTCCCTCCTGTCCCTTGTCTCGGCCGTCGAGGAAATAAACACAGCCATCGGTTCCCTCCCTGCCGTCTCGGATCTTGTCTACTCGGCTACCAAGAATGTGAGATCTACCTGGCATCTGGACGCATCCCCAATTTCCCCTGTCTCCCCTCCCCTAAACCTCCCCACCTGTACACCTTCGGACTGGCCTACCCTGTCGGACTTCAGCTACCTTGGAACCAGGATATGCGATCGGGTCTCCAGAACTGATCTCGTTATCTGGGATGGCCCCCTAGAGTTGCTCAACCTCGCAAGCAGCTCTACGCCTATGGCCAATGAGTACTCTTCTGAAGACATCCGGTACTTTGTTACTCTGGTCGCATCTGGTGTTAGTTTCTGGTTGGTGTGTCGGCTCATCGCTGCTGTCATCTTAAAGTCCGCTCCTGCAGAGGTATGTGGTTACCGGTGCCGTTTCCCGAGTTGTGGTGTTGAATGTTATCACTTTTAGGGTCCTCTGGATGAGCCATATTCATCGGAGCCGGTAAGTTGTTGGTGGTTCAGGTCGTGTGCGTCATCTGACATGAAACGGGTTCTAAAGGCCCACTTGGTTAATTCCCCAACTGAGTCCACGAAACTCGTCCCCAGATCTTCTGTGGAAGGCGTTGTAGAGTCGATCGAAATGACCCCCAGTGGACGAGGTTCGCGTTCGCCGACAATTTTCAAGTCGTCTCCTGACACGACTTTGATGATAGGATTCTCAATGTCCGCATCGTTCGTGCCTCCGCCTGAGCGAGTATCTCCCCGTAAGTTACCACCTCATGATTTCTACCGCTGTACAGGTCACAGACCAATTGCACATTCGCTTTGCCACAGATGTACCCCCGTCGCTTGGTCGATATACATCCGCGTACTACCCCTCTCCGGTCTCGACCCCCCTCATCACAACCCCCCTTTCCCCCTCCCATTCGTTCAATTGGATTGCTCACGAATCCCCGGTACGTTGCGGCTTTAACGAGATTGCGTCAACCTCCGGACCAATACCCAGTTCCAGGTTCCTCTCCCCCTGTCGGCGGAAGCATTCCGTTATGACCCAACCCCGCTTTGGTCCTCAAAGCCATCGGATATCGGTACGTACCTTAAAGCAATGATTCGACAAGTCGTTTACTCTTTCTCCTAGTCTCTTTCTACGATGTGACAGTCGAGGTAGAAAGGAGAAGTGGTAATTGTCTGCGTCTCTCGGCAGTTTAGTAAAGAGTCGGTTTCTCATGGATATTTGTGGCAGGTTCTCCCTCTTCCCTCGATGGATACGACCCTTGCTCCTACGAAGGAACATACCTAGGATCCTGATCGTCTCGCCGTTGGACCCGAGGATCCCTTATAGAACTATTTTCCTTCTTACCTGGACGATGTACACACTCCTGTACAAACTTATCCCTCAGCCGCCCACTTGTCTCTTAAATCTGGTCTCTCCCTTTCTCTGGTCGCTTTCGGTACTATGCACTCTCTGCTTATCTGGGACTTTGGATCTCTCTCTTTTTCTCTTCCCTTTTTCATCTACCGGAATATCTAGTCACTCTATATACCGTATGGCAATGTAGGCTTTAATGTAGTGTAATATTCAATCACAGAAGTGGGTAATCAACGAAAAATGTTGAGTGTAAACGGTTTAAGCACAACCCCCCCCCCCCGGCTTCGATCAACGGAGTGACGGTCACCGGCTCAACATTCCGAATCCGCTGAATAACCTCCGTTGAGTTCGGTAAGAAGGAAGTAGGCCAGTCGGCGAATATTATTAAGGGAAAACCGATCCCACTACTTGTAGCAGCCGTGCACATGTCATACACCTCGCCGATAGTGCGAGTTTAGTGACTAGTGGGTGAAAGTTTGGCATGTTCGAGTCGGGCGCATAGATGGAAAAGTGGACCCCAGATCCATTTTATATTCGTGCCCACGTACACACGTTGATGACTCTATGGGTAATCACAAGCAAAGTCCGGGAACTTTACGCGAACGTACCCATCGGTGACGGATCCCCCTCCTATTTTAAATCGCGAACCCGGTGGCTGCGCGACATCCGCATCATAACCTCCCCTCAGCATATCCCCCCACGTCGTAGAGTCACACCCAAAGAGCTGATACAATTCCCTCAACCGGCAGGTCACGGAAATACGGTCCATCCTATCCCAATCCACTCTCACTCCACCCATAACGCGGACCGGCCGTCGAACACCCCTCACTCGACACGACGAAACCCCATAGATCCCCCAGCGTGACCAAGGCCACGAGGTGTTGTTCTTGATATACAGAGTCAGGTTGTGCAAACGACACATCCCATGCACACGATAGAACTCGAGCGTCTCCTTCTCGATCAATCCCCAATCGTCGTGGATCGCTGGGTCGATCGTGTCCGTGGTCCAGGCCCACAACAAGATAGTCTCGGCGGTGTTCCAACATCCAAGACCTTTAAGACGCCTGGTCACCGCGATGACATCTGTAGGAGAATTAAGGAATTCCACCAGTTCTCTAATACAGGTCAAGACAAGTTCCCTCCCTTGTGCCGTGGAAGTGACCGACTCGCACGTGGAGAAGTTCGTGTATCGGAGATGGTCCCACCACAAGTCAGTCGCCAAAAGCTTGATCAGGAGGACCACTGCAGTCATGGGCTCGTAGCCAAACCGTTCGGCGTCTGAAGGGGTAGCTGGGAGAAAAAAGAACGGGTCCCCGACTGCCTTGAGGAGCGTTACGCGATCCACCGTCGGGAAGAAGTCAAATTTGGGGGAGAACCATTCAGCGCCACACCTCTGGAAGATCTTGAGAGCGAAGACGCGCGATTGCAGAGGGTGGGTTGGAAGTAGCGCGACCGAAATGACCGGTACAATCACTTCGTAGCGGCTGGTTCCACTGACACCGTCGGATAATAGTCGGAGGGCAGTGGCTCCTGGATACGACCAGTGCATATCTCCATGATACCTCTCGCTCGGTCGCAAGAAACCCAAAAGATGCGGAACCGATCCAGGATCCACCTCAGGGAAGCCCTCTGGCGGTGGTGAATCGAGCCGGTTTCGTAGCAGCTCCATCAAATGACCGGCAATCTGATATCTTGCGGCTTCCTCATATCCAGAGTCGAGAACTTCACCCATCCACGAGATTGCACTGGTGATGAGGAACTGAGTCGGATAAAGGAGGTCCAGGACGGAAAATATGAAGCGGAGAAAGTCCGATGGAGCATCCGCAACTCTGACGGCATTCCAAAGGCATCCCTCCAAAAGGCCAGATGGGATGTACCGTACTGAACTACCCACAAGTGAGACAAGGATCGCGTAGAGGAGGGATACGACACGTACTCGGTGTTGGGGATGTACAAATCGCGCATATCAACCGTAAGCCCCAAGCAAACAACCAGAATGAGGATGATGTTTGTTTTAAGGATATTGGGAACAGGGGCGCCATCCACCATCAGCCTCCCAGAGAGCAGCCCCATGTCATAAAAATCGACGACAAGGATTGCACCACCTTGACATCGCTTCCATCGCCAGAGAGTCTGGAGCATCAGTCTGCTCAACCAGACCTTGAACATAACAGGCAAGTTATTAGTCGAGCTTGCGAGACTCTAGGTGGAGGAGGGCCCGAAAAGTCGTAGCTTAGTCATCAAACGTACTTCCTTTTTTGGTAATACGCGTTGCTTATCTAATTTCCGCGAGTCGGCTCGCACGTAGGCACACCACAGTCGCACTTGGAACATTGGCCACACGAAAATTCTGAGTTGAGAAAATTTTCGGAATAGGCAAGCTTGACATTGCCATGAGGGATACCCTCATATATACCATTTTCAGGTATGGCGTGTCCAATCCCCCCTGTCCGGAGCGCCTCGCCATGCAATAGATTTGGGACACGCGCAACCCACAAAAGGACCGCTATGACCACAGCGAACATTGATTCCCCTTGATACGGAGATAGGTGATGTGTGATACGGTCACAGATCTCCTTGAGGTCCTCGCGCTCGGGGTCCATAATGAATTTGGTGCTGAGTACGGAGGCCAATGTCATTCCAAGCGAACTTGCATACTCCAACTTGCCAGGGATTACCTGATCGTCTAGAAAACACTCGAAGAAAAGGTCCGCAAGGATCTGGGGTGATAGGACTTCCGCAACTTCCGGATACCAGACCATGTCTGCAGCAAACCGGACAGTGGACAAGATCATATCGCTGTCGGTGGTAGAGTCGAGGACCCAAGCGACGCAATGTATGTCTGCCTTGCAAACCTCCCAGTCGATGAGCATGTCATCGAAAATCCTAGGTGGGGGGATCACAGAAGCGAAGGGTACATCCACCATGCCGCGTGGCACGCTCGCAGTGTAACCCAACCCCCCCAGTGCACCCAGAATCCCCGAACGAAGACGCTGGAGGGATTTCTTGAGATTCTTCACAGAACGGCGGGAGAAACCAACGAGAGGTATATCGAGGGGTCGCTGTGAACGAGCGCGAGTGCGTGGAGTGTGGTTTCGGGAGAGGTGCTTGATCAACACCCGTGTTATGAGGGAAAGAGGGGTATGGAAGGGACAGTTGTAGGAGACAATCGCAGCGAGGGTGAAAAAGACGTAGATTGCGACCCCGAAGAGTGTCGCGGCAACAATGATCCCGGCGACAGCGCGGCTGATCGTCCACAGATGCAGTGACAGTGCACATCCGAGCAACAACAAGGAAAATTGAAGCATCACCGGGAGGCTTTCAATGACGAAGTGAAAATGCCATTTCTCGAATCCATCCAGCTTGCGCTGCCTATTCCGGCTCTTGTCTGCGGCGGAACCTCCGCGGTTCCTGAGATATCGGTTGATCCATTGTTTACCGAGCATTGCGAGAAACGATGCGAAGAGCGAAGTCGCGAGGCTGGCGTAAAGTAATGACTGTACAGTGACAATACTAGAGGGTGGGCCAGCCCAGGTGGTAGTACTCGGGTCTGCGTCGGGGAAGAGCGAATTATTGACGGCGTGAATGAGGACTCGCATATAGGCAGTGGTCAACTCGTTCGGGTCGGGCTCCAGCTTTAATTGGACATCGACTATGAACGCTGAGCTGACCGCAGAGAACAGACCGGCCTGAGTGTCCTCCAGAGTCAGCACTTGGTGAAAGTGACCGGATTGAAATACTCACAAAGATGAGGGACGTATTGAGATCTTCGTCGTACTTCTTCGCATAGCCTCTGTCAAACTCGTCGGACTCCTTGCGATAAACGGCGAAGAAATCGGCGCGGGGGTCATTGGACCTCAATGGATCGAAGAACTCCTTGAGGGCGGAATGGAGGCTGGACCGTACCCGCCGAGTCAGCAACGGTCTGGCGGTCATGACAACCGGAGGGACGAAGCATACCACTTTGGGTCGAGCTGAACGATCACAGGCTCTTGCGGCTTGGGCTGTGGTTGTGCAGTCGCAGCCCCGTCGTGGAGTGACGGGTTCATCCGTGGTGGAGGTGGTGTTGCCGTGAGGTGAGCCAGCTCAGATGGCGGTTGGGGCGGGGGAAAAAAGCTCGGCGCCCGATCGGCTCCAACCGCACCGGATCGATGGCGGAACCGCGAACGGCGTGGGTCGCTGAGTCCGTTGGTCACTGCCGAGATAATTTCCATCAACCGACTACCACGGTTTCTAGCTTGTATTTGTAGAGGGTAAACACTGTAATGTGCTAAGGACCTATAGTCCATGGACACAGGCGGGTCGGATTCCCGACGGCACGTCCACTTCGCCGCTTGCCTCCTCAGCTGCTACCACCTCCTTCTACGTCGTTGGGGCAATGTCCAAATAGGTGATGCAATCTCCTCAACTGACACACCTGAGAGACACGAAGGTCGATATAATGCCCAGAACTCCACGGTAGTCGCGGCACGTCTCCAATCGGAACCCGTCGCCGAACACTTCCCACGCGACATGGAGGGCGTTCGTAGTGTACTCTGAGGAATTCGATGTGTTTATACTTCATGGTCGTACTGGTGATATGTTGTTTCAAGGCGGCCAATCGTCCTATTCCGTGGGTCTGGTAGAACCGGAGCGTCTCGCGCCCGATGAACCTCCAAGCTTCGTCATCCACCGGGTTTATGACACCAGAAGTCCAGGCCCACATGATTACAACTTCAGCGGTATTCAGGCACTGAAGTTCTTCGAGGCGTCTGATAGCTGCAGTGATCTTTGCAGGTGTGCAAAGAAACTCCGGCAATGAGTGGGTCGCTGTGTCTAACATGCATCTGAGAGCAACCCCCCTGCCCTCTTCCGTGGATACAGTCTCTTCACAGGAGGTGAAATTCGAACGACAGAGGTGGTTCCGCCACAAGTCCGACGACGCAAACTCCATCAGGACAACTGTGGCCTTCATGGGCTTGTAGTTGGCTGTACCCACAGGACTCCCAGCGTGGAGAGGAGGGGACGCGGTGAATTGGAACGGGTCACCGACTGCTTGGAGAAGCTTATTGAGGTCCTCGTGTAAGACGTTCTCCATCTGTGGGGAGAACCACCCGGACATGAATCTATGGAAGACTTTCAGAGCCAGATTCCGTGATTGTAGAGGGTGGGATGGTAGCAGTGTTGATGCGAGGACGGGGAGAGTTACTGGACCAAAATCAGCAGATGGGTAGCTGGCTGATAAAATGTGGAGGGCAATGAATCCTGAATGAAGTGCGGGTTTTGTGGTATAGAACTTCTCGCTTAGCGACAAGAAGCCTAAGAGAGGCGGTGTCCAAGCGGGTCGCACATCGGATGGACGCTCCAGGACCTCGGAGTAGTAATACTTCTCCAATAGCTGGACTACTTGACTAGCCATCCGATAGCGTCCACCTTCTTGGTAACCGGAGTTGATAATTTCGCTGATCCACAGAAAGCCCAGTTCTCCGGTGAACATGACTGGAAACGGGTCGAGATGAATTAACGCGGATAGGACGACAAGTAGATCATGTTGGCCAGCCCTCCCCTCCTTGATGGATATCCGTAACCGTTGGCTGAAAAGCTTGATTGCTGTCTCCAATGCACCGCTACAACCCTATGAGTGGGTTTCATGGAAGGTATCGGGAAACCACGTACTTATTGTTGGGAGCATACAAATCACGAATATCGACTTGAAGTCCCAGAGAGATTGCCATGATGAGGAAACAGTTTGTCCTGAGAATAGTGAAGGTCTTGTCGTTATCTGCAGTAAATCTCTGGCAGATCGGTTCCATTGCAATGAGGTCGAAAATTCTATCGGGTCCTTCAACACGCCTACATCGCCAGATTGTCTGGAGTATCACCCTGCTTAACCAGAGTTTATGCACGGTGGATAAATGATCGGGTATGTTTCCATCAAGATCCCAGTCTATGGGTGTTCCGCACCGCGCACGCGTGGTGGCGTTCGCGATGAACCCGAGGACCGCCGCGACCAGTAAGAACGTTGGATCGGACGAGGGCACCCATGCGATGCAGTTGTCGATGCGTTTGCAGAGATCCCTGAGCGCCTGATCCCCGGGTTCCACGCTGAGATGGATACTAAGAACCGATGCCAGTGCCATTCCAATCGAGCTCGCATGCTCCGATTTCCCGGGAATCACTTGGCCATCCACCAGACAATCGAAGAAGAGGTCCGCGAGAATATGGGGTGATAGGGCTCCCGCAATTTCAGGGTACCAGGTCATGTCTGCGGCGAACCGAACGGTGGAGAGTATTATGTCAGTATCCGTGGTGGAGTCAAGTACCCAACAGACACAACGGACGTCTGCCTTGCAAACTTCCCAGTTGATCGAAATGTCCTCATAAATCCGGGTGGGTGAAGTTACGACAACAGCAAGTGGTATGCGTTCTGCCCCCTCTACTACAGCCGAAGTGCGACGAAAACTCTTCAAGACTCCACGAACTCCGGAACGAAGACGCTGAGGAATTCGTCTGAGGATTTTGGTGGAAAGGAAGGGCGACAGGAGGGATCGCAGCGAGCGAGCAAATGTAGCATCACTACGTGTTAGGTATGTCACGAGGGATCGGGTGAGAAGGGACGGAGGCGTCTGGTATGGGCAGTCGTAATAGAATGTCGACGCGAGAGTGAGAAAGACATGTGATGTGACCCCCAAGAGTGTGACGGCGACGATGACCCCAGCGACGGTGCGGTTGATGGTCCAGAGGTATCGCGATAGCCCACATCCGAGCAACAGCAGTGCGAGCTGGAGCATCACCGGAAGGCACTCGATGACAAGGTGAAAGCGCCACTTCTCGAATCCATCCAATTTCCGCTGTCTGTCCCGGCTCTTGTCGACAGCAGAGCCTCCGCGGTTCCGGAGGTATCGGTTGACCCATTGTTTTCCGAGCATTGCAAGAAACGCGGCGAAGAGCGAGATCGCGAGGCTCGCATAGAGCAGCGACTGGACGGTAACAATCTCGGGACGAGGTCCGGTCCAGGCGATGGAGTCGGGGTTTGCGTCGGGGAAGAGTGAACTGTTCACGGCGTGGATCAGGATTCGCATGTAGGCGGCGGCCACTTCTTTCGGATCCGGCTGGAGGTTTGATTGGACATCGAGGATGAACGCTGAGCTGACTGCAGAAAAGAGACCGGCCTGTACGTCTTCGGATTCAGTATTCAGCGCTGAGGATGGAAGTTGGACCGCTCACAAAGATGAGAGACGTGTTCAAGTCCTCGTCGTACTTATTCGCATAATCTCGGTCGAATTCTCCGGACTCCCTTCGGTAGACGGCAAAAAAGTCGGCACGGGAATCATTGGTCCTCAGCGGCTCAAAGAACTCTTTGAGGGCAGAATGGAGGCTGTATCGCGGGTCAGAAACGCTCCCGGATGGTAGTTACAGTGTATCGAATCGGCGCACCACTTCGGGTCCAGTTGGACCAGGGTCGGTTCTTGTCCTCGCGGTACCGTTTGATTTCCCCCTTGAGGTAGAGGCGGGATTTCTGCCATCCCTAGAGGTCGCGGAAACGAGGCGGAAGATAAGTAAAAGGTTCGCGTGGTGCTACGTGGTCCACTTGAGAGACGCCGACAAGCGTTTAATCGGTCGCGGGTCCGGGGGAGGACGAGGAACACTTCTCCCTCCCACCACCCGTACCATACCGCGTCCACCACAGTCCAGAGTGCAAGGGCTACTCGATGCAGGAAACCACTGGGTGTCGACTTGAGTCAAAGACACGACTCGCGTACCGAAGTACGTGTCAGTACGTGCTCTCCTCTCTTACTCGTACCCTCAACCGACATAGCGCTACAGGTAGGATTCTCATGACGTGGGACGCGTCTGCACATTGCCTGGCTGCTTGTATACGTACACAAGAGCGGATATCACCAGCAGGACATCGACCTCGTACAGGACCATCGATCCCGCATCCCGCTCATCCACCGGGTGTTTCGTTTACCGGGGTCCGGACGAATTTGGGAGGCATCTTGATTCGAGTGCCTTCCCGGAGACTCATGATGATACGCTTCGGTGCTCCAAACCACTGAAAACTGTTCGACATCTCTTAATCAATCCTCTCGGACGCAGCAGAATGCACCTCCTCGTTCCGTAATCGCGATATGGCAGCCTTCGTCGTCTCGCACAAGACAACGGGTGAACTTCGTTCTGCCCCTCACATTCCCGCTGCATGCTGGCCCTGGAATAACCCAGCTTGCCGGTATGACGGGCGAAGCCTGACACTATGGGATCCAGCGAATTCTTCCTGTTCAGCAAGGCCTGCGGGCTTGGAAGTAACTACCTCCCCATTCGGTATTTTTGGGGATCTCCAGGTGGAAGATACGCCTGATCTCCTCCGGGGGGTCGCCAGATGTATACACACGAGCCTACTAGGGTCTACGTCTACGTGCCGTGATAAAGGTCCCAAGGCCCACAGGTTCCAATTTTTGGACAGTTCTTCATCGTCGTGGAGTCATAACTAACCGTGTGGATATAGCGTACACCGGGACGCCGTGCGAAGAGATTGAGAATCACCCCAGGAGCTCGCGGGTAGGAAATGGCAGACTATTGTCCCCTCCGTTGCATAGACGACTACAATATTATAACATCCGAACTGTACTTTACAGATGCAGAAGCATTGGTTAGTCAGGTGAGCAATATACCAAGAAACAACTGATGAAATTAAGAATACGAAAGTCCTACCACCGAGCCAACCCCGACGCAACTCCGACGCAATCCATAAGTGCACGATCAGCCATCACTTGCCACGTCTTCCTCGAACAAGATCACGTATCTCATTCGCAGCTCTGACCCCGGAGAAGAACGCTCCATGCAAGAATCCTTGAAGGGTTTATGAATTAATCTGTCAGAATCCTCCAAAATCGGCAGACTCCCGTGGACGAACCGAAATGCTTTGCGCTGGTATGTTCCCCAGCGAAACCAACCCTACCGCCCACCATCCTTACCAAATCTTCGTGATGCTCTTCGAAGAACGAGGCAGGCCAGTTTGAATATGATCCCCTAAAGAGCGGATTACTCCACCACCTCTCGAAGTAGAAATCTATCGGATCGGGGATTTCCGAGGGTGAGAGGTGTGGGTACATCTTCGTTCGGAGGACCGTCATGACCTCGGATTTGACTTGAGAGTCGGTAAGGAATTCTACCCGGTGAGAGAAATCGCCCTACGAGATGGGTCCAGTGGAGATGAGTCAGGCATGGCACGTCTCGGGCCCTTGGGAGAAAGGACGTACCGTGACGGTTACGAAGAGAATTCCCGAGCCCGGGAAGAAGTCTGGATGATCAAAGCTTTGCCATACAGGATACCTCCCACGTTCAGTGTCCGCATAAAGCGCCATCTGGATTACAGGTTGTCAACAAATTTCCAATGCATCCGTTCGCCTCGGGACGTCTCACTTGGGTGTCAAACCAGAACTTCCGGGGGAACTGGAGGTAGATCTTGGTGTAAGTACCCTGCGCACACGATACTCGTCGGTCAGTTGATAAGCACAGTCAACACGCACTACCCACCATAGTCATGCTCTCTATGGCCTCCACCTTCCAGGGTGGGAGCCCCGGTTCAAAAACAATTTCGTCGTTCTGAAGAACCCCAAGACTAAAGGTCACGATCGCATATTCCGCCCTCAAAACCCTCCCGCTTTCTAACCGAACCTCAACCCCGGACGCGTCATATCGTACGACCTGAACCGTTGAATTCAGCATGATCCGGAGACGACTCGGATCGTCGGGATGGTGAAGCAGCTGGTGCGCCTCCTCTTGGACGAGGCGTTTGAACCCGCGCTGGTCTACGCAGAGATGGTTTTTCTCCGAGAACCCCCCAGACGCCGCTTCGAATGTGAAGTTATGTGCCTGGAAAGAAGGACGTACGCGAGAATCCCACGCGAGGATTATAGGGGGACTTACCCAAGACGAAGCGATCCAAGAGGTTTGCTCCGGCGTTTGCGCGTACTCGAAATCGAAGGCATAGTATTCTGCGGCCATTTCTTGGGGGGTGCGGGGCTTCGACCCGAGGATGGAGTATCCCGCCCGAGCGGTCAAATCACGCCGATGTCTCGAAACTCGTTCACCTGGTTCGCATGACGGGGATATGAGGTAAGAAAGAAGCGCAGGAAATGATGCCGTGACCCCATGGGTTGGCGACGATCGAAAGAAGGGGGTTCAAACTCACCAGCGCCAACGACAAGCTTTGTGTATGCGCCAAGGGCATCTCGGATCTCCGGTGTGAAGTCCACCTTCCCAGTCTCATCGTACGTCGCTAGTTCAAGCGAGGCAGGGATACGCTTCAAATGTCAGCGGTGGATGCATGCAGTCAAGGGCCGAGGCACATTGCAGATTGACACGGTGTGTCTTTCATCAACAGGTGGCGCAAAAAGGAGACTCACTGATGCTCCCGGAAAAATCGCTCAGCCGTGTCTTTACCCCATGTTTCTTCGCCAGTCCCCAGATCGGATTCTGCTCATGGTATCCTTGGATCCACTGAGCTCCCACCTCAATGGACCTTAGGGTATCGCTCGCCCGCGGGGTGGTCGGGGGCGAGGGGTGAAAGTTGTCAGGAGATCCAAAAGGGCGACTCTTCAACCGTCCTCCTACTTCGTGGTGGGCTTCGACGATCAGGAAATCCGAAATCCCGTAAGACTCGAGTTTCTGCGCGGCGGTGATCCCAGCGACCCCTGCTCCGAGGATTAACACCTTCGCATCGAGTCCCTCGCGAAGAGTGGTCCCAAGGGGCTCCTGAGCCAATCTCGTCGGATGTTCCGCTGGTATCGACAGGGCATGGCCGCAAAAACAGAGGAGTAAAATCCAGATACCGGGCGACAGCAGCGGTGGTCGCGGGGGACCCTGTTGGGAGGACATGAAGGAATGTGACCACAAGATGGACACCATCTTCAACAAAATTTTCCCGGGGGATGACTGGGGGTATGTTGTTGAGGGAGGGAGGGGAGTGCGTATTGAAAATGGGGGGAACAATGTCGGGTCCTTCTCTGGAACATACGGAACGATCTCTTCGCGACCGCACGACACCCGGAATGACAAAATAACACAGGCTTATATACCAAAATGCTTTTGCATCCGCTCCGGTCTCGCCCCATTTTGTTATCGCTGGCTGAATCGACGTGTGGCACGCAGAGCGTGATGCTAGCTCGACGTAACCGTGTGTAGCGCCCGTTGTACGATGTTGACGTGTGACGACTCGATGCCCCCCTCAATCACCAGACCAACTGTATTCCTTGTCGAAGAGCTTGTCGGACTTCACTTACCTTGGTGATGCGTCAAAGGACCCGTCCAAATACAAGTGTGGTATTGTTTAGGAGAAGGGGTCAAATCTGGGGTCAAACGAGAAGATAAGCTCCGATGACGAGCGTCATATTTGGGCGTTCTTCCATGGGACAAACAGAGGCCCCACCGAAGTTGGGATAGGAATGAGTTGAAAGAAGGTACAAGGATCAACGCTTCGGCTTCAGCCACCAACGCCCCCTGGCTTGACTGGATTCAATCTCAGGGTGCACAAAATGATAAGATACCGGAACTGGCGGTGACGTGATCCACATGTATCAATGGCCCCACTTGCTCGTCGCTCGAGCGTCTCTATAAGTGTTAGCTCAGATTCCCAGCAAGCTGGGGTAAGGTATTTCCTAACAAGTTCGCGGTAGCCAGGTCTGGACCTCCTGTTCGCGATATCCAACGAATCTGTTATGGTATAGGGTATAATAGGCGCTATTCGTTATATTTGGTGTATTGTTATTCACGGTAAAGAGGTGCCGGGAGCCGAGATTGACGACCCGAAAAGAAAAAACAGTTGGAGTCTGCGCCTCCTCCCGGGGTCGTCAAATGTTGATTTGAACACGGGTATGCGTGGGATTGTAGACACGGGGTCAGGGGGAGCGATCAGAACTTTTGACCCGTCCGGCTTCCGCTTCAAGGGAGGCTCTAAGGACGAGTTGGGTCGGCACCGGGGAGGTTGGGACGGTGGATCAGAGGATGGAATCGTACCGACATTTGATGTCAAGGCATGGAGGGGGGCTGGGATTATTTTCGTGCAATGATTCAAGTTCTGCACCCTCTCCGTTCCGTAAGATGGAAATTCCCGGGACACCGTCCAATTCACCAGGCACCCCTAATTCCAAACAGGCAGTCCCGTCCTCCACCAGCCTTCCTTGGCTGAGATCAGCCATAGTAAAGAGAGACCACGACTCCTTCGGATCGACAACGGCTTTCTTTAAAGAAATCATGAGGCACGATGCCATAATCGGCGTGAGAACCGTGCTCGCCCTGTGCGGTGCGAGTTAACACCAATCACCCAAAGGTTTCTTGAATGTCGGGAAAGAGAACTCACAGCGTGGGAAAGAGCTGAAATAGGTCCTGAAAGATGCCCACCGTGAGCCCAACACGATCAAGCTCCCTGATTACGTGTCATAACCACCCCATCGGGAAAAAGGCGGAATCCAGATGAGCCTGATCAGGCACCGTTAGCCCAATGAACACACATCTGGGTTCGTCAGGAAGACCGCGCGGTCATTATGGAGACGAAGGCCTGTGTGCGGATGTCTGGGTAACATTGGGTTCATTAGTTATGCTACACGGTTGTCATACGGACAAGCGGCTTACGAGCACACGTCTGGGTAACATCGGGCTCGTTAATTAGACTACGCAGTTATTATACAGACGGGTGGCTTACGAGGGAATGTCTGGGTAACATCGGGTTCGTCAGGAAGAACTATATGGTCATTGCGCAGATAAATGGCTAACGGGCGAACGTCTGGGTGATATCAGCTTCGTTAATTAGACTATGTGATTACTGTACAGATGGGTAGCTTACAAGCAGATCTCCAGGTAACATCGGGCTCGTTAGTTAGACTACACAGTTATTATACAGATATACGGCTTACATGTGGACATTAGGATAAGCATTAGGTCTGTTGGCTAGACTACATACTTAGTTATTATACAGAAGAACGTCGTACTTGAGAACGACAGGACGCGGGATCAACGGGACCGTCGACTTGTTGCGGATTTGATCTCCGCGCCCACAGTTCCCACCAGCTCTTCACCCTACCTCCATGACCGGTCGTACCACATGGGATTCAACCCTGCCACACTCCTCACGTTTGTTCATTTACGAGGCTGGGTTGTCAGCGCAAGCAGAACCAGAAAATTCATTCGTCCGTGACCAACGGAACCGTCGCCATGCTCCCCCCCGCTTTCCGGGAAAGTTGGCTCGCGGCGAATGGATTTGATGGGGAGCTATAGCTTCAATCCAATGCCAAGTATCTGTCGAACACTCTTATCCACCCTCTGGATCACCAACTTGTTAGGAACTCCATCCATCCACCCCACACTGCACGCCCAACGGGGGTCAACATTGAGCATCGAGTTTTGCTCCCTCCGCTATTCCGCTCTGTCGACCACTGTGGGCTTGTTTGTCCGCCAGCCAATCTCCCTCCTCCACCTGCTGCAATCGAAGACTTCCCTCGCCAACTATTCCGACAAGCTCCGCACCCTCAATTTACTCGCCATCGAGCATGGAAACCTCGAGCACAACGTTGGGTCGGTCAAGATGGTGCCCTGGCTTGTCTATTCTGGCGGTGGGGGTGTTTTTGTTTTGGGGCCTGTCCGGCGTGTGCCCGGCTGGCCAGGGCATCCAGGGAAGTCGTTCGCTCTGTGCAAAGAAGACCCTCTCCTCACCGATGGACCCGTCGTCATGTATAAAACGGTTTCCCCAAGGGGTATGTCAGTCGTTTCGTCGACGCCGTCACCCAATGAACCAGGGAGGTGCCAGGGATCGCTTGCGTCGAACGGGACTCTGTCATTCGCACCCTCGGTACCCAGCACTTCGCTTCGTGAGTACATCCCTTAATCCCAGACTTGTCGCGCGATTGGTTGACGCTACTTCCCAGGGTCTTGCGCGTATCTCCCACTGCAAGAAGCTTAGTGTCGGAACCTTCCATCCCGCAAGCATGACTCCACTGGCAGCCCGGACGTCAACACATACACCACTGATGCCATCACCGCATTTGCCACACCAAGTCCAAGGTCGCACCCCCTGAGGCGAAATAATCCCTCAGAACAGCGTCGACGAGGATTGCAACGATTGTAGAGCCCGCTGCGCCAGTGCTGCTACCGCCGCCACTAGGAATACTTCACTTAACAATACCACGGTTTGCAACTCTCGCCCAAAGTTTTGGCTCAAGTATGCAGGTGCATTTTTCGGTAGACCTGCAAATTTTCTTCGCAACGTCGGTGACCATCGCTCACCGTCCCCTCCTTTCTTCACAACGTCGGCGACCGTTGTCGAACATGAGGAGAGGACAGGTAGATTATTAGCCAGAACTGTACCCTCTCTCTCCCTCCCCTTCCCCCACAATAAACCCTCCCCTCCATCATGTATCCTGGAGAGATCACATAAGCAGGA
>Ga0307517_10002642_pt1 | contig 28586 bp, 30 predicted proteins | sample 23_EM_MG_FD_194515 | JGI IMG/M metagenome (GOLD analysis project Ga0307517, IMG submission 194515) | Populus trichocarpa ectomycorrhiza microbial communities from riparian zone in the Pacific Northwest, United States - 23_EM | ecosystem: Host-associated > Plants > Roots > Unclassified | place... | reverse complement strand
TGGGGACCGGCCGCGGTTTCTGATCTTTTCTTCTTTCGATGCCAGCGGCGTGTCTGGGCACACAAATCGGACCTGCCCCCACACCAATCACCGTTCAGCCATCTCTTCGCCCACGCGTACTCGCTCCCGACACCACGGCTGGGTCCCACACTGCATCGCCAGGGACTCAGGGAACGGAACAGCGGGAGGTTCAATATATCTATCTATGAGCGTATAAGATGTTATAGTGTTACAAGAAGGTGGTGCTACACTTCAAGGTCGCTCGCATAAAAAACCCACAACAATGCGAGAAAAAAAGAATCCCGATCGCACGAGATATGGAGAACAAAAGGTTGGCTCCACCGTGTTTCGCCGCATTACTGCACCTGGGCCTCCTACAGGGAAGTGACACAAAGCGTCAGATACATCAATGTTGAGAGATCCCATGACATTGATGGGTCCTTGAGCTCCGTGCTTACCTGATCGACGAACTCCTGGGCTTCTTCACGCCTGATCGTCCGGATTGAGCTCACTTTTTGATTGTCAAACAGGACCCCATAGAATTTGTCAGCTGTCACCAGCATCTCCGGCCTAAACGTCGTCGTGATGAACTGCGCAGTCTCAGAAAGCTCATGGATCATCCCTGTGGGTCGTTCGGACCACCGGTTCGATCATCGTCAACCATCACGTCATGTCTGCAGTTCGTTTTCGAGGAACTCACCTGCGACAGCGGTTCGGTACTGTGCGTCAAGATTGGCATCGATCTTTTGGCGGAAGGCCGGATCAGATGATATTCGAGGACCGGAAGACTGTTCATCCTTACCTCGTCAAACAGGTAGAACGGCGCAGGGTCACATTTCTGGATGGCGAACACTGATAGGACGGGTTTCCGTCTTTACCTCGGAGTGACAACAAGTCGAATCAGCTCTTACCTGTGGCAAGTGCTACAAGGGACTTTTGTCCTCCAGAGAGTTGCTGAATCCGTAGACCTTCATCAACTTTGGAGTTGAAGGACACCTACCCGAATGGTACTCGTTAACACTACACAGGATCAACGGACCGAAAAAACCATGACGAGGGTACTAACCTTTATCGCAACGCCTGTGTAATTGTCAACACTGCTCTGTTGCGTCTCCTCGTCTTCGTCCATCTCGTCCTAAGAACCCGCGAATTTCGGATGGATGTTCATTGACTGACTGATCCACCATGAGGTCATGAAACACCGACCTGGTCAATTTTCCGCTGAATAATCAACCGTCCGCGGCCAGCTGGAACAAGCTTTTCAAACACTTCCTCGAAGTTTTTCGCGACTTGTTTGAACGTTCTTTCGATCGCTTCATCTTTACGTTGATCCAAAACCTCGACAAGCTCCTGGATCGACTGTGCGGCCGTGTCAAGGTCTTCGCGACGTTGGATTAGTTGATCCCGCTGTTTCGTGAAGTTATTGTACTGCTCGAAGGCCTTCTTGTTGACGTGAGCGAACTTCTTGAGGCCGTCATTAACTTTTTGCAACTTCTTGACCAACTACATTGGGCGATCCCGTCAGTTTTAACCGCGCGCTCTAAAAAAAAAACAAGTACCCTGTCGAGCTTCTCGTTTATGTACTTCCCAAAGGCTTCTTCAGGGAGCACCCCAAGGTCCCGAATGTTGCGGTTGACATCGTCCTTCCTGTTAGTCAGGAGCACCTTCTTGGTATGGTATTTCTCGTCGTTTTTCTGTTGCTTCGAGAAAGCCTTGTTGTCCTCCACCTGCTGGGATTGCATCTTTTCCAAAGCGGTCCGAAATTCTTGGAGTTCCTTCCCCAGAGCATCGTGCTCCTTCTCCGCCTCTGCAAGTCGATTCAATCAGCAGGGGGGATGTCAGTTTACTGGTTCGTACCTATGGATCTGGCCTTCAATGACTCGATTATATTCTTGAGTGTCTGAAGCTCTCTTCTCCTGGAATCCAGATCATCCGCAGTCGCGGCATCCGCATTCTGAGGCTCGCCCAACCTTTCGATCATCCCCATGACTTCGGCCCTTCTCCTCTTGAGGTCCTCGTTCAACCTGATCTCGACCAGGCTCTTCCTTCCCCCCACCTCGAGTTTCTCATTCGTTCTTTGCGTTAGGCCCGCCGTCCGTTGGTCAACTTCCCTGTTAAGCCTCTCGATGGCAGCCTCCTCTTCGTCCGTAAGTCCACGGACCATAGGTGTCTGAAGCTCGTCTCGAAGGGACTGGATTTGGGTATCCGACTCCCGTAACTCGCCTTCCGTGTCCTCGACCTGACCTTCGAGCTTCTCGATTCTCTCCTTCACTCGCTCCTTCTCATTCCCCAAGATACCGACGGTTTCCCCTAGGCTATCCCTCGCATGCTTCTGCTGCGCCAACTGGCTGGTCAGCACCTGGGCCTGCCCGGCGAGTCTTGCGATTTGTTGGTCCAACTCCAGGATGGTCGCTTTGACTTCCTTGTGCCTATTCTCGTCCGCCTCGGACTTGGTACGCCAGGTGGACACAGTTCGGATGGCGTCCAACCTGGAACGCCGAATATCATGGTACCCACCGCTCAACGCGCCTCTATGGTCGACTTTATCTCCGTCCAGCGTGATGGTGTTGATACCATGGCTCTTGACGTAGGCTGCAGCAAGCGTGAGATCCCTACAAGCGCACGTCCTGCCGAACACCTGCTGGAAGGCTCTGGCGTGGAGAGGATCGTAAGTTATCTTGGACAAGAGTGGGATGGCATCTTTTGCATTAACAGGTGGGGCAACCCTCGGTCGCAAACGGTTCAGAGGCATGAACGTCACTCGGCCGGTCTTTTCTGCATTCATAATCTTGAGCAGACGGGAAGCAGTCTCATCGGTATCGACAACGACGTGCCACAAACTGTGCGTCAAGGAAGCTGGTCAGCAGTACGGTAGACAACTCTGTAGGGATTTTTTTTACCTGTTGCCCGCGGTGAGTTCGATGGCGGTGTTGAAATTATCATCGGGGATCTCAAAGAGACCGTAAAGAGGACCATACACGCCGGTCAGTTTCTGGCGATCGGTGATGTTTTTTACGGCCTTCAAGCCCATTCCTGTGTCCTTCACGGAAAGCGAAGTCAACCGTGGCGCCTCCTTCAGACGGATGGGAGAACCATACCTTGTCCATCATGCTTGCTAAGTTCCTCTCCGCAGACCTAAGTTCCTCCGAGGCGTGGCCGATTTGACTTGCCAACTTGGTCTCTTCCCTCCACAACTCCTTCCTCCGTTCGGTGAGCTCGGCCGATTCATTTTTAAGAGCCGCTATCTGAACGCCCAATCCTTTGACCCTCTCCCTCCCGTCGTCAGTTTGCGTTTCAGCGTTCTCGATCCTTGCCTCGATATCCTGGAAGGACGCCCGGCTAGAAGCGAGATCCTGTTGAGAAGTTTGTAGAGCGGCGAGTTGACTCTGTCTGAACGCTTCGACAGAAGCGACCTCCGATCTGAGGTAATCATCCCGTTCCCCCTGAGTTCTGAACTTTGACAATCTCCCCTGCTTGGAGTACAACGCGCCCAGTTGTCCCTTCGCCAACTCTAAGCTCCTCTTCTCGTTCAGCTCGGCCTCTTTCCTCTGCTCCCATTCGGGAATGAGTTGGGCCAACTCTGCTTCGGTCTGAACAACCTCTGCATTGAGGTTGGAGAGCTCCGTCTCAAGTTCGTCTCGGCGGCCGCTGGAACGCTCCCCAGCGGCTGTGAGGTCTTCAACGATGCATTCCAATTCTGTGCAGGACCGAATGAGATCGTTCAACTCGGATTGGGAGCTAAGTTTAGACAGGTTGGCATCCCGGAGAGCGTGGCGCGTCTCTGTGATCTTTCGCTCGAGGCCCTATGTACCACTGTGTTAGGAGGGAGGGGATCATAAGAATTGTCGGCACACGCACCTGAATCTCCTTCTCTCTGTTGTTATAAATCTCCTGCCTCTCGTTCGCATTATGCAAGTCGCTCTTCCGACCCTCCTCAATGTCGTCCAAAGCATGCGTGATGTCCTCTGACTCGCTCTGGTACATAGCGTATTCCAGACATCGCCTCTCCTTGTCTTTCTCCTGGAATTCTTTGAGTTCTTCTTTCTCCTCCTCGAGCTCTGTCAGGCGGTTCTCAATGTATTCAAGAAGTTCTGCGATCTTGTTACGCTTCGCGTCGGTTTCGGACATAATTCGAAGCGATTCGGCACGCCGTTGTTCGTATACTTTCGTACCGGCAACTTCTTTGAGGAGAGCGAGGCGTTCATGGTCCTTGGCGTTCGTGAGAGCGGTGATCCGGCCTTGGGGGACGATGTAATACGGGTTGGATTTGCTGAAACCTGCAGATTCTAGTAGGTTCATGACGTCGGCCTTGTTTGCGCTCTTCTTGTCGAGACTGTAGTCGTCCTTTTTCACACCGATGGTCCGGCGTAGGATAACCTCGTCGCGGCCGGTTGGAAACCGATTGTCAGAATTATCGAAAACAATTTCGACTAGAGCGCGTAAGCAATTGTTTCGACACGCCACAAGACAGGTCGGAACACACCATATGCTGACAATGTGGTGGATGTTGAAGCTCCCTCATGTAGAAGGGACTGCCGCTCTTCGTGGCCCATGGAAGTATAGGCATCCGAGAGCACGAACCGAATGGCTAGCTCCAAGTGAGCAGTGTGTTGGACCCCGCAAAATAGGTAGGTTACCGGCGAAGAAGTTACTCTTCCCTGACCCGTTCCTCCCAACAACCACATTGTGTTTCGGGGAGAAGGGATCGACGACGGTCTGATCTCTGTCTTAACCTGCAATCAGCATCTAGCATAACATTGGTTGCGACAATAAACGCGTGCGCACATGACTTGAACCCTTGGACGGTTAGGGTCTTGATGTACATCCCGGTGGCGTTGAGGTTGAGAGCAAGTCGCGACTTGGTCTTGGTGCGACGCGTGACACAAGTGCGATCGAATCCGTTCAATTTAGAACGTGATCTTATTTCAAACGTTTGTAGTCCACTTAGCAAATTGGCTACAAGAAATTTCTAGTGTCTTGTAGTCGGATTAGATCCAGATCATTACAAAGATTGTAAACCTGTCAGCGCCGAGGTTCAGTCAAGGCACATCAGAAACTTACGTGGCGAATCGACCGCCAGTTCATCTCGATTGGTCATGCCCACTCAAGACTGGGGCTGCGAATAGCGTCTACCCCTCTCTTATTCCCAAAGGCCCAACAAATCACTCCAAAAAGTCTCACACAATACCCCACATCACCATGGTCTTTGCTCGGCGGAAGGTTACGGTCCTTTCGTTGCTTTTGAGCTCGAGTGTCCTCGTCGGTTCTTCTCAGGCCCCCTTCGAACGGAATTCGCCGCCACCGGTTATACCAAGTGCCCTTTGCAAAGATGCCGTATGCCTCTCTCACCGTCCCTCATTACATTCTTACACGAGAAAGCCTGATGGTTCCTTTAGTTGACTGGCCCGATCGAAACCACGGAATGCAATTTCGAGGCTCTGGACAGTGTCGGTTCGGAGTTATTCCAGCAGCTACACGAGTTAGCGGAGACGCCGTTCTTCAGGTACTTTAGGGTGAGTGATATCCGTCACTTCAATGTAACCTGCCTAATCACTTCGTCAGGTGGATCTGTACCGTGAATGTCCATTCTGGCAAGAGAACGGGTTTTGTATGAATCGAGAATGCGGAATAACCACTGTCGACGAGGCACGTTTGCTCCCCTTAGATGCTGCAGCGTAACTAAACTCCGCACAGAAAGACATTCCTGAAAGATGGAGGGCGGGCGCCCTTAGTAAGGTCGAGATGCCTTCTGAGAATGAGGTGTGCATCTGGCCATACTCATCACATCATTTGTCACTGAGCTGGGATTAGATAAACAAGCTACCGGGGTGCTACTACCGGGACTCCGACTTTTGCTTCCTGGACTCCTCTGCCGAGGGTGAATATGTCGACCTGATCGAAAACCCCGAACGTTTCACCGGCTACGCTGCCCCTGCCGCCCACCGAGTTTGGAACGCCATCTATCAGGAGAATTGTTTCGGGCAATCTGAAGCCACTTGGTCCCCGAGCAAACCCGCAGTCTCCGTCCCAGATACACTGTTATCCAAACCCAGCATCGGCGAGGAAGGAACATGTATGGAGAAGAGGGTATTCTACAGGGTTGTCTCGGGCTTGCACACCTCAATATCGACGCATATATGCATGGAGTACTTTAACCAGACCACGGGGACATGGGTATGTGAACCTTTCCGGCCTTTTAATCAACGTGTTCTCAAGCAGTTTGTACCCTACAGGCACCAAACCTCCAATGTTTTATAGATCGAGTCGGTGCCCATCCTGACCGGTTGCAACAGATGTACTTCAACACTGTCCTCCTCTTGCGAGCAGTTTCCCGCCTTGGTCCCTATCTGTCCGCATACGATTACTGTTCAACGGGCACACACGAGGAGGATGTTCAGACCAAGAGCCGTCTCGGAAACATCATTAACATTGCTCACCAAGTGGGCAAGTTTGATGAAAAGCTGATGTTCGCCGGAGAGGATGCCAATGTAAGCCGGGGGTCGTCCGTGTGAACATCGCCTCTCTCACAACTGTACGCAGGTCTTAAAACAGGAATTCAAAGGCCACTTCAGAAACGTTACGAGGATCATGGATTGTGTCGGCTGTGATAAATGCAGGTTATGGGGAAAGGTTCAGACCACGGGAATCGCAACCGCGATGAAAGTCCTCTTTGAGCTAGATGAGAAGGCTCTGGAGTGAGTTTTCCACCATACTTGTGCCCATTCAGAGGCTGAGTGGCCGCAGTCCCCATTCTAACAGGAATCTCCTGACACGCTCAGAGGTGGTTGCCCTGATCAATACCCTTCACCGATTTTCGGAGAGCCTTCACGCTGTCAACCTCTTCAGAGGCATGTGGGCTGCAGAATACGAACCGCACTCGATGAATGATGTAAGCTATCCCTGTCTATTGCGTGATAGTCGATAGCTGACGCTTTGATTAGACTGAATTCATAAAGCCCTCTCCGCTTATTGAAAGCCTCCGAACTCGCTCATCGGCGTTCTATGAGTACTGCAAGGCCGGTGCTAAGGACTGTGCGGCAAGCATCGCATCGCTAAGGGAGAGTTTTGCGTCCGTGTTTTCGAGACCGCGACGGAACCTGGACGACCCATCGCGTATTGAGCTCTGAGGGAGGTATTGGACACGAGGATCTTTATTTACTAGGGCTGGACGCCCTGTAGCATACCATCATCTGGACAATGTCCAGTAATACTTATCCCGTCTGATGGCGGATGCAGTTCGGTAGTGGATGGCGCATAGGGCAGCTAAGCGCCAGCCTCTCTTCAATTAACACGTCTCATTCTCCACGAACGCGGCCAGCAGTACGACTCGCTTGATTGCGTCTTCTCCCCAGGTTTTCCCGTCACCGGCCTCATCGCTATTCGGACACCCGTATACTCTACTCAAACCAGTTTTTCTGTCTGGATTAACGAACGATGGCGTTGTCTGCCGCTGAGCTTCAGGTCAGTCACCTGTGGACTAGCGTGTGCGCCGTGAGATGGCAAATGTTCCTGACTGTATTTCCCGCTGGGATTTTACTCCACTTCCTTGCGAACGCCAACAGAAGAAGCACGAACTCGAGGGTGCCCCGGATCCATTCCCCAGCTTGTCTGGACGCACGGGTCCCACTCTCGTGGCTCTATCTCGATCCCGTCAATCTCCTCAGCAGGAACTCGACACCGGCTCTCATGATGCTTTCCCATCCTTGTCTGCTTCTCCAGCTGCGTCGACTCAAACCCAACCCCCGACCTCCGCTTGGGCTAACAGACCCCGCATCAAACCATCTGGTGTAACCGAATCCTTCACCCTCCAAGATATCGACCTCTCGGGTGCCGGAAAGGACGGACGTCCCACAACACTCGGCGAGGTTACCAGGGGCATCATGCAAAAGTTCAAGGTCAAAATCGAGGCTTCCACGAATCACAGGAGGGAGACTACCTTCTACTTGAAGTCTGAATCCCAGAAGGAGTTGGACAAGGCCAAGAAGGCACTCGTCGCACTCTGTTCTCCTGTAATCACTTTGATCGTCCAGGCTCCCGCGTCGACCATCTCTGCTATTATCGGAAGCAAGGGTGGGGTCGTTAGAGTTGTCTCCTGATATTCTCTGCTGAGTTTTGGATTGTAGGTGCGACCCTGAAGCACATTCGGGAAAAGACTAATGCTCGTGTGGACATCCCCCCTAAGGATGGGTTGACCCCCGCCCCTTCCAACGCCGCCTTCACTACCAATGGCGCAACTCCCTCGGCATCCGGCACGGCTACTCCTTTGGTTATCGAACAAGACGAGCAGGAGCCCAACATTCCGATCACCATCAAGGCTGCCCGTCCTCTCGCCGAAGAAGCCCGCCTCCTCATCAATGAGATCATTACGGCGAGGACCTCTAAACTCACCCAGAAGATCCGTGACATCCCTCTACACATCCTGCCATTCCTGACTCTTCGTCGTGCCGCTTTCGAAGCAGCTGCTGAGGGTCGCGAGATTCAAACCTCGTTGGACGCCGCTGCGAGAGAGATTACGGTCACTGGCGACAGGGAGGGGGTCACGAGGGTCGTGGACGCTATCAAGTCCACCGCGGAGAGCTTGGGAACTGGGCTTACCTCGGTTTCGATTAACTTAGCCAAGCGTCAGCATAGGTTACTCACCAGTACGGTCACGGAAGAGGTCATGGAACAGAGCAAGTGCGCAGTTATCGTGCCGAAACCCGAGGATCCCAGCGAGGCGGTTGTGGTTTGGGGTGAGAGCGAGGACTTGCCCAACGGTCTTACCGCCGTCATCACCAAGGCCAACTCGGTGTACATTCATGAGTTCCCCCTCCCCGGCCCAATCCAGACTTCGAAAAACATCTTGACATACATCCTCCGTGTCAATTTTACCAAGGTCCTCACCACGGCACATCCCGGTCTTAATGTCTTCACCCCACCTCCAGCCCTGTGGGATTCCGCCACCACGCTCAACCTCGAGCTCAGTGGAGACAAGAACATCGTGGATGAGGCAATTAGGCAGACTTCGGAACTGATTGGCAAACTTAACGGTGCAACGAAGGACGTAAACGTTGATTGGATCGTGCACAAGATCATCTCCCACAAGAACGCGAAAAAGTGAGCTCATTCCTAGAAAGCAACTTATGGTTCCTAACCAGTTTTTAGGTTGAAGCAGTTCCACGACACTCATAACGTTCTTGTCTTTTTCCCTCCTGAGTCATTCGAACAGCCCTCCTTGTTACTGGTATATGATCCTACTTCTCCTTCCGCCTCCCCTTCGCCACTGGACAAGAGCAAGAACTTGGAAGATGTTGCAAACGAGGTCCTCAAGATGGCCAAGGACGCGGCGGATGTCAAGAGTCAATCGATTGAGGTCGAGAAGAAATGGCACTCCGCGGTTGTGGGTAAATCTGGTACTACTCTGAACGCGATCATCGGCGAGGATACAACGCTTTCGATCAAGTTCGGCACGGACGCGGGTGAGGCGACGGAGGACGTCATCTTGGTCAGGGGCGTGGCTTCGGAGGTCGATCGTGCTACCAAGGAAATCAAAGCTATTGTCGAGAAGGCCAAGAATGATGAGATTGACAACAGTTTTGTACGTGGCGTTGCCCCGTAAGCGTTCAGGAAGTTGACCGACGTTTATCAACTCCCCTTCAGTGCACCGAGTTCGAGATTGATCAGGAATACGTCGGTCGCGTTGTAGGCTCCGGTGGTGCACAAATCAACAAAATCAGGGATTCACTCGGGGTTGCCATCCACTTCGACCAAGAGCCTGAGTCGGCCAAGGAATCTTCGAAGAAGAGAAGGGAGAAAGCTTCACAAAAGTCCCGGGTCAAGGTCGGCATTAGAGGTTTTGTTTACGAAGTGCGTTGACTGACACTATGGTGACAGATTACTGGTCGTAAGGAGAACGTAGAGGAGGCCAAGAAGCGTATCTTGAACCAGGTTGAGCGATACGTGAGTACACCCAATTCCGGTCTTTGGAAATGAAAGCTGACCCCTCATGTACCTAGGCCGACGAAACTTCCGAAGTCATGAAAATTCCCCGTCAATATCACTCGTCGCTAATTGGTCAGAACGGTAAATATGTCATCAGACTGGAGGATAAATATGGAGTCAAGATTACCTTCCCTCGCGAGGCAACCGAGTCGGAGGGCAGGACCCGCGAGTCATTGGCGCCAGACGAGGTCCTCGTCAAGGGTGGTAAGAAGGGTGTTGCCGGTGCCAGGGCAGAACTCTTGGACGTGAGTAGTTCTTATCTCCCAGACCACAAAAACGTTAACGGCCATCTTACCAGGCTCTAGAGTTCGAGAAGGAAAACAACCACACATTCAAATTCACGGTTCCCACTCGTGCCATTGCTCGGATCCTCGGCAGGGGAGGGGCCAACATCAACGATATCAAGGACAACACCGGCGCCCAGATCGATTTGGACAAATCCTCCGAGACCGAAGCTACAATCACCGTTCGAGGTACCAAGCAAGGTATCAAGGAGGCGCAAACTTTGATTCTGGAGATCGCCAACTCCGTGCAGGAGGAAACGACCATGGACATGACAATCGAGAACAGGTTCCATCGATCCTTGATTGGGGCTGGAGGTCAAGGGTTGAAGGACTTGATCGTTCGTTGTGGAGGTCCTACCGACCCTAAGCTCCAGGCCGGTCTGGTTCGGTTGTGAGTATCCCTGACTGTTACTCGCTGCGGGATGTATTTGATGTTCACTGACTACCTTTGTTAGCCCACGCCAGGGCGAATTCTTGGACGATGTCAGACTTCGCGGCGAGCCCAAGTTGGTGAAAAAGATCAAGGCCGAGCTCGAATCTGTTGTTGCGGTTCTTCGGGACCGGGTTGTGTTGGGGGTAGATATTCCCTCAGCTCAGCATCGCGCGCTTATCGGTCGCGGGGGCCAAAACTTGAACGAGCTGCAGAACAAGTATTCGGTCATGGTTCAGTTCCCAGGATCCCGGTCATACTCTCAGACTGGGGAGCCCGAGAACGCTACAGAGTTGGCGGATGTGGGTCCCGCGAACGTAGTCAGAGTGTCTGGTCCCAGAGCCGCAGCCGAGAAGGCGATTGATGAACTCAAGGTGGGTCATCTTCGTCAGTTGGCGTGAAGATGGTAAATTTGGAGATCTGACTGTTGTTTGTGTCCCGCATTTGGGAACAGTCGCACATCAGGGAATCGGCTCCAGAGTTAGTCACAACAACTATCTTGGTTCCGGCGAAGTATCACCACGCGGTTACACAGCAGGGGAATATATTCCGAACGCTGAGGTCATTCAATGCTAACGTCGAGCATTCTAACGTGCCGGCGAAAGCTGCGGTCCCAACACCGCCCCCTGGTGCCACTTCGGCTCGGATTGATGAAACCAGAGAGGACGAGGGGGGAATTCAATGGCATGTGGAGGCAAACCACCCCGAGGGCGAGGAAGGTGATGTGGAGTGGGTCGTGAAAGCTCGTGACCAAGGCGGACTGGACCGCGCTCGTGAGACCATCGAAGAGGCCATCGAACACGCGAAGACGATGACCCATGTTGGATTCTTGACGATGCCCGACCGGAGCATATTCCCGAGGGTCGTTGGTTCTCGGGGTGCCAACGTGAGCCGGCTTCGGGCTGAGACGGGCGCCGACATCACAGTGAGCCGGGAAGACAGTTCGATCGTGATTGCTGGTGAGTCTCATTTCCCTTTGCGTGCGTCAGCATTGCTCATGAATACTTGTTTGTCAGGTTCCGAGCAGGCGGTAGAGGCGGCAAAGGAGGCGATTCTAGCGATCAAGAATGGTGGGGGAAGGAATGAGCGCGACTAAAGTACTGCAGGGAATCTAGGAGGGATCGTAGGATGTTATAGGGTGGAACAATGAATTTCTTTCACCGTGACTCTGTGCATGCAGGTGCGCGCAAGGTCCGATGAGGGTCGGAGGTAGGGGCGTGGCTCGGGCTGTGTGACTCAGTCGGATTACCATAAGTGGCCACTGACTAGTGACTCCTCGTGGTCTCAAGCAAGTCATCCGAACAGCCCTCCGCCTCTGCCCACCTAAAAGCTCTCTCACTCTTGCCCCCCCTCCAGAACTGGAACTGCACAGAACAACCCTCTGAACTCCCCCGAATTTTCCCTTTTTTTTCCTGCCCGGTTGTGTGGCTGAATTTCAGCCAACACACCCGTATCTGGATCGTCCTAGGTCGTTGACTCTAGGGACAGTCCAGTCGACTCCCCACCCGTTCGCGATGTATTCCTTGCAGATATCTTCGCTGCTCCGTCCGAAAGCCCTCTCTGTCGCTCCAGTTTCTCCTAGTCCCAAGTCCGAGTCCGAACCCAACATCCAACAAGTACCTGCCACCACCGCCTATGCTACTGTATTTTAGATAACCTCCCGCATCCCCTATTCTACACCCCCCACTCCGGCTATTTTCTCTCTACTACACCCTCGATTCATCCCAAGAACCGCGCTCCACACGATGGCCCAGCGAAGTTCCGGCACGGCCACCCGTGCCAGATCGCGCTGGCAACCCTACAACCCCACTCTGATCGCCTCGACCTCAAAGTCTTCAGCCCCCTACCTCAATACCCCCGTTTCTGCTGTATCAACCTCCCCGCCTCATTCAACACATCCGACCGTTCGTCATACACACCCCCCGCCCGACGTCACCCAACGCAAACCCCGCCAGGCCGCAAGCCTCATCGGTAAGTCCCCACGCGCGTGCTGCTTGATCTTTCACCCCGTTCGTGGTTCTGACGAAACTGCGCTTTCCTGTGTAGATCATGCCGTCAGATCGCTCTCTGAGATCTGGCAGGACGATTATCTTTCAGTTTACACGACGACTAAGGTTGCAACCCAACCGCCAACGACTTCTAATTCCCAGGAGTCCATATGGCGTGTCTGGAACCCTGCAATACAGCGTCGTGTACAACAACTCCCCTCCCCTGTCTCCCCATCTACCGTCGAAACCCCCCCGCTGTCCCCCATGGCGCCGTCTCTGAACGGTCTCACTGGTGCTTGTCTCTCTGGGAAATCCGGTGTTGCTCCGCTCCAAGGCTTCGTGCAGGAGCTCATCCGCCGTTCCCGTACCTCTGGGACTGTTCTTCAGACTGCCCTTTGTTACATCGAGGCCGTCCGTCGAAAGCTCCCAGAGATCGCAAGCGCATCCGCCGCACCCAGGAAGGAAACTCCACACGAGGAATCCTCCCAGGATGGCGAACTGGCGTCACCAGAACCGCCCGCCCCGTCGCCACTTCTTTGCCCCCGCCGGACCTTTCTCGCATCCCTTATCTTGGCGTCAAAATTTCTCCAGGATAGGTGCTACTCCAACCGAGCCTGGGCGAAACTCTCTGGTCTCAGTCCTCGTGAGGTTGGCCGGTGCGAAAAGGCACTTGGCGATGCTCTGGAATGGAGGCTCTGGGTTGGCAAGCAATCCGGGAAACCACTGGCCCGATCTCGAAGTCACGCTGATATATCGTTTGGTACGATGAATCTCTACGGGACTTCAAGTAGGACCATTGGAAGAAGCAGAACGCTCCCTTCGATTGGAACGGAGCGTTCAAACGCACAAGCCTTCCCCGTGGCTCTGACCCCACCGAAATTGGACCCATACCAGGAGTGGCTGATCCTGAACCAAAGTCGCCTGGAGGCCGAGGAAGAGGAGGAAGAGGAACCTACGCCTGTAGCCGCAGAGCGCATGTCTGTGGCCCCAATGTCCGACGCTCTCACTCCCGCTACTCCTCCCCTTGTTCAGTCCCCAGCTTCTTCCATTTCCTCGGCGGCCTCCATTGCCTCTTTCGACTCGGATGATGGTGAAAGGACGATCCAGGTGGCGGATATTAACGAACCTCCACTACAGAAATTCCCCGGGAACCTGGACACGTGGTTTGACTCTGCGGCCCCTGCACCGGATGTCGTGGTATCTGGTGTGTACAACGCGAAAGCGTTCGAATATGTTGAGCTGGCGAATTCGTATCATCTCGAATAATCAGTGTTGGTGTCAGGTTCTTGTTGGATCTTGGATATTTTCTTTTTCTTTTTCCTTTTCCCCCTCCTCGCTCTCCTCTCCTCCCTATGATCTATGTACTCCGATGTTCCAGGGTGACCTAGTCGGTAAATCGGAACTCAGTTCCCCTTTTCCCCCTCGTCCGTCTTCTCTATATATCGTCGTGTACGCTGACCCTCTATGTACATAACAAATCTGAACCTTCTAGAGAGAAGCAACGACCGGGAGCGCGATGGACCGATTAAGCGGATGACTGGGAAATAAAATACAGATTATGTATTCATATCCCCCGTTCTCTGTCGAAGATTCTTAGGGATCCTGACAACCACCATCCTCCCTCAACCTCCACCACCATGAGTCACCCGCCGTCGTTGCAGCCAGGCTCACGGCCGATAGGTCCCAGGAGCATGGACAGGTCTGCGTCGCCAGCATCGACCCTCCGGCTTCCCTCCACCGCACCACTTAATATCCGTAGACCACAACCACAACAAGCCAACGGTAACGGTATTCAAACTTCATCATCGTCCAACTCTTCCACTTCTTTCCTATCCCCCCACCCACCAGCAAATAGAGGGCAGCCCGCGCCATCCTTATCACTCAAGATCCCAACCCTTGGCCAGCAAAAACCTGGCAAACCCACGCTCAAAATCTCATCCGGTTTCACTAACGGCAACTCTGGCGACTTTGATGATTCTCTATCTATCGACGGAGCGTTTTCTGGAGGCTACTACGGGGGTGCCGCCTTTCAACCCACGTCTCTTTCTGCGGAAGGTCCGGAAGAGGCGACTATCAGACCGAGCAGTGCCGAGACACAGACGGTAGATGATCTGCGAGCCACTCTACGCAATCTAGACATTAGCCCCACCCCGTCGCCACCGAAACTATCTTCTCTCTCTTCAACGAGCATTCATCAGGTTCTGTCAAACAGTAGCCAGGGTGACGAGTGGTCGGATGAGTTCTTGCAGGAGCTGGATAGATTGGGCGAGGGTGCAGGCGGGGCTGTTCACAAGGTTAGAGACAAACGCACGGACGTGGTGATGGCCAGGAAGACGATCACGACCAGGGAGGCGCCAATGAAGCAGCTCAATAGGGAGCTGTCCTTCCTGTCCTCGACTTCGCACCCGAACATTATCAAGTTCTATGCGGCCTACATCTCGCCGTCCTCGAGCGAGATCAAACTCCTGATGGAGTTTGGTGAAGGCGGAAGCTTGGAGGCGGTCGGAAAACGGATAAGGGAGAAAGGATGGAGGGTCGGCGAGAAAGTAGCTGGTAGACTGGCGGAAGGGGTAAGATTTGGTTTCTGTTCCTTCCGTCTCGAAATCGGCTGCGTTGATCGACGAAAGCTGACCCGTCCAACCCACTCCCGCTTCTTGGCGTTCTAGATCTTGCAAGGATTGGCATATCTGCACATTAAAAAGATCATTCATCGGGATATAAAGCCCTCAAACGTCCTCCTGTCCCGTGAAGGGGTTGTCAAACTTTGCGATTTTGGGGTGTCGGGTGAATTGATCGGATCTATGGCCGGTACCTTCACTGGTACCAGCTATTACATGGCAGTGCGTATTTCCACCCTGCTCAATTGATAACGCCCGGCTTTTGTGAAATGGTCTGCGACGGCTTACGTCCTGCGCCCTCCTACCTTTCGACCCGTTGTTCCTCGGGGCCCATTCTTTAATATATATCTGGGAACTGACCGGTCGCTTTTTTGATCCAGCCTGAACGCATCAGTGGTCATTCTTACACTATCCGGTCCGATGTGTGGTCTACAGGCTTGTCATTGCTGGAGCTGGTTCAGAATCGATTCCCATTCCCCAACGATCTTCCCGCCATCGAACTCATGATGTACATTTCTGCATCGGAGGTGATTATCCACTCGTCGTGGACGTTGCTGTTTTGACACATGGCTGACTGGTATTTGGTTGATTTCCCATGCTTTTTATTGTGTCCGACCCAGCCTCCGAGACTGGAAGATGAGGAGAAGGTGCAGTGGAGCAGCGCGATGAAGGACTTCATCAAAGAAGCGTAAGTTTCCGAACCCCGCCCCCCTTTGTTGGGGCTTCCATTGTGTGTGGGCTGTCTTCTGAAATTGTGTTTCAGTCTCATCCATGACCCAGACACACGGCCAACCCCGAAGGAGATGTTGGAACACCGCTGGATAGTCAGAATTATGAAAACCGAAGTGCCGATGGCCAAGTGGATTGCGCAGGTGTGGGGGTGGTCGTTCCCCGAGGGCCGCAAGTCGATATCAAAAGAAGAGTGGGTTTTGTTGCACCTCGCAACTCCCTGATGCTTCTCGTGCGAGGGGGAAAAGAAGCTGACCGATACTTTATTTGGCAGGTCGTCCCGGCCAGGGTCAAGTCGCCGGGATCCGTCAACGACCTCACAAGAATTTGAATCACCAGCGGCAGTTAGCACATGAAAACACTGACGTGAGGGCGTGGTCCAAGTTCTGATGGGTCGGGGCGATTGAATACAACTGTCGTTCGTGCAGTGTGTGCAATTGTATCCACAACCCCGGATCGGAGCAGCTGCCCTGTGCCACCACAATTTTGTCACCTTTCCATCCCCCAGCTGGCCTGCGCGAGCTGGGGTCGGAATGTTCTCTTTCATTCTTGTATGCTGTAACAACCCCACCGTGTGTGTGTGTAGACATCGTTCGTCGCTGGTTTATCCCTCCTATTGTCCTGATTTTTACGTGTATATAAATCCCATTGTTGTCCCCACCTGGCCCACAAGGGGGTGAGATGTAATTGCAGTGCGGTACTTTGCGAGAGAACTCGGGGAGGTGTGTCTTTGCTTTTTGCATTGATCGCTCGCACCTTTCGAATGGGAAACCGCCCCTGACGGTTCGGTTCGATTTTACGTGAGAGGCAACGAAGCCGTCTTCCGCGGTCGGAGAGCGACGACTTCCGCCGCAATAAGTATTCACTCAACTTTTGGCCTGGAACTGTATACTGATAATGATAAGAAAAAAAAGGACACAACATGTTCTCGATGACCCTGGATTTGTTATTTAATAGTTTCAAGATACGAAAGCAGGTGGGCAGGTCCCAGCTACGTGTGAGCGCACCTCGGTTCCCTGGTCAGCCACTTCTGCCGATGCGCACGACCACGTTATAATCGCTTGCAATCTTTCCGCCCCTACGCGAAGGAACAGATGCAGCCCGACCGGTGTTCAATATCCAATAGGCCCCTGTCAATATTCAATCGCAGATTAATAGTGGCCGGTTTAGTACAAAGTTGCCGCCCTCTTCCAGCGGAGCGGTCATCCAGCCGGAGGAGGAACTGGATCTTGTACTCGAAGCACACACATCTTGTGCAGTGCAGCGTTCGGTCAAAACTCACCCTCGCCCTCCCGATCTGAGTCCGAGTTGGCAGAATCCTCCGCCTCGGGTAGCCACAAACCCCAGCTTTCCTCGACCGTTAACCGACCGGCGCTAGTATCAAGTCTGAATAGGATTTGACTTTGGTGGTCGGGTATTGCCGCTTAGGAGGTGGGACCTTTTGTCATGGTCTCTCTCCGACCCACGTCGGTTGTATTGCTGGTCGTATTTTACCTGATGACACACTCTTCTATCTGAGAGTGGGCTCTGTGATCGCAAAGCGTCCACTCTCTGACGCGTATCATATAACCCGCGCCCGAAAGCTGTGCGGATGAGGTCACCAAACCTGGCTTAGGTCCCCGCCGTGTCAGAGGACGTTTAAACTTGCGGTGTTCGCTGTGTGCCACAAGTCCAAGATACTGCCACTGATGGATACGCAGTGATGGTCTCTGAGAAACTAAGTTGGGGAGAGGGGATTATAAATAATGCCGCTGTTCCGTCGGCTTCGTCTCCTTTAACATCCCCCCACACTTGGCCAAAGGCACATATGGCTCGTTCACGCACACCAAAGTTCGCACGGGCGGGTTTTGACCAGGGCTACAACCATCAACAAGACACTCGAGGCGCCAGAGGACGGCCGCCCCGTGCGTTTCACGGTCAATTCAACCGCACTCCTATCGAAGCCCACCACGATCTCGAAGGTGAAGATGAGAATCTGACGAGAGCTTGGGACCAGGTACGTTTCGGTAGCAATTCCAACGCTGAGACTGATCTCCGAACCCGCCAATCGTTCAGTTTCAAGTGGATTGGGAACTGCGGGAGGATCGTCGGCAGTCGAACGGTTTCCCATCCGCAGGTTCACACGAGAGCGGCTACCCTTCCACATCCAATCTGGATGAGGTATGTTCCATCTTGGACTTGTCGTGTGGGATTGGAGTGTGCCTTTGTTAACCCTGAAACAGGCAAAAAACAGGTTCAGCCACCCAATACCATCTCGCCCACACCAAGATGCTGATTTCGTCGTGAGTCGCGTTGCCATTTGTTGCTGTTTCGGCTCCCGTTTTGATTGTGTATCGATTTGTCCATCCGCAGGACTTGTTTGATGCTGGCTGGTCGATGGCCCCCTCGTTATCTTATGATCGTCAATTATACCAACATTACCTCTCCCGTCTCCCACCCTCTTCTCTATCACCGAACCGTAGGACACAGCAAAGGAGATCCTCACAGAAAGTGTACGAAGATGATCGCGAATCAGCACACCATCCATTACCCCCTTCTCCCACCCATGCCGCCGAGCGCCTCGTGCGGGGCCGATTGGATTGGTCCTCGGTCTCAGTACACCCACGGGATTCCTCAAATACCCCGATATATCACCGGCATACTGCATCCCTACCGGACCCATCGACCCACGGGCTTCGTGGTCTCACGCGCCGTCCTCGCGTGCAGGGTCCGCGCGAGAGAGTCTCACGGGTGCAAGGAGACGGGCCAACGAGAGCTGTCGATCTCGAGGCTCCCCAAGTGACGGAAATGGAGTGCTCCGTGATGTCCGTGGGCCGTCCGAATTCCGATGGATCGGGATCCAGCCTTGGTTCACGTTTTGTGTTTCCCCCCACTGCGGCGCGTCCGTGGAGGTCGGATGGCGGGGCGCGCCGCCTAGGGGCATCTCCATCGTCGCACATGGATCCTGAAACGGAAAGACCCCAATCTAGGATCAAGGCACGAGAAGAGGCGGGGTCGGCATCCATAAACACGCACTCTATTCCCAAGAAGGAACCTCATACATTGACCACCCCTTCCTTGATGAGCTGTATGGAAGAGGAACAGTCCCTACCATCACCAGTATCTACACCAAAGACGCCACCTCTTGATCAACATTCCGTGATACGCGAAGATCTGCAACAAGAAGGCGAGCGTCCGATTGCGGGATGTCGAGCGGATCCGCAAATCTCGTTTCGCGAGGCAGCGGCAGTCGAGGACCGCAAATCCTTGGACTTTGTTCATTCGACGCCTCCTTCCCTCCAAGTTTCACATTTGCAAACTCACGCGGCACCGGCGAACAAAGATGACGGCCGACAACAACCGGGACAGCAGGCGCTATTCCAGGAACTATACCAGATGCTCGAGCCCTCAGCACGTCCGGGTTCTGACACTTTACGTTCTACGATGGAGATACGCAGGGACGGGAAGCCGGGGGAGACGGACACCCGTGTCTTTGAAGAAGAGTCAAGTCCGGACACCCCACGTGGACCCCGAGGGCCAGAGCAGATCCTGCATGTGGATGTTCTTTTGGCGCAGAGGGTGGTTCGTGACGCAATGCAGGAGGAAGGAGAGGGCGCGGGTCTCCCATATCAGTCGTGTTTGCTGTCAGGGTCAGAGTGTGGGGAAGAGGCGGTCGATTTGAATTCGAATTTGTCGGAGTGCGGGTTGGACAGGAAGCACTCCACTCGCTCGGTTTTTGATTGGGGATATGCGTAGATCATGAGATGCTAGGGAGGTCGTCTCGTTTTCTGTACTTCAGGGCAGACTCGCGGACGACGATGAGCACATTTGTGTTGGTAACTCGTTGAGAAGGCCCGTGAGAGCCTGGACACGCAGAAACGTCGCATAGGTGTGAGTGAGTGTGAACATGGTGGAGTGATGTTTGCGGAGGGCAACGAGACGAGATCAAAGAGTTGGACGATGACATAAAAGCGGGAGTGCGCCCCGAAGGCAGCTGGGTCAATACACACCCGCGCATCCAGGAGAATGGGATCTCTCAATGTTTATCCAGCACACGCACACATTTGGCACTTTGAGGAGAATATTTTATTTGGGACGGGGAGGTGCAAGGAATGCCGGAACAAGTCGCCGTGATGGCATGAGAAGTTGATGGGTGTGTGATGATCTGAAACGAACCGGTTCGGGCCTCAACGATCCATTCCCAAATTTCAAATTGGTCTAATGTCCACCTGGGTTCTCAACGGGTTTTGTGCCACCCAGGCGTTGGTATAAGATCCAACGCGACGTTTGACTTGTATCCCTCCGCAGGTTACCCTCCATGTCCTAGTCAGTGCCTTCTCCGCCCCTCCATCTTTTTCTGTTACCCGTTCGCTAATCTTACATCCGCTTCCTTCGTCCCCCTCCAGCCCAGCTACCGCAGAATATTCCTCCTACGGGTACCCAAGTTCCACCACCCAGTCCCAGAGCCACATCCACGTCGTCTCCCCTTCGCCCAGGGTCGAGAATGGTCAACGGAAACGTCCAAAGTACACTCGCAGCAAGACAGGTTGCATGACCTGCAGAGGGAAGAAAATTAAGGTCCGTTTGCGCGCGCGCTTCCCCCCCCCCCCCTCTTTTTCGTTTTCATACATTTTGCTCATCCGTCTCCCGACTCGGCTAGTGTGACGAAACCAAGCCTAATTGCTTGCGGTGCACTCACGGCCAGAGAGAGGCAAGTATAAACTCGTAGCCGTCCACCGTAGTCCACTCTGGTTGACCTCCGCTGTTCCAACACACAGTGCACATGGCCTGAGGGCGTGCCGACACGGAAGCGGTCTACACCCGCGAGGAAAGCTCCCAGTCGAGACGCGTACGAGATTACAAGGCCCTCTACTGCCGGCTCGTCAGAGCAATCCGGCCCCCCTACCCGAGACGTTACCCCCAAGCGAGAAAATATCGAGCTTGCCTTGCCTTCACAGTCCATTCGCCGTGCTACGTGAGTGTCCTCGTCTGCGTGGACCCGTCCTGGCCCAATGGATTAACCCTATGGTCGTCTAGTGAACCTTTAATTCAAATACCGTCCACCATCGGAGAAGACCTATCTGTAGATAGGCGCGCCAGGTACGGTTTGGTCTGGTGTCCTCCCACGCTCTCGCCGTCGTTAACTTTTTGTTTCCCAGCGTGCATGTCTCGTCTTCACAATACGGATATCCTAATGGCTTACCATCATTAACGCCTTCAATGCCCGACCGACACTATTCATACCATCACTTATCCAACAACAGTTCCTATTACGATCCTCGTGTTCCCCGGCAACTTCCAGATCATCGTCAACAGCAATACCATCATCATGTACCGTCAATCTCTAATCATATTGATCCTATCGATTCTTTTGTAAGTCTCCCATTTCTCCTCGCTTGCGCTTATTCACACGCACTTACTCTGCAGTCCACAGTTTCCTACGGTTCAGGAGAGAAATCTGGTACATTCCCCTTTTAATGCATATTCTAGATACCCTTGAACAATGTCACCTTTTTAAGATCTGTCTTTGTTGCGACCATTCTATGCCCTTTGAGAGTCCGAAGGTTGCGACCATTTCACTGCCGTTAATTCCCGGTTGTGCACCTGGTGGTGACCCGGCCACTGATGCTCTTCGACTGGTCCCCTTGCTTGGAGTTGCATCGGTCCACCGATCATTCCTTCTCTGTCGAAGCCAGGCGTGTTCTGAAAGTGCCAAAGAGTATATTCTTCTCGCCAACACGTTCAGATTGAAATCGAAGAGGCTTGTACCACTCCACGTTCATCGTTAGCAATTTCATTGATGGACGTGAGTGACCCCGTGTCCCGACGGTGTGACTCTTGGTCTGCATGTAGAAAAACTGAAATCTTCCCGGTCGTGTGTTCTCCAAAATGCAGTTGTACCTCACCCAGACCTTTACTGGTGGTTATAATTGAGTTTAAAGCCTGGCTTTTGGCCAAGAGGTCGGTAAACGTCAGAGGTTGGCAGGGAATACTTTTATCCCGGAGTGCCACGGATGAAGCTGGTTTGGGAACGTCAGGTCGCGTGTTCCGCCCTAATTTGATGCTCGAGACCCTCGCGGTGTATGATATATTTGGTGGGTCCGCGCATGGAAGGGGCGGACGCACAGCCCCTATCCCACCTGACGCCTAGGCGTTGTTATTTTTGCGCACCAAGGGGGGTTGATCACCCAATTCTTTTTCCCCACGTCCCGACAGCGTGCCAACCCACTGGCCCCGAACCAAAACCTTCCTAGTTTCGGGTTTCCAGCGGGGTTTGTAAGTTTCAGGCTGGCATTCTGTCTGGAAGGACCGCACCCGCCATACGGTCGAAAATCTCTTTGGAATGTTTCGGGGATCCGGTGACGGTGAGACTTTCTCACTGTGGAGACGACTTTTGATCATTTGTCTCAGACCACACGGTCCTTGTTCGAAACACCCATTCCCGCTGAACTGAGGTCTCTGGGAACGGCGAACCCGCAATCGACCACGGGACTGGGACGATGATAGGTCCTGTGCCGTCATCGACCAGGGTGCAGGCCGGAAACTGGCTTACGGATCGGGGTTTCAAGTGTGTCGTTTCTTGCTCATCTGTTTTGGTGTGGACGTGATGGGATGCTGATTAGGGTCGACCAATGCCAAAGATAGCTTATGCTACGGAATGTCGTGTATTTGCCTGCGTTGAACGATCTCACCGTACAGCAAAGGAGGAATGGGTGTAGAGGCTTTCTTGAATTCCAGCACTTCCATTCTAATGACTTCGTGTCGCTCATTTCGCTTAGTCTGATCTGACCTGTGATCATATCCGACACCCAGACCTATGGCACCAATCGGACCGCTGTGATGGACATTCCAGATGCGTTCAGAGGGCAGTGTGAGTGAGGCGCGCAACTTCTCATCATCGCAAGTCATCGCTGACGCTCATGCGTTGATCCCTTAGGCTGCTACGAAAGTCGACACGACAGAAAAAAAATCACCCTCCAGACAAGTTTTACAACTGACTGTGCATCGGAACGGACCTTGAAATGAGCCGTTTGTGTACATGTGTGCGCGGTCGCAGTCCCTCCCTTTTTGTATTACCCAGGTTTGGAAACGTCTCGACGATTGGCATCCCCATACAGACCGGAGGAGCGTCATGGGTGGATTTGAATTGCAGGTTCTCCTCGTTTGGATAACCTTTCGAATTTCGCCGGTCACCCCCTCGAGCACGCGGTTGGGTCACCCCACCCAACGAATCCCTAAAACGAAAGGACTGCCACTGGTCTGGTCGATTCCCTTTTGATACCTGCAGGCACTGCTGCCCCTCCTTTCCTGTATACCCTTCACTTTTAGTGGTGGTTCGATACACTATGATAGATTGCCATTGTAGTATATAGTGGATTCTGTGTAGTCAACCAGCGGTCTCACTGTCCTGATGTCCATGGGGAAGAGCTGGTCGGTGTGTTTCGACACGCACGCATACACTTGGATAGCTCCCATCTCACGATGCTGCTGCTTCTCTCCTTTCTTGTGAGCGGGGTCGGGTCTAATAGCCACCGGAGCCGGAATCATTCTACTCGATTGCATTTCAGTTCTGGCGTGCTACACATGTACACCCCATGTCATTCGCCCGATCATTTCAATCGCATCCCTTACACATACCCCACACCACGGCGGGTGGATAGTAAAGCAACACGCGGAAAGTTTAAAACCCAAATTCTAGAGCCACATGCACCGAACCAATCCAAGGGTCCCTCAACCGCGCGTCGGCGAGCGAAGGGTTACGAAGCAATTGGCTGGTCTCGTGGACGGAGGTTTCGAGGAGGGGCAGTATGAAGCCGCTTTAGCCTCGCTCGACCAAATCCGCTCGCCGGAATACTCACCGTTACCGTCAGTATCTCATCCACTTCACCCATCCTTCTTTTCCTTTCGTTCGTAAGACTCTGACATCACGTGCGGTGGGTGTTTGGGGGTGATGGTGGTGGTGGCCGCGTTCGTTTCTTTGGTTTTATTTATTTATATGTAGAGCCCACATCCGTCAGGCCACCTGTATATCGCTGGGCGTGCCGGCAGCACTCCGGGCTTCTGTGGCTGTTCCGAGGAAACAGGTGGGGAAGGGTACAGATTCTGGGAGGACACCCTTCATCCCGGATGATCTCCCCGACACGTTCGAAACCGCACCGAGGTACTCCCCACTGCCCTCCCAACAGGCCGTAGATGCTGCTCGTACACTCCTCTTCTCTTTTGCGGCGACAAACTCTCCGGCTTCACTCCTTCGGGCGTTCCCAAGTTATCCGTTCAATCCGGACCCATCTGCGATACGTGGGAGGGTAGAGGGGGCGGATGTGGATTTGGACGGGGAAGACTCGATTATCGCCCGCGTCGCGTCGTTGAGCGTCAAGTCTGGTATCAGTGTCTGGAGCATGCTCAAGCCTGGCTTTGTGCGATGGGACATCGGGGTCGCTGAAGCGGAGGGAAAGGGGAAGGGAACCAAGCGTCAACCGGCCAAGCCCAAACAGGAACACTTCGAGGACGGAGAAGACCTCTCGGCTCCCGTCAGCGAAAGCGCCTGGCCCGTGCTAGAGTGGCTGATTTCCTTGTTCGAGAGGGATGCAGAAATGACCGAGAAAGAAGGAAAACGTGGGTGTGCGATTTTCTCGTTCTCTCACCTATCCCCGGATGCAACATCTCCGCTGACTACCTCGAACGGCGTCTTTCTATAGCCTATCATTCTCCACTCCTATTGCTCACCATTCCGGGGTCTCGCAACGATGACCCCAGATGGGATGCGGGTGCAATTCTAGATGTCGTATTGTTCTGTCTTTCCCAGCAAAACAAACAATATAAAAGCAGTGGGATCAACCTGCTCGTTCAGGTACGCGGCAATTACCCGTTCCTCCACACCACCCCTGGGGCGACCGCTTCTTATCTCCATTCTTCTATTAGTTGACAAGCTTGACATCTACCACGCGCTTCGATCTTCCTATGTTTGTCGGGGCGCTATGTGGACGGGTTCCGATTGAGGACTGGCCCTCGTTACAAACCGCGCTTGAATACTTTCCAGACAAACAAGCCTATCTCCACTTCAAGCTGCTCGTCTGTATTCAGTACCTCGGGCACTTTTCCCGGTCTGATGGGCCTGCCAAGGCCAAACGGGCCGCCCCTCGGGCGAGAGGAGCCAGAGCTGAGGAAAATCGCCGAGAGGAGTCAAATGCGGGAGACTCTGTCACGCGAGCATACACGATCCCCAACTGGAAGACGACCGTGGGACCGCTGGTCTCTGCTTCTCACAAGGGCCAGAAAAACGTCACGATCTACTGCAAGATCAAATACGAGCTCCTGGTTACGTATGCTTCATTGAACAATCAACAGGAGCCAGATGGGCGTGATGCAGGCTGGGACGAAGAGTTGCATGATGGTTCCTTGCGACGGACCGTTGAAGCGGTTTTTGCCCCAACAGTCGCTCGAGATAAGGAGGAAGCGGAGAGCGTCAAGTTACTGGGAGAGCTGCTTGGGGATATCTTGTTCGAGGCTTAGTATAACTGTTCTAAAGTTGGAGCTCCGTGACCGATTTGGAGTGACGGAGATGGGGATGGGGGACGTTGATGCCGATGCTAGACCGACGGTGTTATTCGTTCAAGCGGTAGTGATTACATCTACAGTTGATACACTTTCCGAGACGCATTTCTCGCTCGAGGGATTGTTTCCCAGGCTAGGCCTGGTTCTGTTCGATGAGAACCCTGCCTGCGACCCCCTTTGGGTCATCGGGGGATCCAGACCGAACCGCCGCCTGATACAATTCAAGAGGGATGTAGCCGATGTAGTGCGAGCTAACGGAAGAGAGGTCAGCCTTTCTCTCTGTCATGGGGCCGACACAGGTGCCCACCTTCCGAATCCACCAACGAAATATATCGCCTGGATAAGTTAGCATCAGTACAAGGCCGAGATCAACATCAGCTATCAAAGGCATAGACCGCGCACATAAGGATCAAACCTCGCCCAATATGCCTAATTATATGGTGATCAGCAACGTTGCTAGCTGCGAAGGAAAGGCCACAAGAGGAGTTGTTGAGAAGCTAGGCTTACTATGTGCGGTTGGCGTTTGTCTTTTGGTAGCCAGTGCACAGCATCGGGGTGGCGCTTCAGATAACAGGATGCGATTTCGTCCTCGTCTGGGGTGTTGGCGACATCTCGGAAGACGGTAACGGAACCGATTAGAGACACCCGGGGCTTCCAGGCAGCCGGATTGGGAGAAGCAACGGACAACGAAGCGGAGTGGTTGGTGGACCCGAGAATGTTTTGGCTATGCCGAGAGATGGGGAGAAAGAGGAGGGTCAGGGAACCATTGTGGTGGCAGCTGTTTGACGTGTGGGTCAAGAATGGCCATCAATTGAGATGGCACCAGGGTACAATTTTAATGCCGACGTCGTTCGCACCTTGCGTAATATTGCTGGAGGGAGAATGGTTCGCCTGTCAACGAGGTGAACAAAGGGGTCGCTGGTAGGTGGGGAAATGGCCTGGGGTACCTGGGAGGTCTGGGTGGTCTAGCGGAAAGACGGTGGCGAAGGTGCCTACAGAGTCTGGGGAGAAGTCGACAAGCTTTCGGCCGATGAGCGCTGAAGATCCCAGGGCGAAGTGGGTGAGGCTCTCGCTGAAGGTGGACCGATCAGGTCTGACCTGCATCAGATACGGTTTCCTCCCCTCTAGTCAGGATAGGAAACAAAGTTAAGAGTAGGCAGAGCGGCAGCGTGTGCCCTATTTGAGGGTGGAGGGAGAGCATTGCGGGATCAACGAAGGTGATGATGAATGGGAGTCAGTGCTAAGATGCACCTCCTAACCGAGGCGGCAGGGGGCAGCCGGCCGGGGTTAGTCGTTTAGATGTACGGTTGTTTCTGCGAGCCAATCGTGCTGGATGCCGGCGCCGCCAAGTCGGGCTGACAGAGACATTATTGGCGGGCACGGGAAATGCAAGGGTGGGCGCGGATGCGATTAGACCCGTGCCACGACCAAGCTCTGACTGTAGAGAGAAAAAAAAGGATTACTCTATCATTCCGACACGTCGATTTTGCACAGGCTCGTCTCCCACCTGTGGGAATGCTCAGCGGCGAGACTGCCGCACAACCAACCTGGTCCGCTTTCTAGCCGTCGGTCTCTCGTAGGCGGTCGGTTTACCGCTTCTCTCTCTCTCTCTCTCTCTCTCTTGGACCGCAATCTCTCCACCTATTCCTTACGGCTAATTCTTGAAAACCTCTCATCGCTCTTTGTCCTTCAATTTCGGTCAGGATCAAATTTTCCGCTTGACGTGGGAAATCTTTCTCGCACGAAATTGGTGATCTATCCTTCCTTCCCGTCCTGTTCCTGGGGTAGCCCGCATACCACGCCCCTCTTTCGGAAGCTCATGACTGAACGCTTCACAAAATGTCATTGTCTATCCCCTTGCTAACCGCTTTTAGCTCCTGCGATGTTGCGGAAGCCGACTCGCCGGTCTTTTTATTTCTGCATTCCACCCCTCCTCTGGTGGCAACAGGGTGGCACTTTTTCTCCGGAATCGTACCTGAAACGTTTCCTTTTCCTCTCCTTCAGACGGTCCCAAGCGTCAAACTGTTCCATATATGAACTCTCCAGTCCACTCTCTGTCTTGCTATTATCCACGGTTCGGCACCTGTCGCTCGCCCACCCTCGCCCTGCACCGTTCTCATGGACACAAGGAGAGATCCGGCCACCATCTACTCCTACTCTTCCCACCATTCTACCTGGAACCCTTCCGCTGTATCCCAGTCTCATTCTCTCCCTCTCCATAACCCCCAACAGTATCCTCCCCAACTACCGAGGCAAGCGATACCTCAGGAACACATGCTCGATGCCATGATGCGCCAAGACTACACCCACGATTACTCTTATGGCCGCGATCCAAATTCCCCTACGTCATACTCCCCCCGGCAATCGATGCCTCCTATCGCCACCAACCCTCAGTTGTACACTAACGGCTATCATGGCTCCCCGGAATCCCGCGGGCCTCAGCCGACCCAGATGCCTTACAGTAACCCCCCAACACAATATGCGCCACAGTCGCCAATCGACGGTTCTATGCAATATCCTGCTTCTCCGCCACGCCCATTCGCTTGCGATATGTGTGCTTTGTCCTTCAATCGTCAACACGACCTGAAACGACATCGGGATACTCATTCCGGAGACAAACCCTTCCTCTGCGAGTCGTGTGGAAAGACTTTCACCCGTAAGGACGCCCTGAAGCGACATCAGGTAAGGGGGAACATACCCCGCTCTCTTATGACTTGGCATTGATCGAGAAACGTTAGACCGTCAAGAAGTGCGGCCCGCTGAAACAGGGTTAAATCCCTCGCATCTTCGGTCCTCACAACGCCGATGGTGAGCACTAATACTATCTCGCACCTTCGTTGTATTGACTTGGATCCAGATTTCTCTTACTACGCACAAGTTTTTTTCCTCTCATCTCACACACACACACACACTCAACCCGAACTGTTTTTGATATCGTACCACTGCTCTGTCCTTTAATTGTAATTATGTATTGATGAACTGGGTAAACGTTCGTTGTCCCTTGCACAACGCCCACGGCGTT
>Ga0307517_10002641_pt1 | contig 28591 bp, 12 predicted proteins | sample 23_EM_MG_FD_194515 | JGI IMG/M metagenome (GOLD analysis project Ga0307517, IMG submission 194515) | Populus trichocarpa ectomycorrhiza microbial communities from riparian zone in the Pacific Northwest, United States - 23_EM | ecosystem: Host-associated > Plants > Roots > Unclassified | place... | reverse complement strand
AATTGTTGTTTCTAAGTAATTGGTTAGCAGTTCACAATGAAGAGAAAGATCATTCTACTTTATTGAATTAAAGTTGGTTTATATAATCAAACCATTATAACAGAAATCAGAAAAATAAGCAACCCACGTTTGACTCTCCTACAAACGTGGTTAACAAACAAAGAATAAATCAAATCTAATCCTTTGATCCTATTAGCTAGGATATTATTGACTGACTTAGTCCTAACACAAACTGGGCTCCTGCATTGTTGCAGTCAATAAAACTGGAGACTGTGTTATCATCATGTTCTACAGTGGCTAGACAACCTTCCTCTCATTCTTCTTCATGTTTGTTTAGCTTTGTTCTTGAGTTTTTTTTATCTTGTATTAATTACTGAGTTGATCCCATACCAGACCGGTTTTAACTTCCAACACGAGAGGGGTGAAGAAATCTAGTGTCCGAGAAAGTGACGTTAATTTTCAACTGTTGGATGAACAAGTCTTGATCTTCTGATGATTTGGGTTTGAGGAAGAGAAGCACCTAGCGGAAGAAGCTTTAGATCAGATTGAGTCAACTCAGCCCTCTCAATTGTCACCTTGTTGGCAGTGGCTTGAATTACGCTTGCAGAGAGCAATCTAATTTTTGCCATTTTTCCTTCTTGTTGACGAAGGTTTTTCCTATATATATGGAACTTGCTTGTAAGCTCCAAGAACGAGTCCAAAAGTATAATTGTCTTTTTTAATCTCTCTATCTCTGTGTACTTGTGTGTGTAGTGTTCTCTCTGTGTACTTGTAGTGTGTGTGTGTGTATATATATATATATATATATATATATTTGCAACTATTAATGCTGTCGTTAGATCTACTTGCAATCTTTCTTAAATTATTATGTAATGTATCATGCACAGCCTCATATGATCACGTATTAGATTCTTATAACAAATTAACTTCTACAATTTTGATTGAAAAATGCACTTTTGCAATAGCATCCAAGAAAATGCCACTGTCGTGTGGAAAGAATATAGTTCCAAGACCACACATCTCACGTGGGGATATTTATTAAATATTTTTGGTATAATAATGTTTATTATATTATTTTATTAATGGTTAAGATTTATAGGTTTTTAGGAATTTAGAGGGATGTTTGGGAGTGTGGTAACGGTTACTTTTAAAATTATTTTTTGCTTAGAAATACATCAAAATTATTTTTTTATTTTAAAAAAATCATTTTTAACATAAGTACATCAAAACGATCTGGAAACGCCAAAAAAAATTAATTTGAAGTAAACAAAATAAATATTTTTCAAAAGCACTTTTGAAATGCAAAACAAACATAGTCCAAGAAGAGTCAAAGATGCAATTTGATAAATCAAGCATAATTTTTAATCTAATTATTGGATCGAATAGAAATTTTAACAAAAGATTGTAAAGAGCCTAATTTTATTAGGTTAAAATTTCATGATTCTAAGATCGGTAATGCCTTCAAATAAATCTCAGAAGTTATTATGCAGGATTGTTTTTATTTATATTGTTGTATTTTGATTATTTTTTTATTTAGATTAAAACTTTTAATTTAATTAGTATTTTACTAGTTAGGAGTCATGACGATATTAGATAAATTATATTAGTTATGTAAGTTTTAATTAGAAATTATTTTTTATAAAGGATGTTTTTTAGTCTATAATCAATATAAATAAAAATATCTAATTTATTTTAAAAATATTAACATTTAATAAAATAATAGAGACTTTTCTCTGAATTTTCCTACAATTTAGATTCGTAACCTTAAAGTTTGAGAATATGTTAGAGAGTTTTTTTTAATTTTTATGACTACTCTTTATCGTATAACGTGGTTCTAACTAAACATGAATGGACAGAAATATGACATTGTGCTCCATTGACCAGGTCATTAATTATTAGAATCAATGCTGCATGTATCTTTTATTTTATCCTCTTCGATTTTCATTTTTTCACATGGATAGAAGTATTTTGTTGATAAATAGAGAAAATGTTAGAGAATTAATGGATAGAGAACAAATTTCGAATAGAAATTAATAGAACCTATATACGTTGAGTCATAACAGTACTGTCGAGAGGGAGGTCTATAAAAGCTACTGATATCGAGCACAAAAGGCCACATCCTGACCATTAAGCTTGAGAGAAATTAAGAGATGGCTGGTTTCCTAGACGATGTTGCTGATATGGTAAGATCACCATTCTTCCGAGAGATCGAGGTTAGTGAACTAAAAGCTGGCGATCATATCTATTGCGGGAGGAAGCTAGGCTTCGTTTACACTCGTCATGGTCTGTTCCTTTTACTTTAAGACTTATATTTATATTTATTTTTTTTTAGTTTAATGTGGGTGACCGGTCAGCTTGCGTGTATTTATAGTTTTTATTTTATGTTTATATGCGCCTAAGGCTCAACAGCTCAAGGATGGAAGAGGTGTGCTGGTGGAAACCTGCGTGGAATGCTTTCGAGCTACATCAGGATTCCTTACAGGCACAAAACTCTTATCTTTTTCTCTATGGAGTACCCAAGTTGGAGTGTGAGATCCGTTTACGTACCTATTGCAGTCCAAAGCAATCTAAACCGGCCGATGAAGTTGTGGCCAAAGCAAAAGAGATGTTAGAATCAAAAAAGCAAGGTGGCACACGCTATGGCTTTTTCTTTAACAACTGTGAGGATTTTGCAACATTATGCAAGACAGGAACTGCCTTTTGTACCCAATCTGAATTATTGTTTGGTAGAGTTGGGTACCCCATTCTGAAGCAGCTAGTGCAAAGCAGCTGACCAGAATGTGTGCACACGGCTTCCGAGTAATTGAGTCCTGCCTGCACTCAGTCTGTATATGTTTCTGCAATATATAGCAATATCGATCTACCATAATTAATATGCAGAGAAAACTTCAAGTCTATCTCGTGCTGGGCTCGGTCTTGGGATCATATCAATATGCAAGTGTCTGTCTGTCTCTGTCTCTGTCTATGTTCTCTCTTTCAAGAATAAGGTTGCTATCGAGTTGTAACCAACGAATATATATGTCGTGTAATACTGCTAGCTAACGATCCCAAAACAAAGCATGCATGGAGTTTGGTCATGCTCATAATTGCAAGTTTAAAGAATAAAACAAAAAATTTATGGCTAGTCTTGATGATATTGTTACAATTTATTAAGCATTCTTCACGATAAGTATGATGTAAAACATAAATCGAAGTATTTTCTTTTCTTTTTTCTTCCTATATCAGCAGTCCAATGTCTTTATATTTAGAAAGCTCCATATTATATCTCAATGACAACCAAAAAAAAAATTACATCGTACGTTTTGCATTCCTTTGCCTTATCTCGGGATGCATTCTCCGGGTTGTAAATCAGATTGGCATAGACTCTCCATAGATCTACTCAAACATTGGACATGATATAGCAGTCAAGTGCCCAAGCTCCCCTCGAATCTCTTAAAATTAGTTGAATTAATTAACAAAATCATCACCTCTCTCATCTTTCACAAGCATTAATCTCTCTTCCATGCACCTGGACAAATTTCTTCAAGACATCACTTGGAATACTTTTTTTACGAGGAAAAAAATGTATCATCCTATAAACTTAATATCGGAAAGTAAGTTGCAATCACTTGGCTTCGTTACCAGCTCAAGTTGTTGACAATAAAAAGCTAAAATCATCCACATATAACCACAGGATAAAAGTTACTCTCAAGAAAATACGAAACAATGCGAGTACATCATGCTTAAGTGCTTGTTTTAGACCATCCAAAATCTTTTTTGACCAGTAGACCCTTTCCGTCCCTCCAGTAAAGCTTTCAGGTTGTTCAAAACACATCTCTTCCTCAAACAGACCATTCAAAAAGCAAATTTCACATCTATTTGATAAATATTCCAATGAGTCGTATAGTCAAAGAGAAATAATCATACGAAAGGTATGAGGTTCTAGCAAGATGAGCAAAAAGCTCATGATAGTTATTTTCGAACCTCGTAGGTTCTCGTTTTCAAGTGCGGGTCTTATAATGGGATTCTATTCCAAACTTGTCATTGAAATCTCCATTTTTCATCAAAAAATCCATAAATTGGAGAAGATGTGCTATATATGGCATCCAAAGAATTAAAGAGTCATTCCCTTTATAGGCCCAAAAGCCAAAGGTCCCATGAAGGCTGGAAGAAAAATGTGCTTTACAAGAAAAATGCATCATGGAGTGGTGGAAATTAACCTGCCTCGATTGCTTCCTCTCTGGAGGATTCCTCCATGTTTATCGTTATGGGATGAGCATGCGGGAACTTCAACTCGGCTCTCATGTCCTCTGCGATACCAGCACCACTAAGAAATCGAAAACAGCTAGTGAAGTTGTTGAGACTGCAAAAGAAAAGCTGGAAGATGGTTTTGGCACGTACAACCTCATATCTAACAAGTGTGAGGACTTCGCAACTTTCTGCAAGACAGCTTCTGTCAGCAAGATAACCGTCGGTAGACTTTGGCACGTAACCTGTTGTGAAGCCTACAGCAAAGGCGCCATCGATCTCTGATACAAACAATTGAGCCCCGATACTCCCTCTTTCTAAAGGATTAATGTTGTTCCTCCCCGAATAAGGTATCCTGGACGGTTAAGTTATCCCGATACTCCCTCTTGATTAACACTAATGGATCTCTGATACAAGCAATTGGGTCCTAATACTGCCATCAAGTAGCACGTGTTTTTGAGAATGAGGGGTTTTTTGAGAAACTCATTCGGGACAAACATTCAAAGACAAACTACAACCTTCTTCTGTTATCAACAATTAGTCGTAAAATATATGTTGGCGTTTGCATTTTAACTGTTGGAAAAAACCGTGATGGATGAAACTTCTATTCCAAAATGCCTTGCCTTGAACGACCAGAACCATTTTCTTTAGATTGATTGGTCCATCAGTTCAGACTGGAAACTCTTGCAACACAGATTCTATGCAAATTGCATTTTATGACCCTTCGAACAAACAAACAAAATGAACACTAGGCGAGAGCATACCCATCAACATAGGTACAGCACACCTAAAGAGACTGAATCAACTTCTCGTAGACACATTAGCCTTCACACGACCAAACAAAGCTCAAAACTAACCAGTTAGCCAGCCATACAAACAGAGATCAGGAACCAGATGTGATGAGTAAGCAGGTAGAAAATTAACAAGCTGGTCATGCCTCGCCATTCACAGAAATCTCTCTACAAAGTACACACACTCCACAAGGGATGAACAAACGCAGAACATTAAGATGAATTACTGGAAGCAAAAGTACCCTAATGGTGACAAATTTTCGTCCACAAACGAAGCCATCGTGGAAGAGTTGAGCATGGCTAAGGTTGCACAAAAAATTAAAACATTGTACGGGCAACCCCATGGTCAAGCCTATGCAGACAATGGATCTAACATGTAATTTTGTCTAACCAATAATCTATAGATGCAAAGTACAACCTACAGCAGGCTTAACAGATTATTTGTTGAATTTATCATCTAAGTTCACAATCATTACAAGTCTCATCATGAGCAAACCGGCTAGGAGCTGCTTAGTACCCAAAGCTTGCACCATACATGGAGCTATAACCCCCTGTATGGCCTGTGTGTTCTGGATTGGATGGTGGAGAAGCATACACTGAACTGTGAGAATAAGGATTATACCCCTGGTCAGCAGGCCCACCTGTTTGAGGCTGTGCTGGTGCTCCAGCTTCAGCCATGAAATTCTGCAACAGAAGAGCCACATCAGAACTGGTGCAATCCAATGAAATGCACATGCACTATTATTCATGCAAATCAACAGCTGGGATCTCCAACTACCATATTTAGCCAAACTATTAAATCAAATGTTGGAAGTCCATCTCATTAAAAAAACAGAACAATTTCTTTACATAAATGAGAATACGAATAACATCAGCAATTTCCATCTAGTAAAAGATTACTCAGGCCAGTCATTACATCAAAAGAACAATTCAGTTAGGATTGCGTTCAACCACATGAACTAGGCCAACCACACATACACTATAAGAATCATCCATCAAAACTACAAATCTTCTTCCCCACACTATCTTCTTTTATTGATGTCATTCTAAGCAAGAAATTTACTGGGCAGCATCACACTATGAAGCCATAGTTATCAAACCTGGCCTGGCAAGTCAACCCGTCGACCTGGGACTTGCCCAAGCTAGGTTTGCTTTCGAACCGTTTGGGAAGTTGACTTGGTCAAACTTGTTGATTAGGTGGCCTTGCAGGTCAACACGCGACCCAGTCAAAACCCAAGCGATGAACGATTCTTTTTTTTATCCAAAACAACAATGTTTTAGTTTTTTTTAAAAAAAAAATCTGAAACATCTTTCAATAAAAAAAACAATAGAAACAGGCCAACTCGCCAACCTACAGGTTAAACCTCCCAACCAACAACCCAAGTCTTGGGCTGGGTCATAGGCCAAACCAGATCTTATAACTATGTTTGAAACTACAAGCCACAACAATTGCTAGCTAGTAAGCTACATAATCTTTTCCACGACCTCCAATTCAAATCAAGGAGACCTAATTAAAATTACACCTAGTGCACATGGATTTTTAAAAAAAAAATGTTTAATAGGCTCTTTCTATTATACAAAATATGTTTGTATTTACTGACATAAACCTTCCTTCACCAATTTCACTTTTCCCAATATTGCATGCATGCATGTACAGACACTCTACATAATAGATGTCATAAACCTCAACAAATATTTTATGACATTCCTAGCAGACACCACAATATCCAACCTCCTATTGCAAGGTCCATTTGACAATATTTATCTCGAGTTAGTAAACCACTACACATGATAAATAGATGCAAGCCTAGTCAAAATCCCATTTAAACAATGCTTGCAAGCAAATTCCCATTCAGATAAAATCAGCAGTATGAAAAACATGTAGTCCAAATAGGATATATCCAGAAAAGAGAGGGGAAGATCAATTTTAGTTAAAGAGATAAAGCACAGAATATTGCCTGTATCAGCTGCTGAGCTGTTTGGACTTGAGAAGCAGTTCCACTGATTTCAACTGTCATTGCCTCGGGAACACCTCTAGTTTCTTGTATAGTAACAGTTGCCCCACTAGCACGTCGAATGTAGCTTATACTTGCACCAGCTGTCCCAATAACAGCATCAGCATAAGATAATGGAATTTGCATTTGTTGTGTAATCTGCACAAGAACCCCGAAACCCATCAATCATTTTGAAACCTCAAAAAGTGCTGACCAGTGCCAGCAAGAAATACAGGATGAGGTTATTTGGTTTGGAAAATAATAAATAGAACTGTTTCATTTGCAATGGCAGAAACAGTTAGTTAACCAAGCTAAAGATTATACTCTCATTTCAAAGCCTAAGAAAATTTACAGACCCATCCCAACCAAAAAAAATACAACATGAGACTGAGAAAAAATGATTGTACGTGATTTGTTTTAGCAGGTCTCTCATTCCACTATGTAATCTGGACCGTAAAACTACTATATGAACTCTTTTATGGAAAACTATAGCATTATGCAAAGCTTCCCATAAGCACTACACCACCCTTGCCAACCCCAAGAAATCTGTGTCAATAACCCATCATCAATCTCTATCACGTTCAATCAACAACATTTTCCAAAGCATGGACCCAGACAACCAAGGTCTATTCTAAAAAGAATGACAATTACTTTACACAATGATTGACGTTCCTTAACAAATGAGGGGGAAGAAAAGAAAAGAACATGTTTATATAGCACATAAAATCTAGTTTTTTTTTCCTTTCTGCTTCACAAATCAGCAAGTCATCCCACATCCTAATCATTCCCCAACAAGAAAATAGCATCTTAAATTTCCCTCGATGAGAGAGGGGGTGAAAACAAAAGAGAATAACATAACCTGTGTGATCATTGATGGTGCTGCTTGGGCATTTGATGATGCATGACCACCCATGGGAGTTTGTCTACCATATGCAGATATACCCTGGTGAGGTTGTTTTTCCATTGGAGGTGGCATGTCAGATGGAGGATAGTAATTGTCGTGTTGCCGTGGAGGTTGCATATATTGGGGATTTTGGCCATAACCAGGTCCTCCAACAGGATTCAGAGGAAGGGATTGAGGTCCACCCCATGATTGATGTGGTGGCATCTGTTCCATTGGAGGATTCGCCATTTGCATCTGGTAAATTATATAAATCATTCCATAAGGCTATTCAAGCCATAATAGATAAAGTCGTTCCAATCATAATGAAGAGCAGCTTACCTGCATTTCAAACAATGGAATTATACTTCGGTCAACTAGAAACTTCCTGAGCTGAGATGCAATTAACTCCACTGCTTTGTGCACTCCAACTGCTTCCCCTAATACTTCAACCACCCTATCATCTTGAAGAGAAAAAACTGGAAGGTCTTCTGCACCAGTTTGATCCAACAAATAAAGAGTTCAGATGTACTGATAAAATTCAGCAGTAAATCAAGCAGTATCTGAATCCAGAGCATGAAGACTAGCAAAACAAAATGTGCATATAAGACACCCATATCAAGGAACAAGAGGCATTAATATTACCAATTATTATGATGAGTTTCATAATAAAGCAAGGGCAGGAGAGGGGCGAGGGCAACAAGGTCTACTAAATGAGTATCCTTAAATAATTTTTCCCTCATCCTTAAATAATTTCGCCCAAAATTTTTTAAGCGAAAAAGGTTTGTAGTGGTCAGATGGGTGTTACTAATCTTAGGATTCAGAATTATGTAATCATGAGCCCCAACAATAAATTATGTAATCCTGAACCTCAATAATAAAAATTGCTTGTGATGGTCATTGATTAGATATTACAACCAACATCATAATGGCGCCACTATAAATAACCAACAGTGGTAGACTGATGGCGGCAGTGGAGAAAATAGCAGAGCCAGAGGCATTGTCGGCAATGGTGTGGTTAAGGAATATAAACAAATTAGCAGCAAAAATAAAGGCACGTATTACAGAGGTAAAGAAAAGTAATGCAGTAATGCCCTTGGTTCACCTCTCCACCATTACTCAGAAACTTAATTAGTAAGATTAGAGTATGACAACTCCATATTTAAGATAATTTCTATTTACAAAGAACTCGGTTAATTTGTCACTACAGAATAAAATGCAATTATAACAATTGAGGAAAAACAAACCCATAGCAACCAGCAAACATAATTGACAAAATATGATTTTCTAAAAATGCCAAATCAACCATATAGCTTCACTAAGACAAACAAAAATAACTAAATTTGAGAACACGGATAACAAAATGAATTCTATAGCATTTCTAACTCAGAAGTGAAAGGGGATAACCTGCACCAAGAACTCTAACTATGCAAGCTGATGCCTCTTGGATGGATTTAACAGTTCCCCCTTGTTTTCCTATCAAACTTCCAGCTTGTGAGGCTGGTACTAGCAGCCTTGTTGAAACCTTAGCTCCACTGCTTGGTGGAGCATGAGAAGAATCACCCTCCAAACCATCAATAATGCGTTTGTGAACCCTCAGTAGGCCATCCATGGCAGGAGGAAGAGAAGAATCAGGCTCCTCCTTGGCAGATACCATTACCTATATAACAATGTTTGTATAAGAAGCTGAGGAAAAATTATTATATGATTCAAGTCCAAGAGAGTTAAGGGAAGAGAAAAAAATTGGATGGAGCAACACGAGATAATTATAAAATAAAAGACAATGAAGCAACTCTTTCTAAATAACATTTCAAACTAGAAGGTAACCTATTATATTATATTTTATTACTAAATTAGAGTTTAAACACAAGCATTGGCTATTATTGCCCTATTCTCCTCCTCTACGGATAATGAATCCTCCATTTTTTTTTCAAAATTCAACAACTTGCATGCACGATAAATTCATTGCCTGGTTATCTATTTACCGTGATGTCAAATCTAATGCAGCTGTCACATAAAAATTTCATCACAACTTCCTCATGCATAACATTTAATCTTTTTCTCCACGTAAACTTCTGACCAAGAGTTAATGACTGGTTACTATTACACTTCAAACTTAGATCTGGTTCTTGAATCATGTTTTTGATGACCGAGTTATCATCATCCCTACCAAGAGAGTTTTTTTTATCAAGAAAATAACAGAAAAACACATGGATTGACAAGTTTCAGTGAATTATTTAGTAAAGTTGACCAACATTTTTTACTGCTTTTAATGCTTAATTCTTTTAAGTATATTATGGAAAATTTTGATTAGCACATTGGTATTAACATCTTCTGCATCCTCTTGTGCTGATTAAAACAGGTTCCTTGTGGTGTTCACAAGCTGCGGCAGAAATCAACCATGCAGTTTCTGAAGTTACCAGAAAGATTGCAGAGCTTCTTGGTACGGTTGTTCGTACAATATGTCTGTATATTCAAATCAACTTTTCAGAACTTTGCAATGCACAATGCTGTTCCCAGCAATCTGGATCTTTGGTTCTTCAAATTTGGGGTCCTAATGATGGTTGATTCGTTGCTTAAAAATTTGCGGACAGAACCTGCACAGATTCATTTTGTTATTGCAATAAAAGCAATTCTGTTATATCTTCTCGATTTCTTCTGATGAGGTTTTTTGTCTTCTTTTCAATTACGCATTCTTTTACAATAATGGTTCATTTGAAGTTAAATGATCATATCTTAGGTTCTCTCTTCAAGATTGATATCTTAATTCCCAATTATAGCTTTAGGAAATAATAATGCTTACAAAGGGTGACAGGATAGTGAGTGACATTACCAAGAATTCTCCCTTTGAATATCATTGCAAAGGTACAGATAGATACATTGCTCGGATATTCATAGAAACAAATGACTTCCAAGAAAAAACTGGTAAGTAGAAAAAAACCCAAAGGATTGGATGGGAAACAGTTGAATCAGATATCCAACAGCAATTACAGATCTTTCTCCAAGAATTTTAAATAATTATGTATCATTTGCAAAAAAATTGTTTCAGTTTACAAATGATATAAAAGAGTTTTACAGCTTCGACTGGTGATGTGTGTTTTAATGATCAGTTCCATTTTCTTTGATGTTTTGGTGACAATTAGAAAACTCTTTCTTCTTAATAAAAGTTATATTTACAGCTAAGGAGTAATCTAAAAGTTTTCCTTTATCAATATCTTTAATAAGCTAGATTCTTTGTTATGAAGTTAAGTCGATTCATAAAATTAAGCTTGACCTATCAACCTCTCTTCCATAGACTAACTTTCTTTGTAATTGATGTTAAGTCAATTCTCTGCCTTTTTATATGCATTGTTATATCAATATAGCTCAAAGCAAAGATTGACCGATGGTGTGTCCGCAAAGAAATTTAAATAGCAACCAATCCAAATTCCTAGGAAAAATACCAGACATGTTATAGATAGATGACCAAACTTGTAATCCAGCAGCATATCTAAGCTAACACCATGAAAATATTCTGCAATGCCTGAAAATTGCTTATATATTTCAAATTATCAATTTCTTAGAGGAAAAGGAAAGCAGGAAAAGAAAAGATTAGACAAAACAAAAGCATGCTATAGTAGAATCAGTTGATACATGAATTCATTCATGGGAGGTCTCCATCAAACACTTTGCATCTACATATTCTTCCCACCATCCTAGTTCTACATTTTCCAGATAAACTAGTTGCACAAATAAGAGACGGAGGAAAAGAAAAACTTACAGCTCTTTCTGTCGTCCCTGGAGGACCATCAAGTATCTTGATGCGAGCTCTTGTCTCTTCGACTATCTTTTTAATGAACTCCCCTTTGCGGCCAATGATACTGCCAACTTTTTGTGCAGGAACCAACATCCGAAACACACTCTCTCCAGGCCATCCAGGCCACCTCTTCTCACTACCTCCTCCAGAGACTGTATCCTCATCTTGTCCTTGCTTTGAAGCCTCAAAATTCTCAGGCACTTGATCAATAGCATGGTCTATGTCATGGTTTACAGGGTGATCCACATCATGGTCTATAGACGGATCCACATGATGATCTATAGGGTGATCAATGTCATGCTCTACTGCCAATCCAGGATCTGTGGCATGATCCAAACCATGATCCACAGAATGACCCAAGCTATGATCTACTGCATGATCTAAGCCATGATCAGCGGCATTATCCAAGTCATGGTCTACAGGATGACCAACACCTTGATCAGCAGAAAGGTCCACGCCATGATCAATTTCATGCTCACCAAAGCCTTGATCAACTTCAGCCATGAGTAAGGCACTGTAAGAAAGAAAGATCATTTATAAAATCCAACTATCCAGGTTATATGGAACAAATAAAAGCATAGAAATCCTTAAATTAATTAACTATCAACACTTGAGGCTTCAATTTCCAGTAGAGACAGAATGTTACCAAAACAATCTACTAATATTAGCAACAATGCACACCTCAAATTAGCAACAATCTACTAAAATTACCAAAACAATCTCCTAGTTTCTTCTTCATTTATTAAAGATAAAGATTTCATAGTCAGGAATCAATGAATTCTTAAAAAAGAAATCAATAAAAAACTCAATCCCAGTAACCCCTCACCAAAATACAAACATAAACAAAACAAGAACATGTCAATCCACGGAAAGCACGCCCATATAAATATCATGCACTATATTATATTTCATATCCATCCACATTAAACAAAAAAACAGCAAACCCTAATTTCACAATCTAAAAAAAACCCTTCTTGAGAACAAAAACGAGTAAAGAATCGCTAATTAACAAAAACACATTAAAGGGTCGTAGTCAAACAACCTAAATAACTCAAAAACAAAGCAGTAAAGAAAAACCCAACAACAGTAATCCAAGAACCATCACCTAAAACCCAAAAGAAGTACTGTAATAAAGAACCAAGACGACGAATTTTAGCAAGAACTTACATTAAGAGACAAGTAGAAAATCTGGGTTTTGTAAGGAGGTGGGTGTTAAATAAAGATTTGGTTGATTTTTTAGGTTTTAGGTCTTTCAAGAACGGAAAATTTTGCAGCAGATATGGAGAGCGCGCGGCTGGGTACGAGGTGTGTGCGCGTTTACAACATGAGTTTCAGTTTTAAGGAGATTTGTTGGGTTTTGTTTTTGTGGCCCAGATAAGAATCTCGATTTTGCAATGTGGTCCTTGTTTTGACAAGATGACGAAAATAACCCTATCTGGGTTGGGTTGGGTTATGACTTATAATGGGCTCGTCCACTGAAGTACACTGTTAAAGAAAAAGTAAAGTGTAACTACTCGGTGATTTTAGAGTGTGGAGAAATATTTATTTTATATTTTTGTTTTTTAATTAAAAAAAGTTCTGTATTTGAAATACTTCTCTCCTAAATTGCTTAGAGATGTACTTATTTTTGTCTCCTAAAAAAAAAACCTTTATCTTTTTTGTATATATATTTTTTTGTGTTGAGAGATTAATTAAACGCAAATTGAAAGGTGAAAATTTGGAAGCAATAAGCCTAAAATTCTGTTTTGCAAATGACCCGCCATTCAATTTATCCTGAAAGAAAATGCTTCAAATAAAAACTATATATATTTGCAAGAAATGTCTTGTCCATAAGTTTCTAGATAAGAGCATTAACGAGGTGCAAGTTGGATTAAAAAAATATATAAAAATATATTTAGATATTATTGATTTATTTTAGCAAAAAAAAGTTTTAAATTGTGTGGTGCCTAACTTGAAAAGACTCAATTGATTTAGCGAGTTTAAAGACAACTCAAATGATCTATAAAAATATAGTTTAAGTCAAAATAAATATTCAAGATAATATTTTTTATATAATTGTTAAAACAATAATATATTGATTTGATTTGAATCAACCTAGATTAACCTATCAATCTGTATCTCGAGTCATGAAACTATGATAACCCTATAAAAAGAAAATCAAAATAAATTATGAAACTCAATTTTCAATAAATTTAATTTTCAATAAACTCAGTGTTGAATGATAAAATTCAAAAAAAAATCAATTAAAAAAATAACCCAAAAAAATGATCTGGGTCAACCTAAGTTAACTTGTCAAACTTGCGACTCAAGTCATAAGATCGAGATAACCCAATAAAAAAAATTGAAACAAATTATGATGTTGAATTTCCAATCAATCTAATATTGAAAAGATAAAATTGAAAAAAAAATCGATTAAAAAAATTACAAAAAATGGATTCAGGTCAATCTAGGTTAACCCGCCAAACTCATGACCTGAGTCATAAAATAGAAATAATCTCGTAGAAAAAAAATCAAAACAAAACATGAAGTTAATTTTTCAATCAACTCAATGTTAAAAGAGAAAACTGAAAAAAAAAATCAATTAAAAAAAAATAAAACTCAAGTTATATGAGTTAAATCGTTAAACTTGTAGTCTTAATCATGAGATTAAAATAACTTTATAAAAAAATAAAATTATGAACACACTTTCAAAAAAAAACTAATATTAAATAAAGAAATTAAAAACAAAATAAAGAAAAAATAAACACTAGAAGTGTTTTGTGAAGACAGTAAAATCCCCTCTCCTTTTGGGTTTCTTGTTAAGTTAATAATAGTCCTACTCCTCTGTCAATCTCCAAGATTCTATAGTTTAAAAACTAGGTTACCTGCATATAAATTTCTTCGAAACCTGAATCTTTGACAAGCTTTATCAACTACATTTCAATGGAATCTAACACCTTGACTCATGAAGAAGACTCGGACTGGTTATTGATAGGATAGTCCACCGTCAATGTCCAAGCCTCCGTGGTCATTAAGGCATCCAGACCTGAAGATACTGTCTAAAGTTGTGTTGTGTAAATGCAGACAAAACTGCTGCAAACTTGAGCTTCTCTATAAAGGAAAGAAAGGCAGATGATTGTTTGCCTATCAGGATTACACTCTACACTGCGAATCAGCGACTGTATTAGTTGAATATGACAAACATGTTCATATTGCAAAATATTTATCCCTCAAGAATCACTCCAGGTGAGTGCGAGTTAAATTTATCAGGAAACAGTGTTAAAATTTTGACATGAAAAATATATGATGACAATCTGTAAATTTGCAAAGTAATGGGAGGAACTATCCCTTATAGTTCACCAAGAATAGATGAAGTAAGCTGTATGCATGCTTGGAGATGATTCTGTCAGATCATCACAACAGCTGTGAATTTTGGGTTGGTAGAAATAATTACAAGATGTTTGCAACTTGAAGCATGCAGAACTTCGAACCAAAAAAAAATGAAGAAAAGGAATTATTGTTGATTTCCAAATCATTTTCAGCATTAAGATCCAGGCATACCGAATGAAATCCTCAAAAGTCATCATTGATCACGAAACTTCCATCTGATGGACTGATAGATAGGAAAGGCTTGTTAAAACCCTGAACAGAATCACAATGGAGGCAGAGCAGTTTCCAGACACTATACCTGACAAATTCCTAGCAAAATCTAATTCAAGGGCAAGAAAAGGCTTTCCAATCAACTTTATACGTCAGCCGATATGCCTGTTTAAGCATGAATGACAGATGTGATTCCAGTCATTAAGTATCCATGTATGGCATAGATGGCATTGTCAGGTAGAATTAAGATGGTCAGGTCCTGACCACAAGAAACATTTTATTTCTTACCAACAGATGCAAAGTGAACGTTGTGGGCGCGTCGCCTCTAGTTTCGAGTCCTTTCAGATCTATTGTTCCTACAATGCTTCTACATAGAATAGATTTTACAAGTAAATCTTGCAGGTATAAGATGCTCTAGATTTGCAGAAAGAGTAAATGTCAACAAAGAAACAGTATAATAGCATTTATGATCTCTACAAGTCTATAATCAGAGTAAAGAGAGGCATATATACAACTGCAATGTCCCATTATGCCACTGTCTCTCTACTCTCACTATGTTATCCATAGTAATCCCTATGCTATTAAGCAGACAGAAAATAAAAATGTGGATACAGAACTACAAAAAGAAAACATCAAAGTTGCTTCGCTATTTCTCATCATCCTTCTCTTTGGCTGCCTCCTCCTCTGGAGCTGCATTGGCAGCATTCATCAGACTGTCAAATTTCTCCGACTTCCCCAACACAATCTCAATCTAGAAGTCAAGGAAAAACAATCAAACAGTAGCAACAACGAGAAGGATTAAGAGAAAAATGCCTTATTAATTGTCATAATGAGATGATAATGGATCAAATTAAGATTTATAACGAAGTTAAACATACCTTAGCCTTCTGAACCTGCCGTCCTTTGTTCTCATCTTTCATGCATACTGTAGATGTCAGAACTTCTGTTTGGTTCCATAGAAAAGATTACAAATCAGATATCCTCATCATGAATACAAGAATGTGAATGTTAGAAGGAGATAATTCTTACTCTTCTCAGTAGCCAATCCATTGTTCTTCAAAATCTCAGCAATTGTAACAACAGTGGTGATTGCTGTAACAAAATGTAAAATAAATTTTAACAAGCATGATAACCACAGTACAAAAGCATTATTGTTTCCTTTCATCTCTTATAAATATTTTCCTCACTCTACAGAATCGATTGTTGTTTAAAACCAAAAACAGTACTATCATGATTATGAACGCATTTTGCAGAACCATTTTCAACTGCTAATTAAAAATGTTCTACATTTGTATGGTCCTGGTAAAACAAAATTTAGAGAACCATTTTGGCAATTTCTTCTTTGGTCGTGTTATAGCCATGTCTCAATGATGTTCTACATCGTACAGCAGCAATTTCTCAATACCAGCTCCTGCCTTTCCGCAGACCGTCAGTAGCTTACTGCTGGCAGAAACTCCACCAGTAAGACAAAGCTACCACTCCATAGACAAGTAAATAATAAAACAAAATTATGAGATGTGGCTTTGTAGAACATACCCATGCCCAAGGCAGAAAGCTCAACCTCGTTATACTGCTGCATATATCTCTGAAAGAAAAGGGCAAAGCATGATCAAGATAAAAAAATCATGGACACAGATCCAGGTGCTGTGCAATCTGCAGAAGCACATATACGAGTCTCATCGTTATAATGATCACATCATTAGCAAACCTTAAAATTTCCTTCTAATCACATTGTACGCACGATTTTCTTGTAAGATCAATGTACATTAATTCCACATCAAAGAAGAAAAGGGAAATAATGACACATAAATATCATTTTAATTCATAGAAAAAATCTAGTATTTAATGGATGTCTACTATCCCATTTCAAAGAGATGTACCAGATACATAATGACCACAAAATTAATCCTAACCTACCAAAGAAGGGAAAGTTTTAGCTCTACTTAAAGAGAATGTAACACCCTTCTTTCATATAATTAAAGAGATCTGTGACCAGAGAGCAATAGCAATAATTCCTGCAAGAAAAGAAAAAAACAACTCTATATATAGCAATTAAAAACTAATTAACTTCCAAAGATCCTATAAAAAAAAACTTTGAAAAAAGTACGAACTTGTAAACATAGAAACTATCAAATGACACAAGGAAATATCAAAATTTCTACTACCCAAAACATCATTACAAAAAAAGAAGAAAAAGAAGAAGAAAGACCCAGTATGGAAAAAGTGGAACCTTAGCCAGATTGACATAAAAGAAGAGAGGTTTCTTGGTGTTAGAGACTTGAATCCTGTTATTCTTTTGCTGTGCGAGCGTCGTTGTTGTATCTTTGTTCATGGTTTGATGTGTTGTTGGCGTTGGTGTTGGAGTTGGTGCTACAGCTACTGTCTCCATCGTCATTGTCTTTCCTTCTTTCTTTCTCTCTAGTTTGGATCGATCACTCGCTTTTCTCTTCTGTTGTGCTCTTGCAATTAATGATATGGCTGTGATTTGTTTACAGAGAGGAAACCGTTAGAATTTGTAAATAAAGAGGCGCGAATTTTGGTTTTGTGGCTATTCAGGATGCTAAGGGCTAACATTTGTTGGGTTTGTAGCGGCTGTTGACGTGGTAAAAGAGAAATAACCGGCTACTATTGACTCAAGCTAGACCATGGAAAATTACTCTAGCTCTAAACTTAGAGTGTGTTTGGCAGTGTGGTTATGGGTGCTTTTTAAATAATTTTTCGTGCTAAAATACATGTCAATGATGTTTTTTCATTTTTAAAAAATTATTTTTGACATCAGCACATCAAAACGATCCAAAACATACAAACCATATTAAATTTTAGTAAAAAAAAAATTAAATTTTTTGAGAACGCAGCCGAGCCGCGTTCCCAAACGTTCCCTTAGTGTTCACGGGAACAATATAATATTAATTTTATTTTTTCATTCAAAAAAATCTTAAAACATGTTTTCAGGGGGTGTTGATGTTTTTTTTCATGGCTTATTTGTTATTATAAAAAATAACAGGGATAAATAAATATTTTTTAATCTTGATTATATAGTAAAATGATTAGAGTATCTTTGAAGCAAAAAAACAATCATGACATCAAGAGATATTTTTATATTTTTAAAATATTTTTTTTATTACTATAAACAAAGTTGAGGGGTAATTTGTTTTTTATAAAAATATAAAAAATAATAAATAATTCAAATAAATAGTAAAACTATGAAAATACCCTTAAAATCAAAAAAATTCAAATGAGGTCAATGGGCATTTTGAGTTTTTCATAATGATTTTTTTTGTAATTAAAAAATCAACTCAAGAGCAAGTTTGTATTTAGCTAAACAAAACAAAAAAGAGGGCACACGTGTGGCTCACCCAATAGTGTGTGTTGCCTCCCAATGTCTAAAAATATCATTATATCATGTCATTAAAAGCGTCATCATCTCATTTTCTTGTTGGTACAATGTGTTTCTCAATTGATGGCCAAGTTTGGTGCTGGTGAGTTTTTTCTTTTCTTTTTCTTTCTCTCTCCTTCCCTAAAAATTACAACTTGGCCCTCTTAGTTATGAGGATTTCAACTTCAGTCCTTATTCTTTTAATTTTTAATTTTTGGTCGTGACCTTTTTATTGAAGTTTTATTTATTTCTAATTTTATTTTTCAATCCCAATTTACCAAATATTTTATTCTCCAATGTGATCCTCATTCTTTGGATTTCAAGTTTTGGTCCTTAGCCATTTTATAGAAGTGTTAGTAGTTTTTAATTTTATCCTTCAATTTAAATTGATTGTATTATTTTTTCAAATTCATCATTCAATTCTAATTTTTATCCAATTTGACAGGATATCACAGGTTAGTTCAGCTTTAATTGCCCAGATTACATATTTGTCATGACTGGTGTTTTATGTTATTTTTTTACCTTATTTTGGCACCTAAACATTATTTTTTTCAAAAAAATAATAATAATCCAACCCCATGGCAAAGTACGATCACCAATTCTAGTTTAATCACAAAGTGCTTATGATTAATCCTTTTTTATATTTTTTTGGATAATAATTGGTATTTAATTTTGAGCTATATATGCTGATTGTAGCTAGTTGGATTGAGTTTTGAATATCACCACTAGATGCTGAGATTTCTAAAAACTCCCACCTTTTGATTCAGGACTCTTATGAGATGTTTTCTTAAATAGAATCTTGAATTCTAAATCCCACATTCATAATAATGTTCGGATACTATCTCAAAACAAAAACAAATAAATAAAACTTATATGTTTTATGTTATTTTTATTTTAAAATAATAAAAATTCATTATAAAACTATTATAAAAAAGTTATTATATAAATTTTATTTTCAAATTGAGCCTGCTTGGGAGTATGGTTGCGGTTATTTTTCAAAGTATTTTTCACTCGAAAATGTATTAAAATAATATTTTTTATTTTTAAAAATTATTTTTGATATCAGCACATCAAAATGATCTAAAAACACCAAAAAAAATTAATTTAAAGTAAAAAAATAAAAATAAATAAATTTTTTTGAAACACAAATTTTTTTATACAGAAACAATAATTAAAAGCAAATTTTGTTATCCTCGAGGTTCTTTAAAAAGAGAAGCAAGGGATACGTCATTTTCCTTGTCTTTGTCAAAAAAAAAAAAAAAAAAGGGATAAAGATTGAGCCCAAATGGTCATCTTCTCTGGGTTTGCCTTTGCCAACTACAAGTCTACAACCCAGATGCTATTTGATTATTTTCTATATATAAAAATAGGATTCCACGATGCAAATTGCTATGGCCCTATGTTCTAACATCATTAATTCTTGTCCGCAGGAAACAGAATCACTCATGGGTTTGTAATTATTAAATTGCAGATTGAGCTTGAAGAGGCCTCCCTTTTTTTCTTTTTCTTTTTAATAACAAATTCGATAATTCCATTGATGATCACACATGAAATAAATTGTCGGTGCTTGAGGGTGACATTTGCTGACTATTAAATGATTCCATTGCAAATCTATTGGGGACAGTCGCATCTCATGAATTATCAGTTTCTCCTGTGGGACTATCAGAGAAAAAACCAACTCCTAGCAAAAGCTGAAGGAAAGTTAAGAATGGTCCTAGCAAATTGTAAAGTTTTTTCCCCCTTTTTTTCTTATGAACAAACTAGTTTCTCTGCCTAAGATTGTTTAAGAATGTGATAACGGTTGTTTTTTAAAGTATTTTTCGTTTCAAAACACATTAAAATAATATTTTTTTATTTTTTAAAAATTATTTTTTACATCAGCACATTAAAATGATATAAAAACATCAAAAATATAATAATTTAAAACAAAAAAAAATTTAATTTTTTTTCAAAAACACTTTCTAACCGCTGTGCCAAACACTGTGTTTAGCATTATGTTGTTTTTTAAAAATATTTTTTATTTAAAAATATATCAAGATAATTTTTTTTAGATCTTTTAAAATTTTTAATATTAGTATATCAAAATCACAAAAAAAAAAACACTAAAAATATAATAATTTAATATTTTTTAAATGAAACGTAATATTAAACTAATCCAAAAATAAAAGCTATCACCCTTTTTAAACACTTACAAGGGATTAATGTGCTTTACGCCATGATGTAAACAAGCACTTTTTCATTATTTAATATGGTTTGGGATTGGGGAATTTTATAACCTATAGTGCAAGATACTTGACTCTTAAGCCTTCAGAACTTTATTTTTTATTATTATTATTACTAGATCAATATTGCTTCGTTGACAATATTAATGAAAGAATTTCCCACCATGTAATTTTTATTGGTGACGTGTTATGCTACAAAAAGATATACATTAAATTGGAAGAAATTATTTTCAAAATTGTTGAATGACAAGATGACAGAACTTTATGCTAACGGACAAGATTCAACTTAGAAAATGAAAGGAACCTGACCTATATGAGAACTCCTCCAAGCATCGAAACTGAGAATTTAATTATTTTTTTCTGGTCTTCGTCGTCTATCTGCTATATATGATCATGAGTATATGACATGGTTCAAGATTTAAATTTTTTTTATTAACATGGATATACAAGTCAACTTATGTACATCTTGACTAATCTCACATGCCATGAATTTAACAATTATATAAGCTTTCAGTGATCCTGAGGTTTAGAAGACTCGAACTGGTGACTTTTAGAGAGCAAACTTATAACTTTATCAATTGAGCTACACCTTCAGGTCAAGATTGAATTATTTTTGTACCATATACAGCAAGATATTATATATATATACACACACACGCACGCACACTATGACATGGGCAGTGCATTTATCTATTTTTCTTGAAATATACGGGTCGTATGGGGAACTACGAAGGCTTCTTATCATACTGTTTTCTTGATGTGGAAGCTACCTTCATGTATCAAGAAAAGCTTTCAAGTGTGCTTCTGATGTAAGGCTTGTTTCTTAATTACAAAATAGCCATGCAACTATCAAGAAAATTACAAAACGAGAACCCAAGGTAAGTCTGCGTATTTAAAAAAAATACCAGTATACACAGAGGCAAGGATACATAACCCTAACTACATATTACAAGTAACATTTATTCCTTATTTGATATTGTGTTTCAAATAGAAATTGGTTAAATTTTGAATTAATTTTTTTATTGTTTTTAAATAAAAAATATTTTAAAAAATAACTCTTATATCTTATTATCCACTTCAAATCATCGAATTCTCAAGAAATCTATTAAATTTTTTTTGTCTTTTAAAACTTTTACGTAGCTTGATAAATATATTTATAGTAAGTTATATCAGCTATTGTTAATTTAAAAATAAGAAAATTAAGATTCTCAACTGGTCTAAAAGATTAATAAGATTAAATTAGACATCTAATTAGCATAAAATTGATAGAATTATAAATATAGAGAGCAGAATCGAGACTAACAAGAGCAAAAAAACCCCAAGCTAATGCATCCATTTTGAATAAAGAAAATATACAAATGTCAATTGAACTGCAAAATTATTGACGAAATATCTCCTTATTCCCCCACTCACCGGCCCCTCTCAAACAGGTAAATATTAACCATGTAAAACATACGAGTTACAATGTCACATGCATCCATGGCTGGCGCAAATAAGAAGAGAAAAGTACACACGGGGCTTGTAGCTCAGTGGCCTTGGCAGGCTTTGCCCTGCCTGAGTGCCCTGGTTCGAGTTCTCATGTGTACCCAGCACTTGAGGGTTTAACTGCTGTGGTCAATTCGTGTGACTTGTTCCGTCCCCGTCCCGGGTTCGACCCTCTATGTGTACGTCTGTCACCCCCGCGGTGCCTTACCTGCTCCTGGGCTTGCAGGATGTCCAGCGGGCCGTGGGGAATAGTCGTGGTGCGCGTAAGCTGGCCCGGACACCCCACGTAAATCAAAAAAAAAAAAAAAGATAGAGAAAAGTACGTAATTCCTCCTATATATCCTGTTAGCTGGTGAAGAAGATAAAAATGAACAGGACGAGTGGATGCTGAGGGAAGTTTCTGTGTAGGGAAACAATCAACGCATTTTTTTCGTGTACTAAAATACAAGGCAGATTATGTACAGATTATACGATGGATCTTTATGCCCCACAACATCTACATGCAATAGATGTCTAGCACATCGACAGGACAATATTTCACGAAATTTCCTGGGGAAAAAGATACTCGTCTGTCTAAACAGTGAAACAAAGTTTATATTTGAAAATACGCTTAAAATCATTTTTTTTTAATTTGAATTTTAAAAAGATATATTTTAATATATTTTCAAATGAATTGATAGTTGCAACTTGAAAACCTGAAAAAATTATTCCATAAGGCGGCCTTTGCGTGCCTGATTGGACTGATCATCGATCTTAACGCCTATCCTCTATCAAGATATCTTAATCTTCACCAAAGACAACATTAGTGACCATGACTTTAATGGAGCAAGATGCTCTAGTCTTAATATGGTGATTAAGATTGGACATTACGAGCATGGCCCAGCACTAACTCTTAAGTGGAAGGCCAATCACCTTCATCTGGTTTTATCAATTTTGTTGATGGGGAAGGAATGTCCTATTGAATAATTCGGAGGCCAGTCGACCTCACGATCGAGAGTAACAGAACCAGAAGAAAAAAAGGAAGAAGAAGATCCCCATGCATGCCTTAATAATGATTTTGATAGGTCACACTTCAAATCTTGTCGTTCGATATTTGACTTAAACCCAAAGCATTAATTATCATTTAACTGCACTTTTTTCTTACAAGCACTGATCAAAGATTAAGGAAGTTTTGAGCTGATCATGGTAAAAGTCAGTGAAAAGGAAGCAATACCTACCTATGCTAGCTCCTCCAGTGGCTTTAATCCCAAGAATTAGATCAATATGACTGACCTTTTTTGCTCCCATGACTTTAAGTGAAAATAATCTCACTTAAATATTCTATTTTAATCTATTTTCCATGTCTGAATTGCGTAAAAAAGAGAATTTTACTTGTTTTTATTTCCATGTCTGAATCACGTAAATACGAGGTTAATTTTTACTTATTTTTTTCATAATAAATAACCAATGACATGAAGTTGCTATAGAAATCACCTGCTCTATAGCTAATCATTGAACAGTCTTACTTTAAGACTTAATTTGAGGTAAAGCCATGATGTTCTCTGGTGTGGAGAGGCTAAGAATTAATCATTCATTCTCCAAGTTGAAAGGAATGCATTAATCATTTTCTTAATTAACTAAGAATCGGGACGATTCCCTTTCCAAAACGTTTACGTGTCCTGCGAAGATTGATGTCCATTGAAGCATGCACAGAAGTGATCCATTTTTTAGTAGTTTTTCTCAAAGTTTTTAAACCTCGCATAGGGCTTGATACAGAGAAGTTTCTCCCAGATTTGAGTTAATTCAAGATTAATTTAATTTTTTTATAAAAAAAATAAAATAACATTATTCTAATAAAAATTAAAAAAATAAACAAGTTTTAATTAGATTTTTTCCGGGCTGACCGGACCATGATGATCGGTTAATCCAGGTTTTTCTACTAAGTTAATTCTTTTATATTTTTGTTGAATTGAAACAATTGTTTTTTTATGTTTATGAATTAAATATATTCAAACACCAAAACTAATGCTAAAATTAGAGATAATTAAACATGCAATAAAAATATATTAATATTTTTTTTTAATCTATGCCCAAACACCAAAAATAATGTTAATTTTTTTATTTTTTATTTTTTTTTCAATTCTATCATTTAATATAATTTTTTTTATTTAATGTTACTTTTTAATATTGAATTGATTTTTCTTTCTTTAAATTTATTCAATGATCAATAAGAACTATATAATTTAATTTAAAATCTGATTGAACAAATAATTGGATCAGTATGTTTAAAATTTAAATTATTATAGTACTTGGTTTTATAATAATATCAAAAAAACACTCTGATATTATTTTTTTCCATTCAATTATTTTTTTCCAAGTTGCAGCGAGAGCAAGGTAAAGCAGACAGATGAAAACAATCGTCCTTGACTATCATGCACGTCTCTTAAAGCTGGTAGCTAGTTAAATGTGCTCCATTTAATTCGCTATTTTAAGCCAATAATTACTTCACATAACAAGGCCAAAATACTCAACATCACCACCAAGATTTTGATGTGCTTAATTGCATTGCTAAATTTAGAAGTAATCAAGGGTGACCCTGCAGCTCAAGCAAAGGGTGAAATTGGAAAATTCTAGGCATTTCTATTGTTATAACATTTCTGTTATTGCCATGACAAATTATGCATCCAAGGTTGAAGCTACATAGAATTTAGCCATTTTTTTGCCCAAATAAATTCTACTTGTTGTGCATATCCTTTATGTTTTTGTTCTCTGAGTTCTAGCTCACACTAGTTATATGATCCACGCTTCGTCGTGGGTTAAATATTTTTATTTTCTATAAAAAAAATTATACATGCAAGTTTTTTCAACGCATTTCTGTAGTTTAAAAAAATCTAATTTCAAATAAAAATTTTTTGTGTACATATATAATCAAATAAATCGAGAACTATGTGTGCGAATAAATAAATAAAAAATCATTAATGATACCTAAAAATAAATCTTGAAAAATCGAGAGATAGATGTAGATCAAGATATTTAATATTGAAAGACGGGACATTTACTCGGATGTATTTGCTAAATTTATTTATTAAAATAATTTTTTTTAGTTAAGCAAACAATAATAGAAATAGAGACATAAATTAAATTGATCGAATAAAATAAAAGAGGAAAAAAAACCATCATGCAAGACTACATATATTAAAAAAATATATTTTTTTTAATTTCAAAAAATAAAGTTCATTCATACAAAAAATAAAAAAAAATTATAAAAAAAATAAAAAAACAACTCTTCAAATTTAAATACACAACTAAAAAAATAATTGTCATTTAAAAAAGGCTCTTCAAATAAAATGAAAGAAAGAATGGATACTAATTTAAATATAAATTTAAAAAAAATCAGAGAAAAAACTATATCAAAAAATCATTAATTTAAAAAAATTTAGAAAAAAAGAGAGCAAATATAAGGTGCTGCTTGAGCCTAGCAAGCCAGGCCAGCCCACCTAGGCCATTTTCTCAGGGCTCGCGTGATTGGATTTTTAATTTTTGTTTTGTTTTGTAACTGGGGTGGATAACATGTTGTCTGCCTCAAAGTTTTTTGAAAAAACAAATTTAGAAGATGCGTTGTTTGATTTGCTCAGATTCTGGTCACTGTTTTAACTGAGAAATTGAGGCTCAAGTTTTTTTTTTCTTTCAAAAAACTCATTTTGACCAAAAACATCGTAGGAACCGTGACAAATCTATCTATGGCCTAAAAAACCGCCCAAAAACTGAAATCAACTTAAATCCAAAAATCGACTTGGACTCGTATATGTTTTTTTATGGACTTTAAAGGTAAAAAAAAACACCTAATATGAACTCCCCTCATCAAATAAAATTATTTGACACAAGTATCATTCATTTTGGTGGTTTAAATAGGTGTCAATAACACTTTTCTCTCTTTACCGCTAGAATCCACACGACCTCTCTCTCTCTTATCTCAACTAGGAACTAAAAAATAACAAAAATGATCTTTTGTACCAAAATGGAATTGAAAAAATATTGAAGTACTTAAACTATATAATTTGCTTGATTTTTAAAGTTCAATGACCAAAGTGTATCTTTTGCGAAGCTTATGACATGTCACTCAAGTTTGACGTCTTTTTCCATTTTGAACCATCTTTTTTCAATTCCATATTTTCATAAGAAATCAAAATTAATTGATCTTTAATTATAATTAAATTGTGAAAAAAAAAACTTGAGAATCAAATTGAAAAATCATAAAATTTTGCACAGCCCATCCACGATAATATACAAGAGAACGAACAGTAGCGCCTTGTAAAATAATAAAAAAAAACCTTTTTTTTAGAGTAATACTTAATTATACTTCTAAACCGACCGTACAAATTAGGTCAAAATTTCCTTGTGAGAATCAAAGGCATGCACCATCTTCTCCCTACATTTGGTGAGATACCCCATTTCTTAATTCCCTCCATTCTTCCCAAATTGAATCCTGCTACCTGCCATGAAATTATATATTCTGCCATTGATAGATGTGTATGTCATGGGTGCCACCAGCACTAAATGAAGAATCTATCAGCACAATCACTAGCATTAAACTATACGAGCTGCAGGAGCATCTGCTTGTTTAACAGTAGCTGTAGTACGTGCATGCAATGCCTACATGCCTCGTCCAACATGTTTAAATCAAAGGCTTATTATTATTATTGTTGTTTTGTCCGAAAAAAATAATATTAAATTTATATATTTTTAGGTGATTTTAAAATATTAATATAAAAAATAAAAATTAAATATAAAAAAAATCAAAAAGTTCCTATCCCTTGGAGTTACTTTGTAACCTTGATTGCAATGAAAAATAAAACGATGAAAGAACCCAAAAAAGAAGGGCTAGAAAAAAGCCCTAAAGATAAAGGGCAAAAAATAAATTATTATCCTTGGAAGAAGAATCTCCGACAAACAGCCCCTGAGGAATATATAAATAGATAAATTAAAGTAAAAATAAATGGAAAAAACAAAAGAAGAAGGAACCGAAAATCTTTGAATGAGATTTGTGCTGCGGACTTTGGACTTTTTGGCGCTATGTGTCGCCACCACCACGTCGGCGCAACTTTGCCGTCATCTAACGCCGTTTACTTGACTCTGTTGCAGTCAACCCTGTGGACCAAAAAGAAAATGAAAATGAGATTTAGGACATCTTTCAATCCAGGGCATGAATTTTGAAAATTTGAAAATTCCATCCCTTTTCTTCTTACAAATTCCCCAGGAGGCTTGAATATAGTTCTATGTAAACTTGAATTCTTCTCCTTGTTATTTCTTATGATTAAAAAATTATAATATTGCATGTGAAATTTAAAATTTAGATTTATGAATAATTATATTTTCACATTAAGTTTATAAATTTATAGATACACACTTAAAATGTATTAGAATGTATGTATACATATGTTTTATAAATTATTACAAAATATTTATCAAAGAGTTGAGATATCTAGTAATCAGTTAATATATATCGTTTAAACATCGAGTAACTAGTAATTATTTATTTTTTTATATTTTATATTTCTTAAAACTAGAATCACATATAACAAATATTGCAAGGCGTTGAGTAAGCTCAAACTATATAGGTTTAAACTAAATTACACAAGCTAAGATTATACACATATATCATGCAATAAAGTTAAATAATATTTTATAAAAAGGTGTGAAAATTCTAATAATATTATTTACAATTAAGACAAAATTTATTTCCGTGTATGAGAATTTGATTTTAAGTTGTAATATCATGATATTTAATTCTATTCATGGGAATATATTAATAGAAGTATATCATGCCAATAGTTTGAGAAAGCTAGAATTTCTTTTTCAAAACAACAACATCAAAGTCCACTAATCAATTATGAACATTACCAATATTGTTTAGGGACTTATTTGTAAAAAAAGAAGACACTGATTCATTTATAGAATTAGTAAAATTAATCACGGATTTATCGAAGGCATGGACATAGTAAGATCTCATTATCCATCTCTCTCTCTCTCTCTCCCTTTTCAAATAAAATCACAGAAAATTTAACCATGCCGTCAAGTAACGTCGTCAAAACGGAAAAACTGCTATCTACGTATGAAATCCAACAGCTCAACATTAAAAAAAAAAAGAGCCTCTCTTTGCTATTAAAAAGCAAAATCACAGAAAACATTTTGGCTTTGTTTTTTATTTTGAGAGAGCGAGAGAGGTGGGGAGCTCAAGATCTTGCCAGATCGGACCTGAATT
>Ga0307517_10002639_pt1 | contig 28605 bp, 29 predicted proteins | sample 23_EM_MG_FD_194515 | JGI IMG/M metagenome (GOLD analysis project Ga0307517, IMG submission 194515) | Populus trichocarpa ectomycorrhiza microbial communities from riparian zone in the Pacific Northwest, United States - 23_EM | ecosystem: Host-associated > Plants > Roots > Unclassified | place... | reverse complement strand
CGAATGAAACTCATGGTATCAAGAGGGGGCAAAACGTTTTTCAAGGACTCGTGAGAGTTTCGACGCCTGATCTGCACAAGCCGGATATGCTCCATACAATATATCTAGGACTCTTCAAGCATATGATAGACTGGATTCAGGGATTTCTCAAAAAACATGCGCGACAGCAGGCCTTCGACGACGCCTGGAAAGCTTTGCCCCCTTACCCGGGATTCTTTGTCCCCAAAAAGGCCTACAGGGAGGTTACGCAGTGGCAAGGAAAAGAGATGAGGAATCTCGGGCGTTGTTTGTTGGGAGTTCTCGCTGTGGCGTTGAGACAGCCTGATAGTACGCAGGTGCAACCCTTCAGATGTGCGCTCACCTGTGTCAGGTCACTGCTTGACTTCACCATGATGGCTCAATACCGAAGTCACACACCCGAGACTATATCTTATATGGAAGAATATGCGACGCAGTTCCACGAGACGAAGGACATCTTCTTGGAGTTTCGCATATCCAAACGGACGCAAGAGAAGGCTGATGAGTTGAGCAAGGAGTTGCGTCGTCAGAGAGCCCAGATGAGGGAGCAAGTGCCCCCATCCCAACGGCGCCGGATCCGTGACGACGATCGTGAAGAAGAGAATGACCAACGTATGGAATTGATACATTCCGAATCTAATTTCAACTTTGTTAAGATGCATCTGATAAGTCACTTTCGCGATCACATCTACATGTTCGGCAATATTCCCATGTATTCTACCGAGTATGGAGAGCTCGCACATAAGGAGCAAATCAAGGATGGATGGCGACGCTCAAATAAAATCGACACAGCACGACAGATACTAAGCAGCTACGGTCGACAACATGCGATCCGCATGTGAATTTTGAACTTGCAATTCCTTCAACGTGCAGGAGCTGATTTACCAACTGACGTAGTAGAACATTTAGAGAAGACCAGGCCTGCGCCAACCCCACCAGCCCATCGGAGGATTCTGAAGGGACGTCGTGATAATATCCACGATGTCGTTGATTTTGGCAGAGCATCTGATATATCCCCGGAGACGATTTGTCGGGAATTGATACGATATAGCCGACTGAGCCTGCCTCCCGAGCGCCGACTGCCGGAAAATCCGCCAATACTTTGAGCTTTGCCGGTGGAACTACTGACGCAACTGGACATCCCGGTTCTTGCGTTCCAGGAGTCAGGTGTTTACGACCTATACACGGCCTGATGCACGGGTGCTCGACTCTTCCGTAACCAAACCAGTCGGAACGATTGCGTTTGGATACAGGCTGGTGGGCAGAATATGTATGGTGCGCTCAGGGGTCGTCTCCCGGCAAGGCTCATAGCTCTGTTCAAAATCTGGTCAGGCTATATGCAGCAGGATACGGTCTATCGCCTCGCCGGGGTTCAATTCATGAGCCTGGTAGACTCTGGACGACCGTCGGACATACACGGTCTGGTAACCGTTCAGCTCAGAGATGTTACCCGAGAGCTCACAATTGTGAATCTCGGGACGATCATAGGCCTGGCGCATCTGATACCGGAGACAGAGCGGCGCTGGCTTGTCAACAGCCGGATCGATTTACGCACTTTTAACAAGATCTATTAGAATCACAGAGGGGGCTTGTATAATAAAATAAACTCGGGGAGTGAGGTAGCCTAGATGAGGGCTACATCGCTCCCCGACGGAGATGTAGCGTCACGATCACGACTAGACGATAAACGTGTATAATAGACAAGTATAGGGTAGAGATATAGACATAGACGAATAGAAACATCTAGAAACAAACAAATTATGCACGATAGTAGTAGTAGAAGGCACACCGGTAGGAATGACTAGGGTGATATCGGCGGCAAGTTGTTATGAGCACGCCCAGAAGCAGAAGGAAAAGGGGGTACCTTGGGGAGGCGTCCGGATGCTGCGGAGATGCAAGGCAGGAAAAGAGACGTCAGGACGTGAGATAAGGGGGGGGAGAAGAGCAGGAGAAGTGGGGTGGCGGCGGGATGTGGGTAAGGTCTGACGTCACGTCAGGACGCAATCGGCGTTGGGAATGGCATCCGGACGCTGGGGACGCAGAGGACGAAAAAAGAGGTCAGATGCGTCCGGACGCGGCGCCCGGGCCTCAGACCCAGGATTAATCTTTGCTGATGGTTGCCCTTCATGCCAAGCTGCCAGTGGGTGCCAAGGCCGGATTCCACATTTCCGGACACTTTTCAAATGGGCAAGTAAATTAGCATATTTACCTTTTATCGAACTCATATTGTTATAAATACACGCTTTCTTCAACCTCACTATTTTGCTATGTGAACTCTGAACACAGTAACTCTATTGCATGCCTGTGGTTATGATTTGGGCGTATGTTTTGGGTGTAGTGGTTTTGGCGTGTGATTTGGGTGTATGGCTTGGGTGGATGATTTGGGCGTATAGTATTGGGGGATGAATAAGGCCTATGAATAGGGCGGATGATTTGAACATGGGAATAGAGTGTATGAATTGGGCATATGAATTAGGTGTATGGCCTGCTGAGACAATACTGGTTCCTAGACTCGGCAACTTGGGCGTCCAATCGTCGTTGTGCATTATTCCAGTTGATATGGGATAAATCATGCCATGCAAATAAACCCCCATAGGATGATTGATGGTATGTGGTTTTTGATATATGCTCACACAATTACTCAATTATGTATCAAAAGAGGAAATTAAATACCTGGGGTATCTGATCGGTGCTACCGGTCAGGTTACTACAAGACTACGTCACGACCCCGAAGAACCTGTCCCAGTATGCCAGCCCATATTCCTGAATATAGATGATAACATATATGCGTGGCTCCTTTGAAACCATGGCCAGGATCCCCTAGATCTCATGGTTCTTGAGTCCCATCTGGAAGATGGACAGAACACCTGTGGGATCCAAGAGCCTCCGAATAGGAGGCACGCCTCGTTTGACTGCAAGGTGTGGGATGACTTGGCTGACGGCTGTCCAATCCTGTTCTCAAGGATCACCAGGATCTGATGGTCTATTATCATCGCCCCGCGAGTGAGGAGAGGGCGGCCAGTCTGCTCTTGAGAGTGCACAAGTATCTTCCCACCAAATACCAGCGCCAATTGGCCACGGCAAACAGGGGCAAGTACTGGCATTCAAGCCCTACAGAGGGCTGTGAGACCTGACTCCGGCTCAACCCATGCTGCAGGTAACCAGGGAAATGACTCTCTTCTTTTTCTCCTAGTATCCTGCAGTTCATCATCTGATGTCTCCGACAATAGTGAGCGATGTAAAGTGATTATCAGAACATTACCATCCGCGGTTGCAGATTCCCGCAAATCTCTCCACGTTGGTATACCCCTGGCTATTTAACCCCCTCCCAAGTGAATACCAACAGGCACCCAGGATTGGATTTCAGAGGCTGCGGGGGTCACACTCAGGCTCCTGATATCAAGAGACTGAAGTATGAAGCTCAATCCGCTGTCGAGGATTGGGAGCATTTTACCAAGAAATTGGGTCACACGTCCAATCCTTGGGAGTTGCTGAAAGGAAAGGACTCAGAGTACCCAAAGAGTCAAGTACAATTTGATGAAGGAAAAGGTGCTGAGAATGCAAGTTTGGTTAAGAGAATGTGTCTGAGTATGTCTGCGGAGTTTGGTCTATCTAATGGCAACTTGATAGTACCCTGAGTCTGCCAAGATCTATTGATGATTTAGCATTTGTGTTTAACAGATTTCATAGTGTTGGAATAGATTTCTTACTGCCTGGATATCTTGAATTCCTGAGTTCTTTGTCTGGGCTCACTTACACATCATGTAGCTTGTAGTGTTTCATTCATCTTTATCTGAGCATGAGGCTGACGCCAAGAGATGGATGTATCTTGGCACATGCTTACATCTGATATTTAACACAATATTTCACAGGTATACGAATACTATCACCTGATACGATCAAGACTGAATATCTTCACCATCTTTCGACACTCTTTGTTTTATCTAGGTTGGATGTCTTTATCCACCGTCATTGAGGAATCACCTTCGTTAGCTATCTGAGGATATTGTATCTGAGCTACAGAAATCGACATCAAGATCTAATGGTACATCCTAAGTGGGATTCCCTGCGTGTATGCCCCCTAGGAATCGCATCCAGTGAACTGTACAGTGTCTCTGCTATCCACAGATGGACCCCTCTGACCCCTCCATTACTCTTATCTTCCCCCTCATGAGAGGTCCACATTTGTTTCCACCTAGCATCACCAGGTCCAGCGTTTTGAGATACTAGTATAAAAATGTCAACTGCCATCCTAGTTGGTATCGATTAACCCCCTGCTTGCTTTTGCCCTGAATCTTAGATTGAGAGATTGCTGACAGACCAATGGCGCCCATGGGCATAGCAAGATGTCAGTTTCAGGAGGGAAAGTAAGCAAACCCCCTCACCTAGCATTTTAACCAATGTGAATAGCTATCTACCCCTTAGACGTTCTGCAGTGCAGGCTCAGACACTGTAATCAGACACGTGTGGCTGCCTGTCACCCTGCCAAAGAGAGAGAGAGTAAGCAATCATAGAATGCTCTTGATGTGGAATCTTAGGATATCGATCTCACACAAGCTTTTTTTTCATGACCAGAGAACTAGAGTCTGCAGTGCACACGCACTTACAACAGGCCATGCGAGATTCAGTGTATATAAAACCAAACTATGCAGCAATCAGGCTCTGATATACTGAGAATCCAACTTCAACTAGGACTGTATATAGCGACATTGTGGATGTGAAATTGTGGTGTAGGTTCGGACATCTGCAAGGATCACCTCATGTGTATGCCACATGGAGTAACCAAATTAAAGCCTTTATCATAGCTTGCCCCCTGGAACCTGGTCACCTAACCGAATCACCAGTAGATTCAATTATATGGTTTGCTCGTGGCCAGTTGCCGGTCAAGCTGTGTATTGAGCTCATCAAACATGAGCATCACGCCGACAACGTTTGGGAACAGTTCTCATTCGGCCTCTGAAGATGATGGTCAAAGATGTGGCCAAGAAGGTGGTGTGGTCCAATAAGGGTCAAAGAGCTGATTATGCAAGTTGTGGCGACATCGCAGAACCCCCGAGTAAGTGTTATCCATCCTTATTGTATTACCCTCATACTAACCACCAATCCCAGTGGCTCATTCTGATTGGGACTCTACATCTGCACTGTGAGCAATGAAAATTCAGATTGTTCATCGAAAGGGAGCACCGGCTGCGCAATATCTGTTCCTGTGCCTTCCCAGGTAGTATGTAAGCAATTCGGATGTGGGGACATCACATGGGAAGTCCTAGATACACTCAGTATCAATGATCTGCTCTGGGATGTAAGAGTTCAAGACGTTGATGAGGGAATCAACAGCCCCGGGTATCTGATCGTTGCGACAGGTGAGGGTGCTACTCGACTGCGTCAAGACCCGGAACAACCTCTCCCCCTTTGCCACCCAATATTCCTAAATAGCGCGAACAACATTTGTTAGCCATTACTTGCTAACAATGGTCCCAATCGTCGGAATCTCTTCATTCTTGAATTAGGCCCCGAGGATGGGGATGCCCTGGACGAGACCCCTGAGCCTCCCAATGGGATGTGCACATTATTCAACAGTGACTTCTGGGATGAATGGGCGGGTGCAGAAGATGCACCAGAGGAATAACAGGAGTAGGAAATGCTCCAGAAACTCCAGATATTTGCCCAAGAGAACCCCGGAGTAACTAATTTACAGCCAAATCCAAGGCTCATAGCGGTTAGGCTTCAAGAGAACGATGGCGCTAACGAGACACCACCGGCCAGATCTTGATTCGGCATAAACAATCATTCACACTGTCAAGTCCTGCTGCTCTGGTCGCCAACCTTGATCTCTCGACTGCTGAGAGCATGATAGAACATCCTTCTCATATGACTCAACTCCCACCATCGATCAATGTCGCCCTTACTGTTAGGTGGTAGCTTCGGCGTGAGGTATTCCGACAGCTAGGACCTTAATTGTAATTATAGCGGAGAACTCGTTAAGAAGACACGAGTAATGTAGGCTAGATATAATGATTCGCTTTGGTATAGATCATCAAAGTATTGGTAACGATATAAAAGTGTAGAACAACTTATTATATTGATAAGATCTCTTCTCCGTGCTTGTTGTGTCTAATAGCGGCGAAGATGCTTCGATATTTATATTCCGCGTCTGAGCAATCGCGGTATACATGCTAACTCTATACTAACTAAGTACCTTGCTCGCAACTCTGCGAACTTGACCTGAGTGCGAATACTCGTAGACCCTGAAAACTCTCTACCACACTTTGTGCTCCCAAGGCCAACTTATCTGTCTGCGCTTTCATTATTCCTGGTGGTGTGGAAACCACGTCAGGTGTCAGCTCATCCGTTTATCCGTTGACAACAATGGTTACGAATCATCTTACCCTCGTGCTCACCGAGGGTAGTCTAACTCGCTGGACAGAAGATGGCCAATCTTCTTTGGTTGGTTCCGTCGAGAATTCAACCCGCAACTGCATGTTGTATTCTGGTATTCAGGCATTAGACGACTTGTCCTCGGGATCGTACCTATAGGCGTTTTCCCTCAGACTCCATCTTTTACCAACTAGTCCTCTGTGGATGCACCCGATCCACTTACTGGGCATAGTGACCGCCTTCATCTCTACACGACTTTGTAGGTATGAGGGGACTAACTTTCGTGCAAAACGTCCCGTTACTTTCGACCCACTCCTCCGACTGCCTGTCTTCAAGTTTCTGTAACCTTATGCGCCGTCGTCCGATTCACCTTCTTCCACTTGCATAAGGTGCCCAATGGTCTCTCCTCGCATATCCTGCGAACAGGATCCGGTCGGACGGACGGCCGCGACGTATACAGTGTTATAAGATGTGTTCCAGTGATAGCGGTCTTTGGTGTTGGGACGAAACTACCCCGGCGGCCAGTGATGACGCGCCGTCCCAATGCCGGGGCTGGAGGGGGGTGTTATCTTTTTCCTTCCAAGTTCGTGTGCATCAAGGTAGGGTAACTGTACCCTGTAAATCCTTAGGGGGAGTCCGTGCGCCTAACACGAGCTCCCCTCTTTGAAGTGTTCGTCCCGAATACTCTATGTCTATTATACAATTCTATCTGCCATTTCGAGCTCCACATAGTAGTGGTAAAAACCACCAGCGTTTACTTGTCCCCCGATGGAAAACCTTTTTATGTTACTCGACCTCTCTTGGGCCCGGCATCTCCGGCTTCTCTCTATCAAACCTTTCCAGCTCTTCCTGCGCGTTTCCCATACCCTCGGGGGGTTCCCACGTATTTTCATCCTCCGCGCAGCCTTTCCATTTCACAAAATACCGAAGTTCTTTCATCGGTTTATTCCTTCCTCGAACCTTTCGCGTGTAGGAAATGATCTCACTTTTGACGATCCTTTCTACCTCCCACTCTAAATCTTCCTCAATCTCTTCGGGGTCTTGTGGGGGTTGTTCGCGATTTGGTCTGTTCGAGGCTCGGTAGGGTTCCAACAGCGAAACGTGGAACACGGGATGAATTTTCCACCTAGGCGATATTTCTAGCCTGTATGCCCTACTTCCTTTCTTTTCTAAGACTTTGAACGGGCCATACAGCTTTGGACTCAACTTCTTCGATGGTCGTTTGGTACGTATGTTTTTCGCATTCAAGATTACCAAGTCGCCGACCTCGATGCTGTGTTGTTCCGTCGCTTTTCGGTCATAATATTTTTTCATCGATTCCCGTCTATTTTCTAGGGTTTGCTTTGCTTGTTGGTGTATGTCCTGCATCCAGTGAGCATACAATGTCGCCCCGGGGTTCTGAGCTTCTCTTTCTTGCATCCATTCCGTTTGTGGATGAAAGCCGTAATTGGCGAAGAAAGGGGTCATCTTGCGTGCGTTGGTAGCCGAGTTATTGTAGGCGTGTTCTGCTAAGGGCAACAGTTGGTACCAGTCATTCTGATCGTAATTGACAAATGTTCGTAAGTAACCTTCCAGCACTTGGTTGGTCCTTTCCGTTTGTCCGTCAGTTTGAGGGTGATAAGCCGTTGACATGTGCCTCTTAACTCCTAGCATTTTGCACAATGATTCCCAGAATTCGCCGGAAAACTTCGCGTCCATGTCCGATATGATTTCAGTCGGTAATCCGTGAAGTTTCCAAACTTCCTGAAGGAAGGAATCCGCAACATCCTTTGCGGTCGCATTCTCGTGGAGGCCGATAAAATGGGCCATCTTGGTGAACCGGTCTACTACTACCATGATCTGAGTCTTACCCTGCGATTCCGGTTGTTGGGTGATAAAGTCCGTCGATATGGAGGACCAGGCGGCATAAGGCACTTCTAATGGTTGAAGTAATCCGTACTTGGCATGTCGTGGGGATTTACTGTGTTGACATTCGTCGCAGGATCGTACATAGTCTCTGATCCAATCTGCGAGTCTTTTCCAGTAAAAGTCCCTCGTTACTATCTCAATCGTTTTCTCCTGTCCGTAGTGCCCTGCTATTAATGAGTCATGACAGCCTTGGGCTATCTCCTTCTAAAGGGCTTCATCCTCGGGGATGTACAACCAATTTTTGTAATATAGTAACCCGTCCTGTTCTACCCATTCGTCCGGCATCTTTTTCCCACTTTCTCTTAACCTAACCAGTTCACGGCCTCGGCCCTGCCACTTCTCATCCTCCTTACCAGCCACTCTAATTTTGTCCAGAAATGAATCGTTCATTGTTCGCGTCAGGGCTGCATTGACGTGAGCGCTTGATAACATTTCTTTTTCTTTTATTAACCGAGGGTGATAGCCGATATCAGCTGCGCTAAAGAATTCGTTTTCGCTTGTGTCCGTGTGAAGGAAACATATTTTGATTCCTTCTTCTTTAGTCGTGATGGATCGCTTAGGGTTCATGTCACTTAATCCGAAGCCCATCTTTCCTCGCTCGGTTATTCCCCGATCATCTACTTCCATGGTGTCGGCGCTGGCAACTCTCTCTACTATGAGTTCCGCTATCCGATCTCCTGCCTTAAATACGCAGTCCGCTTCGCCATGATTTCGAAGTATGACCTTGACTTCTCCGGTGTAATCTGCATCTATTACACCACCGCCCACTGGTATTCCCATCTTGCTAGCCATGCCACTTCTTGCGGCTAGCCTTCCGTAGGTTCCTTCCGGCAATCCTATCGCAATACCTGTTTCCACCATTGTCTGTCCATTTGCTGGTACCAGGCCGTCTGTCAGGGCGTAGATGTCATGACTGGCCGCAAACCTTGATCCTTTTGTTGGGATTATTGCCTTGTCCGAAAGTTTCATTATTCGTAGGCTTGTTGGTTCGCGTTTTTCTGGGCCGAGAGCTGTCTCCGCGCTTCGTTTTTGATGAATTACTGAAATTTGAAAGTGTTCAGATTTCAAAATCGATTGTTCACTGTGACGAGCTCCCTCCTCAGGACGGTACTCCGGCCATTGACTCAACACGTCGGGTTTCCCGCCCCGGCTTCCTGGTCGGTAGACTATTTTCAAGTTGTAGTTTGTCAACTCCTGTGCCCATCGAATCTGTCGCTGGTTTCAGACTTTTTTGATCAAAAAGGACTGTAGGTTTTGGTGGTTGGTGTATACCGTCACGGGTTCTTCTTCCCCCCAGAGGTATCTTTTGCATTCTTGGAACGCCTCCATTATTGCGAGAAGTTCCTTGTCATGTATCTCGGAATTTCTTTCCGCGCTGTTCAATTTTCGCGAATGGAAAGCCAGTGGGTGAAGCCGTCTTCCTTGGAATTGAGACAGCCCGCATCCGAGCGCGAAGTCGCTAGCGTCTGTCTCCACCACCGTCTTTCTTCCTGGGTAAAAATGCGATAAAATTGGTGCCGTTGTAAACCTCTTCTTCAACTCCTCAAACGCCTCTTCCTGCTCTCTTCCCCAGTGAAAATCCTTTGGGTTTCCTTTTAACGTTTCGGTTATTGGCTTGCAAATTTTGGAAAAATCTTGGATGAATCGACGATAAAAATTTGCGAATCCAATGAAGATCTGAACTTCTTTAACCGATCTTGGGGGTGCCCAATCTTGAACGCTTTTCACTTTTCTATCACTCATGGTGACTCCGCTTGTCTTGACAATGTATCCTAAGAATTCGACCTCATCTTGGTGGAACACCGACTTTTTCAACGAGACTGCCAAGTCGTGCTGTTCGAGTCGGTCTAGGACTTTTTGGACTAGCTTAATGTGGTCGTCCATATTTTCGGAGTATATTAGGATATCGCCTAGATAGACGACTACTCCGTGGTCCAAGAATTCCCTTAGGATTTTGTTCATCAATGTCTGAAACGTTGCGGGAGCGTTTACCAGCCCAAAAGGCATGACTTTGTATTCGTACTGACTGTATCGTGTACGAAAGGCTGTTTTATGCGCATCGCCTTTCCTCATTCGAATAAGATGATATCCGTCTTTTAGGTCAAGTTTGGTGAATACTTTTGCTCCAGCAACGCGGTCTCGGAGTTCATCCATAAGTGGTAGGGGGTACTTATTCAGGATCGTCAATTTGTTGAGGTTCCTATAGTCTACGCATAGTTGTAGACTTCCATCTGGTTTTGGAACGAAGAGGATTGGAGCGCCATAAGGGGATTCGCTATCGGCAATTTTTCCCTCAGCCATCATTTTTTTAAGGTACTTATCCAGCTCGTTCAACTAGTGTGCCGACATTAGATAAATCGGACCCCATGCGGGTTCGGCCCCTTCTTTAAGGTTGATGGCGTGATCGAAAGTCCTTCGAGGCGCCAACATTTTTGCTTTTTTCTCTTCGAAAAGCTCCTTATACTGCCAATACGGTTTCGGCAGCGTCTCCAACTGTACTCCCCCTTCTTCCTCTCGTTCTATCCGTCCCACATACTGTGCTTCCTCATTGTAAGCCACAGTTTCATCCCATTCAAACATATCCGCCACCGCCTCATCTTCTACATGAGCGTGGCACTTTGCTTCTTCAAAGGCCCATTTACGTGGGTCCGCCAGATTTTTAAGGGGGTGCTCATTATGCCACTACCCAAAGGGTATGAATAAGTCATACCTTCCTGCCTTCGCAATTTCGCAGGATATCATACTTCGGTGGCCATTGGCACCGATTTCTAGGAGAATAGGATGGGTATAGAATGTCCCTCCCGTAGGCGCGGTTTCGCCATCGAAGGTTGTGATTTTTAACAGTGAATCCCTAGCTTCAGTCGGGATTTCGAGCCGTCGTGCGGTGTCTTGGTTCATGAGAAAGATATTTGAACCAGAATCTAAGAGGACATTTATCGTGTGTTTTTGTCCCTTGATTTCAATAAATGCCTTCCCCTCGGGGCAGGCGTAATGCTTTGGTTTTTTACTGGGTCTAGAGCTTTCGCTCGATTCATGATGAAATCTTTTCATCGTCGCGGTTATAAGTAGTGTGGGGGTTTGTTACCCCGCCTGCGCAGTTTCGGCTCTTAAAGCCTCCTCAGACAAACTTTTACGATAAGTGTCTATTATTTTGATATCGGGCAGCCCACTACTAGCGGTCTTTACCTCCTGCCGAGGAGTTCCCATATCACAGGAGTGGTGGTTCACTACAGTACCTCTCGAGTTCGCGACTAGGATGCACGGTCCTTTATTGTCGACTTAGCCCTCATCTGAGACTGTCCCCTGCGACGAGTCCAACGTACCTTCGCCTTCGAGTTTGGTCTCACGCCCGAGACCCCCTCAGATACCATTCGGCGGGCATGAACCTTGTGCCCAATAGAGGCGCCCCCAGCATCTATTTGCCCGGCTTTTTTACTCCGAGAGAAAGTCAGGTGGCCCTGGATTTCGACCATCCTCACGCGTGTCGTGCAACTCAAGTTCCGTTCCGGCGAATGGTAATCTTCTTTTTCCCTATTTAGTCTTGTCGACCGCTTTCTTCTCTTCTAGTTTTTTATGGCTCCCGTGGTGAGCACGGACTACCCAAATTTGGACGTAAATTGGCAACCGCGATCCTTTGGTCTTTTAGCCTTCCGGTGGGATCTCGTCACCGACTACGCCGCATGTCTTTCAATTCGAGGCGGCAACCTCACTACCCGAACACCGTTGTTGTCGGTACCTGGATGACTTTTTATAAAATGTCGTCATCTTCAAAGGCCCAAGCTGGAGGCCTTTGCACCGCTCGTCGTGAGCTTTCTCCCTGGCCATCCACGGCCACAGTGGCTACCTGAGGGCGTCGTTTTGGCGCGAATGCGGACTGTCATTTGGGCTTGGATTGCCCTCGATATATAGCCGATACTTGTATCGGTTTTCGACAGTATTTCCACGTATGGTTTTTCATCCCGCATCGTGTGCATTCATTGTCAGATTTCCGTTTATCAACAACCTTCTGATCGACGCCCTGGTGTGCTTCCGACCACACCGTATGTCTAACCTCCCCCTTCGGTGCCACCGACCCTTCTTTCTTCAACTTCCTTTCCCCAGCCTTTTTCTTCTGATAGTCCGCCTTCTCCTTAGCCGTGTACTGCTTTTTTACACGCTTTGCGGCAACCGTTGGCTTGGGATCCTCGAATTTCCATTTATCGCCTTGTCTCGTGCCGGAGGGACCGCCTCCTCGAAGATCTTTTCTTTCCTTGAAATCTTCTTCCGCTCGGGTTACGGTCCTGACTGCTTCTAACCACTCCCCATCGTCAACATATTCTCGATGTGAGAGCCGTCGCAATGCTTCAATGGGAAGTTCGTCTTCAATCATTTTTCTCCAGGCTATCCCAGTGACTCTTGCATGGATATTGAGATTTTCCATCTCCATCAAGAATTTGGTGACATCACCGCGATATTTGACCGTTCCCATATCTCGTAGGGATTTTTCCGCTTCATGTGTGGGTCCGAAGCCCCGCAGGGCTTGTTCTGCAAAGACATGCCAGAACTCGTACCCTTCTTGTCTCGTATAACCTATTTCTCCGGTCATTTGTGGTCGGTAGGTTAACGCAAACGGTGCGACTTCTTTTCCATCCATTCGGCTTATGGCGTATCGGATTCGTTGTGCCTCGCTTTCCCACTGCCAACTGTTCCAACCAAAATAATCCGTCCATGTTAACAGCCACATACCTATATCTTGGTGTTTCTCATTTCTAAACAAAGCAGGGGGTTCGGCTGGGACTCTTGTTCGTTGTCCCAAGGCATTGACCCTGACTCGAGAGAAAAGGTTAAGCTGTTCATCGTTCTCGACGTCGTAGTCTTCTTCTTCTGGCTGGGGTGCGGGTCTCTCGTCCCGTCTTCCTTTCCGACCCTCATCTGGCTTCCTGCCAGATCCTTCTCCCTCATCATCGGGGTCTCCTCCCCTGCCTCCGCTTGGAGCTCCTGCCGCTCCTTGTCGTGGTGGTGGTGGTGGTCTTCCTCCTCCTGCCCCAGAAGCCTCTGGTGTCGGGTCTGACACCTTCCCTTTTCCTTTGACCTGTCCTAACAACTGTTCCAGCAGAGCCTTAAGCACCGCGATCTCACCATCTTGGGCTTCTCTAGACTCTTGTTGTCGTTGTAACTCATCCCTTACGAGATTAATGCTTATCTCGTGCGTTTCCAACTCCCGTTTGTGCTGCTCGTTTATCCGAACAATTTCTTGGTCTAGGAGTAGGTCCCGGTGCATGGACTGTTCGCGTTATATCCTTGCACTGCTTCATGGAGATGAGAGGTGACAGCCTCATGTCTGGTCTGTCGCTCATCTGTTTGCCCCAGTTGTTCCGCGACCTGGGTTGCGAAGCTTTCTTGGATCTTTTGAGACTCCAAGTCCAACAGTTGTACTTGTTCGTCTATTCGGGTGAGTTCCCGACCGACTATCTGGACCCCGGATTTTAGCTGATTTTTGACGGTTACCAGTCCTTGGGCCATTAATAAGATGTTGGTCGGGAGGGAGCTGAAGGCAAGATGTCGTCTATCTTGACGGACGGTGAGCTTTGGGTCAAATCGGCCGAGGATCTGTTCTACTTTTCGGATCCGAACGGCCATGAGGGATTTGCCTGTGGGTTCAGGCGTTCGGCGACCGCCTGGTCTTCGTCCGTTTCCATATTTGTCTAGGAAGCCTAAACCGACCGGGGATCGGGGTGTCCGATCGGCCGAATGCGATCGGACAAGGTGGGTGACGGTGGTTTCCACGCTTGGGGCTTGAACGGAGGAGAGCTCATCGCCTCCTTCGGTTCCTTCCTCCCCTCCAGGTCGTTCTCCTCCTTGCCACTCCATGGCTTCAGGAGCTTTGGGGTCAGAAGACATTTCTTTGACTTCTATAAGGAAAACTTATCTTTTGTTTCCTCCCCAGACTATTGGTATCTCAAAACACTGACTTGAGTGTTGGTCGCTTTTTGGGTACGGGGTATACCAAATGGAGTTTGATTTCTCCGAGGGTGTGTGGTAGGTGAAGTTTTCACCGTACTGGTGTTGGTATAATGCGGTGATATCTTCGAGGGTAACGGTATTTTCTGGGTTTATCCACCAGAAATAAGATTCGTTGTAGGGCTCTTGAGTCCCTAATTCGAGTATAGGTGTGAGGACTTCGTCTATCGAGATAGTCCTCAATGGTCTTGGTTCGAAAGGTTTTTTGGGTTTGGGAGTATGAGTGTCTCTGCCAAACATTCGTCTCGGTAACGATGAGAAGTATCAATATACTGTTAGGTGGTAGCTTCGGCGTGAGGTATTCCGACAGCTAGGACCTTAATTGTAATTATATCGGAGAACTCGTTAAGAAGACACGAGTAATGTAGGCTAGATATAATGATTCGCTTTGGTATAGATCGTCGAAGTATTGGTAACGATATGAAAGTGTAGAACAACTTATTATATTGATAAGATCTCTTCTCCGTGCTTGTTGTGTCTAATATCAGCGAAGATGCTTCGATATTTATATTCCGCGTCTGAGCAATCGCGGTATACATGCTAACTCTATACTAACTAAGTACCTTGCTCGCAACTCTGCGAACTTCACCTGAGTGTGAACACTCGTAGACCCTGAAAACTCTCTGCCACACTTTTTGCTCCCAAGGCCAACTTATCGGTCTGCGCTTTCATTATTCCTGGTGGTGTGGAAACCACGTCAGGTATCAGCTCATCCGTTTATCCGTTGACAACAATGGTTACGAATCATCTTACCCTCGTGCTCACCGAGGGTAGTCTAACTCGCTGGACAGAAGATGGCCAATCTTCTTTGGTTGGTTCCGTCGAGAATTCAACCCGCAACTGCATGTTGTATTCTGGTCTTCCGGCATTACACGACTTGTCCTCGGGATCGTACCTATAGGCGTTTTCCCTCGGACTCCATCTTTTACCAACTAGTCCTCTGTGGATGCACCCGATCCACTTACTGGGCATAGTTACCGCCTTCATCTCTACACGACTTTGTAGGTATGAGGGGACTAACTTTCGTGCAAAACGTCCCGTTACCTTCGACCCACTCTTCCGACTGCCTGTCTTCAAGTTTCTGTAACCTTATGCGCCGTCGTCCGATTCACCTTCTTCCACTTGCATAAGGTGCCCAATGGTCTCTCCTCGCATATCCTGCGAACAGGATCCGGTAGGACGGACGGCCGCGACGTATACAGTGTTATAAGATGTGTTCCAGTGATAGCAGTCTTTGGTGTTGGGACGCAACTACCCAGGCGGCCAGTGATGACGCGCCGTCCCAACGCCGGGGCTGGAGGGGGGGGGTGTTATCTTTTTCCTTCGAAGTTCGTGTGCGTCAAGGTAGGGTAACTTGACCCTGTAAATCCTTACGGGGAGTCCGTGCGCCTAACACTTACACAGCCACCAGCATCTGTGATACCCCTAGCACACCAATCATCAATCCACTGTTCAGACCACGCCCCAGAAAATACTCCATCCTCAGACAAATTACACGGTCCTGGAACACGTCGCCAGGCTGGAGAATAATTTGACATTTCCTAGTTATGAGATTAATTATTTTTCATTTTTACCTTACTATACTAGATCAAGTTTTCCTTCGACAGTCCTGTATTTCCAGCTTTTGAATTGTAGCTAGTATGTTTTAGGACTCAAGTAATGATACCATAGCGCACACTTGCTTCACCATCTCTTCTCCTTACATCCCCTTATGCTGACATCTGATATATTTTTCCAGATTGGGCATGGCTTGCATTCTCTGTCCATAACTAGGTCAGCTTTAGCCCACTAATTTAAGGGATACAAGACATGATAATCGAGATCTTGGGATTTAGTGGTGTTGATTCAATGTCTGGAGATGAGATTTGATATATCTACAGACTCCGGTCAAAAAGACCAGGAATTGTGGAAATTAAAAGTGATAAACACTCTTGCTCGCTTGGCTCGAGCACACTGAACCCGCCTATGAAAGCATCAGAGGCCCAATCACCGTTTCCAGATTTGTTCTACAAGGGGCTGTAAAACACTTTGGGTGTCGGATGACTCTTGGAAGAATTTGTATCGCTAAGCGACACTCATTGTGGCTAGTATTTGCTGTAGTACAAGCGCCATTAGCCAAGCTGCCTACAGTGTCGATGCTTGCTATATTAGCGACATCTCCTCCTGTGGTGACACCTCCTACATTGGCAACCCCTTGTGCATTAGCAACACATTCTACATGAGCGACGCAATATTCGGTTGAACCCTTTGATGCCAGAGTCAAGAAGAACATTAAACCTGAGCTAGTCTAGATTTGGAACAAAATGTTCAACAAGTCGAAAACCGCTTTTTGCAGTTGAACAAAGTCTTTCAAAACCGAGAGCTAGTACGTGATTTCCCCACCCCCCCTCTCAAGACATAGCTAATAAAACCTAATGTGTTCCATTGAAGAACATCAAACTCCTAGTGTTCACAACATTGGGGATACATACAAGTTTCTTTGTCCTAATTCCTATCCTCAGGCTTGCCGAATGAACCTTCGTCAATAGACCAGTAGTCCACCATATCTTAACAACCATTAGGCAATTCACTCGGCTAAGCCTGCCTATCAAGTAGGCAATCGGTACTGGGGTAGAGGCGACGCTGTGCGTGGAGATTGAGGATCTGGATGAGCAACATGGCGGACAGAATCAGGCAGATGGACATCGCTAGCAGAATCGGCCAGTGGCCACACTGCACAAATGTCACGTCGGAGTTCGTCCCCACTACAAATCACCAGACGTCTTGTATCATGAGCTACAAAGCACCTGAGAAGGAGTATATTACAGACCAGGGTGTATAGAGAACTCGAGGGGGAACCTGACCCACAATCAAAAATAGTGACAGTTTGTGTGAGCGATGATAGGAGCCATAAGTACCAGACCTCCTACAGGTCTGATCAAAATGAATCAGGCACAAAGCTAGAGGCAGCAGACAATGGTTTCCAAGATGACGACTCTGCACCAGGGACTGGTGGCAGCTCAGGAAATGCACAGAGATGACAGGCAAACAAACATGTTTCACCTGTGCGAGTTTCCACCAACTCCGGATTGCCAGCTCTTGCGTCAGTCAGGCGTACCCTAACTTGTCCACGAAGTATAATCCAAGGTACTGTGTACACTCCACAGGCCTTCACATCTTGCGATGTAACACCGTATTCATTGCCGCTAGCCACCCACAGTGCCAGTGCTTCTGCAGTCAGAAGCTGAAGTCCTCCCAGTGATTTGAGTTCGCCACGACACGAGCACATCTGGCCTGGTCCTAACTGACGGCGAAATACAGCCACAGGAGCCGAGCCTACCATAAATATGCTAGTCAACATTCTCATTCTCCGGTACACCCTGTTTATTAATCCTCTTCCATCATCAGCTCTTTTGATGTCCGAGGTCTACCCATGCTGGCTGAAGGCTCTTGATAACATATCACATGCCGGAAATATTAAAGCATGGAGGTAGGTTTAAAATTCGTATGTGGAGGCGGATATGCAAACATTACTCCTGCTGCCGGCGGTGCTTAAATGTGACTCATACGAGTGAGACACTATTCAGTTAGATCCCAGTTTGCTTTCTACATAATGGATCAAATTGGCAATTTGTATGATATCCCCGAAGATGCAACGCCCATTGTATGTAGAGTGGACTACCTTCTTGTGAGGGATAGATTTATGTGCTCCGTAAGGAGGTATGAGGTATGTGTGGGCTAGGTGGTGAGCCCGGCCACAACTAATGGCAATGACCATGACCCATCAAATCACGACTCGATTCCTCACTCCCCAGATCCTGCAGCCGGTATGGGCACAGTACTTCAAGGACAAGCAAATCTGTGGCATTTCCGAACATGATTTTCTTGCTTGCATCAATGGCCCCATGGTTTGCTTAACCTGTGCCATACTCACACATACTCTGAGAGCATGGTAAACAGGTGCCCATCTTGAAACATCCAACTTAAAGTCTGAAGCAGTAGGAGGTAAGCTTGTTCCAGAACCCGGTAGCCACTTGTTCGAGCTCTGATCCTAACCTGAAATTCCACTCGGAAGATCTTTTTGTCTCCCATCGCACGACGTTGGTCCCTTGCCTCAACTGCATACACAATATGACCCTCAAGAACATTCACAAGACCAGTAAAGTAAAGATGCAGAAGGAGCATAGGGTCCTGGAAGATTACTGTAAAGGGTTTACTGATGATTGGGCTGTAGTCGCTGCAGATGTACAGACTATGATGTTCAGTCAGGCCCCCACATATGCGACTCCACTGATTCAGACTTAAACCCCCAGCATCTTGGATATTGGGGCCCTGGTGGGGGCCTCGGGCAACGGAATCTATTGACAAGAAACCGTCATGTGGTTTGATGATAGCAAGAGGGCAACGCGACTTCTTAGCTTTCTCGATTCCGATTGACAGATGCTGGACAGCTCACCAGATGTGGTCCTGGAGCTAGGTTTGGCCAATCCTGTGAGTCCTACTTCTTTATGACAATCACACTTGGTATTAAAGATCTAGAGTTGCCATAGGACGCGGCTGTAAATAGCGAGCCATTGCATATAGAGCCTGGGTGTTGTGGGAGCAATAATATCAGGAGTTACTAGATTGAGCAATTGTATATAGGGTAACAGTAATGCATAATCTTTGGAGGTGGTTTCTCTAAAATATGGGAAATGGTACTTGGACGAGCTTAGTACGGTTAATATCAGTATGTCAAGCCAGCTCAAGGAATTCAGAGCATTAGGAATAAGACCAGTATATTGGTGTAGAATAAGAATAGTATTAGAGTTGGTTCATGATGCATTCCAGAATACTGGGCGAGGTATGATAGAGTCAGGTAGGATCAGGAGATGGCATGTATAAGAGGTAAGATCAGGAACAAGAAGCAAGATGTCAGGAAGGGAGAGATGAGGATCAAGTGATCCCGACGAGGGAGGCAGGAGCAGGAACGATGAGAATGAGGGGTCAGAAGATGCATGAAGCCCTGACATTCTGTGAGAAGAAACGGGTGTCCGATCTGGAGAGTCTTATGTCCTGCCTTTTGAGGCTGGGAGGGTCTTAGATCAGTCAGCATCATGGCGGGACAATATTACCCCAGGTGTTATCACTGCGGGAACCCCTAACATGAGGCCTCGTCAGGACGGAATAGCCGAGGACCAGACGCAGTTAGGACACGCAGCATCAGCAAAAACGGATCTTGCGTCTGATCCGCCTGCGTTGCGTGCTGATGCAAGCGCTGGATATTCTGCGTTCCATGCGTCCTGTGCGTCCTGACTTGCGTCGCAACGTTTCTTACATCCTGACGCAACGTCGCATTCTCCCGACGTCCTGACTACCCCAGATTCTCCCTCTCGTCGCCTCTTCCTCCTGATCGTGCTCGCTCAGCGTTGCTTCTACTCTGCGTCCTGACGTATCCCGCCCCTCATCACTGCTCGAGTACTCTCAACGTGAATTAATTCGCTGCTTCCTCAGATGTCGGTCTGCTGGCGTCTGGGGCAGCAGCACCTTTTTTGTCACTTCTCACATCTCACGTATCACGTATCACGCCTCACTGGTCTGGCGAACTCATGATGTGGGTTTAAAGTCCCTTCTATATCTTCTATATACAGTATCAAGATCATGTATGATTCTCCTGCATAGCCGAGTCCTGATTCTCTCATCCAGATTCTTTAATAAACCTCATTAAATGTTCTCAAATCAATCCGGCTATTTATAAGCCAGCACCGGTCCTCCTCCTGGATCAGATGCACCAGACCGAGGATTGTCTCTATATCTACTATGGTAAACCCTCGTGCGTCCTCCCTCATCTGCACTGTAACAAGGCCATGTTGATTCGATAGACGCCCCGAGTTAACTGGGGTCAGCATCTGAACACCGGCGACCCGACGCACAGTATCGTTGGATCTGTAGTCCCTGATCTTGAAGAGGGCAACTAACTTTGCTGGCAGACGACCCCTCAGCGCACCATCCATTTCTTCCGTACCTGCTTGTACCCAAACCTAATCATTGCGATGCCCTGGTTTCTAAAGTGTAGAACGCCGGTGGATCGTGCACGGTGGATCTCGTAAACATCGGCCTCTTGGAACGCAAGAACCGGGGTTTCAAGTTGTATGAATAGCTCAACGGGGAGTGATCGAAGCATCGCATGGTCCTCAGGAAGACAGTGCGGTGTGCAGCGGGCAGGTTATGTCTGCTATATTGGGTCAATTCACAATATATAATCTCGAGTGCGACTTCCAAGATCCGGCTAAAATCCACGACGTTGGTCACATCTTCCCGACGTCCCTTCAGGACCCTCCTGCAGACAACCGGTGCTGCTGCGGTCACGGTGCTGGCCGTCCTGTCTCAATGATTCAAGACGTCACCTGAGAGATTGGCGTCGCCACAGTTTAGAGATTCAAGGTTCCACAGTCGCATTCTGATGGCATGTTGACGACCGTAGCTGTGGACGATCTGGCGTGCTGCATCATTTTTGTTCGATTGGCGCCATCCATCCTTGATTTGCATCTTGTGAGCGAGCTCTCCGATCTCCGTGGAATACATCGGAATGTTGCCAAACTGGCGTAGATGGTCACAAAAGTGGCGTAGTAGATGCATCTTGATAAAGTTGAAATGCGATTCGCTACGGAGCAAGTCCAGACCGAGGTCGTTTTCTTCTTGACGATTGTCGTTGCGGATTGGGCGCCTTAGCGATGGGGCCACTCGCTCAATCACCAGGGCTCTCTGACGTCGAATCTCCTTTCGTTGCTTGTCAACCTTGTCCTGTGTGCGTTTTGTTACTCGACATTCTAAGAAGATATCTTTTAGCTTATGAAACTGGTCCAGATAATCTTCCATGTAGGCTATAGTGTCAGACGTGTGGCTTCGGTATTGCGCCATCATATTGAAGTTGACCAGTGCCCTGGCACATCCCAGAGCACGTTTGAAAGGGATTACTTGTGCACCTCCAGGCTGGCGGAGTACAACGGCGAGAACTCCCAATCTACAGCGCCCCAGATTCCTCATCTCTTTCCCTTACCACTACATAACTTTACCGTAGCCTTTTTTGGGGACCAAGAATCCTGGGTATGGTGGTAATGCCTTCCAAACGTCGTCGAAAGCCTGCAGTCGCCCATGGTTCTTCAGAAAGCCTTTGATCCAGTCCATCATGTGCTTGAATAGCCCGAGATAAATGGTATGGAGCATGTCTGGCTTGTACTGATCAGCCGCCGAAACACAGTCAAGGCAGTGAAAAATATTTTGACCGATACCAAGATTGTCACACATGATGTGGTCGTCGTCGGACTCCGAGCCTGAGTTCTGATTTTCAGGTTTCTATGGTTGGTATCTTGCGTAATCTCTGGTTCGATAGCTTCTGGCATTTGTTCCTAATTCGTGGGTAGGCACCTCACATTGAGGACAGGCGTTCGTCTTTAACCCGTGTAGTGCCACGTTTTCCATATGGTCGGCGATCCACGTGGAGAGAATTGGAAAGCACTCCCGAACCTTGCCGTCGGCACAGTCAATGGCAATGCCGGTATGCGCCACGTCCTGTAGGGGCGCGAAGATGAGTTCGAATACATCTTGTTGGGTGTCAGCCTTGATTTTCCTCCGACGTTGGTCGGCTTTGGAAAACTTTGCGAGTTTGGGAGGAATGGGCACTAAGGCGAGAAGCAGAAAAGCCATTGAACCTGGGCTATTGCGACTGGCCGATGGAAGATTTCCGCTCGTAATATAGACAGGCCACGGTTTCTTGTCACACGAGAAGTTGGTGAGGTTCGTCTGATCCGACATCCCAATTATTCGAACAACAGTAGCACCAGGTGGAAGCGTCTCCTATAATCATTCAGCGAACGTCGCAGCAGAAGCGGATGGGTTGCTATACCTGGACTTCTCACCACCAATCCGCCGTATGCATTTCTGCATATATTCTCTGCCTGGTGGAGTCATATTCATGCCGTGGCGCGTAGACCAACTCGGCTCAGTATGCGATCTGGCGAAGGAGATATCTAACACAACCTAGTACGTTGCGGTAAAAAAATGGCAAAGTTCTTTGGCCATCCGCAACCTGTCCTTCGAACCATTGCAGATATTGAATGTATGGATCCAGTATCAGGAGATGGTTCTCCAGCGTGTGCATGGAGCTATACCCGACTGATTCAGCATCTCCTAAGCCACTTGAGAAGTATTGATTGATTCTTGATTTGGATACTTTTCCCTCAATGAACCAGGATGCCAGTTTGAAACCTTGTTTGCTATTGAATGGTGCCCATGGGTCGTCGCACAGGTTGCGGTATTCATGCTCAAAACCGTCGACGCCTCCGATTACTTGCCCGGTGCCTTCATAATGAATCTGTTTGCCGGCGGAGGGTGACGTAGCATCATCGAATACTTCAGTATCAGACTTGTATGCACTGTCTCGACAAAATTCGTCAGGCTCCATTCCAGCAGGGCCTGGATTGGATTCACAGTAGGAATCCTGGCGCTTGGTCGCGTCTGGGTTGTGCGATACGCTTGATTCCATATTGATTTATTGTACGGTTGACGCGAGGACAATGTCCAGACCTGCGTGTGCAGTTAGCAGGTGCTTCTCATATGCACCAGACCGGGTGTATTTTCGGCGGCAGAATGGAGATTTGCTAGGCATGGTTCAAGTTGGACTTTGCTCCGTTGATCTCTCGGGCTCCGTGTAGATTCGAGGGTGCAGCTATGTCGAGTGTTGACACGAACGTTTATTGATCGCACGTAGAGCCAAGGGGCGCGCATGCGATAATCATGATCTAGTCGTTGATAGAGTTAGCGTAGGCGTCACGTGGTATCAGCTGTGGTTTCTTTCAACAATGGAGACTACAAATATTATGTTCCCGCCCGAATGCGTTTATCATGTTTCATTTATTCAAGTTGAATCAGACAATGGAAGAGTCCTGTCATAGAGCATCAGATTCACGTTTTCTTATCAACTCATGAAACGAATTCATCTATCTTTCAAATCACCTAGAGGATCTGGGAGTTTGATCTATAAAGTGAATTGATCACGATACTAGATGGGCTTCATACCAAGTGTCATCTCACACTAAGAACCTCCACAACAGCGACCATCATCACATCACAAGTATGCCTAAATACTGCCATCTAGATACACTAAGAATCCACGGATATGGCGCAGAAGAACAACATTGTAGGGTACGCCCTCATGCCGGCCGGAGGTGCACAGCAGGCGCCGCCCGCGGGTCAGACCTATCACCTTCCGCCTTCTACTCTCGTTGGAGAGTATTCTCATCGACGCCCCGATTGTCGCTTGATTAACGATCATAAGTTGGGCATGGGCATCCCCCATCACCCCAAAAACAGGCCCCCCGTATACATTTGTTGGAGGGATGCTGTCAAAGATCAGATGTTAGCAAGGGGCTATATTTCAGATAATTGGCACTTCCCAGACGCCGAATTCCAGCAAATTGTCACAGGCATGGGGAGATTGAAACCTGCATGCGATGAACTCGCCACTGCGTCAGCAGCCAATAACATGGCTAGTATGCAGGAGATCGATGAAGGAGTTCTTCAATTGGTTAACGACAGTAGGAAGAAGTTGACTAAGACCATTGAGACCAATAACCACGTGCCTCCACCAGGCCCGGGCATCCCCCCTGCACAAGTCATTCTGAACCCAATATTACTACTTCGCCATGCACCACCTCAGTGCCAGTGGAGTATTGCAATAGCTGTACTGAACGCTGGCCCAGTTGTCCAAAATGCTCGGCAGGCCAATGCTCCTGGGCGAGCCCAAAACGTACCTGCTCCCGCGGCGAATCCCCAACCACAGAACAATCCCCCACCCCCAGGCCCGGCGATCCCCCAAGCTCAGAACAATGGTCCCGGCCCGGTAATTATTCCTGTGCAAATCCAAGCGGCTCCCCCAATGCGCATTCTCGGTACGCCACTGGGGATGCAACATGCGCCCCCGGCGATCCCCCAAGCTCAGAACAATCCTCCTGGCGCAGTGAATCCCCAAGCGCAGAACAACCCCCCACCCGCAGGCCTGGCGAATCTCCAAGGTCAGAACAATCCCCCACCTGCTGGCCCGGCAATCCCCCAAGCTCAGAACAAATCTCCGAGCGCAGCGAATCCCCAAGCGCAGAACAACCCCCCACCAGCAGGCGTGGCGAATCTCTAAGCTCAGAACAATCCTCCACCCCCAGGCCGGGCGAATCCCCGAGCTCGGAATGTTCTGCGCTTGGGGCCGAAATATCGGCACCCACTGGCGAATATTTCTGCAATAAACCATCTGGCTCTCCCAATGTTTATCCCTGGTACACCAGTGCGGGTCCAATATGCGCTGGCGAATGTGCAAGCTCTGAACAATCCTGCCGGCGCAGCGAATCTCCAAGCTCCGAACAATCCTGCCGGCGCAGCGAATACTCAAGCTCCGAACAATCCTGCCATCCAGGTTATTATTCCTGCGCGAATCCAAGCGGTTCCCCCAATGGGCATTCAAGGTACCCCACTAGGGATGCAAGATGCTCCTCCGGCGGATATCCTGGGAGCTGCGGCACTGATCGTGGGGGATCCAGGGTTTGAATACCTTGGCATGGCATGACGAGTACCTCGCCCAGTGTTGGAACTGTACCAAATTAGTGAGTTTTTTCGCAACAATTCGGATGTGTTTTTTTTTAACTTACTGACTTAGGATATATAGATTGGAGCGCTATGCGTGGACGTCCACGTGCTGTTCGTATTGTTTGGGTCTGTAATTCGGCCGATATCGACGCACCACAACCACATTATCGCCTTCTCCATTGGCGCAATCCTCATATCAATGGGGTAGGTTTTGCTGAGTTAAATGCATATGACATAGGCGGACTGTCAGCGATGATTTCGAGAACTGTGCCACACAACGCGATTCGCTACATACTTGGGGCGACTGGAGAAGACCGCAAAGAGCTGTGTCTGCATCCCGGGTTCCAGTTATATTATATAAATTACGTCTTCATCGAGAATGATCAAGATGTAAGGGCCTGGCTGCTGTCGAATCCGGTTCTAGAGGATCCATTGCATCTGTTGGTCTATTGTCATCGCCGATATACTGTGGACAGGGTACCCACTCCGCCCATGAGAAGGCACAACTATCTTCCTGAAAATGCCATCGCCGATTGGGCACAGCAAGCAGGGGCACGTACTGGCATTCAAGCCCCACGAAAGGAAGTGAGACCTGACCCCGGCCCAGCCAATGCTGGAGGTAACCAGGCAAATGACTGTCCCCTTTTTCTCCAGGTATCTAGCAGTTCATCATCTGACGTCTTCGACGCCGGCAAGGGATGTGAAGCAATCATCGGAACATTACCATCCCCCATTGCAGATCCCACCAAATCCCCCCATTTTCGTATACCCCTGGCTATTCAATCGCCATCCAAAATGAATACCCACCATCGGTGGGACCTGTGGGGCAGTGGGGGTGAGACTCCGGATATCAAGGTACAAAAGCCTAGAGCTCCATCCGATTCGGAAGATTGGGAGCATTTGAATAAGAAATTGCCTCAAGCTTCAAATGTTCCCGAGTGGTTGAAAGCAACGGAGGACCGGAAGTGTCGGGCACAGTTCGATGACGAAAAAGGTGACGAATACGGCTGTCCTGTGCAGACATTGCTTTCGACATTGTCCGTAGAGTGTGGTAGATCGGAGTGTGGTCGATCTGACGGCGCGTCATTTGTATGCTAAGTCTACTAAGACATATATAAGTGATTTCAATTTCTGTTTGATTGATTTCATAGAGTAGTACTTAAGAGTTTTGGAATAGCGTTTAGATTTTACCTCGATGAGTTCCTTCGTCTGGGTTCGCACATGGCGTAGTATGATAGCTTATGGTATTGTGTTCAGGTTCAGGCCGGGAGCTAGGGTCTTGGCTGACTCTGATGCCAAGAGACGCCACTGTAGGCGATGTCTCTTGGCGCATCCACACTTGTGAGGCTTAAAACACTATCGCAGGGGGTACTGCAAATCACCCGTGACAATCAAGACTCAGTACCTTTCATGATCATTCGACAACCTAAGATCTATATTTTTATCCGCCGTCATTGGCAAAGTGCCTCCGTTATCTATCCCATAATACAGTATCCAAGCCATACAGATCCAGGTCTACATCACGACGTCGCAGTACACCCTAAGTCGCATTCCCTACTTGTACGTCCCCTAGGACTCACCGCCAACGAAATGTCCAGCATCGGTGAAATCTATATAAAGAACCCTCCGACCCCTCCCTTGCTCGGTAAGACTGCCACCTCGGTCGTTGTCACCGTCCACCCTGGGGACGTCCAGGCCATGGGCTCCTCCATCAGACTCTTTTCTCACTCACGGACCGTCGAGCGTGCCTACTCCTCCAACAGGTATACTCAGTGCAAGAATTGCTGGGGGTTCGGTCACGTCGCTCCCAGATGCCCGTCCACCGACCCAGTGTGCCCCATTTGCTCCCTCAACCACACCCGTGCCTCCCACCGCTGCCCCAACCCCACCTGCCCTGGAGGTGGCAACCTTAAGGCTACTCCTGGCTGTTGCTCTTCCTCACCGCCCCACTGCGTTAACTGCGGCGGTGGTCACACCGCCGTACATAGGGATTGCGAAAGCCGTCCGGTACCGCCCACTCTCAGGCGTTCAACCGTTGCCGCCGAGGTCGTTCCTCCGCCGCCCACTGGCGACGAGATGGACACCGCCGCCGACGATCAGGACAACTCGCCCCCCCCTTCACCCACCCGCTCCCTCCAGTCGGCGTTCGAGATGGCTACTCCAAGGGCCAGAAGGACGACGATTCTTCCGGCCTCAGTAAGGCCCAACCAAGGCTCAGGTGAGCTCCCTCCCGTGGAGCCATCTAGCCCCTCTCCGATGAGCAGAAGAGCCGCGGGCCAGGCCCGGTAATGCAGGACAACCACACACCGTGGGGTGGCGAGCAAGTCCCTCCTCCCCCTCCGGATCCCTTCACACTCGTTCAACACAACTGCCTCGGGAGCTGGGATGTATTCCTCTCACTCGTCGGGTCCTTCACTCAACCGGCCCATCCCCCTCCCATTGTGGCCCTGCAAGACCCCCCGGTCTACAGGGGCAAATTACCCTCTTTTAGGTTGTTTTCCTCCTTCTCCCCCCCCACCTCCGGTGGCTGCAAGCCCCGCGTTGCCTTTTATGTTTATAGTTCTTTTTTGGCTACTATTTCCCTTCTTCCTCCATTTTTTGGCAGGGGTGACGTCATGGCTCTTGACCTTTTCACCCCTGACGGTTTCTTCAACCCCTCCACGACTAGATTCTCAATTATCAATTCCTACAGCACCAAGGGTCGCTTGAACAACACTCGCTCGGTCTCGCCAGAGATCGTCTTTCCATGGTCCGCCACACCTACACTCACACTGGGTGACCTGAACATCCATCACCCCACGTCGGACCCCCTCAGGGTGTTTAAGGAGGACGAGGTCGCCACATCGGCCCCGTACTTCGACAGGGCTACGGAATTGGGCTTCTCCCTCCTTAACACCCCAGGGGTTTTCACCCACTTTTCCATGTCACTCATTGGGCCCCCCGGCGTCATTGACCTTGCTTTCGCTTGCCCCCTTCTTGCACCATATTTCTCGGAATGGTCAGACCCCCTCCCCTCCACTGGCTCCGACCACATTCCAATCCTGCTCCGCTTTGAGGCCCCCCTTTTTCGAGCCCCCCCCCCTCCCCGAACTGGGCCCTTTCCGACTGGACAGCCCTGGAAGATGCCTTAAAGGCCACTGTCATACCTCCACCCCCTCCAATGCCCACTACCCGGTCCCTGGACATCTGGTTCAAGACCAACCTGAACAAGGTAACAGCCCAATTCGCCATGCACACCCCGCTAAAGAGAGTGACGTACCGGTCCAAACCCTGGTCGTCGGACCTGTTGTCAGTCCTCAGAAAAGCCTACAACTCAGCACTCCGTTCCTCGAAGCGCGACCGCCACGACTCCTCTCTCCTGGCCTCCGCGAGAGCTGCCAGATCCGCTTATTTTAAGGCCATTAAGAAGGCCAAAAGGGATCACTGGTCCTCCTTCCTGGCCGCCGCAACCCCTCAGTCCGTCTGGACGGCGAAGAAGTTCGCCGTTGGGCGGCCGCCCCCCCGCTTCCCAGAGCTTCCGGGCGCCAATACTCCACGAGAACTCAACAAAGCGCTCCTAGACCATTTTTTTCCTGGCGAGCCCCTGTTAGGCGCACGGACTCCCCGCAAGGATTTACAGGGTAAAGTTACCCTACCTTGGCGCACACCAGCTTCGAAGGAGAAAGATAACACCCCCCTCCAGCCCCGGCGTTGGGACGGCGCGTCATCACT
>Ga0307517_10002638_pt1 | contig 28607 bp, 24 predicted proteins | sample 23_EM_MG_FD_194515 | JGI IMG/M metagenome (GOLD analysis project Ga0307517, IMG submission 194515) | Populus trichocarpa ectomycorrhiza microbial communities from riparian zone in the Pacific Northwest, United States - 23_EM | ecosystem: Host-associated > Plants > Roots > Unclassified | place... | reverse complement strand
CTTTTTTTTGATATCAAATTTTTTTTTTTATATATATATATATATATATATATATATATATCTCATAAACTTACTTTTATCTAACTTAGTTATTAGCTTTTTCAAATACAATATGTTTTATATAAGCAAAACATATCTACATCTTTAACTATGATAAATTTGACCCTTATCTTTTTTATATCTTATATGGGTTCTTATCAACAGATTTTGTTAGAACTCTATTTAAAAGATAAACAGTAATTTTTAGGGCACAATCTTAGAAAGAAAGAAGGTCTACATAACTCATCATGGATCGTATTGTATTCAATAAGATGAAATTTCTCATTTTAAAAACTCTATTATATTATGATATTTTAATAGGTGTCCATTATGAGAGAATTCTATCCTCTTTTAGTTAATCTTAAAATCTTTATATTAAGTATTCTCTACCTTGTTGTGATTAAAATATCTTAATAGTCATTTTAGCTTGTTTTTCAATATCATTTCTAAATTCTTTGAACTTTTCAAATAATTTAAACTTGAGTTTCATCAAATACACATAACCATATTTATAATAGTCATAAAAAAATATAATGAAATATGTATATCCACCTATGACACAAATTGTCCTTGATCCACATATATTTGTATGTATTAGACCTAACAATTCATTAGATCTTTCACCTTTTCTATTAAAAAGGTATTTTGACCATCTTAGACAATAAACAAGTTTTACAAGTTTCAAACGATTCATAATTGAAAGGATCAAAATATTATTCTTTATGTAACTTGTGATTCCCTAATCTATAATGCTATAAATATGATGAATATTGATTATATAGTTTATTCTTCTTGCTATTTATATTAAATAAGAGCATTTCTAAATAAAATATATACAAATCATTTATAAAAATACCAAGTCTATAATAAGCATTATTATTATGAAAGGAACAATATTTTCCCTCAATAATAAAATTACATGCATTCAAAGCTAAGTAAAAAATAGATATGATATTTCTAAAAAGTACTATAATAATATAACAATTATCAAGTTCTAGTATCAGCTCATTATAAAAAGTTAAATAATAAGTTTTTACAGCCAATGCAACAACTCTTACTCCATTTCCAATATTAGGTCCACTTTTCCATTACGCAATCTTCTACTTCTCTTTAGTTCTTTCACATTCTTATAAATGTGAAAATCACATATGATATTTAATACATAAGAACTACTATGTGACGTACAAAAATAATTTTCAATCATAAAAAAAAACATGTGTTCACAGATAAACTCTCTGTCATATTGCAATGGAACAATTCTTTAAAGGTCTCATATCTCTCAGCCCTACTAATCACATAAAATAACTCTTTGATATGCATAATTATAGTATGTGCATCTATATTTTTATGTTGCATTTGAAGTTCATGTGACATACTTACCAACATCACACATGTATCATGTTCATAGTCATCAATATGACACTAATATTTGTTTCTAACTTCATCATCAACATCCTTAGTAAAAGCAAGAAGAATCATATTTTCAAGAACATTTAACCTTTTGTTTTTCTTGAAAAATTATCACATTGCGATACTAGTCTAAAAAGTTTGGTCCAGTCAATTTATTAGCATCAAGTATGCCATGTAGAGACATATTGCTACTTATGGTGATCTATCAACCTATTCATGTAAAAGATAGCGAGTATTGGTTTCATGCACATATATATTTATAACCAAATTTAGACAAAGTTTTTAATCATAATTTGATCTCCTACAATTTTTTAACAAATTAATAGCCATCCTTATTAATTCAAAAAATCTTGCTTAGATCTCCTAGTGAATTAAGATCTTATTTAATTATATGATATCAAATAACTCAACAAATCAAAATAAATTAAATTAGATAGATAACATAGTTTAATCAATCACATCTTTATATGACTTATAGATTAATTAAGTGACAACTCTTTATCCAAACATATCATATATGTTTCACCTAACTACTTTTTTAATCTTATATGAGCATGAGTGTCTTATCTAAATCATATAAGTTAAGTAAAACCTCATTTCAATATCATTAAACATTTTTTTTTATTTGCGACAACCTTAAGTGACTCAACAAATTAAATGTAAATGAAACTTTTATTTTTTACATATAAAATTAAAAGGAAACAAATTATGATATTAAAATGTATTTAATATATTAACGAGGGCTTTGTTTTAATAATTAGTCTCATACCCGTAATTAGGCATAGGTTGCAAGGGTAGAATCATATTTATACCCTTTAAAACCCTAGTTGTAGGGGCAGAATGGTAATGTTTCCCTTATATTCTTCTTGATAACAACAATTAAGGATGAGCAAAAAACCCAAAAAACCAATAAAATAATAAAAATAACTAAAAAAACCAAATCAAAAAAATAAACAGAATTAACTAATTAAAAAACCAAAAAAAAAAAACCAAACTGATTCAACCACCACTTAAAAAAAATACTCAATGTTCTTCTCAGCTCTAACCTAAACCAAAATAACCCCCTCTTTCTCTTCGTTCTCTTCGCCTCTCATCTCTCCCAAGTCCGAACCCCAAATCAAACCCATAAGTAGCATCCCCAAGGTTTCTATCATCTTTCATCTCCTACATTACACTCTCTTCTCTCTCTTAATTCAAATTAAAACAAACATTCAGATCTTCACAAGTTTTACCATCTTTCAGAATTTCCTGGAAAGATATTTGTTGGTGATAATATTTTCAGCGAGCCTCTCTCCCAATTACCAAATCAGAAATTGAACCAGCTGCAACAGATATTGATGTGCTCTTGAGCACGAAATCAGCTATCTCTCATCTCCGATCCATGCTCGCTCTATCATCCTTTAACTGTATTCAAATTACCTAGTGTAGAGAAACATTGGTTAAGATGGGCAAGGCCCTCACTGGTTACTTTAAATCCTGATTTTTAAGTTGTTGATCAATAGATTCAATACAATGAGATAAAGGATAAGAATGTTTTTTTTTTTTTTTTGGTTTTATCTGTTTTTGAATAACATAAATCCAATCAAACCAAACTGAAATTAGTTGATTTGAATTGGTTTTGACTTTAAATTAAAAAAAATATGTCGGTTTAGTAATTTTTTTAAAGTATCTTGTTGGTGTTGGAGGATGACACTAGATTAGTAAAAAGAGACATGGCCCTGCGAAATGCAATAAACCAGCCTACAAACTTGGGCTCAAGATGTCCCATCCACACCAAGCTCCCATGGAAAAGCTGGTCGCTACTTTTCATTTTAACTCGGAACGAGATCGATAAATCTTCTTAACTAGTAGTTCTTTAACATGATAGTTCGATGTTAGATGTCATTAGTTCACTGAGCTTAATCCTTTTCTTTTTCTGCTGTAACAAATAATGCAGTCTACCTTGGAATAAATGTTAATTGAGGATAAAAATTTAGTTAGGTTATGGTGGAGATGACAATGGCCTCTCCAATAACAAAATGATTGATCATGAACCTATCCCCTACAGTCAGTGAGAATGATAAAGAATTGACAAAAGTTTTGAATTGAGGATGTGTACGTAGTAGGTGCCATATTAAGCAAGCTTCTTTGCACGGCCACTTGAATGACCACCATCTTCCTTCTTTGATCCAGATGCTTCAGGCTTCCTAGCCCAGGCAGGAGCTCTGTCTGGCTCATAACGATAATCATAGAAAAGTTCCTCCCCGGCATTAATTCGTTCTTTGGCGAATATGCCCACTCGGTGATCCCCTGTAACCATTATGACCTACAGTGCAATGGTTGAAAGTGAGGAAAAAGTGGAAAAATCTTGAACGTGTTCCAGCTATGTCTTTAGCCACACTATTAATCTTAAATTTATCAGATAGACTGTGAGCTACAGTAGTCAAAGGGGATACCTTAGCGTAGCAATTAGGGTCTGGAGAATGGTTGGCAAACTTTAGCTTGTCACCCTTCCGGTATGCATCAAGAACAAACTGCAAGAAACAAATCTCGGTGTCAGAGAAACAACATAAGATGATGGTTGAATCCTCGTTTAAGATCTTAAAGCAGCATAACGATTCGTACCTGATCATTGAGATTGAAGAGAAATGATGAATTTTCACGGTCATATATCTTCCCACGCTTATCTGCTTCCCTATGTGAAATCAGCTCACCAGTGTACTCACCCAGGTACTCGTGCTTGCCAACACTATTCTGCAGGGGGCACATATTATTCATAAGAGAAAACAAGCAAATAAATCTCTAGGTTTTATCCCAAATGACTTGTGATTAATCTCAAAAACCACATGGGATGAAAAGGATTTAAGAGGACAGTTATCCCTTATTATGTAGTCCATCCGGAATATTACCTTCAAGAAAGCACCCCAGCCTGATACATCAGATCTTCCAAGTAAAACCTATTCATAGAACAAGAAAGATAGAAAATGTAAGCAGCTCGACAAATGCCCCCCATCAAATGTCTGTTGTTTGAAAGCACTGATTTACACATTGGTTGATGTGGGAATCTAAAAAAAAACAGAACATCTGATGACGTGGAGCAACCCATTAAGTTAATGGCTGGTTTTAAGAGGATAATATTCCTTAGTTTTGCCTTCTCACATGCTTCATTTTCATCAATTTCATAGACAGTTATGCCTCTACTTCCTAAGTTCACAAACTATCAATATATGCTATTTTTTTTTTGATAAACTCTATACTCTTCCTAGAACACTCTGAGTTTTACAGGCAACACATAACGAGCAATGTGTAGAGTATGCCATAAATCTGTCTGAAAGAGACCTCATATTTCAGTCCACTAAATTTTACTATCATCTTCCACCTCAGTCAAGCCATAAAGAAAAACTACGTCAATTTCACAAATCTAAGACAGAAGCTGAAAAGCAAGCCAGAAGAGTAATTTCCGCATTATGGGCATTCATGAATACAGTAAGCAGATTTCTATAATGAACAAATAGAAGCATAGTACTGTTTACAAGAGAACTTCACAAATCAACGCACTATCAGATTACTTCAAATGCCAGACAACTAAGAGATATGAAAATTCAAATGTGTGCACCTATCTCTAAATATCAAACAATGAAAGATGATAAAAGGATAAAAGTGTCACTACCCTCTGTTGTTGTTTAAGAAGAAGCTTCATATTTCTGCATTCATAATTATCCCCCCTTTGGCTGGGAATACCGAGAGTACCATCACCGCAACTGCAAAAGAAAATTTAAACAGCTCAAATGATAGATAGTAGTGCAAGAAAAGTGAGGAAAAGAATAGATATATTTCTGGCAATTAATAAACAAAACATTATTTTATGAACCCTGTGAAGGATGACTTTTCATAAGTATACCAAATGATATTAATCTGACAGAAATAATAATAGCATTTTCCCAAGCACAAAGAGGGAAAGAGAGGATATGGTGCCAGCTTGGAGGCACTGAAGTTGGTAAATTCTGGCATGGGGGCAGTGGTGGGTAATAGAATGTATGGACTTCAAACTAAAATTTGGACCCTTACCGCTTGGAAGTCCAAAGTCTTTGATAAAGGAAAACTCCCAGTTCAGGGCCTGTGGGATACAGCCTCTTGAACAAACAAAAGGGTGACTTTTAGAAGACACAAATACCACCTCTAAATTCTTTGAAACTCAATATATTTTCAACCGAATCAACCCCATAAAAAAGTCAAAAGTTTGGCAACCTGAAGCAGCTTTATGGAAATCTCAATCCTTTGCAATCCGATCTTGAATATATGTGGAAACAAATTCATTACTTACAAACATGCACTTCATTAATTCCCAAGCACAATTATCAAGAAAAATTTCACAATCTTGTACAGTTATGATAATGTACAGTACACAGACAAAGCTAGGAGAAATAATTAGCCTAGAAATATACAGTTGATGAAAGCATTAACTAGAACAAAAAAAAAAGGAGCGAGAGTACCAACTCACCTAATCCAACAATTCCTACAAACATCTGGATCACATTCCCTGTCTGCAGCAAAGCATGGACATTGACGACTTCTACATTGACTTTTAGCACAATGACAGCCTCTAAATCGGTTCTTGCAACTCTTAGGACATCTAGAGGAGTAAGTAAAGGTTAGATAAGAGTATTCATCAAAGCATCAATATGCATACACATGCACACATGAACAGACACATGCCCAAACATCTAAATCTAAGGCCCCATATTTGTTTAAGCTGGTAAGGAATGAAGCTCTACAAGAGAAAACTCTAAATTTGAATGAAGCCCTACAATAAACCAAATTTTATTGAATTCTCATTTCTGAAAAAAATGGGGGATAAACAAAGGATTTACAAACACCATAAATCTTGATGTCAATGAGGTGTTAAAGGAAGGCTCACCTGCAATACTTCTCACAACACGTGCCATTTAGCAAACAAGTGCACTGCTTTCCACAAGCAGTTTGACAACTACATGGATTATACTGACGACAAGGTTGATCTTTTCTTTCAGTTATCCGCTTCCTAAAAGAATGGTAAGCAGTAGATTTCCAAGAGTACTTCAAGCGACGAACTTTACTTCTTCTCCTTAAAAATCTTGATCTCCTTCTTGCTTCATTCTTAACCTGATATGCAGTTCAATACCCGGACAAAAAATGAGGGGGGGGGGGCGTTAACACTCACTCACATGTTAATGAAAGCATAGTCATATACAAGAAGCAAAATTCTAACCATTGTTCCATTGAAATCAAACTTGGAGTACCCTTCACCAAGAGTTCCAGCATCACCTGCTTCGCATGCTGGCCTATTCTCAGAGCGAGTCATGTATTGAAAAACCTCCCAGCATGTTTTTAAACCATTTAAAAGGTTCCTAGCAATTAAGCAACTGTCATGGAAAACAAAAACAAACTTTAGACAAAATTGACAAAACAACAGCAGTTCTACTCAGAGCAATATGAAAAAGGTATCAGTAAGATCATTAGAGTGTAATTCTAGGAAGGGTCAGCGGTAAAGGCTGTTCAACACATGGGACCATATATTTCATTCAAACAGTTACATTAGTGTTTGTAAAAAAATCAAGGCAAGCAAAATGTAAAATGCAAAATGAGCACATGTATTATGTAGGCACACATCATAAGAAGTACATGCGTTAGTTTAGAAAAGAATCTCCAAATCTCACTGCAATCACTTTCAGGATAATTCAACCCACCAGTTAGTACAATTCGTAAGTGATTACAAGGGAATAGCCCAGTAGTGGTTATTGTTTATCTATCTCCATTTTATGAAGCACTAATTCTGAACTACTTTTAACTTAAGGAATCTGATCAATCTCTTAAGTCTTAAATAAAAGAAAGCATTATTATGCATTCCTAATTTAACAAAGTTTTCAGTTTCAGTCTTTCATGGATTTAATTCCTTTGTGATATCTCTGTACTACTTTCATTTATTAAAACAAATTAGAAGGAAACAAAACATTAACACTGTGAAAATGTAAAACCTATTTACCATAGGTGAATTAAGTAAAGTACCTTCTAACCTAAATGGTCAAGCAAACATGACACATAGTCAAAACCATCACTCTTCTAAAATAAAAAAATATATATATATATATTCAACAAACAAGTAAACTGTAACAAAATTAACAAGAATAAACATGAGATGCACCCCCTGACCTGTTCCCGCCAAAAATCTCAACACCTTTCTCAAATAGGCCTTTTTCAATAGCTTTCCAAGATCTGTCATCACTTAACTCTTTTTTACATTTATGTTCATCTATGAACTCTTCTTTCCTCAAGGTGTCATCACTGCTAGTCACAGGTGGATTAGCGACCATCTCACTTGATAGACCATCATGAAATTCACCCTGCACTAAGTTGTGGCTGTCCTGATTCATCAATTCTTTCCTCCTAGACCTTGCAATGGTGGGAGATTTTGCATTCTTATGAGAAGAACTTGCATCTTCCTTTCCTTTGTGCGAGGTGGATCTACGTTTCAAATCAATTGACAAAAGGCCTCCACTAGCAACAGAATCGGAATCAGAAGCCACCATTTTCTTCTGCCTTTTCCGCATGCAACTTAGAACACGTTCAGCCACTCGCTTGCTGTTCCTCTTACAAGTCCCACCTTTCCCCACAAGCATAGACTTGGAAGGTGATATCTGACTAGTGGGAGAGGTGTCCTGATGAGGTCCAATCTCTGAGTCACTGCTCTCTGAAATGTTTTTTGCATTTGATGAAGCACTTTCACTTTGGCAGGACTTCACGTTCCTTCTGGCAGATGAAGCAGAAGTTTTCTTCCTTGATGATATAGGTACCCTAGCACCATCTGATTGACAGATAGAATTTTCTTCAATAACCCCATGCTGAGGAGAAATCCCTGAGGCAATTCTTTCTGACTTCAAAACCTGATATGAGTGAATTTGACGGCACTTAAATACTGTTTTGCCAAATCCTTGTGCAGGGATGTCCAATATAAACAAGTCATATTAATAAATCACCAAACATATACCAATTTGTAGCAGTGTGACCCACATGTTATGTTGTCTTCTGGATAGCTCCATGGAGATTGTTTCTCAGCCTAGAAATATGGCATGTCAACAAAACATGTAAGATTCCAGCTAGATACTAACTTAACAGCTTGATGTCTTACACTTACAAGGAAGATAAGATCCTGCGAACATCCATGTAATCTACAATCAAATACCTACCAACAGGAAACGAGGAAGTTATATAGTAACAGGGGCAAACCAAGAAGAACACAACATTGGAAAGAGTCCAAGAATGATACTTACAAGGCATCTGCGACAAAATAGGTTGTCGAACGAATCCAAAGCAGCTTCAAGATCTTTAACAAGGAAAGAATTCAGTGTTTGTGCTTCAATATCTTTATTCTTAGAATCCTCCACAGCCTTCTCTTCCTTCTTAAGAACCTCAAATCTTGCCTGTATAAGATGTTTGATGGTGTTTCATATCTGTGTAAAGCAAGCAAAAAGCAAATGGGAAACGGCTGGACCAAGCTTACACCATGACCAGTTTTCATTAGATATTATAATAATGGGGAAGACTGGTAGAATAAAAACTATATGGATCCTTCAATCGAAGAAGCAAAGACATATAAAATAGTCTCACAATGACACGTTCTCCTAATTACTCAAAAGAGCCCTCTCACACAAATGCATACCTTCACTTCACTAGGGCTTCTAGAAAAACAATGAGCTAGTGATTCCACCACTGGATCGGATGAACCAGCTTCTTTGATTGTCATCCTGGCAAAACAAAATTCTTAACCCCCAGAAAAAAACACCTTTACTCCGGATCCAGTACAAAAGCATATAAAACATAACTAAAAAAGCATGAGGACATAATTTACTTTGAATTAGGAGACAATCAAATGTTTGAATATGCAAGGTTTCTGCGACAAGCAGTTCACATAGTTATCCCTGTTCCTTTTTAGCATTTATCACTAAATTGCATTGAACATATATGAGTTACATTGCAGAACAATAGAAACAACTTGTCAAAAGTCAGTGGCTCAATCAACATACAGCTCATCAATACTCTTGACATGGCTATGAGCATTTATTTTACAGCATTCGGCACCATTAATGCTCCAGATAAAGGTCACAGGTTGTTCTATTCAATGTAAAGGTATATTTTCTTTCTTTAGGATGGAGATAAAGTTTGCAGGGAGCTCTCACTCCGAACAAAATTCTTTTCTTGCATTCAAAAGATTTGAATGCAAGACCTTCAGCACCAATCAACCTCATTACTGCATAAAGTTTTAAGGGAAAAAAATAGAATTAATACATCACAATAGATAACATGATTATACCAACCGCAGAATATAATCTTCAGATTCTACAAAATATCTCTTCGCCTCTTCTTCATCAATTATTTCCTCTTCACTGTCACTGCAGATTAGTGCTTCACCCCCATTTTGGTCATAATAAATTCTCCTTCGACCAACCACTGATTGATCCTCTGTCATTCTTTGATTTCTACACCAAGACCATCATAAATTACTAAACCAAAATCAACACAGCAAATTAGAAATGGGTAAAATGAAGATGATAACTGTAAGATCAAGAACATATTTCAAAACGGAAAGAAAGAGATATTCAAAACTCAAAATCCACAAATGACCAACTACCATTCCAGTAAAACAAAGACTAAATACGGAATAATCTAAACATACCTGTCCAAGAAAACCCATGATGTATAAGGTGGTAATCTATTCACTTCAGGTAGCTTAATAGGCCGTACTGCATTCTTCACTGGAATACTGGAACCCAAAAGAACTGCAGTGGAAGCATGACCATCTTCTTCAGAGCCATGGCTATCCTTATCTACATTAGTCGAGTCAATACCACCATGCATACTGAGTGCATCGTTTTGCCTCTTTGTAAATAAATCTATACTGTTGTCAGTACCGCTAATCCAATTGTTCTTCCTTTCCTTTGACAACTTATCGAGGTGGTTTGTAATGCCAACCAACTTTTGTCTGTTCTCTTCCATCCTTTTCTGAAAGCAAAATAAAAAAAAATGTTAAATGAACTGAGTAGCGAATACAGGACCCAAAAGAAAGAATTTCATAGAAATAGAAAATTAGTATGATATCAAAAGAATGTACCATAACATAAACGCATCGGTCAGCCGCAACTTGCTTCTTTAACGATTCAATAACTAATAAAACCTCTTCGCTTGCAAGAGTGGTATCCTGATTAGACTTTATCATCTATAAAAAAAATAAAAAATAAAAAAGCCATCAGTGTCAATTCTAATTACAACCATAAATGGCATCATAAAGTAACTAAAATGGGGAAAATCACTAAAAGCAACCAAAAAAAAATTGGAGGTCCAATCACAACCATGAAATATAAATTACCTCAAAATAACCCATTAAAATCTAACAAAAAATGTAAAAATCACTACAGAAACCAAAATATTATTTTTTTTAAAAAAAAGGTGGACCGACTGGAGCTCCAAGGCTAGTGCAGTTGCATACATTGCAAGGATTTTACAATATTTTGAATCAAATTTAAGTTTTGAACCACAAATTGTTCAAAAATTACTTACAATCAAAATTATCAATATAAATGCACCAGAAAATTAAGGCTAACACGCGAAATGCATTTATAAATAAGACTCATTCTCTCTGCTGTCTTAAGAAATCAACAAACAAAAGAAAAAATTATAAATAGATAATCGAATGAATCATCGCGACCGAAAACAATGTTCATCAATTGGGAGAAAGAGAGTACCGGAGAGTCCTTAGGAGGCTCCGATCTGGTGATGGAAGCAGACGGCGGTGGCGATGGCGGCGGCGACGCCATTGTTAGGATCCGAATCAACAATGAGGATCCGGATCAGAATCCGATTCACAAAAATAATGCCGTCGTTTAAGGGAAAAAATAGAAAAAGAAAAACAAGCTGGAGAGGATTTGGCGGGTCGGCTTGAAACCCTAAAATAAAAATTTGGGGGAGGGTGGATTTTAATTTTGATTTACTTTTTCGGGGTTTTTTTGTAATTATACCAATTTATTAATTTCAAAGGTTGTTGGGTTTATTTATTTTTTTAAGAAAAAGAAGGAAATGGGAGTAAAATTTCATGGGGGGAAGGAAACGTGGCAACTTATTTTGAATTTATATACTGTTTGAAAACTTTGCAGTGTTTAAACTTTCAATGTTTTTGGAAGTAATGGGCTGTGATTACTTTCCTTAACAATGAAGAGATTGTTTAGTATTCTGGAAATAATTATTTTTTTAAAGTGTTTTATTAGAAAATTTATTAAAATAATATATTTTTTATTTCTAAAATTTATTTTTAATATCAACATACTAAAACATTCAAAATTATAAAAAAAAAAATTTAAAAAAATCAAGATTTTTTAAAAACATGATGTCATTGTAAAAACAAACACAACCTAAAAAAACTAAAAGAGCTCCTTTTACTGTACATTAATTATTGTTCACATACACTCATTTGCATTATGGATTGGAGTAGTAGAATGATAATTTTGCCTTTATTAACAAAGCACAAATGACCTTGGACAAGAGTATATCAGTCTTTTTCTTTTCATGTGCACAATTAAATTACCTAAGTGTCATTACGTCGAAATTGTCTTTACCTTTGGTCAAGGTGTTTTTTGTCTTTTCCTCTTCTTCTTTTTTGTAATTACCATATTTAATTCGGGGCACTTTAGTATTTCAGCATATTTATATGATTAACAAACTTTAGTGTTTTTAAACTGGTTATGACAATTTTATTATGTCATTAAAATCCCATAAAAGGGTAACCATGAGACTATGCTGAGTCATAAAAACACCAACATACTCGCAAGTAATTGGTAGAAACAATGATGTTACAAAAATTGATATGATTGCTAATTAATATAATAAATATTGAATCTTATCTCATTGGGCATGCCAATTATTATATTGACAATTAATTTTTACTTAAGACTTGAACTGTGATGAGACGACAACTATCTCTGTAAAATAATAAATAGGGTTCTAGATCCTGAACCCTAAGAAAGAGAAATATTTTACAAGAAATATCATCAAGCAGAGAATAAAAAAGTCTGAAGAAAGGAAATGGATAAATCTAAATGTTCTTGAAAAATAAAAATAAAAAACTTTAAATAAAACAAAAAAAAAGAAAAACATTATAGGATAAAAGATAAATAAATTATAAAAATTGAATATTTGGGGTTTGTCATTTTTTTTTAGTAGTTGGTATGACCTATTTATATTGTTAGAGTGTTAGAGTTTTACGTAAATACTTAAATCTAATCTTACATAAAAATATTCATATCATATAAATAGATTACATAATAAGTCCTCATATAAATTGAACTATATTTTATCTTTTTTCTAATAACCGTATAAGTTCTAACTAATCTAAAACATTAATCAATTTAATTTATTGAGAACTCTTATTCTGAATAGGATAAAACCTTTTGGTTAATACACCAACTCTTATTATTATGATCGATCACTTTCTCTTAATCGATCATAACTCCTAGCCAATTATGATCCTTGGTTGATTTCACTATTCACTCTCGATTTCAACTTTTCTTTTCTTGATTTCTTGTTAACAAACATTGTTCTAATTTTGGATGACACGTAGATATTTATTTTTAGTGTGAATAATACCACTATATTTCTTTATTTCTAGAATAAATGAAGGAATATTTTGTCGTCATATTAATACAGAAATTGATCAAACAAATTGAATATATATGACATAGTTAATGAATACTATAACCTAAAATGTCAACCATGAATGATATGTTAGTCAATCAACTATTTCAAATAAGACTTACACGTAAAAATATTGATCATATGTTGCATGTCAGCCAATAAATTATTTCAAATAAGGAATGCGATGGATTTCTTGAATAACTTTATGTAATATAGACTTCTTAATTGTTTTATTCAATAAACAACTCATTTTTTTTATGTAATTAAGAATCAACAATAAATTAAGTTATAAGTTAATAATAGCCTAAAGTACAAACAATATAGATATGGCGCATTTCCATACTTGTGATCTCCAAGTCGATTCCTTAGTTTCTTTAGAAATTCCATATTCATTGCATCCCTATATAAAAGGGTTAGTTTAACCATATCCACATTACTTAGTACATTTTCAACTATAAAGTTTGTACTACTTTGTGTATTATTTCATCTTTGTTAGATATTAACAATAATTGATCAATCAACAATCCTTATAGGAATGATGTCATGATGATTAAAGGCTATTTTATATCTTGATCTTATTAAGCCAAGTCATTGACTTTTGTATTATTTTCTCTCATTAAGAAAACAAAAACTAAATTTGAAAATCTTAAAATAAGGTTTGTGGTCACTACATAATCGATGTTTGGCTTACTTATAAGTTTAGCCAATACCTTTATATTTTTAGGTCATTGTTGGTCACCTTGTTTCCAAGTCTCGAAGATGATGATGATAGCTAGCCAATTTGTTATCCTCATCACTAAATTTTATTGACTTTTATTGTGGCCAATGCTTATGTAATTCATTGTCATAAGGCTTTTTTAGATATAAAGGGTTTGGTCTCTCTTTGCTTACCATTAAGTTCAGCTTTGGCCCCCAAGTCTTCTTCTTTATGTAGAATTGTTTGATAAATAGGATACTTGTACACTTTACATAGAGGTTTATCATAATTTTCTTGTGCCAATACCTTTTCCTTATCATGATCAACATACCTCTTATATGTACCGTTGACCAACACCAACCTTTATCTTGGTCAATCAGACCTTGTTTGATGTATTTTTTCTTAACTAAAAAGTCCTTCTAATTTAGGAGCAATTACTTCTATTATTACCTTAGAAAAAGGGCCTAAGTATCATTTATGTGTATCAATCACTTTAAATTTCATGACCTTTTATTAGTTACTATTGATCTTCTTTAAAGTCTAAGTCAACAATTAAATGGGCCATTATGACCTTATTTAAATAAGCAACTAGGCATTTTTCACTCACTTATTGGTAGACAATAGGTTTCTAGTTATAGGAAGATTAAGATTACCTTGCTAGAAGACAACATTTATAATATCAATCAATTGAATCTATTTATAATTCCTACTATGAAATGGACTTAACCTTCTAGTTGATTACATGAACTTTTGTTGTTGTGGTTGATCATTTTTCCTTGATCGATCATGACTTCTGGTCAAGCATAACCCATGGTTGATTTTGTAGCTTAGTCCCCAACAAGTTGTCTTTTAACAAGTCAATCTCAAACCTTCAAGTACCAATTATTAGTCAGCAACCAAATGGAACAATTGATAGCGTTGAGTTAACCCAACATCTAAGGTTGATGGGTTTAGAAAGTTGGACGTGTGTGTGTGTGTAATCCTTCATATCCTAAATGGATTAATAAGTTGTATCAAATTCCTTAAAAAATCAAGATAATTAATGTTAAACAATTTTCTTGGTATGATAACTAGTCGATAAGGAAACACACTGCCAAGTTTACTAATCGGTATGGTGATGGTGCTGCTAAACATTTTATGAAGCTGAGGTTAATTGGTTCATCACTAACTTGAACTACCTTTCATTGGTTCTCTACACCTAACTTTATCAATAATTGTGAAGAGATGGTAACTTGTTTTTATGAGAACTCTTAGCAAATTAAACCAAAGGTAACACTAAGCAACTTAACTAAGATAGTCCAAAAACTAGAAGAAACCATAGAAATCTATGTTCTTCATTCCAGAACTCTAAAAACTAAGTGCACTGCAATAATAGAGTAAAAGTGTATTAAGTCAATTCTGAAAGGGATGTAGTAAAACCTTAGAAATGGATGATAAGAACCAAATATTTTGATATCTACACCCTTATAATGATGTTGCTCAATATAAAAAGATGTTGGCAATTCAATTAGAAGAGAAAAAACTTAGGGAAACATACCTAGTTGGCTACTTAAACAAGGTCGTAATGGCCCATCAATGATGGATTTAGACTTTATTTAGATAATTGGCCTACGTTACAATGCGTGTTGAACCATAATCTTTTTAAAGTTAAAAAAATATTGTCTAGGAATTACAAACATGTTTTCTAGTAGCAAGAAATTTTTTAATCATGAACTTTATATCTGATGCATACGTTTAATAAAAAAGATTAAGATTATATGCATCGATAAATGCTAAAAGAAATCTTAACGCTAACTAAAAACTAAGTTGTAAAGTTGAAAAATGACTATAAATAAAGATATATGATCAAGTGTTGCTAAAGGCCCTTTAATTTTTTCGACTTAATTATATGGCACAAATATTTTTTATATAAAGAGTAATAATTATTAACTATATTGCAACAAAATAAGTTTCTAGTAAAAGTTTTCCTTTCTTATTAATATGTTTAATTTCAACAAAAAAATCTAACATTTTTTTAATGTTATTTATTTAATAAAAAAACAAAAGCATTCAAAAGATATACCCAAAAATATCTAAATGATTTAAATTAAGAATAAAAAAATATCTCTCTAACTAAAACTCATTTGCCTCTTTAACGTTTTCACACTCGACATCACTGTGGCCCACCTTATTTCCTCAAAATTCATAACAAAGGAGTCATTTTATGTGTGAGAGGGGGGAAAGGTCTAATCTTATGAAAAAAAAGAGTCGCCACCTAGTATCACTAGAAACCCTAACTAGTCTTTAGAAATCTATGGTAAGGGATCAATTATGTTAAAGAAAAGATATTATCACCCTTAAAGTATCTTATCTATGGTGAACTTCATTGTTTGTCTTGTCCTAAATTTCTAGGTCTTATTGTATTTAAACTATTGGGCGAATATGAGTTTATTATGATGAGTTAAACCTTAGTTAAAAGTTCAACACCTATCATTTCTAAAAGTTTTGTTCATTTTTGCCATTTTTAGATGTTTGATGAGTTGACAGTGCTAAGGTGGTCATCCCATATCATAACTCAAGTTATATCCATAAATGTATTAGTAGGATATGTGGGGTCTGTGGAACCCATCCTAAATCCTAAGAAAGGTCCATGAAAGGTGCCTCGAAGAGGTTTATCTATTATAGGGCACCTCATAACATCCAATACTCAAGTTATATTCCTAACTTTACTGTTATGGAATATTGGATTGAAAATATCCCTAGTTGGTGAGTATTTCTGAAAAACTAGTTTTACTCTTAAGTGAGAATTTCATCGTTATTTTGTTCTGAGGAAATTATAGTGAAGGACTATTTCTTATAATATCAAAGTATTGACTCACTATGAGTCCATATATCTAAATATTAAAAGTGAATAACAAAACATTTTTTATTGGGTTTTAAAATGGATGTTGGACCTGTATGGTTGTAAAAATAGCCCACTCATTCAAAAAAATCCTATCATTTTATCAAATGAAAATTATCATGGGCATAAATTAATTACATTATTATTATTCTTATTATTATTATCCTTTTTTTTCTTGCTTTAAATAAAAAAAGATGAGTTTTAGGTTTTTTTAGAACATAGGCCTAGTGGGCCTTTTAATTTGGGTCAAGCTTATAATAGGCTTAATAAACTTACTATTAAGTCTGCTTACTAAACTTACTATTAAGTCTAAAAATGCACGAAAATTTTATTTTATTTTTTTGAAAATATGCTAACACACAATGTTTTGTTTTTCTTTGTAAAATGCTAGGCAATGAATTCTACAAAATGCTAAATCATGCAAAAAAAAATTAGTTTTTTTTAGATACTTGGTCATGATACAAATAAACATAAACTTGTAATAATTTTTTCATCCATTTGCTCTACACACAAGCTAAAAAATCATGCATCACCCACGTATACCCAACTCATCACCACAACACAAATCAGACCACATTATCTTCTCACAACTATACATATTTACATAATCATCCTCATCATTATCTACCTAACATTTCAACCATTTATCCAAATATCAACATAAAATACATCCCAATAGTTCATCAAAAGAATAATTATCAATATTTTGAAATCAATCTTCTGAATTAGAGGAAATTGACAAAAGTTGTTGAAGCCTCAAGAATAACACTAGAAGATTTTAGAATAGTGGCGGCATGTGTACCCACATCCACCACCACCGCCATCATGTTATGGTCACACGTCATCACCAATATCGACTACCACCAAGTGGATTGAATAAATATCTCTTCCTTTGTTATAATGGTATATATAGTGCACATTCACACTCCTTAAAAAAAGAGATCAAGACCTTTAAATATTTAGTCTTTTTTTCCCTTCACTCTATCTCTCTCTTGATTTGGTTGTCCTCATTGTTATTGGTTATTGGTGTTGTTATGAGACTAGGCTTCTCCATCAAAGATAAAGCTAGAGTCGTCACCATTGTCTAGTTTAATGGTTGTTAGAATTGTTATCAATGGTTTAATTACAATGGACATGGGATGTCAGGCTTTTCAAAGAAGAGAGAGAGGCACAATGGTTGGAGGAAATGAGAGATTATCACTAATGTGGGATGCCATTATTGTTGTCTAGAGGCTGGCATTGAGTAGGTGACATTATTAGTACTATGTTGCTGACATTTAATAAAAGAACCTTAGTTGCTCTTATCTTCCACTACTCCCCCTATTCACCAACCAAACCACCAACCATCATTATGGTGATATAGAATTGTCCTTTATATTTTTAATTGGAAGTTTAAAGAAATTTTACAACTCAACCCAATAAGAACCTTACCTTGAAGAACCAAATTTATATGCAATTGATCACCCCCACTCCACGCCTATAACGAGACGCGAACAAGAAGTATAAATCATAATGAAGTTTATCAATCCTTCAAAATGTTTGTAAGTTCAATTAATAACTTAGTATGTGAATAACTCAACCACACAAAGAGACATAAGTACACAATATGCGACTATTTGTGGATAAAATTCATCAACTGAATAAATTTTTTATATAAGAGTATTTATATGTAAACCCTAAAACTAACGGGTCAGAAATGCATCCAATTTAAATAAAATCCAAACTAATTAAAATGAGGTTTAAAATAATATAAATAAATAGTCTAAGATTATTTTCATTCTTCATCGCAAATGATAATGAAAAACACTAAAGAGAAATAATTGTTAAAGAATTCTTGCCAAACAAAAACATGATACCTTGTAAAATAAAAAATAAGTTTTGACCAATTAATTCTTCTTGTTTGATATGAAATCATTGTAAGACTAGTAAGCCAAAGACTGTCATATAAGTTTTCAATAATATTAAGGACTTCTTGTAGTGAATGAAATCCATAACTATTAAGGAAACAATGTCTTTTTTATTTTTACACTTTGCTCCAACTTTAAACACATTGTTCACTCTCATTTAGATGAATTAGCGGGCTTAAAGTATATCATCGGAAAGGTACAAATGTCTAGTTCCCAACTCAGTTAGAATTACATCCAAACTCCTTTTGTAGCTCCATTTATGACCTGAAAAGTAGACAACGGTCTAGAGTGACAGATTTGAACATTTTTAACTAAAGCCTTTTGACTTAGCCCATTAAACTTCTCTTGGATCCACTTCATTTTAGGACTTAGAATAGACCTGGTGGACACTTCTGATGGACACTTCTAATGGAACCTTTGATGTCATAGCTAGTATCGCATCACTCTCTCTTCTAAAAAAGATTCAACCTCAAATCATCTCCTACATCAAACAAAAAAAGATCATAAACTTTGAATATAGCACTAACATTATACTCACCTTTTAGATCTACTTTGTAGGCATTGACTCCTTCAAGGATCCTGAATAAACCATCTCCTCTAAGCATCAACTTTGATTTTCTATGTCTAAGAAACCTCTCTTTGTGCATTTGAACCCAAACCCATTCTCTTGGTTCAAAGACAACCCCTTTTCATATTTTTCTTTCTTGAAATGCGTACTTCTTATTCTTTTTCTCAACATGTTGTCATACCTTCCTAAACAATGCTTTCATCACATGTGCTTTTCTATTGCTATCAAGTCTAACCCTTTCATCAACAAGTAAAGAAATCAAATGTAATAGAGTTAAACCATAAACTATTTTAAATGGTGAATAATTTTTCAAATTTAATAGATTAACACATAACAAATTTTTTATAACATATTAAAAAAAACATAAATACTCAATATTCTCACCTAGATTCTTACTATAAATATCATCAAAGTAATCAACAACAAAGCTACCTATGAATGCACACAATATATGATTCATCAATATCATTAAATTACTATGTATAATAGTATGACTAAACAACATGACTAACCATTTAAACAATCCATGTTTAGTCTTAAAGTTATTTTTCCCTTCACCCCTTTCTTTCATCTTAATTTGATAATAACTAAATTTCAAATCATTCTTACTAGACATACAAGATTCATGCAACTCATTAAAAATATCATCAAGTCTAGGGATAAGATGTCTATATTTTACTATACTATTGTTGATTGCATCATTTATCAATGACAAACCACTATGGATCTCATCAAGAAATACATAGCAAAATCTAGACAACAAATTCAACCTTTTATTAGAAAGCCTTACAAAACTCTGATCGATCTGAAATTTTAACCTTAGCTAAAAACAAATCTATGAAAACATCTGGCAAAATTTCAACTTGATCTAATAGTGGAATCCAAAATTATGCTTGTTGGAGTAAAGATGCATAGTAGGACAAATTAAGCTCAAATCCAAATTTGATTATCCTATATCATCCTTAAAATCCTGTAACAAAGATATAGCAACACTAGGAATAAAAATAATCAAGACTGTTAGTGTTAAAATATATCTCCTTATACACAAGTAAAATCATAGACATGTCATAATAAATAAGCACTCTTGATCACACTCTCTTTTGTATAGATGCTTAAGTGTTTACTTCTATTTTCTACACTCTCTTCTTTTCTTATCCTTATTTTCTTATCTCCACTCTCAACTTCAATTGACATTTTTTCTCCCTTAGCTAAATTTGTAGTCTTTTCTATCCTTTTTTATTTTTTCCTTAAGGTTCACTTTATTTTTAATCTTTAAACTCACGACGTCACATGGTTTATCTGTATTCTCAACTTTGCTTTCTCTTTTCAGCTTTAATTGGTATTGTTTAAGCATTAGAAGCTTTTTTTTGCCAATTTTTACCTCCAATAACGCTATATGAAAACAATAGTTGATAATAACTTCAGATAAGTATGTGTTACTAATCATTTTTGTATATATTTTTACATGGTAACCATGGCCCCGCATTATTATATTATCATTCCAACTTCATTTTTCCTTCTCAATTTCATTTGGTCTTCACAAACCTGTCCAGGTGACAATGATGCAAGAGTGCATATCCTTTCATCCATCTCAAGAGAATATTTATTTTTAAATCCAGCATGCTTGGCCTTCCTATCAAATTGACAAGGTCGCCCTAACAATAAATGAGTAGCATGTATAGAAACCACATCATACAAAATCTCATCCTTATACTTTCCAATTGAAAAAGAAATAAAAACCTAATTAATCACCATAAATTCACCACATTCATTTAATCATCAAAGTTTATAAGGTCTATCATGCTTAACATTGTTTAGATTCAATTTCTTAACAAGTATAGCACAAACAACATTATCACAACTTTCACTATCAATAATCATACTATACACCTTGTTACTAATGTGATATCTAGTATGAAAGATGTTCTTTTTTTATTGCTCATTTACTAATTTCATAGTAATTTTCTAATCATCAGCCTTTGAAAGCTTCTTTTCTTTATCTTTAGAATTATCTCCCACACTCTCATTATTCACTGTAGCCCTAATGGAAAGCACTACAACTTCCTTTTCCTTACGACCAAGAACTATTTGTCTATCAATCATTTCATTACATTTACTTATTAACACCTTCATCGGAGCTTCTATTTTATCATGTCTTTCCTTCACGGTTCTTATTTTTTTAATTTTTAACACTTTTAAAAAACATTGTTTATAGCTGAAACGAAAGTTAGCAGTAAAGAAAATTTTTTTCCTCACAAAAACCTCACCTCGCGTATTTACTCTCATCAAGGCATGACATTGTTCTAGAATCCGTTCTTCCGTTATATTTGTAACAGATTTTTCACCTCGCAACTTTTCTTGTTCTTCATTTCCTGGTAGATATCATTTTTAATGCACTTTATTCCTATGTTTTGAATGCTGATGAAAATTTGTGGACGAAGCTGCATTTCTGTTGAAGGGACATGGGACGAAGCTGCTGAACAGATAGCTGAGTGCTATGAACAGGCAGGACTTAACGATGTTGCAAAGATTTGTTGAATATAGAGATTGAGTATCTAGCATGATTGATTTAATAAATCCAACAGCTTCGTCAATTTGGAATTCCATTTTCAGTTTGAGCTTTGAAATATACAGGAAGTTCAATTTTGAAACAACCAAAAACTTCATATTTCCTATTTGCTTCACTGATTCGAACTTGAGTATACAAATGACCTCCAAATTCAATCTTGCCTCAGGATTCAGGATATTATCCGATTCGTATCCATAAAAAGGAATTTGGAAACTATTTTAGTTTTCCATCAAGTCATTGTTTCTCTGAAAACTTGAACTTGTAGTCTTGTGCTTCAGTGACTGCAAAACCCAAGATCTTAATCATTGTACTATGCATAGACCCCCTCAGGAATTAGAACGCATTGACCAGAAAGTAAAAGGATTGGAAGGTGGTTTAATTCACAACCATGGATTTTTTCTCTTATATCCCACTAAAGTGCAAGAACTCGTCCGGGCCAAACCGTTATATGTACAGTAGAAAACACACAAAAAAGCCAAAAAAAGAGCTCTCAAAACAACGAGGCAAACCTAAATGTATTCGATCCCTAGTATACAACAAAATCGAGAGCCACCACCAAGCAGAACCCTGTGCGACAAGTTTTCATCACATATGGTGACCTATTACGGGGCAAATGGAAAGGATGGTTTCTTGATGTTTGATTTCTTCTTTCTCCATAGAAACTTTCTCCACAAATTTACACCTCCCCTTTTCTTGCTAGGTACAATGGCCAAAGAATTAGTTGCAATACCATCATCCTGGTGTTTAATTCCATTCAAAACGAGTATCTTCTCAAGAGGCTCGATCACCTTATTGGAAATGACGGTGGAACTGGTATTGCTATCGCTTTCTTTGCACTTGACTGATTTGGTGTCCTTCACTTTATCGGTGTCCTCTGCTAGCATCTGATCTAGCAAAGAGGACCTCTGGATCAGTACCTTGTTCTTGGGTGTCAAGGCTGTGCTTGTGGAAGTGGTGACAGAGATCGTATTTGTGTCAGTGGACGTAGAGATGACCTTGTCAAACAGGGCTGCTTCGCTTGGCGAAGCCAATGCCTTTAACTGCTTCCCTAGGTTTAGAATTGTCTCTTGGCACTCAGCCAACTTTTCTGAAGCAGCCGTTATCTCCCAATCCTGCAAGATTTAGGAAGCCCTTGGTTCAACAATGAGATATGTGTACATGTAATTTAGAGAATTTATACGTAACAAACATCAGATACACAAATAATATAAGTAGAATAGAAGATAGCACATAATTGGAATGAATAATTGTTCAGATATTCTAGCTATTCCTTCTGCCTTTGGGAAGAACGAGAATGTACTGCATATTGACAGAAAAAAATCAGTTTCTGTTCTTTTCACTGATACTAAAAAGGTGAGGTGGTTTTGGCAAAGTTCAGCAGTTTTGCATGAAGTAGAAGCTTACAGATTTCAAATAATGTAAGCCGAGACTTTTTCTGTTGCATTAGACAATGACCCTTCAATGTAAATCCCAACGGCTTAACATTTCGTATTCTTCATGGGAATCATAACTATACACAGAACTTCATCCAAACTCAGGAAAATGAGCTGAAGCTAATTTTCAGGTAAAGCAGAAGATCAAATGCCTCATTTTTCCAAGAGAAGGGTTAATAGGATTCAACTGACCCCATATGCAAATTGCACGCGAACTTGGGAAAAATCTAGTATTTTGTTAGAGAGTTGAAAGTACAATTCTTAAGGAGTTGTATGTTCTCTATGCCAAGCAGTACTGCCATTATCTACGAGATTTTATAAGTTAGCAAAGTTAAATATAAAGGCAATCTTTATTTGTCTATATGTAAATAAATAAAAGCTCTGTAAAAAAATGCTTAAACTGCATTAGCAAATGAAAATAATTTGTATACACAAGGTGGCATGATATGAACTTACAGTCCGGAGTTGGCTCTCATCCTGATGGACTTCAGAGTTCGGGATTTCATTTTTCGTCATACTGAAAATAAAAAATATCAGATAAATGAGATTTCTCAATAATGCAGGTAAATTGTTTTTTTTTTATTATTATTATTACTATTAATATATTGTTTTTAAGAATCAGCCAATTTTTTGAGGAAAAATTACAAGTTAGACAACTTTTTGGGCCATGAAGAGTATGGCATCCTAAAATGCAGGATAACTAGTTAATTCTATCTAGCATGTATTATGTTAACTTCATCTAATGTTGTGGGCCTACTTTTATCTTCAAAAGAAGGAAATCATTTAAAAATAAAATCCGATACCTTTCAAGTTGGATCTGTAGTTCAAGACATGTGGCTTCCAATTCTTCACAGCAACTCTTCCTGTTCTCAAGTTCCATTTCCAAGGTAGATAATTTTTGGTGAGCCTTATTTAATTCAACTTTGGCCTCTGTAAGCTCTGTATCAACATCTTCTTTCATCAACTTATGGTTTTCAATTTGGCTCTCAAACATTGCCTTCGAACCTCTCAAAGTTTCTAAATCTGTTTGCAAGCTCTCAATGGTTTTCTCTGATTCCTTAAGTTGATTCATCAAGGGCTCACTCTTATCAGAAGCTAACTGGAGCCTCGCTTCCAAGTCTCTCTTTGCAGAGTCAATATTAGTCAACTCCTCTCTTATCTTTCTATTTTCGTCTCTGATAGTAGATTGATCACTTACATCCTTCTTCTCAAAGTAGTTGTGATGTCCATTTGAAGCAACAACCTCTGCTTCATACTCACTCCGTGATTCATCCCAATCAAAATGCTTCTTAACTGCATCTCTCATGCTTGAAACATCTTGGATGGAAAAGCAGTGGTTCATAATCCAGTCCAAAGCAGAACCTAATTCTTGGGCAAACATGTTCACATCAGATTTTCCATTCAAAAGATCATAACAAGCATGGACAAATTCCTGTAATACAGCACATAGTTCAGACGTTTTCCACTGCAAAACACGGACCATGTAGCCTGGAGGTGTTTCTGTATTCTTAAATGGAAAAAAATCCCCATCCTTTCTGGTCAAGGTCTCTGAGTTACCATAATCAGCATATGAGAAAGCGATCCCTTCAATAAGCTCAATAATCTTGCAGAGTGATTTGCCGAGATCTGACTGGACTTGCTGATGGCTCTTATCCATCGACAAGGCCTCAGCTTCAGTAACTCCACCTGGTGAATCAGTCACTGAATACATAGGTTTCCATGAGATGTATCCACCAACATGAGGGGAGTTTAATCCATTTGAATGTGTTGAGCTTTGCCTTGTATCAACATATTCTGCAGGGCTTGCATGATTTATATTTGCCAGAGCTATTCTAACATCCTCCAGTATTTCACAAGGTTTTCTTTGTGTGACACGATTTTGCTCCAACACGACTTTCAGAATGTCGTGTAGCCAACCGGAAGCTTTGTCTTTAGACTTGATCACCTGGTTTGATACCCCAGAGCGAGATTCTGATACTGGAATTATCTCCTGACCAATTGCATTAACATTGTCAGAAGAAGCATGAGGACTTTCGAGCTGCTTATCAACTGAGACTATTGCAAGTCTTTCCATTTCAGCAAAGTCATCCATCAGGGATATATCTGAAACTCCTATGGTTCTGTTTGTTGGTGACCCTTTTTGCTTTCCCTGTTTGAAGTGCTCCATTTCTGAAATCAAAGCAGAAGCCCAAGATTCAGCAGAACTAACCTTATCATCACTGCCAATCTCAGACATTGAAGCCAGAGAGAGCTCCTGTGGCATACGCACGCTCCTCGATCGCTCTAAGGTTATCTGTCCTTTTGGCAACTCATCAAAAAGTGACTCAACCTGTGATAATTTGGAAGCTGTGCGAGCATACATGGTTCTCGATACTTGGAGCTCATTTGTTTTTTTATCAAGGGCTTCTTTAAGAGTCTTGTTTTCTTCTTCCATGGCACATAACTGCTCAGTCAGAAAGTTGATCTTTTTGCTGGGAGATTCAGCAGAGTTTCCAACAGCTGAGTCAACCACTAAACCAATAGGACTACAATTTGACCTTCTCCTGCTCACTTCAACTGAATCTCTTCCAAGGATTTCTACTTCACTTTTCATTTTAGCCACGGCAGCAGGGCCAGGCAACCGCTTGCGGACTAGGAGACGCAGCCTCTGACATTCTGCTTCTAACTTTGCAATTCTTTTCACACTCTCTAAGTGTTGCTTGTGAGATGAATCAGCTGTTCTGCGGTTAAACTCTCTTTCCTCATTTCGGATCTCAAGCTCCTTATCTAGCACGCGTACTTCATATTTGAGAGAAGCACTATCTTTTTCTGTGGACTCTAACCTACCCATCAGAGCAATAAAATCTGCCTCCACCTGAGCCTTTTGCTTACTTAAATCTTCAACCAACCTTTCTTTTTCTAAGAAAGCCTTACTTAGATTAGCCTTCTCAATACCTATTTTCGCAAGCATTTTACCAGTGTCTGCCAGCTTCTCTTCCAAAATCATTTGGGACTTTTCAAACTCATTGGATGTCTTCATCACAGCATCATGAATCCTTCGCTCCTGCTCTTCTCGAACGAAACGTAGCTGCTGCATACACTCCTTGAGGGCTGCATCCAGATGAGTCAATCTTTCTTCTCCAGCAGCTCTTTGCTGTAAGGCTTCATCTAATTCTTGCTTTAGAGACAGTGCTTTTGCTTCTGCTTTCTCTTGGACTATTAACAATCAATAATCATAGAGCATACAAGGTTAAGAAGACCTTTGACAATGTGAATTGATAAATGGGCATAAGAACCTTACCACTAAAGTACTGAGACGTAATAATATTTGGTAATTTACCTGCCATGGCTTCCATTGCCAGCTTGGCTTGTTTCTTTGCAAGATCATCTTTGGCATTACACTCAGACAGGGCAGATGAAAGCCTCTCACTCAAAATTTTCAGATCATTCTCCAATTCTGCCTTATTATCCAAGAGTGTCTGTATCTGGAACATCCAAATTTGTTAGTAATCATCCAAAATTTAAATCATTTCCAAAAATAACTGTGATTTATTTGTAGAACTTCCAGCAAGACTTGCCAAGCTGATTTATCTCTCTTCTGTGACCAGTTTTAAAGTTTCCATGCACATTTCTACACACTAAACCTAGAGAGAACTCACTTGATTGACCTCAATAAATCACTAAACACCATAACACAAGAGTAATTATTTCTAGTTTTACACAGAAGAGTCCCATTGGAGTAGAAAATCCCTTCCTTGACAGGCTTTATGGATTGAAGTGAATCATGGTTCAGTACGCGGAATTGAGATCAGAATTAGTAAGCAGGTGACTCTCCTCAAAGAGAGTGATCAACTCTTCCCTCCATATCCCATCCCTATCAGAAAAATAAAATCGGGGAACTAATAACCATGTCGATTTGTCATTGACCATCACCTGGAATACATTTCTTCAAACATCACAGACAGCAAATATTTTGAATTTTTGGTTTGGGAACATTGTTTCAACTGTTCTTTCAAGTCATTTAGTAAATCAGGATAATGTCTAGATTTTTCTAAGCTAGCACAATGAAGGATTTCAAAGTCAAGTCTCCACTAGCATACGAGGAGAATTCTTATCACCTAGGCAGGATGACATCTCCACTGTCTTAACTAAACTTTTGTAAAAGGCATTACTAAACCAATCTGGATTAATTGTGGACCAAACGTCGAGGCTGGTTTATTTGACGGTGAACTTCAATAGAACATTCCAACAAGTTTTAATTGTCAGAGTCACCGGAGTTATCAAATGAAATCAACCAAGAATAAACTACAGTGAACAGTGAAGGCTGACTCCTGTAAATCAGAAAAGCAGCGATTTGTGTTCTTGTATATGACATGCAAAGACAATTAGACCAGCAAAATCTGATCTTTAAACAAGCAAAATAATTTGATTATCTGATCAAAATCAGGCACAAGAAAAAAGGTGATCTTTTTAGTGTATATTTGAGGGGAAATTGATTGGGGTTTTTCAAGAATAATTGAGACTTCTGCTCACAAAGAACATACATTGTGGGATCAAAGAATAAAAAATTGCATTAACTGATGATTCTAATAGATTGCATTACTATACAGAATTGAATAGGAGTCCCAGAATTTCAGTGATTTACCTCTTCTTCTTTTGAAGAAAGTTCAACTTTAGGATCAGTTGCAGCAACAATCTTGTCTGTAGATTTCTTCCTCCACAGCCATGTTTTATGGTCCATGACTTCACTCACTACAGCCAGCACTTCAAATCACTAGAAATCTTCATGAACTGCAGCAAATAAAAACAAGATTAAGAACCATCAAACACCCCCTTTATCTTATATAATACAGACTAGAACATATAAAGAAAACAAGATTTCCTACCATTAAAAACATTTAACATGCATGGATCATTAAACCATGAAATGTCGACATCTTGATCGATGCACAGAAAACTTGATCAGATTTTCTTGAAGAAAAATGGAACTCAAAACTAGAAAGAAAAGAAGCTCTGAATAAAGAGAAGAGAATGCAAGACAGAAACACAATTGATATCACAACGTGCAATGCTTATGATCCTGCCGACAAATATAATAAACGAAGGGGAGCCCTCAAAGAAGAAGAGAAAGATAAAGAGAGAGAAATTAAGACAACACTGTCTCACTGTAAGTCTGTAAATTGGAAAAATAACGTCCGTACTGTAGACAGAAATAAAGACTCTGTGAACATTTGTGTACGTGTGTCTGCAAGGACACTGTACCTTGGCTTTCCTAAAGAAAAGTCAAAGTACTTATAAGTTTTATTTGTGGATATAGCTGGCTATATCACTAATTATTTTTATTTTTTTAATTTTGAATTAAACTAAATTTAATCTTGAATTTCAATTTTTTAATTTGAATATTTTAAACTATTTAAAAAAAAACAG
>Ga0307517_10002637_pt1 | contig 28608 bp, 12 predicted proteins | sample 23_EM_MG_FD_194515 | JGI IMG/M metagenome (GOLD analysis project Ga0307517, IMG submission 194515) | Populus trichocarpa ectomycorrhiza microbial communities from riparian zone in the Pacific Northwest, United States - 23_EM | ecosystem: Host-associated > Plants > Roots > Unclassified | place... | reverse complement strand
AAGCGTGAGAAATGTGGCGGTAAGAAAGGCAAGAATATGAATTGTTTTAATTGTGGTAAATCTGGTTACTTTGCTCGTGATTGCACTGAGCCAAGGACTTAGGAGCAACCGACCACATAGTAAGGGATCGGACAACCTTTATGGAATTTTGTTGAATCCCAAAGGGAAGTAGATACATATACATGAGGAATAATGCTTCCACTGCTGTGCTTGGGATCAGTACTTGCAAACTGGATTTGCGGGCGATCACACACTTTATCTTCATGATGTACTCTATGCTACAAAAGTTCAACGAAATCTTGTGTCTGTTCTTGCTTTACTCCTATTGGGATTTAATATTGCGTTTATTGGTTGTTGTGTAAAAATATATCTGGATAATATTTTTTATGGTTCTGGTTTTGTATTAAATGGTTTTATGGTGTTAGACATCGTTAATGTATCTATTAATGATGATGCTTCAATTTATGTTGTTCAAAATTCCAGTATTACAAATGATAGTGTTATCATAACTTGACATGCTAGATTAGGATACATTGGACAAGATCGATTACATAGATTGACAAGAGCTGGTCTTTTAGGATCACTTGCCAAAAAGGAATTGCCCATTTATGAGTATTGCCTTACTGGAAAAACAACTAGATTACCATTTGGCAAAGCTAAAAGAGCTAGTAGTCCATTGCAGCTTATTCATTCAAACATTTATGGCCCAATGATTGTGAGGGCAAGACAATGAGGAAATTATTTCATCACATTTATAGATGATTTCACACGGTTTGGTCATGTTTATTTAATCTCACATAAGTCTAAAGCATTGGATTGCTTCATTCGATACACCAATCTGGTGGAGAATAAACTAAGCACCAAGATCAAGACTTTAAGAACTGATCAAGGATGTGAATACCTATCTGAACAATTTAAATTTTTGTGATGAAAAGGGTATAGCTCGACAACTAACTGTTCTTCTTACTCCATAACAAAATGGTGTAGTAGAAAGGAGAAATAGAACCCTATTTGATATTGTTAGGTCAATGATGACGTAAGCTAACTTGCCAATTTCCTTTTGGAGAGATGCATTGTTAACTGTTGCTTATATACTTAATTATGTGCCCTCTAAATCTGTCTCATCCACCCCGTATGAATTATGGATTGACATCAAACCTAATCTAGGTCATTTGCGTCCATTGGGGTGTGCAACTTATATTCACAATCCTTCTCATGAATATGAGAAACTTGGTCCTAAGGGGAAGAAGTGTATCTTTATACAATATTCTGAACATTCCAAAGGATTTATATTTATTGGTGAAAAAGCTGATGGAAGAGTGACATAGATTGAATCGCATGATGTTGTATTCTCAGAAAAGGTTTTTTCAACGATAGGTGAGGTTAATAAATATTTTCAATTATATGAAATGGAAAATCTAGATTATGGTGCAACAAGCCATTCAGTAGAGGACTTAAAAAAAAACTTTTAATCCTTCTAGAAACAATGGGAATGATATTTTGTTAATTCCTACTCTCATAGAGCAAGATCATGAGCAATCTCAACATCGTAGAAGCATTCGTGAACCCATTCCTCATTGTCGATTTGAGATTAAGGGGGAAGCGTTCATGATTGCTCAATAAGATGATGTAAGGCCTAAAATATTCAGTCATGCTTTATCTGATCCTAAAGAAAAAGACTAGATTACAGCTATGAAAAAAGAAATGGAGTCAATAAAAACTAATCAAGTCTGGGACTTGGTTAATTTACTGTCAGGACAAAGATCCATTGAAAATAAATGGGTTCTTAAAATTAAACTTAAGATGTATGGGTCAATAAAACATTATAAGGCTCGATTAGTAGCGAAAGACTACACTCAAGAAGAGGGAATTAATTATGAAGATACATTCTCACCAGTTGTGAGGATACTCCAGTTCTTCTCATTTTATATATAGTCGTATATATGGACTTAGAAGTTATACCAAATGGATGTTAGAACTGTGTTTCTCAATGGAGAACAAAATAAAGAGATCTATATGGATCAACCTTTAGGATCCGAGACTAAAGGATAAGAGCGCAAAGTTTGCAAGCTTAAAAGATCCATATATGGTCTTAAGCAAGCCTCTAGACAATGGAACGTCAAGTTTCATCAAGCTATCCTTAAGGATGGTTTTATAATGATGGAAGAAGATCATTGCGTGTATTTAAAACGTTCTAACAATAGTTTTATAATATTATCCTTATATGTTGATGACATCTTAACAGCTGGAAATAACAAAGAGATGATTGATACTACTAAAAAGTGGTTCTTATCAAACTTTGAAATGAAAGACATGGGTGAGGCCAATTATGTTCTTGGTGTGAAAATCATAAGGGATCGCGCTAAATGGCTTTTGGGTTTAACTCAAGAGACTTACATCAAAAAGATGTTAGAGCGTTATCACATGCAAGATATCAAACCAATGGACACCCTTGTTGATAAAAGTTTGAGCCTAAGTAGTGATATATATCCCAAAACTCTAGAAGAAAAGGAGAAAATGTCCAGAGTACCTTATGCCAGTGCTGTCAATAGTTTGATGTATGCAATGATGTGCACACGTTCTGATATATGTTATGCTGTTGGATTGGTTAGCCGATATCAATCAAATCCTGGTCAGAAACACTGGATGACAGTAAAAAGGATTCTATGATATCTGAAAGGAACTTCAAATTACATGTTATGTTACCAAGGAAATAAAGACTTACAATTGATTGGTTACTCTAATGCTGATTGGGGAGGAGATGTCAACCAATCCAAATCAACTTCAGGATATACTTTCTTGTTTAATGATAGTGCAATACTATGGAGGAGCAAGAAACAATCCTGCATAGCCTTATCTACCATGGAGGTTGAGTATGTAGCTTGTTCCGCAGCAACTCAACATGCTGTTTGGTTAAAAAATTTCCTGTATCATTTGAAAATTGTCAAATCAGTATCAGACCCAATGACAATTTACTGTGATAGCACTGCTGCAATAGCTGTGGCCAAAGATTCAAAATACCATGGAAAGACCAAACACATCAAGATGAGATATCACTACATTAGAGAAGCAATTACTAAACAAGATGTGATCCTAAAACACATTTCTATAAATTATATGGTTGCAGATCCACTCACAAAACCAATAGCAATGGATGTATTTGTTAGACATGTGAGATCCCATGGCCTATGTAGAATGTAATTAGTAATATAATTAGTTTTAAGGATTATACGAAAGCTTACAGTGATTGCGTAATGAATAAATGCCATTAGAATATCATTTTATTCATTATTTGTTTTATGGATTATATTGAGTATCGTATAGTACAATTTGTTAAAGTATGTCGATAGACTTAAATTGACTCACTCATATGAGCAATCACCTCTAGCACTTGTGAGGTGAGTAGAGATGAGACTATTTGAGTTTTAATGCTTAATAAGCAACTTGGGCGCAGTGAGAGCAATAACTCAAAATGATTATTAAAAAGTCACATTGGCTGGGACCAAGATGAGGTTCTTAAATAAAAAAATCGACATGAATGAATTTCCACCATTCATATGTCTATTATGATTGAAGTTGAGTATGAAATTATTCATTTGCCACTAATGACAAATGAGCAAATAAGAATTTCTGATTTGAAGTCTATGTTTTTAGCAACAAGACTAAGCCTCATATGATGTATTTCCTCTAATAAAGAGAGCAACGACATACACTTTTTGTCTTAAGAAAAGAAAAGAGTAAGCTCCACTATAGCATGTATTTCATACTACATGTGCCAGTGACCATTATAGAAATACATAATGGATCCTTGCTTCTTTATTATGTGAGTCCTGAAGATCATATCTAAGATCTCAAAATCTTACCCTTTATGACTTTTGACTATATCATGAGGTGATGTATTAATGATCGCTACTTTAGGAGTATATCCTATGGTCATGGAATGATTCGACTTAAAGGAATACTATTAGGAAAGAAAAAGTAATTTTAGTTCTACACCTGTTACTTGTATTCACCGGCCGGGACCATATCATTTAAATAGATTTGATATGATTTAGAATACTTGTGAATGTAATGATGAATTGAGTATGAAATTTTTGAGGGATTGAATTATATTCAGTCATGCGTAACTAAAATGCTTGGGGTATATTAGTACACTTTAAGGAATAATTAATTATGAGGTTGATGTCTCCTATATGGCCTGTATTAGGTTTATTTATTGGAGCTCATTTCACTGTGTGCTTCAGGTAGCATGGTCCGATCGTCAAGTATGAAATTCTTGTGCAAATTTGAAATATAATGTATTAGAGAGATGCGGTCCTTCTTGGGCGAGTGAGAGATGTTGGTTATTAGGTTAGGCCTGGTCCGTCCATGATAGATGGGCCCGGTCAAAGTTATTAAAGGAGTTACTAAAGGAAATAACCGCTTCCTCTAATTATATATAAAGGAACATAACCCATATGAAAAAAGAAGTTTTTCATTTGTTGAATAATTTTTCTCTCTTTCTCTTCTCTTATCTTGGACTCTCTGCATTACTTTGACAAGATTTATAAATACGTTCGTACTATAGAATATTACTTTAGTTCTAATAAATGAAATGACATTAAAGTAATTGATTCAGGGATAAGAAAATGAATTTTCACAAGTAAGTTTTTTTTTCCAATCTATAGAATGTACAAAGGTTGGGCAAGTACCTGTAAACTTGATTAGTAACCTCTCAGAAAATGGCAAGCATGGATAATTTGACGTGCATCCAGAAAAGAAATCAAGTAATAGAAGGAACACTATTTTTGATGTGAAAGAAGTGTTGGACCTCTAGTTTATTGAAATAATTAGAGATGATAAATGCTAAGATTTCTCTCACCGAAGAGTGGATACATATATCTTTATCGAAGGGATATAACTTATGCTAAGTTAAACCTGGAAGTTCTGCAGTTTACATTGGCTTTAGGTGGAATGAGCATGGTTTAAGAGATAGACCACTCCAACTAAGTGGGAGTTAGCCATGTGATGGCTACTCAAATTAAGTGGGAGTTAACCTCTAAAAGGATAAGGATCGAAGTTGAAGCTTTAGCAAGTCATCAAAGGTAAAAGACATGTCCAGTACTGCCATTTATATCAAGTGGGAGTGTCGAGACTGTTACACAATTGTCACTAACGAAGTTGGTTGGCAACTGTTGGACGGTAGCTCATAATTGAGCAAAATAACTCAGCTGAATTATTTGTTATAATGGCCAGCGAAAGTTGACAAATAGTGGCAATAATTGTGGCCAAGATAGAATGGTGCTGGAGATAATGCTTTGGCTATAAATAGAGCCAATGTGAGGCAAGCCAAAGAGAGAGAACGTGAGGGAGAGAAAGACAAAGAGGGGTGTTAAGGGCAGCAGTCTACGCTGCCATGTGCAGCAGCTTGAAAGGGCAGTGACGAGTGTCTGAGAAACATGGGAGTTGAGTCAAGTTGATGTTCCTCCTCCTTCGTTGATGTAGTTTCATGTATCTCCCTATTTCTAATAAGATTGAGTTGAAAATTTTTCATTTTGATTTTTGAATTAAATCAGGATGAGTGAACTAAACCATTATAAACCTAGCTAGGTCAATTGGGTTTATCTTCCTAGTCGATTTAATTATCAATCCAATTTTGTTTTGAATTTGATAATTATGATTAAGATACGGAGTAATTATGCCACCATTGATTCCTGACATAAGGCAAATGCCTCCCCTGGGATGCTTTGGGGTTAAAATAAACAAGTTTTTGAATAAAATTACAAATAAGAATTATTAAAAATTTTAAGTAATTTTTTGTAAAACAATTACTATTGTCAAAGAACCATTTCAACCCAATAGCTTAAGCTGTTAGGTGAGATTCCAAGATATTATTTATATTATTCTCTAACACACCCTCTCAAGTGAAAGTCCTTTGGGTTTGAAACTTGCACAGACCCACATTACCTTGTGCTTAATTTTTATCAAATAAATGAGGATGGTGAGATTCGAATTCATGACCGCTTGATCATCAAGGCTCTGATACCATGTCAAATAACCATTTCAACCCAATAGCTTAAGCTGTTAGGTGAGGTTCCAGGATATGATTTATATTATTCTTGAAAAAAAATTCCCATCCCTAAAATGGAAGGAAGGTCTTGTTACTATTTTTTTTTAAGAATTTTCACCAACAGAATAAATCTCTTCATCGGTGAAAATTTTACTATCGAAATAATTATTGTCGATATTCCTTAATAATTTATTTTTTTCTGTTGATGAAAAGACAATGTTCATCGATGGACTTTCCATTGGTACGAATTGTGGATTTTTAGCGCCATACCTCAAGTTATGATTGCAAAACAAACCTTAATATTTATGTTTATTCGAGATCGACTCTTTGAAAACATGTTCAAACTCAATTTTTAAGGAGACAAAGATCATAATTTTGAAACTAAAATATATTATAAGCATGATTGAATAATTTACCACTCCATTCAAAATGTTCATGACAATAAATATATTTATAAATTGATAATACAAAAAATAAAAATAAAAATTGGGCTAACCAAACCAAGTTACAAAAGTAGCTTAAGTGGGCCAAAAAAAGGTAGTTAGGTTAGGGAAATTCTCAACCTAATTGAGCTACCATGTACCCAATTGGGTTGATTTACATAGCCTAACAAGCTCATCATAATTATTTTTATCCCTTTCTCTTTCTTCTCTCTCTTCTTATTATTACCTTGTCTACTCTTTTTTTTTTTTGAGTTACCACCATGTATGTTGAGCTGTACAAGCCATAACTTTAGCTAGAGCTACCATACTGGAAACTACCACGTAAATAGAATTGTTACCTTTCATGGTGAGCTACTCCAAATTTCTTCCAAGGTATGCTATCAGCTCTCTGGTAGCTACAAATAGTGCAAACTACATGTGACATGAACAAGTTACACTATGACATGAGTGAGCTACAAAATAGAACTGCTGCCTTTCATGATAAATTGCTCTAGATTTTTTTCAAGGTAGGTTATATATTCTCAAACTTAGCGAGAAAGAAATAAAGATTATTTTAATCTCAACAATATTAAAAAAAAAACACTTCAACTATCTCTCTATCTACTTTTATTGCACTATATTTTCCTTAAAAACCCTAAATTGACTTTATCTTTGGAGGGTTATTTTACAGGTAAGATCCATTGTCCAACATATTATTATGTGCAAAGAAAACCTAGGTTTAATGAAGTTTTCTTAGCTTCATTAGTGATGTTGTCTATGAGAAACCTCTGAATAAAAGCCTTGTTCGTTTCTTGTCATAATCTTTCTTATCACTCATTTGTACATGATCTTAAAGTTTTCATAATAGATAACATTAGAACATTGGAAGGAAAAGTTATTGACCTCCCACCATCATTGTCAGCTTTGATTGACTTCTAATAACTCGATTAGTAGATGAGAGCACCTATATAGACTATACTAGTTACCTAGGAACATCTCAGAGCTCTCTTAGTATATCCAACAAATGTGTTAGCCACTATACAATCATTTGCTCTTTTTGTTATGCTAGTTGCACCTTTTATGCAACGACAACTTTAATTCCCAGAAAAGACTGTCAAGAACAAGGTGGAAAAAAGTAGACACCATACCTTTATGCCTGCAAGGAGTAGATCATATCATCTTAAGGAACCTTCTTATAATGAATCATTTAGATATGATCTTCATAGATCAAAAGGGAAGGCCCAAGGTCATTTCCTTCACCATCGACCCTATTCTCCTACATTTCAAAACCTTAAAGGCTATACATAGATAAAAATAAAAAGGACTTAAGTTAGATAGGAGCTTTGAACACTTGTCTTCCCAAAGATATTGTAGTTACCAAGATGAGCTTGGACAACTACGATGACTTATCTGACCCTAGGGAATACATCTAGAATGTTAAGAGCAGTTTGGAATTGGTGATTCAGGATATAAATTCCATGTTTAAAATACTCTCTACCACTTTTCAAGGATCTATACGAGCCTAATACCATAGTCTGAAGTCTAGTTCCATATCCAGTTTTTCTAATTTATGCAGTAAACTAATAGCTCATTTTAGTGCGAGCATTCTTACTAGAAAAATTTCATCCAAAATCTTCTCCATCACTTAGTTAGATGAAGAAAGCAATAAAGGCTATTTAAAGAGATTTAATGAAGAGATGTTAAAGGTATAAAATTTATTGGAACTAATAGTGGCAAAAGCTTTGGTCAACAGAGTACATAATTACTCCATGTGAGAATATCTCTACGCACTACCTAATAAAAGTTTTCTCAATATGAAACATGTTATAGAGAATTATATTCGCGTGAAAGAAGCGAGAGTATTATGACAAGAGCATCCTCACTTTATAGAAAAAGGGAAATGTTTCTAAAACATGATAATAAGCATTTCCTTTAAGATACCCAAGCATTTAGGGGTAATCTCAGAGTTCCTAAGCAAAACAAGCTGGTATACCTAAAATTGATGATGACTTTACTAAATATGACTAGAGCCGAAGTGCCAACGATAATCTAGGGAAAAGATTATGAGCAAAACCCACCACCAATAAAGAGAGATATAGGAAAACAAAACCAAAAGAAGTATTACTTATTCCACAAGGATAAGGACCATGACACTAAAAAGTGCTTTGCTCTAAAAAAAGAAATAAAAAGGCTTATAACTAAAAGTTATCTTTAATAATATGTGAAAAGACAACTAGAGAAATAAAGAGGAGAACCTGATGCTCTCCATGGATCTCTCTCATAAATCAATGTGATTTTAAGAGAAAATTAAGTTGGTGGAGATTCTAGTGGGAAAACAAAGGCTTATGAAAATTAAATGCTATTGTCAAAAGTTTAGAACCTTTGGTACGAGACTATTGTATTCATTCATGAGGACAAAAAGGGTGACATTTCATTATGAAGATGTCTATGTAATCTCCACAATACTGTCCAACTATAATATACATAAGGTACTTGTTGGTGATGGAAGTGTTGTGAACATTCTCTCAGAGGATACAATGACACAAATGGGTATGGACAGGTCTAAACTGACTCTAGTGAGCACCTCTTTTATAGGTATTAAAGGGAAATGAGTACTAGTAGAGGGTGCCTTAACTTATATTGATAATTAGAATGTACCCAAAGTGTTACATGTTTTAACAAACATTCATGATGATCAAAATAAACCTATCTTATAATGTCATTCTTGGTAAGCCCTTCCTTCATAAGATCAATCTAACAATCAATAACAAGTATTTAGCTTTAACATTATCTATAAATAATGGAGTAACTACTGTGAGGGGAGGCCAACTAATTTCTAAAAGGTTTACCTCAATATGTTTGAAGGGAAAAAAATACTTTATGCGTTGACCATATAGCACCCATAAAAGAAAAGCTTGAAATAAGAACATAAGTTATGAAAGAGTTAAATGAAGTTAGTCTCTATCTCAAAGAAAACACCTTTATCAAGATTGGGTCTACCTTAGACCTTGAGCAAGATAAAGTCTTTGTAAATCTTTTCAATGTTTGAAAACAAAATTTTACCTTCAAGCCATCAGAAATGTCTGGCATTAGCTTGAGGTGGTTTCTCATCAACTACACATTTAGCCTTTTTTCTCCCCTATTCGATAAAAGAAAACAAATTTTAAAAGAGAATGATAAAAAGCCATCTCTAATGAGATATATAAGATATTAAAGTCCAGGTTCATTTGTAAGGTACCCAGAATGGCTCACCAACATGATCATGGTGAAAAAGCCATACGAAAAGTGATGAATGTGTGTCGACTTTACTGACCTTAATAAGACATGCTCTAAATACAATTTTTCATTCCCAAAGATAGACTAGTTGGTTTACTTTACGACTGATTTTGAGTATTTAATTTTCCTGGATACTAATTCAAGATATCATCAAATTCTCATACATCTTGATGATGAAGAGAAGACTACTTTCATAATTGACAAGAGAATATTATGTTATCAAGCCATACCTTTTGGTAAATAAAGATTTTAAAAGTCAAATAAGGTGAAACATTGAAACCTATATTGATGACATGTTGGTCAAAAGCATGAATTTTGAGCATCATTTCTAGGACTTGCAAGAGGTATTATCTGTTTTACAATAACACCAAATGAAATTGAATCCCACCAAATATGGCTTTTCCATAAAATAGAGGAAATTGTTTTGAGTTTTTTGGTTAGATATAAGGGCATTGAACTCGATCATGAGAAAATCCAAGCTATCCTGAACATGACTCCTTTTCAATCAATGAAGGATGTTTAAAGGATAACATGAAGAATTGTAGTCCTAATCAAATTTATTTCTTGCCTTGAAAAGCATTGCTTGCCATTCTTCAAAACTTAAAAAAATATCTCAAGTTTTGAATAGACTTTAGTGTGTCAACAAGCCTTTGGAGAACTTAAGTTCCACCTATCCTCCCTAAAAGTCCTTTTATAGCCTAGAGAAAGAGATGATCTTTTTCTTGATTTAGGGGCTACAGATTTGACAGTCAATACAATACTAGTATGAGATGAAGAAGGAATCCAAAAGCCTATATATGATGCTAGCAAGGTACTTTATGATGCAGAAACAAAATATATGAAAAATCAAAAGGTAGCCCTCATTTGGTTAGTGTTGTAAAGAAGTTGAATCCATATTTTCTAGCATACCAAGTAATTATATTAACTGGCCAACCTTTAGGCAAATTCTCTATAAACCTAATTTGTTAGGGTGTTTGGTCAAGTGGGTTATCAGGTTGGGGGAGTTTGGACTCCAGTACCAGTCTAGACTAGTGATCAAATGACAAACTATGACTAACTTCATAGAGTGCTCTTTCATGGAATCATCATTTATAAAAGAGGTTGAATATGTAGCAGTAAACTCCTAGTCCGCTGACCCATGGGTTCTACATATTGATGGAGCATCAAACACTAATGGGAATGAAGCTGGACTCGTATTAACTAGCCTTGAGGGATAAAATTTTGAGTGTATAATTTGTTTGGAATTCTCATCCTTCAACAATATAGTAGAGTATGAGGCACAAACCTCAACATAGTAGAAAGCCTGAAGGCTTATCCACTTTTTGTGTTTAATGACTTTTAGTTGGTCATTAGACAATGCTAAGAGCTATATAGGGCTAATTAGATTTTGATGAGAAAGTACCAATAGAAGGTGCTTTCACATGACAATTCAAAGAAAGGAGGGAAGCCAAATTCTATCTCTAAAGTTACCCGTAAAGACAACAATAAAGTTGATCTTTTCTCCAAACTTTCCAACTATAATTTAATGGAGTTACCACCTTATGTATAGGTTAAGGTGCTATAAAGACTAAGTATAGAAAAAAAAAAAACTAATATGGTATTGGCTATTGTAAACACAAATAGGATCAAAACAATATTTGCTTACTAGGAAATTTCCATCAGACATGATCAAAATGATTAGGCTAATAAGAAGGGCATCAGGGTATTATCTTTAAAATGGTGAATTATACATAAGATCAACCACTGCTCCATTATTAAAATGTATATCATTTGAAAAGAGTGAGTACATGCTCATGAAGATCCATAAAGGTGTCTGTGGAATCCATATTAGGGCAAGGGCCCTAAATGTTAAGACAACACGTTCATGCTTTTATGGGCCCACTATTTAAAAGATGTTACAGATATAGTGAAGAAATATGATAAATGCCAAAAGTTTTCTCAAGTGCTCTGCCAACCTTCTGCAAAGCTAACCATTATTGCTTCTTAATGACCATTCTTTTAGTAGGGGATGAATATATTGGAACCATTTTCAAAAGCTTATGAAAGAAGGTAATTCATTTTGGTAGCAATTGAGTACTTCTCCAAATAGGTAAAAACACAATCCCTTGTATAAATAACCACCTGTAAGGTTATTTTATTCTTATAAAAGAACATCATTTGTCAGTTTAGACTCTCACAGATGTTGATTTTAAATATTGAAACTTAATTTGATAAAAGAATAATAAGGGATCAGTGCCAAAGTCTCAATATTGAGCATCAAGTCTTCTCAGTTTCACACCTATTAGGAAATGGACAAGCTAAGCTCACTAATAAGATACTGTTGAATGGATTGAAAAAGAAGGTAGAAATAGCTAAAGGTGAGTGAGTTGAGCTACAAGATGAGATTTTATAGGCTTATAAGACTAATAAAAAAACATTTACAAGTAAGACACCCTATTGTTAACATATGGTATAAAGGTTGTGATCGTTATTGAGGTACGATGCCTAAGTTATAAAGTGTTATATTTATTCACCAACACCAGCAATAAAGAGTTGAGGGCAAATTTGGACTTGATTGAAGAAGTCCAACTTAGTGCCATAATAAAGAACGAGGCATTTTAACACATATTTATTCAATACCGCAATGCTAGGGTAAAGAATAGAAGATTCAAGGTTAGAGACCTGATATTGAGGAAATTGGAAGCAACTATAATGCTAAAAGAAGAGGAAAATTGATACCAAAATTGAATGGGCCATTTAAAGTGGTGTGGGTTAATAAGTCTAAGACTTGTCACATATAAGATGAAAGAGAAAAAACACTTTCCCATGCATGACATTTAGACCATTTGAAGGTGTACTTTAGATGAATGATCATAACAATAATATAATCCAGTCAAGGTCTCCAAATCTCCCACGTCTCTAATTAGCTGTTGTGTATCTCCAACAAGTTTTATTTCTCTCTCTCTCTCTCTCTCTCTCTCTCTCTCACACACACACACACACACACACACACACACACACACACACATGTTTCACTACCTTGTTATTGGAACTAAGAACTCTCTTAATGAAGCTTAAGTTCTCCATTATTTCTTTTCACTACAATTATTTTTATATTATCATGAAAATTTTCTAGATATATAGCTTGGTCAGACAAAGATACTTCTCCATTACATCTCAATGCCTTTTTTTTTCTCTCCATGTTTAATTTTACTTCTCTAGTACTTCTCCAAGCATATATATTTTTCTCTATGGTTATTTTTACTTCTCTATAATGTCTCCAAGCATATTTTTTCTCCATAGTTAATTTTACTTAATGGTTTTAGTCTCCAAATTGTATTTTTTTTACTCCAAAGTTTAGACGATCAAGATGATAAAAGTGATAAAGTTCACTTGATTTTATTAATTATAGAAACATGCAATATTACACATTAGGAATATAACTCTAAGATACATTAGACATGAATACAAGGAATATTATCATGGTCTTTGATTATTTATTGGGTTTGTCAAACAAGTATTGACCTTGAGAGGCAGAACAAGTTATTCTAGGCTGAATCTCATAAAAAAAGGATATTTCCATGAAATAAATATAAGAAGTCCATATTAATATTCCGAGAGCTGTTATAGAAATGAAGGTCCCCTATTATGTCAAATAACACGATCAAAATATTGATGTCTTGGCAGAACAAGTTATTCTAGGCTGAATCTCATAAAAAAGAGAGGATATTTCCATGAAATAAATATAAGAAGTCCATATTAATATTCCGCGAGCTGTTATAGAAATGAAGATCCCCTATTATGTCAAATAACACGATTAAAAGATTGATGTCTTATCCCAAGTGCAGGAGTGTCGAAATAATAAATAACCCGGCAAGACCGGGGTCGAACCATAGGAAGGTGAACTATATAAAATTATAAACAACTAATAAAATGGAGTTGAAGAGAACTTTTAAGATGTGATATTGATGTAATGATTAAATAAGGATAAAACAATTATCAAGGTTAGAGGATCCACTAATGGTATTTCAAATAAGTGTAGTATAAACTCTTTTTATTACTCAACTGAAAACCACACACAAAGGAGCTTCCAATCGGATTATAAATTATTAACATGATTATATTAATTATTTTATTTGAGTAATGCCAATACTTGTAAATATGGTCAGGTATTCATGGTGATAACTTATGTTAACAACAAAACAAGTTCCTTTCATAGCACAAGTGTCGGTTATACCATACAATAGGTTATGAAAGTGCCAAGTATTTGTTGTGCCAATATTTTTTGTACCACACAAATCTAGATTAACCATTTAACAAGCAAGGTATTAAGAGCGAGTAAGATAACAAATACAAAACATGTTAGTATCAAACATTAAAGTCTATGTTGAGTTTATATTATACTTATTCTTACATCGTTAGTGTACCCTTTTTACCTTGACAAAATTAACTTAGCTAAACATCATGAAGAAGAAAAACATAAATAAACAATATAAGAACATAAACATGATATAAGTTAACTAAGCATAGTAAAGAAAATGAAAAGCATAAATAAGAGATTAATATAACATAAAATAAAACTTGAATATTACAAAATACAAAGAGAGAGAGCAAGAGCAAGAGCAAGAGCAAGATCTTGATATGAAAACCAAGATGTCTAAATGTATGGCAAATGCCTCATTTTATAAGCTAAAATTCGAAACTATTGATTTGATGACTAATTATTGAGTGGGTGGCCACCTCTTGACTTGGTGACAACCATTATCTTTTTGTCTGAACAAAACGTCATTTCTAATGTCAAAATTTGAACAGATAGTCTTCATGAAAGTTCTGGGCATTTGTCTATGATTTTCAAAAAAACAAGAATGAGCTCATTTGGACTTCTAAACCTCGAGATATGGGCTGAACATTGAACAATGTCTGGGTTGCCGGACAAATTTCAACTTCTCTTTTATTGCTACACTTACAAGGACTTGGTGTAGTATGCATATGACTTGGTACAGTAGGACTTGGGGTAGTAGCATATGCTCGACTTGGTATAACAATTGGTGTTGGTGTCTATGTTATAGGAGAACAAAAAATGTCAGGTTGTGAATTACGCCTCTTTTTGCTCCTATAACGAAGAGCATATCTAGTCCTAGTAATTTTCATATCAATGTTAGTCTCCATCTAAGCACTCCATTGCTAATGTGATTCCTCTACTACCTATAATTCAGCTTTCTCTACTTCGATCTTGTCATCCTCCTAAGATTTACCTCCTATTTCTCCTTTTGTGTATCTTTTTGTAATGATGATGATGAATTTGGGGATCATTCATCTTTCTTCTTGAATTGTCTTAGAGAGTTAGGGCCACCTACAAACATCATATAAAAAAATATGAGTATAAAGGTTATGATACCAAAAAGCAAGGAAAATGGTAAATATCTATCATACCATAAACATTATCGCTTAGAGAATACCCTTAACTAATCGAAGAATATGATATTGACAATTATTAGTGAGTTTTCTGAATATACTCTCCTCATTTGAGCTTAAAGGAGAAAGAATGTTATTTGCATTAGATACCCTTCAAACTAGAGAGCAACCTCACACCTTTTTTAAAGAGATTATTGATCCACTCTAATCCACAATCACCCATTTATTTCTCTAATTTTTTTTATAGATAATGATTGTGACACATGTGCGGCATTGCGATAACCATCCTCCTAGATCAGGATTTTAATGGTGTAGAAAACAAACAAGAAATTCTTGTTCTTTTTTGTTTTAAAAGGTTTGGAGTCACCATCTAGTATTTTGGTCATTAAGAACCAAAATTGATCTTCAAAGTTTGGATAAAGATACTGGTTGTGTATAAGAAGGACAATATCACCCTAGGACACGCTACCAAAGGTAAACTACAATGCTTATTTGTCCGATTATTAGTAAGTCTCTATTGTATTTTTCTAACCATTTTTCTATTAATTGGTTAAAGCAGGTCCACCCCAGTAAGGTGGACCATGACTTTATATGTCAAACCTAGCCATTCTAAAACCAAAACATATTTTTTTCATTTGTTTCTTTTTATATTGGGAATACTTCTTATGTATTAGTTCATGATCTTCGATATTAAAAATAGACAAATTAATGTTTTTTGGTGTTTTTGAAATTTAGGCCAAGTTCTCATGACTTTAATAAATTTGTTATTACATCCATGATGAATGACAAATATAAAAATATTTTTTCTTTCGTTTTTTTTTGTTTTTTTTTATTAAAAAAATGATTTTTTGGAAAAACTTGACCATATGTAATTTCAAAACATATATATATTTTTTGAAAGAAGGATTTTTTTATACTTTTGTTTATGAAAACTCATTTATTTAATATCATAAAAGTCTCTTATGTATAATTTCACAATCTCAAATATTAAATAAAAAGATCAAAATAGTATAAAAGACCTAAAATTAATTACAAAATGGTCAATTAAAAATCTAAAAACTATTTGAAATTAAGCTAAGGTTGTGTTTGAAAAAATATAAAAAAATAGGAAAATAAGGCTGCATAAAAAACATTAGGCCACACCCTTAACTAAAAAACATAGGCTTGAAATTTGTCTCAAGGATGTGTTTTCCAAACACGCTTTAAGGATACAAAAAATGTTTTAAATGTAAAAAAACTCATTGAAGATCGAATTGTTCTTTTAAATGTTTTTAATGTTATTAAGGACACAAATATGTCTTAATTGTTCTTAAAAAAAAAAAACTAGTTTATAGAGTTGTGTGACGTTGTAGATCGAATCAATTTTTTTAATGTAAAAAAATCATATCACAAGGAATTATTTGACATTGTTATTAAATCTGGCCTAGTAGGTCAACCTTAAAACTTTCTAACCTAACTTCTTTCCTAGGCCATGTTTAAAATTAAATTGAGTGGGAGTTGTTTTGATGTGACTCCATCGACTTGACAGACCCAGAAGCAACTTGGACGACCAGTAAAAATCATGATTTAACTTTTTTAAAAAAAATTCAAGATGATTTTTTTTTAGATTGCGACATATTAGATTAATCCAAATTTCATGACTTAACCTGTCAAATATACAATCCAGATTATGAACTCCATTAGACTTAAAAACCTTGTTTTATTTAAATTTTTTATTTATTTAATTATACGATAACAAAAATAAATGCTAGTAAAATGAGTATAAATCAAATACAAACTAAATGACAAGATGTTTGTTTGAGACTATAATAATTTAATGAAGATAAATTTAAAATCAAGCAAAAGTGAAAGGAAGAGATTAAAAAAAAAAAAGATAAAAAAAAGGAAAAGAAGAAGAAGAATCGTCCACTGCCTTCACTATTTATATAAACGGTCAAGGGATCAATAAAATCAAACAGATAAAGGTATCAAAGGACATCAACCAAATCTAAGTGATTATCAGGTTCGAAGATCATCAGCTAAAGTCATTAGAGTTGACCCATCGAAGTACTAGTGACCAAGTACACAAAAGATAATGACAAAAGAGATGACTTGCAAATTGTGGATAGAGGAATCCCATATTTTCCCTTGCCAAACAGTCCCTTCACAAATGGCCAGAAGCACATTACCACCAATACGCTACACAATATCTCTCCCAACCCTGAGGCATCGTTAACGGATGGTAATTGCATGCCTCCAAAGCCCATGACGAATGCCGTCAATTGCAGCAGCAGAATGGTTGTCCCAGGCACAAATATTGGTGAAGCATCGAAGGTGAACCTGCCTTCATCGCCACCATTGTTTGAAGATTGGTCTTTCTGTGTAACTTCAAAAACCGTCCCTGAAATTCTCAAAATCTTCAAGAATACACTTATAACTCCAAATAACCACGCATTTGTTGCATTCACTCTTGCCATCCTTTGGTTATTCCACCATGCACGGATTGACAATCCAGTTTCAAGGTACTCTAATAGACCGTAAATGACATAACTCAGGAAAAGGGCCACATGGATATACATGGCTGGCTCGTGGGCCTGCGTTCACCGGCCAATTTTAAGTTTTAGAAGAAATAATGCTAAATTGAAGTTCATGGAAAGAACGTAAAGGGAGCATCTAGGTTTTTTGCTCACCTTGGGCAGGAAACTGGAGTTGGTGATGATACAATAAGCTGGCAACACTGCATAGCAAATCTCAGGAATAGAGCGTAACCCCCAAATAAGGATCCAGAGATATGCCAAACACTGTCTAAATTGAAGCCTAGCAGTAAGGGTGGCAATAATGGGGTTTCTTTCGCTCATCAATATTTCAAGCAAACCTGTTGCCCACCTCTTTTGTTGGGTCATCGAGATTGGTCCAACCCGTGGAGCACACCCCAGAAAGGCTCGAGGATCTGGCGTGCAAAGAACGGACCTCCAACCCCTTGCATGGATTTTTAATCCAGTGAGGATGTCTTCTGTTGCGGATCCATATTGCCAACCCACCTGGGATAAAACTTGCCATGATCGATCAATCAATCAAATACACACACACACACTTGCAATGATTTTTTTTTTTAAGAGTAGATTATCAAAGAATTGAATATAAGGATATAACTTGAAATTGATTCCTCATCATAATAGTTTACAAGGCAGCGTTACACTTGCAGCTTGATTCCAAAAATTGAATGTAAGCAAAAATATTCATGTAATATTTAACATTATTATTAAACTTGGCTCAATGAATTAACCTTAAAACCTCTCGATAATTAAATCATCTGAGAGTTATTCTAATATATTATAGTCAACTTGACAACTTCAAAAACAACCTCAAATCAGTAAAAAACATTGTTTGATTTTAAAAAAAATTAAAAAGATTTTTTTTTTTTAATATTGAGACGTGCCATATTTGATTGACTTAGGTTTCGCGGCTTAACCCGTCAAATTCAGGATTCGAGTGATGGACTCCATTGGGTTTAAGAACTTTTTTTTTTTAAAAAAAAAACTATTTTTTACTTAATGCTATGATAACAAAAATAAATGCTTAAAAAGTCGAGCACAAACCAATTATCGAGATATTTGTTTGAGATTATAATAACTTTATATAAAGCAAACCAAAACAATTTATGAAGACAAATTCAAAATTAAGCAAATATTGAAGGATGAGATTGAAAAAAGAATGACAAAAATTAAAAAAAAAGGGGAAATGCAAAATAAAAGCCACATTCTTTCATGTTCATATGAACAATGAAGAAAGGTGAGTTGGCACCCCAGACAATTATTTAAAATCAAATAAGTCCTCCATTATATATTTGAATGTGTAATGGAAACAACCCTAAAGTCTTAAATCAATTGCAAGTAGAATAATATAAAAGACAAACACAATCAATCATAAAAGAGTACACATATAATTTACATGGTTCGATAACTTAGACCTACTTCATGTGCAAGAAAATAAAAGAAATTCACATAAGAAACTATAAAAAAATATCCATTTTATCGATTATTTATACCATTTCCTTGGTGACTACTTTATGTCAGACAATGACTTCTTCAATAAGCACATATGATCTTTCTTACCTTATGTAATGGAACCCTCTAACTGATGCATATAGATTATCTATTCTAGCTTACCATGTAGAAAGGTGTTTTAAGATTCAATTGCTCAAGCTCTAAATCAAACAAAACAATCATAGCAAGCATTCCTAAAAAACAACTGTGCTTCCCAATTAGAGAGAACACTATCATATATCCTTATTCAAATTGTACTCACATTAACAACAACAATTTATTTGTTGTCTCCTAGTAAAATAGTATCATTTATAACTTTATAAATGCCAAATCAAATTATATTATGATAAATATAAAATGTGCAACCTGAATTAAAAAATCCACCAATCACCTAAGCTATACCAGCAGACACAAAGAAAACACTTTCAATATCATAAACAATTTCCCCTTCACTAATAAGATTTTTAGCATTAAAGGTTTCCTCCTCCTTTTTCTTTTGTTTTTGCTTAGGACAGTTCTTCCTAAAGTGTCATACTTTATAACATTCAAAACATTTAATTTTTCTAAACTTCGATTTTGATTTAAACCTGCCTTTACTACCCAAACCCTTAGTATTTGTTATACCCCTCATAATCAAGCCCTTTACATGATAAACATTATGACTCTCTGACACTTGCTTTTTTGAACTTTATAGAGTTTAAGAAAGCTTTGACATCTTTTGAACTAAGACTATCATTTTCATACAAAAAAAGTATCAATATAATGATCATAAGATGAAGAAAGATGACGGTAATGAACACAATAAAATCAAAGCTCGGTCCTCATCTTCAACCACAACATCAATATTTCACAAATCTAACTCTATTTAATTCATCAAAATGATCTTTAACCGGTATACCTTCTTTAATCCAGAGAGTACACAACTGCTTCAGATACAATCGATTTATCAGAGATTTGGTCATGTAAAGAGTTTATGACTTTGTCTTAAATAAAAAAGCTCTAGTATCCTCAACAATTTCTCTCATAACCTCATTAGACAAACTAACAAAGGTGAATAACACTATGTGCCCGTCGTATGAGATCTTCTTTCTCTTCATCATTCATCTCTTTAGGCAAATTATCTACATTTTTCAGTGCCTTAAAAAAACTTTGTTGAACTAACAAAGTGCATAGTTTAAGACACCACATATTGTAATCGTTATTACCATTAAATTTATCTACATCAAACTTCACCACCGATGTTACTCTTGTCACCATCTCAAAAGTTAACTGATAACCAGGCAAACTCTGATACCAGTTTATAGCGGAAACAACCTTAAAATCTCAAATCTATTGGTAAGTAGAGAAATATAAAAGAAAAGAACAATCAATCACACAAGAGCACACACAGAATTTATGTGGTTCGACAACTTATTAGACCTACTCAATGGGTGAGATGATCATAAAAATTCACTATGAGAAAATGAGATATTACAAAGTGTTACACATCTCACCTAAAATCCTAAAGTAATCCAAAACACACTTTTTTTTCTCTTCTCTTTAGTCACCAAAATATAAAGAATAGAAACACTAATAAAATAAGACTTTTTTAAAATATGACAATTTTAGTTTTTTATATGAACTAAATATATGAGTATTTTTTTTAACTTGAGCCCACAATTTAAGAGAACCCAATATGTAGAATAACTAATCCACTGTATGAAAATCCTAATCATTTATCTGAATTCAAAGGTGCATATTTTACAAGCATGATCACAATATTCTTGACAGCATTCCGGACATGAGATGAAAAGGGAGAAATTTCCAAAGAGTGAATGACAATTTTTTGAGCAATTAAACCCTCAATTTGTGTTCACACTTACCTCTTTACCCCAGCTAGTACCATACTCGTAGCCACAGCCAGCGACTTCATGTGCTGCCTCAATTAAGTTTGGAAGAATTTTAGGACTCATATTTGCCTTTCCTTGTAATGCATGAGCAGCTGATCTGACGAACTCCTTTGAATTGCCGAATATTTTTAGCTGCTCCTCAGTTAAATCACCTTGTTCAGAAAAAAAGAAAAAGGAAATTTGTTACACAAACACGAGAAGAAAGGATGTGGCGACAGCTGCGAGAGGAGAGAAAAAAAAAAAAAATCTATATACTAAGCATTACCATGAACTGGAGTGAGACTTTTTGCTTGAATTCCTACGTCACGGGGACATGAACCATAGATGACTTTACGCCTGTGAAAACATCCTGTTCCCCCGTAGAAAGGTCCTTGAATTCCAACTATTCCGTTCCCTATATACTAATCAATAATTAAGATAAAACCAAAACAGCAAAATGAATTAGTACTAATTTAAACATTGAAATTTAATTAAATAATATATACTCTCTTCGTAAATATAATAATATAAAACCATTACTGCTCAAATCTTATTTAAAGATTTAAATTTTTAGATTAACATTTTTTTTTACATGATATCGTAATAACAAGCATTTAAGAATCCAAATCTTTAAATGTTAAAAAATAATCAATTAAGAAATTTATTACATAGTTATTAAATATGGATTGGCCTGGCGAGTCGAACCGGGACCCGATCGACCCGATAACTGGACCGGTCGACCCGGCAAAACCCAGATGACACCCGGGTTTTTTTTTTTTGTTTTCAAATGTGTTTTTCTCCTAGTCAGAGACTCTTTTTTTTATATTTTTTAGTTGGTTTTTAACTCTTTTCAAAGTTCAATATATAAATACTAGAAAAATATTTTATTTTTTCAATACGAGATTTGAAACCCTTTAGTATATGTTCATAAGAAAAAAATTATTTTTTCAATGTTGGATTTGAAGTCTTTTAGTATATATACTCTATGTTCACAAGAAAAAAAATTATGTTTTTTCAATGTGGGATAAAAAATCTTTTAAATTAACTTCATTATTTATAATATGTATAGCCTATATTCACATAAATTATTTCTTAATTTTTTTATATGAAATATTAAAAACTTCAAATATATATTTTTGAATTTTTCCGGGTTAATTCGAGTTGACCCGGGTCAACTTATATAACCCGGACCCAGCTCCTTAGACGGGTCAATCCCGGGTCGGGTCTGATTACTCTGATTTATTAATTTAACAATAAAGTATAGAGAAAAGTTCTGTAATTAATTTTAATATATAGGATTTTGGACGCACTTACTTTGTGCCAAACCTCGAACTGGTTCCCATATGGATCATCCTTCAGTCCGTCGTAGAAATATTGTGGGAACTGAACAAACCCACTTTCCATTTCGTTTCTGGAACCAAGCAACAGACACATTGCATGGCAAACAATCTTTGGATTGTTAACAAACATATCGCAGTCTAGGTTTAACATGAATGGGGCATTTGTCATCATTCCAGAGACTCTAGTCTGTTCATCATACAACAAGAAAATTAATTAAATTCTAACCGTATTAAACGATAAAGTTGATCAATAATATTACATGCTGGCGTTTAATGTATTGTAAGATGAACTAGTGCAATAAAAATATGATCACGATATTGGAGTGATCCAAACTCTTGAGACGTTCCAATTTCTTACGTATATAAACTAGAAAATTAACCAAAAAAAAGAGATGAAAATCCAAAAAAAACAATAAGTACAATAATCAAATTAGAAAAATAATGTGTTGAACTTTTTTTTAATTGAATTTAAAAAATAATCTAAGAGTGTAAATTCATTATTGTCTATCTTATCACTTTTACTTTTTCATAAAAATTAATAATTATTACTGTCGGTATATCTATGGATAAATTTTATTGTCAGGTTAATTCTGTTGGTAAAGCCAGCGATAAAAGTTACACATCATCGTATTGTTTTGTTTTTTTTATTCTTTCTTTTTCCACTACAATTTCCTTAATATACTGATTGAATGTTTTTGTTGTTGTTTATTGAGGAATAAGTTCACCGATAAAATTTATCATAATTTATAGATGAAAAAAATTTATATTTTTATTTGTATTTGTTAAATTTATAGTAGTGTAATAATAATAAAAATATCATCATCATCATATATATTTTTAAATAATAATAATATATATAAAAAGAGAGATTTATTCACGTGAGCGTATCAAGAATTTGAATTAAGAGTTTGTGTCGCTATATCTTTATTTATAAAAACAATACTATGTACTATACACAGTGTAGAGCAGTTTTTTACTTACTAGCACATTCATTGCACCTGCTTTGTAATGATGTGGATGCTTTGGCCTCTTCTCTCTTGATATGTAAATCAAATGCGGTAACTCATCGGAAATGCCGGCCTTGTTCTCCCACACAACCTTCAAAACGTTTGTCAAAAATTATCAGCAAGTTCAAAATATTTGTGAAATCCTATAGAAAAAAACAAAATTACTATGTAAAAGAGCATCATCATATATAATTAGAAGGCACCAAGAAACAAAAATATTTATATATAATAACAGTAAGGAGTGACTTTACCTTGATTATAGCTGGATGGTTTTTGCCCTCTATATTTGAGAAGGCAGCAAAATCACCACTTAGATTCCTCTCGATGGATTTCTTGTCTGCATCGTTAATCTTGGAGGCAAGCTCCTCGTACTCATCCTACCAGACATGGAAACAACACTAGTTTTTACTGTTCGTAGTTATTACATGTCCTGTTTGTTTTATTACCTTATCGTCAATCAATTTAGAAAACATTATATACATATATAATATACGGAGGTATTTTATTTTATATTTTTTTATATCATTTGTAAAGCAGATATTTTTTTTTTTTTAAACAGCCATTAAACTTTTCAGAGTTCATCTTTTAAATGACTGTTTTGTATTAATGCACTCACTATCAAGAAAAGGAAGAAAAGGAGTCTATCTAATCAAGTGTACGTTGGACAGAGTGTTGTTACTCAAGCAAATGAAAAGAAAGAAAACCTTGACGCAAAGTTGACGAATTCCAGATAATTAACTAATTCCCGAGTTGAAGATTACCTTCATCTTGTTGTATTCTTGCTGGAATTCCGAGGAATTGTTTAGAGGTACCTCACTAGAAAAGTATCTGAAAGGAGCTCTAACTTGAATATTATGCTTCTTGCAAAAGGGAGCCCAAAGCTTGGCAAACTTGGATGCTTCAACAAGAGAATAGTAGGTGGTAGGGGAGCAACCGTCATCCGATACATAGCAGGCTAGTTTGTCGGCTGGATAGTCGACTGCCAATAAGGATATGACAGTGTTTACAGTGAGTATCGGCGGTTCTAGCACCGGGTCTGCTGTTGTAACAAATATATCCACAGGAGGCAGCTCTTGTATCCTATTAATTGGTGAAGGAAGAACATTTGACAGCAACAAAGTTCAGAACATGAGGTTATGTATATGCATGAAAGGAAGTGATTCAAACGAATCGATTTTTATATTATTATAATTAAAAATTGCACGGTACTGTTTCTACATGAAAAAGAGTGTTACTTTTGTGAAAGGCGTTCTGGGTATGTTTTGTACTCCACTGGATTCCATTTGCTACTGACAGTGAGAACCCAAGTGAAGGTAAAACATGTCTCGCAAAGGAGAGCGAGAAGCCAAGCAAATCCATGGTTGCTGATATAGAGGAGACGATAAACAAGGAGAGATATGAGAAGAACCAAGATTGTAATATCAAAGGCTCTATGTATAGGGTATTTAAGAGCAACTTTGTCATATAAATTAGGAGAGGAGATTGCTTTGGCCATTGAAGATAGAGCCTTGAGCTTGAGCTAGAGCTAGAGCTAGAGCTAGGATTATGGACTTGTTACGTTTCGGTATCATGTAATATATCCACACATATGTGGAGTGCGTGACGATGTAAATGGCTGTGATTGTTTATTTATAAATATCTTGCAGTTCTGACCGTGAGTTTTAAATGATGGGCGATGAAAACACGTCGTACTATTCGGAGAAGAACAAAAATAATAAACGGTAACTGATTGCATTATTGATAGGTGTCAGTTTTTTTTTTTAATTATTATTAGGAGAAAGTGAAGTTATAATATTTATTGCAATTTTTTATTGATAAATATAGAATTTTTTCAACCAATTTATTTATGAGATTATATTTTATTTTCTAACAATTTTAAAAGCAATCTTAATTTCTACATCAATCTTGTACACTTAAAATAATATTATTTAAACATAGATTTTAAAATTTGAATGGATATTTTTTTTTTAAATAACACTTTTCCTCAACTATCAAGTTAGTGGATACAATAAAAAGACAAAGGGATCCCATTTGAAATTCGAATGAACATATTAGTAGTTTTGAATACTACAAGATTTATTAGTTTTATTCATAAAATTTTTTGTCGGTATTTACTCTCACAGTCCATTGGAAAAATCCTTATCGATAATTCATGGTATGTTGGTGAGTCCAGCGATAATAAGTTTACCAATGAATTTACAAAAGGATAAAGCAAACCAAAAAAAATCTACCCGCTTCATTTCATCGGTAAATCTATCAATAAATTTAACATATTGCCGACAAGAAAATCATATGTAATTCCATTGGTGTTTTTATTTTTCCATTGATATATTCATCGACAAATATAACTTATCACCAACAGAATATCATCTGTAATTTCGTTTGAGTTAACAGTAGCAATGACATTTGTAGTAATTATTTTCCAACTCTTTAGAATATACTGGAGGAAGTGTTCCGTCGGTAACCTCGTCAGTAATAATTTAAAATATTTTTTTTAAAATATTGAACATAATTAGAAAAATAATTAAAATATATTAAAATTAAACAAAAATCAAATATATAAAAAGAAATTAAAATAATATAAAAATTAAATATTTATTCCAAATTTAAACATTTTTAGGTTCAAATACAATAAATTTAAAATAGAGGTGGTCATTGCTGGGATCGTAGGGCCATCAAGGAGGAGCACATGGATCACCCATATGTGATCTCATCTCAATTACCACTCAGTGGAGTTCTTCATAATCCGTAGTGAGTCGTTTATATTTTTCATTAAGATGGGTTGTCTAATCCTGTGTTTGTTGGTCTAATATCACCCCAAACTCAGGAGTTTTAGTGCTTGGAACTGATTGCAAGAATCCAATAGTCAAGATACTACGGGTCGTACACAAGTTTTCTGTCATAGTGCTAGAGAGTCTGTATACCAGATTTCTATCGAGCCCACCGAACAATCCTCCCTCCAACCACAGATTTGGATTTATATCCGGATGGATCGAAGAATTGTTCTCATATCTCTCCTTCAAACAACTGTTATATGTATCATGGAAAGAAAAAAAATAAATTCATCAAATTGAAGGAAATTATAACTTAATAAAAAAATGGTTGAAAACCAACATACCAAAAAGTGCTAAGCTCGACTATCCATGAACTCTTGCACCCTTTTTTGGCGGTCATCACTCCGCACATTTGTTTCAACAAAAATTCCATCGGGCTTGGCTCGCGTCCATGAACCATAACTTGCAACATAAAAATATTGTCAGTTAAATATATTTATAAAAAAATAACAAATAAAAAATGGATGTAATAAAAAAAAATCTTACCATTTGCTTTCCATGTGAAACATATAGAATGGAGTTGCTGGTGTGCGTGGTAATGGAGTCAAGAACATGCCAATGCTAGTTCTCTGAACCGGACTGTGATCGTTGCGTGAAGCATGCAGACTTCATTTTTTGAATGTATTCCGTCCATATAGCCTTCGAGATATATGGCAGTCTGAAATCCTCCCAAACCACCGTGTCATTCCAGGCTGGAAGTTCGTTCTCTCGCATATTTTTTTTGCTTTCTTTTTAGTCTTGTGCCAAAAATCATGCAACCTATATGATATCAATAAATTATCTATTACTAAATGAAAAATAAAATTTTAATATTAAAAAAATTATCTTGATTTTGATCTAACGTAGTTTCAGCATAATTCTCCTATACCCTCCTCATCAGCTCTCTCCCATTCAAAATTTTCCTTGTAGTAAAAATTTATAAAACAAAAATTTTAGTAATTTCAATAAACTAACCGAATTAAAATAATAATAAAATATTTAAGTTAATATTGACCTTAAACCTTGAAAACCATGAATCGACTTGCGGTTTTCATTCAGGATATTTGCAAACCTAGCTCCATTGAAATAATGAAATTTCCATAGATGATTTAAAGACCGATGCTATTGTTCTTGTGGCCTCAATTTCTGTAAAACTGAAATTGCATTCGTTAAATAAAATTATTTTTTTCAAAAAAATTATTAAACATGTTGTGAAAGCAAAAAAAAACTTACATTGAAAAGTTGTCGTTCCACTAAGCCTCGTACTTACGGGGAAATGGATTTCAATATGAAGGGACCCCCCCGATGTTGTGAGATCGCACTCGACGACCCCACGTCATGAGTCGATGTCTGTGCCTCAGGTGCCTGTTCTTGGTCAGAACCTAATGACTTGTGATCATCAGTATTGTTGCTAGAAGAATAAGCAGCGATCATGTCCTTATGATATGCAATAAATTTTCTTCTAGGCATCTACACAAATTAACATAAAAATTAAACGATTTTTATTTTTAAAAAACATTTAGCAGCACCTCCCCTATACGAGAGGCTACCTAAAATTTTTAAACCTATAAATACACAATATATATGCCACAAACCAGTTGATTTTATCCAATTTCTTCCAACAAATTAGAATAATTTAATTTCACACAAAATTCTCATTTTCTAAATGGTAATATATATAATACTAAATTTAAAAAAAATAAACTAAATTTACAAAAATTCAAAATAATAATTAAAATTAATCCAACATAATTAATTGAAATTGAACAACAAAATTGAAAACAAATAACTAAAATTCATCAAAATAATGAAAACATTATTTCAATAACAACTAAATTCAACACAATTTTTTTTAAGTGGTAATATTTGTGATCCTAAATTTACAAAAAAAAATAATTCTAAATGAAATAAAATTATAACTAAAATTCCAAAAAATAATGCAAAAAATATTTCAATAACAATAAAATTTAACACAACTATTAATTCATAAAATTAGTAAGAACTCAAAATTGAACAAAAATAATGACCTAAAAAAACAAAAATAATGCAAAACAAAAAACACAAATAAAGAAGAAAAAGGGAATGAAAAATTCTTACCTTTTTGACGTGCTTAGTTTCAGCTCAGAATGAAAAAAAAAACAAAATAAATGAAAAGGGATAAAAAAACCAAAAACAAAGAAGAAAAATAAGAAGAAAAATGAAGAAGAACAACAAACCTTAGGATGAGAAGAGAATATGATGCTTGATGAGAAGAGAAAAATAACATGAATTGTTGAGAGAGAGTAAAGAAGAGAATATAAAAGAGAAGAAGAGAGAGTAAGAAAGGAGAAGAATGAAGAAGATGAAGCCCCGTATGTTATGCTCGTGGTCTTTTATATTAGGTTTTATCAATGGAATGACCGAAAGAATATTAA
>Ga0307517_10002636_pt1 | contig 28610 bp, 35 predicted proteins | sample 23_EM_MG_FD_194515 | JGI IMG/M metagenome (GOLD analysis project Ga0307517, IMG submission 194515) | Populus trichocarpa ectomycorrhiza microbial communities from riparian zone in the Pacific Northwest, United States - 23_EM | ecosystem: Host-associated > Plants > Roots > Unclassified | place... | reverse complement strand
GGCTGGAATCGTGGATTTTCTCGGCCACGATGCTTTCCACGAGAACGTAGCTGGAGCGATATCCGTCATTGAAGGACCGCGATTAGATGAGCCGAGCTTTGCAGGGATACACTGAGAAGTTGAAAGCTTTTACATGCACTCTGGATCTTTTTAGAATTCCACACGCTTTGAGTTAATAATGCAATTTTACCTGATTACTTGGGATTTATATGTATAGTGATTTCTCCGGAGTTATCATCAACAAAGGGCGTTGTTTGCAATTATTGATATTGAGCGCTAATCTTAGACCACCGTACTTGAGACTTCCCAAGATCTGTTCAATTCTCAGAAAACACGACGCGTTAACAGCGCGCGATTCCGCGTCTCTCCTTGCCTAGTATCTTGCATGTTACTTCAACCCTTTCTTTCTATCAGAAGTTGAGGAGTGGCAACTACTGATCTGCAGGAACCAACCAGAGTGAAATCACCATGAAACATCAAGGAACTAAGAATCCTGGTAATGTTTGTTTCTTTCAACAGCCATATCGCATGCTGATTTAGTATGCAGCCACTCTTTCAAATTTAGCGCTGGCAGCATGTAGCAGAAAGTCGTCAAAGGACTCCCTGAACCTCGACGCCGCGTCGCAGGTGAGGTTTTGCTTGCTTTTCACCTAATTCTCGTTTGTCCTCCTTGATGTGTTTCGTTCCAACCCGCGATTAGATGGGCTCATTGAATATTTATTTACTAGCGTTCGTCCTACTCCAACATAGACGATGAACTTACTGAAATAATGAGAAACTTTCCACGTAAGTGAGGTAAACTTTTTCTTTGCTGAATTTAAATCTCTGTTTGTCAGCGACGCAACCGGCACCTCCTGCAAACCCCCCTGATTCTGCTTGTTCCTCCAGCTCAAGCCTTGGAAAGAGAAAGGCAAACGAGTCTAATTCATCTTTGGCCTGTATCGTGGAGGGTTCTGCTCGTCCGACAAAAATATCACGGATCGCACCAATTCCAGATGTCGGCGTTAACCCCTTCTTCGGCGGCGATGCAAAGGCCGATGTAAAGGAAGACCCCAATGCACCCATATCCTTTGTCCGTTGCTATTCATGTCTTCTCTTCTTTATTCTGACGCTTTGATAGTCGCCAGCAAGACTACTGCAGGGCATGATGGATAGCAAAAAAATTCCCTATGGCGTCCAGTACGAGATTGCAAGATACGTCAGTAAACGGCAACTCGAGTTCAAGGACGTCGGTTTGCCTGATCTCGATCGACTGGCTGAACTGAAGACGAACGAAAAAGCAGCCCCAGTTACGTTCAAGGTTTTGGCGAATGGTGTCAATGATGACGAGGGGGAACAAGGTAAATTCACTTGTTGAATAATTTGACTACTTGACTTCATGGTTCACAGATCGATTCAAGGACTTGTTTGCCAAGGAATATTCAGCAAAGGTATGTTCACAAGTCTCATTATCATCCTGCCTGGTCTTATTGCTCGTAGTTTCCTTGGAAAGAACTGGACCGTGAAGAAGCGGCGCTTGCAAATGACCCCTACGGTGGCCTAGGTTTCAACGAAAAGGGGGAGCGCGGAGATTGGTATGGGGGACAAGTCCTCTTTACGGGGAAATTAATCAATGACAAGTCCCACAAGTATAAAATCGAGTTAGAACCTGCCATGCTTGGACCATCCACGATGTTTGCTCGTCGTTTCGGGAGCAAGCATTTCTTTCGTCTCAAGATGACTAAGTCTCTGAATCGCAATCCGGACAAGATGCTGCAGTTTTTGCAACGACCTTTACTGCTATGTGGATTTGTTTTCAGAGCATTCTATGCTAAGGAATCGAACATTTTCTATGTAAAGACGAACGAGTTCACGGATGGGACAACCGTCGTACCTACGAAGGTTCATCCTGGTATCATGCCTTTCATGGAGTTCCTCGATTGGCACAATCCCATTGAACTGAATTCTGATCAGGTACAGTTTTGCCAATTTGACGCACAGGAAAGTTCTAACTTCTTTCAGAAAATGGCTAAATTTGTCTCTCGCTTTGCTTTGGGACTCTCAAACTCGGTGCCAGGCCTCATGATCGACCGGTCAAATATTCATTTCATTGACGATATTGGTCAGTGATCCCATTGGTTCTCTGTAGTGACATAGCTCAGAGCACTATAGATTCATTTGGGTCGAATATGACTGATGGGGCCGGAAAGATTAATCGCTGGTCACTCCGACAGATCCGACACCGATTGGATTGGGAGGATAAGCCGACTGCCATTCAAGTTCGGGTGTTCGGAACCAAGGTGGGGTAATGCTTTGTCATTTGAGCACATCTAATCCTCCTTACAGGGACTTTTAGTTGACGACGGCAGAAACGCAGACGAATTCGGCCATATCGAACTTACGCCATCTCAACGTAAGATCAAGTTTCCTGAGAATGGGGACATCGATCCTGCCCATTGTATTATCGACGTTCTTCGTGCCTCGCACGCAAAGGCCCCATGTCGTCTGGCAGTGGAAACAATCATCAATCTTTGGGAGAACAAAGTGCCGAAGGAAGCTTTCACTGACCTCCTGAGGCAGGGTCTGACGCAACTGGTAGAGCCCCTTCTAGATTGGGATTCTGAGGCTGCAATGCGCAAACTTTGGTGCAATGTCTGCCGTCTAGGTGGCGTCATGGCTGCTCGTCAATCCAGAGAAAATCCTGGTACTGCCCGTGCCAAGGGGTTTTCCGAGTGTGACAAGGATGAAAATGAACTTGAAGATGAAGATGGCTTTTCGGAATTCGATAGCAATGAACAGGCCCAGCGTTCTTCGGCGTGGTGGTGGGATGAGATTAGCGGTTGCCCGTCTTCGCTGGAGGAGACTATCATGTACTTGATCGACTCAGGTTTCGTTCCGAAGGAGTGTCCCGTTCTCAAGGATAAACTCCACAAATTCATCAAATCTCGCGTCAGGGATTACATCAAATCTTATCGAATTGAAGTACCCTTGTCGGCTTCAGCATTTTTGGTCCCAGGTATGTTCGGGAATTCATTCTGTTGGGGTGATGCTCAGACTCTATAGACACTGACGGGATCTTGGAAGAAGGAGAGGTATTTTTCAAGAGTTCTCATCGCATCTTCCGCCATCCCGATGGCACCGACACGGACATTTACTGTGGGGATGTTTTGGTCACGCGGCATCCCTGCAAGCTGCCGACAGATACCCAGAAGGTTCGTATTGTTGCATGTATTTTGAATTTGGTCTTCATGAATGGTATAGTGGAAATCAGTGGACAAACCCGGCCTTCATCATCTTGTCGACGTGATTGTACTGTCAACAAAAGGACAACGAAGGGCAGCAGACTGGTTGGCTGGAGGTAAATCTGTTCTGAGGTTGCAACTCATTGGCTTATTATTCTCTAGGTGACTACGATGGTGATAAGGGAGTGTTTATATATCAACCGGAACTCGTGCAGCCTTTCAGGACTGCTCCTGCCCATCTTGCCGACCCTCCCTCTGATATCGAATCGAATTTTTTGAAACAGAATGAGAGTGTGCGCGAACACCTGGAACGAACGGGCTCTCTGTCTCTTGAAGAGCAGATCAGAGCACGGCAGTTTTATTTGTTGGGTGCTGTCCGTGATACTGGGGTTTACGGAAGTTACTCAAATTTCCATGAAATCGCAACCTACATGCTAGGTTATGATCACCACGAAACAACCCGCTTGGCCCACATGTGAGTGCCATGGTTATCTGTCCCCCAACCTGAATTTACATTTTTCAAGTTTTAATATGACACTTGATGGAATCAAAACTGGCAAGACACTCTTGCCAGAGGTTCAGCGAAAGGACAGGGAAAAATACGACAAAATTCCTCCAAAGTGGAAAGGGGAAACTGAAGAGGCTGATCGTTCCAGGAGGCAGGGAAACCAAGCCCGTGTTCCCCGACCTCAAAATATGGGGAAATTTGTTATGGATTACCTCCATGATCAAGCTGAAAGGGAAGGAAGTGATTGGCTCAACCGTATCGACGCCCTTTTCGAAGCCGTCCCACGAAGCGGTCTAGATGAGGACTTAGCGGCTCCTTACAAAAAAGCCGTCGAATTGGCTAACAGATGGGAAACAGTGGAGAAGAATGACAGGATGAAAAAGGAGCTTAAAGAGTTGGAGCAACATGTTGCCAAATCGTTTTCCGACCACCGAGGTGAACTGACCAGTTCGCCAAGAAAAGGGAAAGGCTCTCCCGGCAAGGGGAAATCCTCCTCATTTACCGACCTACCCATTGAGATCCGCCAAGACAGAATTCGCAAGCTATCGAAGGAATTCGCAAGCTTCCCTCCACCAAACCAGTTTATGATGGCTGATGAAGAGGTTGCCCGCATCAGGGCGTCATATGCATACGTCTATGATTTCGAGCAAAGGAGGTATAGTTTTGCCTACTTCACTCGCTTCCCTTTCGACGTCGCCATGCGCGAACTTTGTGGAATCAAGGCTCGCACAGGTCGATACAAAGCGGTGTCCGGTGAATTTTACCATCAGTTCAAAATGAAAGACCCAGGTAGGCGGTAAAGCCTGGATAACAAAATATTTTTTGTCTTGTTTCATTACTTGCATTTCTTGATACCCCGCAGATTGCTTTCGTTTGTGCTTTTATCATTTTGTCTTGTCCGCGAAAATGTATGTACAACCCAATGACCACAGGTTTTCATTTCAGTGCTTGTTACGAGGGCAAAAATCCTCACAACTTGGGCGATTCAGCAATTTCCACCTATAGGAGAAGCACGCAAATTTTGAAAATGTCAAAGTCGAATGCCTTATTGACGTTAACTCACGCCCAATCGACTCGATTCTTTAGGTGGATTTACTAATCGCTGGTAGAGGGGTCAATGATACTATCGACACCATCCCCCAACTGTGGTTACTCAGTTCAGGATTTTGAAACGCTGGATTGTCAAACCGTTCATGAATAATAGTCACTCATCAAAGCCCTCTGTGTGGATCAGGTTCTATACATTGGATATCGACAGTGACTCAAACTTTCAAAAGCTGAGGTATTTGTTTAGGGAGATGGAAGTCAGTCCCAGCAAGCAGATTGTTACCGGCGTGGGATAGGATTCGAGAGTGTAAATGGTGTCACATAGGTTGCTTGTGATCCACAAGAGACCCAGCTGTTGTGATTGGAAATCGGATGTGGCGAGATTGTCCGTGAGCTGCGCAAAGAACTGAACCGAAAGTGATGAATGTTAGTCACAGTTAGTTTATATCAGCTGTTAGCCTTTTTTGGTCAAAGTCATGGTCTTCCGGATACGACCACAGCGGAATTCCGTGCTAGGCCCTTGTTGGAAATCGCATGAGAGCGGCTGGTCTTCACCATGGGTAGGTACTACTAGGAGCGTGTCTCTTAGGCTCCAATCTGCTCATATGGAAGTCGTTCATTCTTCCATATTCGGCTTCAGGACTTCGGCCTGGTTCATCCAACATCCCACAGGTCGTACCCTTAATAATGCGGCGGTCCCGCACCCAATAGATGCTCAAAGTCACCTACTCCATTAACTTCGGCGATGCCAGGATGGTTCCATTCTTCTTGGATTGAACCTGGGTTCTTCGGAACAGGCTATCATAGTGCATGTCATCGAAGCAGCGGAGAGAAATGAATGGTGCTATCTACCCATCTTGTAGTCCACGAATCTCGCCCCGTCATCTCTCAGGGTTGTCAACCGCTTTCCTTTCCAATATATAAGTGGACTGACTCTACACCAGTCCGTCAGTCAACTCATACACAAGTTCCTTCTACAAAGACATCATGCAGTGGATCGCTGAAACCGTGACTACGGCATTATCGTCAGCAGATTTGTCTAGTGGTTCTCCGCAAACCTCGTCGCCAGCACAAGATGCGACGACGTTCGCCATAATCGTAAGTCACCAGGAATTACTGTGTCTATATGAAGCTGAAAGTTTGCAACAAAGTACGGCCTCCCGCTTCTCTCTTATTCCAATCTGGCCTCCAAAATTGAGGAAGGCAAGGGCGGGTTTGTCACAAATGAATTCTATCATCAGCAGAAGCTGGCGACCGCCGATTTCAAGGACATCAACCGGCCCAACGTGGACACGTACGTAGCATTCTTTCTGGCCGATGTTGGTTCTAAACGGAAACCATCAGTCTCTACTCCGAGGCCCTGGTGGATCTCTCTTCGTCTGAACTAATTGTGACCATACCCGAAGTTCCGAATGACCGTTTTTATGCCTTCCCAATATATGATGTGTGAGTCAACCTCTGTGACCCAGCTTCTCGTTGGTTAGACCATATTTTTTCAGATACGGAAACAATGTCGTCAATATTGGTACGGCGGGAGTCAGCAGCACTCCAGGTCGTTATCTACTCAGTTACCGCCCTGCGGACCCTGGCTACGGTTCTGGTGATGACAGCTATGCTGGCTATGTCTACCTGCCGACACCCTATGGCGCAATTGATCTACGCATTGAAGTCAAGGGTACCGACGACGTTCTGGAAGTTAACGATCTTCAAGTCCAGTTTGAGTTGACGTCTGTGCCAGTCCCTGTCCAACTTGCCCCCAGGCTTACAAAATCCATTCTCTTTGACGGCTTGTCAACCGAATTCAACGAAAAGCTTCTTCAGCTGACGGCACGCCTCTCACCTTTCAATCTTCCTGAAGTAGGGTCCGAAATTGCCAGGGTGGCTGCCATTCTCCATCTCGCTGGCTTGTCCCGAGGATCCTATACAACTCCATCGGGAGTCGATCTAACCCTCGCTATAAAAGATGCCGTCAAGGCCATTGCATCCGTTCGCTTTGCTGACTTTGACAAATATTTCCTCGACTTTGGCAATGGTTGGTCACAGTTGCGCGACAAATATTCGGGCGATTTCAAAGCAAATTACACTGTCCGAGCGTTTGTTGCAGCACTAGGCTATCTACAGCTTAAAGCCGATCAGGCCATATATCCCATATACACTCCTTCAACGGGCTATATCACCTCCGATACATCCTACACCGTCACATTCAGCAGGAAGCCTCCAGTGAATGGCTTCTGGAGCATCACGGTATACGACGAAAAGGCGTACCTTGTCGCAAATCAATGGAACATTTATTCCCTTGGCGACCGGAGTGCCATCAAATATCCGGATGGTAGCCTTGTGTATCCCGAGTCTGGGTCGTCGGATAAGGATGAGAAATTCTCTATACTTTTACAGACCCTGGACACACCCCCACCTGAAGAATATCAATCAAAGTACGTATACCCATTTCTCTTCGTGTGTTCAGGTTTCTGACGTATCTCAGCTGGATACCCACACCTGCAGTGAATGGGAGCGGCACACCATTTAATTTTACTAGTGAGTGGAATTTATAAAAATTTGCACCGCTGTTGATACTAGATTCTTTGTATTCAGTCCGTTGGTATGGGCCGACAGCGGAACTCCTGGATGGAACATACGAATATCCATCGGTCGCAGCGTTGTCCGAACCGATCACCTCTTCGGTTTAATGACCTTCGAATGCATATCATCATCATGTCCCGAATGAAAGTCTTTTTCCTTTTCTTGCTCTTCCCAAATATAAATCCGAAAGAAAGTACTCAAGTCTTTTACTCTTTGCTCGCTCTTTTGTCTTGTTCTTACGGCTTGTAAAATTTGTTATGCTTTCTGCTTGGACAATGCTAAATACAAGTGAACGATAACTTCAGATTGGCCCTCAATGTCACTTCGGATTGTCGATAGTGTCACACTTCTGTTATTCTAGAACAGCCATGTCAACTCGGACGTCTATTGGATTGGCTTCGGCACCTCAAGGCCTCACAGCGTGGTAGCCGTGACTTTTTGGAAGAAACATGGACACTTTAATAATGTCAATGCATAGCTATATTGCGACACCCATTTTGCTTGGGATGCTACTAGTAGTTAGTAGGAATGATAGGTTGCTATTTTACCTGTTATGCATGGAACGCAGGAGGCCAGACACTAGCCTCTACAACTTTCACGTGGCTCCGACTCTGGCTCGAAATGTCAATCATGAAAAAGAGGGCACAATTTCCGCGAGACCGTCGCTTTGTCAGACCGTCTCAGACGTGTTCAAACCCGGGCTTAACTACAGTTCAGGCATTGCCGCTTGCCCGGCTTTACATTCATAAAGTATACTACCAGTTGGGAGTTGAAATTTTGAAACTTCTCATACCACTTGATTCCAATTTCCACCCGTGTGTGTCTCGGACGACGAGATCCACAAAAATACAGCCCTCGTTTCAGAAAGTGGCGATTTCGGATTACTACATAGAGACAACAAGTGGTTCGCGTCAACCGCCACGTTTGATTTATGTAAATATCACTGATGCCATCGGAGCGAAAATTTCCTAAATTAGAGGAGCCGTATCACTTTTACCCAAATACACCAGTTTTTCCTGGGAGACCAGTAAGTTTACAGGAGTAATGATTGGTATTAATTTCACAAGTGTGAAAGACTTGTGAAAGACGAGACTGGACCTGGAAACAAGGAGTTTCGACACTGATCGAGCCTGAGGCATTGAGGTCTCACCTCAAATTAATTATTTGGATTGGATGCTTAGTTACAGTTGTTTCTAATGGTCACCGAATGATTTTTTTCTTGATGTCAAACTATTTTTATCCATCTCGTACATGAAGAAATATTAACCTTTCAATAGACTTTCCGTACCCAACGAAGTTGCCTCAGTATGTAAGTACAGTTCGTTCAACTTTTAAATTAATTGCAGCGCTAAGAGAGTAACGAGCGTTGTCAACTGTTGCGTTCGCAAGCCCAGGCTTCCATCGCAATAAAAGAATATCACAAACGGGTGGAATTTTAATATGTAAATTATATGGTTTCCATGTCTGGGATCTCTCCTTGGGGTAACGATGGAACTTCCTCTGGCAAGGAATGATGGTGACAAGTGCTCAATCGGTTGCAGGAAACCCGAAGCTAGGGCTCAGAATGCTATAAAAGCAACTTTTGCTGGTGTTTCTTCCTCAGAAAATCAAGTACTCCCCCAGACAAAGTAGGCCTCCCTCATCAGCTCCAAGCTCCCATTGGACACTAATAAAATTTCCAGATTCTAGTTGCGAACTTGCTTAACCAGTGCGTTAGTCCTCGTTCATATTTCAAACCTTCTGAATCTGTCCTAACCACTTTATGGCCACTGAAGCTTTGAAGTCTTATCGAAATGAAATTCTCCATCGCCATTCCAGCTTTCATCACTCTTCTCTTGTCCGTTGCGTTCGCCATGCCCACAGAGGTAGGGAGTCCTTGTTATGAATTCGAAGGATATTTATCAATGACCACAGATTGACGTTGTCGATGTTGGTAAACGCCAGGAATCCAGTGACGAGTTAGTGGGGAGAAATAAGGACTGGTAAATTCGTCAGTCTCGTTAAAAATTTACGGTAGAAGGGGGGTCGTGAAGATGATTACCAGACTGCTGGGCCAATGTCATTGATTTAGTATTACAGTAATGAGTGCGAACTTTTAAGCAGTTAGACAAGGCAAAGTTCCATGTTTTCTCAGATAGGAACGCATTCAAGTATTCAATAAGTATATGACTGTGACTGTGACATCACATCGTGGATGGTCAAAAAAAAATCACCACTGGGCCCTGGCACCACTCTTCTGTTTTCCAAAAAAATCAAGCGGTAGGATTCGCACCCAGGAATCCCGGAATAGTGAAACCACACAAAATATCGAAAAAGGGATTCTGTTTCGGAGACGAGGGTGGAAAGTCACGGGTATTCACGGTTAGAGATCGTTGGAGGTGGATGCAGTGAACGAGCCGAACCTGGGGCCTGGGGGCAGCTTCGCTAGATCGATCATAAATGCTCGTGAAGGCCCCCAAGAGCACCACTGGTCAATTCAGAGTTCAATGAGTTCAGGAAAAAAGACTTTTACCAAGGCATGTCGATGGCTCCATCACCGTGAAGTCTGTCAATGCCTCAATATTCGGGCCAAATTGGGGATTGTACTTCAGGTTGAAGTTGCTGACTGCATCCTCGAGTGTGTGTCTTGTGAACGTCCTTATCCGATTGGTCGGACTGACTGGAAGCGTCGACTTTAGAATAGAGGAATCTGTTCAAGACACCACTTCCTTACTCACAGAGTGCCTCAACCCAGGCCCTGTGCAACTAAATACTAGTGAACGACATAAAAAGATTGGCCCTTCGCGATCGGATTAATAGTCGTGTGCGTGTGATACTTCTGTTACTCTAGAACAGCCATGTCGACTCGGACATCTATTGCATTGGCTCGATCCCCGGCATTTTTGAGAACTGAATACGACCCCAACTCTGATATCGAAAGGGAAGACTCGCCATTCCCTGAAGTGCGCGCCTCTGTTTCAAACATCGACAACCCTGACATGCCCGCCATGACCATTCGCATGTGGTTTGTCGGTCTGGTGCTTTGTATGGCAAGCAGGTAAATTCTCAATGAAAGGGTCCAAGCCCTGAGCTCATTGTTAACTACAAGCGCTCTCAACGTCTTCTTCAACTTTCGCTACCCCGCACCCACTGTTGTACCACTTGTGCTCTTGCTGATATCCTATCCCTTTGGAAAGTTTCTTGCAATCGTTCTACCAGAAACGAAGTATAGTATACCCCTGCCACGTCTTCCTGCCAGTTTATTTCCTGCCTCTCTTGGCCCGGGCGGGTCTTGCACGAATGGTTTTGTCCTCTCCGTGACATGTCCCCGCTCACTCAAATTCTCAGTCAACCCGGGTCCATGGAACATCAAGGAACATGTTCTCGTATACGTTATGGCTAATGTCTCTATAGGGAGCCCATATGCTCTCAACGCCATCGTGGTCTCCGAGATCTTCTATGACTTGCAGCTTGGATACTGGTTTTCTCTCACCTTCGTGCTTGCCACACAGCTCACTGGATTTGGTCTTGCAGGCTTGTGTAGACGCTTCCTGGTATGGCCTGCTAGTATGGTCTGGCCACAGAACTTGGTGGGGTGTGCGTTATTGAACACCCTCCACTCCGATGAAACAGATGATGGGATCGGCATGTTTGGCGGAAACGTCGAGAAAGAAGGAAGGGGTATGTCAAGATTTAGGTTTTTTATGATTATGACTATGGCGAGCTTCGTTTGGTACTTCTTGCCTGGTTAGTCGTCGACACTCAAGCAGGGAGAAATTTTCAATGAATCTTTGCAGGATATCTATTTGAAGCTCTTTCGGTTTTCTCTTTCGTCTGCTGGGCGGCCCCAGAAAATATACCGATTAACCAGCTATTCGGAGTACGTTCAGGCCTCGGAATGAGCTTCGTGACATTCGACTGGACTCAGATAAGTTGGATTGGAAGCCCATTAGTTGGTAGGTCATTTCAGGAGTCCGTCGATCTTCGGTTTAATTTTCTTCAGTTCCCTGGTGGGCCGAACTCAATATCTTTGGTGGCTTTGTCCTATTTTACTGGATTTTGGTTCCGATCCTCTATTATACCAACGTAAGTGGGGGAATAGTTACTCGAACATTACCTGATGCCTTCCGCAGACGTGGCAACTGGCACACTTCCCTATTTCTGCCAATGAGCCTTTTGACCGATTTGGCCATACCTATAATATCACCCGTGTTCTTCTCAAATCAGATGTTTTCTCGCCAAGCGCATATTATGGATACTCGCCTTTATACCTTCCAGCCGCATACGCCATCACCTACCTATTGGCATTTGCCTTATCGACTTGCGTCCTCACTCACACCGCGCTATACCACGGAGGTACTCTTCTGAATGGTTTCAAAAGAATAAGAATAGAAAAGGACGACATTCACGCCAAATTGATGAGAAATTATCCAGAGGTACCAGATTGGTGGTATGGGGTGGCCCTTGCGACATTCCTCGCGGTGGCTGTTGTCGCAACCGAGGTGTGGAATACCGGAGTACCTGCTTATGCGCTGGTGTTGAGTGTGCTCCTTCCTGTGGTCTATGTATTGCCAAGCGGGTTTATCTATGCCATGACTGGCCAGGGTGTATGTGCAAGATTTTTACAGTGGTGATCGCTCCTTTGTATTAACTTCTCTTCGAAGATCACCATCAATGTTCTTGCCCAAATCATACCGGGGACTCTCCTACCAGGCCAGCCATTCGCGAATATGATCTTTAAAGCGTATTCGGTGCAAACCCTCGCCGCTGCCACATCCTTTGTACAAGATCTCAAACTGGGTCATTACATCAAGGTTCCTCCCCGAGCTACTTTCCTAGGTTTGTCCTGAAATTCCGTCGTTTCGATGGATTTTACTAAAATGGATTTCGTTGCGCAACCCCGAATAGTTCAGATGATTGGTACTGCTTTAGCGGCTTTCGTACAGGTTGGGGTGAAGCAGTGGATATTTGATAACATACCAGACATATGTTCGCGGGATCAAAAATTCTCTTTGACTTGTCCACACAACCAAGTTTTCTTCACTGCCTCTGCCGTTTGGTGAGTTTATATCAGCTAGTTCTCCCAGACATCGAGTACTAAATTCTTGTAGGGGCCTCATTGGCCCAGCACGTCAATTCGGAACGGATTCAATTTACCATCCTCACCTCTATGCGATCATCGTTGGTACATTCCTTCCGATCCCCTTCTACCTATATCAGCGTCACGTTCGTTTACCTCCGTCTTTCCCCAAACACTGGTCGTACTACATCTCGACCCCAGTTATCCTGAACGGCGTTTCTTACATACCTCCCGCAACAGGAATAAATTATTCCTCTTGGTTCCTGGTCGGATTTATCTTCCAATATTGGATTCGCAGACGTGGGTATGTGTGGTGGGTCAAGTATGCATATGTTTTGAGCAGTGCACTGGACAGTGGTACGGTTATTGGGGTAATGTTTATATTCTTGGGAATGCAGATGACGAAGGGAGGAAATAGTGGACAAGATGCGAGCTTGAAGTGGTGGGGAAATACGGTGCATACGCGTACGGTGGATTGGAAGAGGCTTGCACTGAAGCCCATTCCAGAAATTGGTTTACCTTGGTCGCAATTGATACCAACTGCGACGCCAAGACCATGACCAAACAATAGATATTCTTTAGAGAAGGTAATTGTATTCAAGATTGCTAGATGTGTAGCTCTATCCAAGAGAGATTAGAAGATCCTTACAACAAAGATTAAATAAAGATTTAGAGAGGGGTGAACAAAGCGAATCCAAGGGAAAGATAAATTGAAAAATGGAGAAAAAGTCAAGCATAACTCAACCCGGAATCGACGCTCATTCTTCTGGAAAGCCTACTAGCGGCCCTCTCCATATCGGTAGCGTCCACTTGCATCCCGGGTCTAGGCTGAGCTGGCAATGCAGCAGGTGGGTCTCCAGGTCCATTCACCCCCCAAAATGCTGGGTCGACATATTCATCCGGGTTATACCTAGAATACGACTTTGTTGACTTCAACGAAGCGCGTGAGGGCTCTCTGCGAGGTGTCAAAACCACACCTGCGTCTTCCCCGTTTCCGACGATATCGGCCAGCATTGGTCGGGCGCGGGATGAAGCACGAGTACGGCTGCTCCTGTTGTCAGGTTGTGGAGGGTCGGGGTTAGCGACTTTGAATGTCGCGGTCGATGCTGTATTTCTGAGTGGGCGATTCGACGCAGACGCACTCCCACTCGAGCCGTGTGCCCATGTCATGAATGGGGGGCGTGGATTTTGTAGAGGAGAACCCTGACCATATTGTCCGCTAGGACCAGCACCAGCAGAACCTGTCCGAGAGTATCCAGGCCGACGATTACTAGAATCTGGTCGTGCTGGTTGTTGCGCAAATGAATCGATGGCGTCTCGTAGGGAACGAATGGACTCTTCGGGACGGTATACGTGATAAGGGCTTAGATGGTTCTGACCAGTGTGTGGAGGGGATGTTCCATTATCTGGCACCCTTCCGGACTGTGCACAACGTTTAGTAAAAGAATACACACAACTTGGAAGAGTTTACTACTAACAGGTGGAACGACATCAATGCCAATCGAATTTTTTCGATGTAGATTTGGGTTGGAAGAGTAGCTCTGGTATCCGACACCTGCAGAATCTGGATCTGGCACATGTATGGTTGGTGGCCGACGACGGTTTGGAACCTATACAAAGTGGTCAGAGAACGGGACGATTAAACAACATGTTTATTTTCTTACTGATCCACTGGATGAAGCACGCCCCGTTTCAAGGAACCCTGGGGGATAATTTGGCTGTGGCATCGAGTGAGTTCCTGCCGTTGGACCACCGACACCGAGAGGACGCTCAGGCGTATTTCCTCTACTCGAAACTTCCTTGATAACGCTTAATAAGCTTTCCTTCTCTTTGACATGCCCTTTATTCTTTGTGCGAGGTAGTGGAATGCTTGTGACAGAGTGTAGTGCTGGCGTGGAAAGTAAATCAAATTGGGACACCCTGGTCGACACGACGGAAGCCGCATCCGATTGTTGACGTCGGGCATAAGACATATCGTGGTTGCGAAGAGAAGGAGCTCCGCCTGACCGGTACCATGATTGAGTCTGCTGAGGTCGGGGTCCGTACAGTTTAGCAACCTCAGGAGAATCAGAAGCTGAGTGTGGTTCTGGGAAATTCGGAATCACAGGGGCACCAGAGTGCGGAGAGGCAGTCGATTCTTCTGGAATCGGATCGATGACTGGTTTGTTCTTCTTCCTAAGACTGAGGGATCGGTACCAAGACGTAGCCTGTTGTTTTGTCTTCGCGAGCGTAGGTCGTTTTGCCCAGAATTTCACACTCTTGACAAGAGGCTGTTGCTGTTGTGTGTGCGGTGCGACGCCCGGATGAGGAAAGATCATAATTGAACCTGGGGGTGGACCACCAAACTGTGGAGGGCCGGATGCAGACCCAGGAGAAATGAACTGAATATTTGAGGCAGGAACGAGTTGAGGTGTGTGTGGGAGGACAATAGGAGATTTCGTAGATGGTATAGGATTAGATCGCATTGGTGGATTATTAGGGTGTCGAATTTCATGGTGTTGATGAGCAGTGACCCATCGTTCTCGTGGTCCTTGGTTGATGGCATCGTTAGGGTGTTCATTAGAATTAAAGCTTTCGTTTAGCTTGTCAGCAGCTGGGATATCCACAGGCCATACTTGAATAGAAGGCGTCGTTGCTCGTACGGGTCGTGATGGTGGATGTTCTTCCTCGCTTTCAGATTCGTAATCTTCCTCATCTTCCTCGTCGTCCTCTACTTCCTCTCTGCCCCGGGGGCGGAAGCGTTGGGGAGCAGTCGAACCAGGCCGCATTCGCGGGTTGGGCCTCGCAGGCTGATTCGAAGGTCGGAAATTTCGCTTGTGGGTGTGGGAGGTAGAATATTCAGGGCTAGAGGCATTATCGTGTCGAGATCGACTATGATGGTCATCCTCTTCCGGAAAATGAGCTCTTTCTTTGCCCTTGCTACTCCTTGAGGGGGGTTGAGGAACAGATCGCGGTCTTCCTGCGGCCAGGATTTCTTTCTCCCTCTTTGCATGTTTGAGTCCTGCCTCGTATCCGAGCTTCCTTCCGTCCTCCCTGGCACCAGCAACCAACCTTTCTTGATGATATTTTCTCGCTTTCTCCCTTGCCCTGGCAGCAGCATCCTCGGCTTCGTCACGTTGTTTCTCGATCTCCTTCAACGCCGTCTTCGCCTTCTCAATCTCCTTTTGTGCACTGTCCAACTGGAATTGATACAACTTCAGCTCCGTCTTGGCCTTCGCAGCTTCTTGTTGTGCAGAGAGCCTATTCTCGTTCAGAAGGCGGAATTTAGTTGCAGCCTCATCGTTGATGCGCTGCAACTCCTCTGCGCGCTTGGATTCCACGTGGACTTGTCGCACAGCTGTCTCCAGCAAGTCTCGCATCTTGAACGCCTCTGCCTTGGGATCGTTCCGAAGGCGATCGATGTCCAGCCTTGATAGATTAAGCAACGACAAGTCGCTTGGTGCGCGAGTACTTCGTTTCCTGCGTTCGCTGCTGCTTTTTTTATGTACATCCCGCCTCTTCTCTAGAGCACGATTACCATGCGAACGACTCTCCGCAATCGATGCCGACGTGGGTTCGGGGACTGGTTGTTGCAAAGAGGTTTGTGAAAGTATAGCATTTCGTGGAGATGTCGGAGGGCCTCGGAGGCTCTGCCTGACGCTAGTACCATCGATGTCTCGTTGTACAGGTCTAAAAAAGCGTTCAAGAAGGTGCTGTAAATCCTATAAAACGTATACTTACTCGCCAGGGCTTTGCGAACTTGGTGATGTGGACGCTGAATTCATATACTTATCTGCATCGCTGTTAGAACACGCAGAGTCTTTTTAATACCCAAAACCTACCCCAGCTACGAAATTCGTTGATACCTTACAGATTATCGTATCGGCATTTGTCATGAGGAAATGAAGAGGAAGGAGTGCGGGGTCAAGCAGGGACAACCGAGTGGTCTGCATTTGCCTCAAGGCGCGGTTCCAATTGGTTCAAGTTTTCCAAAAGGATCCGAACAATGAGAATCTGAGTCACACACACAGCCTACACCATTGGTCATGAACATGTATTATCCAGAGTAACTACATACGGAGCACAAGGTGGAATATTCATAGCTGATCCAAAGAATCGTAAGACAAGAAATTCTCAATATTCGGAACGATCGGATCCACCGAGGCAAAAGCGGCCCTGAAGGCTGAGCTTCGGTAGAAAGAATAGTCGGTTGTAATGCCAAGGATGGCTGCAAGGCTGCCAATGTTCGATCTGGAGTGTGGCAAGAGGGGAAAAAAAACACACAGAACGCGTCAAAATTCATCGTCGGGGACTCCATCTGCGAACTACAACCGAATGTCTTCCAAGAGTCAATCCCGCAGTACCCTCTGCCATTTGAATGACCTCGTCCAGGGCCCAAAGAGCATTATCCGAGAACTGCGCTTGCTCTCGTTTTTCCTCGTTTTTCCTTACTTGTTTAGTGCTTAGAGGTTTGGGAACCTCCTGTGGCTGCCATTTTGGGAGCTTTGCAAGTGTTTCGATGGTGCGCGCATATTCGATTTCGCGAATACGTCCCAAGTTTTTGGTCAACTGGTGTGGCAGTCCGCGACTAATTGCACTGTTGTACAAAATGTCGAGTGTGGAATCAACTGTGGCGAAAGAAAGGAAGGAGAGTTTGATTTAATGCTGGGGGATATATAAAATAATTCACGTACCTCGTCCATTCCATCTCCTTAACCAATTCTCTCTTTCTTCCCTCCAAGCGACTGCAGCGTCTGGGGGGGCTTGTTCAAGTTCCTTGGAAACCCGTGCCGCTGCATCAAAGGTAGGCCGCCAGCGCCTCCGCAAGTTTAAACATGAGCGTCGATGATGTAGTACTGCAGCAGAGCATGTACGAAGAAATAATCTGTAGACACTTCCAGAAAGCATGCAGGCAAGGACGGAATCAGGCACGTTCTAAATATAAGTAAATGGTAATCACAGAACTCACACCATCATCCAGTGAAGATTCTCGGCCTATGATTCAACTCTGGCGTAACATTGCTAACACTAACATAGCCAACAGTGCCTTGGTCCGACTACCAGTGAACCCATTTTAAGTGGGTCCCCCGAGCATCGGATAACCGGTACTTTGGAGTGCTTCTCCCAAATCTTCAGATATTTGCCAGATCTGCAGAGGTGATCGTGCTTGCGAAATGGGCGTAGGTTTGTGTTTGTCTTCAAATAACTCTTCATGAAATATTTCTAGACAGCGGGCTCGCACTTTGGGCAAACGGGGCACTGAGTTGGGGCCCGCATTAATTGAACACTTAATAGGCCGTTCTCGCCGTTCTGCCCAACGACCGCGATAATAACTTGAAGGAGTCTACAGTATATACCACATCCCCTCCGAAAACGATGCTTCATAAAGTCGCCAATCTCGCCCTATCCAGATTTTCAACAAAATTGCAATATGGAGTAATACATAAGCATGTGTCTTTTGGAACCAATCCCCGAGCTCGTTCGGAGTGTCATCGACTATGTATGACCAAGTTAATGACGATAACAAATTCTGAATTCGAAGAAATCACCCAATTTGTACAAGCTTTGCGACTGCAAAGGTCATTTTCTGTCGGCGGACGACAACTCTCATCCACCGCTCTGGTTCCTCAGCATTCGCTGGGTGGCAATACTGTGACTCGAGGGGCAATGTCAGTGCCTGTTTTTTCAGACCGATGGTCGTAGGAGAAGATGTTGTCTAACGTGTGTCATTTACGCTGAATATCAGACGAGATTATAACGCACTCTTCGGAGTGCCGGGGCAGTCAGCAATACTTCCGCCGAGTTATCTAGCAACATGGCTTGGTTGTGGAAGGGTGAAGGGAAACTGAGGGCAAAACCCTCAGAGAGGAACCTTATAAACGCGGAAGCCACCGCTTGGACACGAGGACAATTTCACTGTGATGGCCCGAAAATGCGCAGTGGCATGCTCAATGTGATTCTCGAGAGGAATGTGCTTGTGCTTCAATGAGCCGATGGGATGAGGGTTATTTCGGCGTGCCACCGTAGTAGGTCCATCATCCCGATAAGGTAACTGGGCCAACAACTTGAAGTTGTTCACTGCCAGACAATGTCGTGGCATTTACATTTAATCCATGGCGGAACAATGGTATCACCTACATAAGTTCTCCGTGATTTCTGTGTGGCTTACTTGTATTCCCCCCATTCCAAATATCTGTGATCATCATATCATGAACGCATATACTACCCTCATGGATGCTCAGCGATTCGACCTGAGACACCGACAAGTACGTGCGCCCAATAATGCCACCGTAAATGGAAATGTCGTTCTGAGTTCTTAGAAGGAGCATTCTGCCCAAAGGCTTGAATCGACTTCGGACAATCACAGGAATCGGGGTCGTGCACGCGCCGCATCAGCGCCGGGGATGTTGGAGGGACGCACAGGACGCACAACTGCCTGTGAATTTCCTCGAAACCGACGTGACGCGAGAAAAAATAGCGATTCGAATCCAACCAAACCTTCACCGTCACGATCGAAGCTTACCTTTTTTTCGCAAAAGGCCTTTGACTGGTCGCTTGAACGTAGTCACCTCTTCTGCGGCTGCGTTAGCGTTGACCCCTTCGAACGGGAGATCATTTTGAAGAAGGGCGCAGGATTAAACGGACCTTTAGAGATTCACGTTGAGGTTGAGAAAGTGGTTAAGAGCGATGTGATGTGGAGAGACCCTGTGGAGGCAGTTCTCTTCGAAAGATATCCGGCAGTGGATACTGTCTCTGCTCGTATTTGGCAGACCAGTCCCTGAAAAAGTAGGAAGGACGGGCGTTACGCATAAAAATTGCCGTCAGGAATGCCGTAGCAAAGTTACAATGGTTCAACGCTGCCAAGAGGACTGAGGTCCAAGAGAGAGTCCACGATCTCCAAGTCATAACGCACGGAGTAGAAAGATAGGAAGGTGTAGCACCTATATAGTAACTTGTATTGACTCTGGGGATTTTCCTGTTGTGATTGGAAGTTTCTTCCTACGGATGGAGTAAGAATTTTTAAAAAATAAAGGAAAAAAATTCTTTTTACATAACAAAAAATCATGTTAAAGAGCAAAGGGTAGTCCACTGCTCCAAATTCTCCCTCTTTGCTTACGCGTTTTATGTAAGTCAGCGCTCTCTTGCGACTCTCGAAAGAGGAGCAACACATCATCTTCATCGCAGGCTGCTTTGCGCTTTCGTCCTTTACTTGCACCAGTTTTCTTGGCCTCCTCAGCCGCAGCCATAGCTTTCCTACACCTCTCGATTGCAAGGTTCCTATCATTGACCCGTTTGGGTGGACATGATGGAATCGAGCAGGCTTTGATGGGCGAGACTCTTTAGCATGGCCCTCGAGGAGTTACCACAAATCTTAAAGTTGAAATGTCAGGCCGGAATGGCTTGGAAACATTGCGGGACACTTGTCTGAAGCTTGCCTAGGTCGGGGGTACTGATCGGATGTCGTGTTTTGAGAAACTTTCTTGAATGATGAACTGGGGCGTCCTTCCAAAGATTTACAAATCACATTATCTCTGCAACATTGGTGAAGGCCTTGCTTGGTGGGGGACCCCCGGGTTGTCGAGGGTGTTGAGTCGAGTGCTCAGCTCATGCCTTCTCTTTATCAGCCAGCGCACGGTTGTACATCATCTCCGCTCTTTGAGACGACCTTGCTTGCGGTAGAGGACACCCAAGTTGTTGACGGTTTTAAGTGTGGACGTGTGTTTAGGTCCCAATGCCTTCTCATAACCGGCAAGCGCACGATTGTACATTGTCTCTGCATCTTCGAGACGGTCTTGATCAGTGTAGAGGAGACCCAGGTTGTAGATGGTATCGAGCGTAAACGTGTGCTCATGTCCCCAGGCCTTCTCTCTACCAGCCAGCGCACGGTTGGACATCATCTCCGAATCGTTGTAACGGCCTTGCCTGTGGTAGAAGACACCCAGTTTGTTGACAGTGTCCAGTGTGGATGGGTGCTCAGCTCCCCATACCTCCTCTTTACCAGCCAGCGCACGGTTGTACATTACCTCCGCATCTTTGAGACGGCCTTGATCAGCGTAGAGGAGACCCAGATTGTTGATGGTGTTGAGCGTGGACGTGTGATCGGGTCCCAGTGCCTTCTCATAACCGGCAAGCGCACGGTTGTACATTATCTCTGCATCTTTGAGACGGCTTTGACCAGCGCAGAGGAGTCCCAGGTTGTTGACGATGTTGAGCGTGGACGTGTGCTCAGGTCCCCAGGACTTCTCATAACCAGCCAGTGCACGATTGTACATCTTCTCGGCATCCTTGTGACGGCCTTGATAATAGTAGAAGTTACCAAACGTTATGCCAGCCCCCGAAAAGTGATCACCCAAGTTTGAACTCTCCACCTCTCTCCAGATGGTATCAGTGTGCTTGCCCCTCTAGCTGTGTTTTGTGGTCAATACTGCCCATAGAACGCAGGTGACATTTCATATGTGATATCGCAGCGTTAAGAAAGGTGGGTTGCGAGCTTTTCTCAAGCCGCATGCGGAGCCATTCGGACACCATGGAATGAAGTGAAACGGTAATTTCGCTTTCATTGGAGTGGGAAAATTGAAGTAAAGACAGCTCCTGCATCTTCACGATGGCGTCTTCGAATTTGAAATGGTTCCAGCGACCATCGTCCTTGAAAATCGACATTGGAGAGGTTGTCAGATTGCCGTCATCCGTGTCTTCACTGAAGAGTCGTTCGCCAATATTGACAGGATTGAAGAAGGCAAATAGTGTTATAACCTTCTCTAACTCTGCCGCTTGCTCACCAACACCAAGCAGCGGTAGCGACATTTCCCACGTAGTCAACAGGCTAAGAGGAGTCTCCTTTTCCTTGTCTGGTAACATACGCCGATACGGCCAGATTTGTGGAGTTTCCTGCATGAGACTCTGCTTCCGTCTCTCGTACTCGCTCACAAAGGCTCTCAGCCGAAGTCGTCGCTTCGAAACGTAGGCTCGCGCCTGATCGATGGCCAACGGAAGATTTCCTAACAGGCTCAGAAATTTCTCCGCAGCATCGAGCTCATCAGTATCTCCCTGAAGAGCGAAGCAGAAGCTGGAGACCCTCATCCTTCTCCATGTGATCAAGTTTGATTGCCTGACCCAACTCCTTGGAACCAGCATAACGGCTGGTGATGAGTATAGAGCCACGGCGATTTTCTGGGAAGAAGTTAACGATGCCAGGCAAGTCTTCAGGATTGTCCAGATTATCGAAAACTAGTAGCCACCGCTCGCTCCAGCTCAAGAGAACGTCTTTGACCAAAGTGACTGCAGCCTCAGGGTCATCGAACACTCGATCAGGGAGCAGCTGCTTGGCGGCTGTCTCCATCGAACCATACAGGGTATTGCGAGAAGATGCATTAAGCCAGAATATTGCTCGAAATTTTTCTCGTCTTTCATGCGTAGGCAATATTCAAGGGGAAGTTGGGTCTTGCCCGCCCCGCCCATCCCAATCAGTACGACGGTTAACGGGGTTGAACTGGTAGTGGCAGGGTCAAACAGCTTTCGGAGGCGAGCAAATAAGGGTTCACGTTCAACGAAATGAGTGACACGAAGTGGGGGGATGGTGTAGAACGTTTTGACCTACATCCGCTGAGGATTTGAGCCAGCAGAGAGGAGTATGGACTTACCTCTTCGAGTCCAATGACGTCAGATTTCACTTTTCGCAACAAGAGAATGATTAAAATATTGTAATTTGGCACGAATTTCTACACACTTTGTTTGGGTGCAGTTAATGGTTCGTCGAGCAACATCTCTATTGAATATAAAACCTTCTTATACCCTGGATCGTCCTTCGTTGAGAACTTCACCATGCTTATGTGGTCGCCGTGAATGGTCCCGCGATTCTCTCGGGAATCACCAATGGTGGCAGAATCATTAGGTACGATCTGGTCAATACGAGTTACACACATCACTCCGTATATAGGCGACGTACATACCTTCCCTATCCCTGTCATAGCCAATTCCTCTGAATAAGACCATATAGACAGCGTCCGCCCGTCCAAAATGCGGCTGAAACTATTCCCGATTCGATCGAGGGTTTGAGAGTCTCTTTCAAGATCTCGAATCAGATTGGTATTCGGGTTCTGCAAAGCAATCCGTGCAACAGAAGCCACCACTTTCGCTATTGAAGTCACCCCGCTTCCTCTGTGAGGTGTGCCCAGAAAGATTATGCCTCGCGTAGCGGTGAAGATCTGAGCTAAATGCGGGTGGGTGACCTGAACTTGATTCGAATAGTGGAGAGCCTGCAAGGTAACCTGTCAGGAAATTAACAAAAAAGGGGTTTCAAAGACGTACATCTTTAACGATCAGTCCACCCAGAGAGTGTGTGACAAAGATGATTCGGCGGTCGCGCTACACGAAAGTGAGATTTGAATGAATCGAATTTCCTGACGATTGCATCCGACTCACCGCATCTCCCCTCCTCAGTCGCGACAATTCCTGCACTAAATCGATTGAGTGCTGGAACAGGGTATTCAACGACGCGGGCCCATTCAGACTGACGATGTTCGCATCGTATCCCAAGGTGATAATACGGACATGCGACAAAGCCTTCTCCTTCGGTAGCAGATCTTGAGGCCAACATACATTGTCCTTGGTCCAGGTATCCTTTCGGTGACCGCGCAAGCCATGAACGAAAACGATACTTTAACTTGGAAGTCAATGCGATGGATTGATAAGCTGAATAAGGAGGAACTCACTCGGCTTTTATGGGATCGACACCCTGAACTAAGATTTCAGCACCAATGGGATGGGAGGAAGCGTCAGGAGTGCTACTAGCTGCTGTAGGCACATCGCTTGCTGCAGGCACATCACTGCCTGTAGGCACATTGCTGACTGTAGGCGCAACACTGGCTTGGAGAGGTTTCTTCTTGAAAATGCGAAACACCTTCATAAAAGTAAACAATAGTCGTAGTGCTGGAGAAACGTACGACAATCCGCAAGCCAAATGTCAAACTGCCAACACGAGGCCATTGTAGGCCATTGTGCGGAAGCCGATTGAAGCCAAATCAGTCTTCATTTGTATCTGTTTAAATACTTTCCTCACAAATCTTCCTTACGGCCCAATAAAAGGAAACCTGTCGCCAACTCCCGTAGACAACGGGGACATCTAGAAAGTCATTTGCCAAGATTGCCACTGACAATGTCAGTGCGATAAGCAAGTTCTCTGAGCAAGTTAATAAATTGTTGGCGAAGACGTAGACACTGGAACCTTGAAGCATGGCATCCGCCATTTAACGAGATACCCTGCGCAGCAATTGAAACTTGCAAGCAGACGGTGACCCAAGCGTAAAGATAGCCAGTAAGGACTGATGACAACAGTCACCAACAACGCGGTCACCGCGATGTCATGGACAGCCCCCGAGAGTAAGGGCACCTCCGCATCGTCCTCGTCGACCTCCCGTTTTCTTTATCGCGGCGCTCTTTCTCTCCCAGATTCCCTGCTTATGCTCGATGGCTTGACATTTACGGCTCATCTAGATACTTCAGACAAAAGTGCCTCCAAATTCAAACTGGATTCCAATCTTCTCCAAAACCCATTAGCGCTCGCTTTGCAGAGTATGCGTGGTAGACCCAGTCTAAAACTCCTAGGAACGTTGAAACTGAAAGATGTTTACCTGGACGATACCGGAGACGTGGAGATGTTTGTCGTGTTGCTTTGTTTGCAGTGCAATAAGCTGATTGTATCTTGAAATTATAGGGATATCCATCCCATGGCGGTACTCTCAAGAATATATTTCGAGAATATCTTTTGTTTGATACCATTTCCAAAGGCGACGAATAATCCTCCAAGATCTGAGGTTGGTGTCAAGGTTGCGTTGGGTGACGGCGGTACGTTCGTCCACACTTCAACTCCCTCTTCTCTACAAAACGACATCCAAAAGGCGGCCCAGATACAACAGAAATGTTGATATTTGCTCAGGTGGTCCCTTCTGCCGATCAGAATGGCATCCGCCTTCGGGTAGCGAGACTCGGCCAACAGCCACAAAGCATTCACCCACCTCGCCGTGCACCCCGTCCAGATGACCCTATCCCACGGAAACCCCCATTACACTTCCTCCAAAAACAATCCCTACAGAGGTCAGGGAGCCAGGATTTGAATCGAGTTGCCAATGGCCCAGGACCATCCAAAAGGGCGAAATTAATTCGGACAAAGACTGGCGAAACGGAATCTGATGTGTTTAAAATTCCAAAGATCCCAGAACCCGCCCAAATAGCCCTGTCTCCTCCCGAATTAGACCAATCGAATGGCAAGGAAAGAGACGTCTTTGGAGAAGTCTCAGAGGCAGGAAGGCAAAGAGTTAAGGGAAAGCAGAAGGAAGACACCCATGGGGTGACGGTCGATGAAAATACTTTAGAGAAGGCCAACAAGAATGTAAACTCCTTCGCCGAAGGCCTAATATGCCAATATGCTGATAATACTCATCATAGGTCATCAAGAGGGCGACGATAGAATACTTGGAAAAGGCCAAAGATCCGACCGGGAGATGTATTGATAAGGAACATGCCGATTTCAAAGAATTGTATAGCACCATCCAACGTGGCGTGGTTTTCGCCCTTGTAAGTTTGTTTTCCTTCTTTCCAGTTGACATTGCTGACTGAATCAGCGGTCAAAGATGCGGGCTGGCACATTGGATCTACGGGTCGTTGACCGCCTCATTGATATGCATGCGTTGATGTATCTTGGAGGTTGCGGAGGTTCTGCCCAAATGTTGTGGTGACACCTGTCAAAAAGTGCTGTGACATCCCATGTTGGTGAACCCGCTTTTGCAATATAATTTGCAAGATATTCCGAAAAAAACTTTTTATCCCAATAGACAAACGGAATGAGTCATTGGACTGCCAGGCTCGCCAAATTGAACCCGAAATTACTTCTTCTTCCCATACCACCATTTTCAAACTCTGACTTTGAGCAGCAACAGAACCACGACGACGGTATTATCGAAAATATTCCAGGATGCCTTATTCTGAGCAAGACTATGAAACATCTTCCCGGATTTGTGTTCCCCTCAATGTTCAATCCACTGAAATTGTGCGACCTGCTTCTGGAGAGCTCGACATTGTTCGAACTCGTCAGGATGAATTACCCAACGACACCAAGGAGAAGCAACATGTCATTCCATCACGCAATACAAAGACCATGGTAACAGTGACAGAGTACACCTCATCTGGCAGCCCTTCTTGTCATTCTTCGATGTCGCTTTCCTCTGCGACATCTACGTCTAGCGCCCTCTGTGACGAATCCGATGATATTTACCTGGGTACCAAAGATTCCTGCAGAAGGATACACAACGCTGTTCTCCACCCGACACGGACTAACTTCACTATTGGCCCTCGCGAAGACGATGTGATGCCCGATGAAGGGCCAAGTATCCCAGCGCCTCGAAGAGTCGTAGTTGAAGGAAAAGGGAAAACTCCTGAGCAAATACAGGAAATACCAATTTCTCGTAGCACAAATGTCACCAGATGCTCGAAATCTACCAATGGCACTAACATCGAGCAGAAATATTCAGGGCGTGATAACCCAACGAGTGAATTTCACGAAGTTAGTTCGATTTCCTTATAATTCCAGAAGACTGACGATTTCCTCTGTAGATTGGGGAACCGTCAACTTACTTTTTGGAATCAAGTTCAACCTCCTCTGATGGTGAAGACGATGGTCTCGCAGACCTTTCGGCGTCTGTTGCGACCATTAGGCCACCGGACCTTACGAGGACAGTCACTGAACCGCCTGAGTCGAGTTCCACCTTAGTGGTTGATGATGTTTCTGAGCCTGCGTCAAGGGCCGCTTCACCTCATTCTGACCAGAGTTACACATTGGAAGTCCGTCCCCCCTCCTCAATTATGGCGACTCCCGATGGCGAAGACCAGGATACGTACGACGATTCTCCGACAATACCGCAAGCCAACTCCCCACAGTCGCGGAGTACACCTTCACCGGCATTAAGGTCTGGGTTGCATACATCCAGAGCAAATTCCAGGCGGCAAGTTACGATGAGGGTTTCGTCACCTCCCGAACTGTTTCCTGTCCCACCTGTAGCATCTATCAGGGACAGGCGACCACGTCCTCCCAGCCAAGATGGTTCACAATCCTCAGGACCAAGCATAAGACCACCAAGTCTACCTGATCGAAGAAGCGCAGAATACCCTCGTGCTAACCATACTTCGACCTCGACTGCTCGTTCACCCTCGCTTTCACCCTTAGCTTGGGAAACAACGCCAGTAGCTCCAGGATCTACCTCTTTGAACTTTACATCAACCACTCTTGGTCCTGTGAATTATTTAACGGGTTCATGGCCGCCAGACAGACCGAACACGTCAGCCCCGAACCCACTTTGGTCGACTCCTTCTAACTTCCGGTCAGTATCCACCCCAGCGTTAAGTCATACATATCCACAATCCGGAAGGTCACATTTTCATTTTACGGAGGAAGAAGCCAGGTCATCTCCCGATTCCCTTGTGTCAGTACCCGTCACTGGTCTTTCAAACCCTCCTTCAGCTCCGCAGCGTACTACACGATTTACGGTTCCATTACCACCGTCCCCAGGATCGAGTTTGAGAACATCTGCCTTCAATTCACCATTTCCATCTGTTGCATCGACAGCCGATTCTTGGGGAACTCCGGCTACACTTCCAAGAGGAGAATCGGTATACAACCAAACTACTTTGATTCCAGGAGAGACGGCACAATGGCCAGACCCACAACCGTCACTCCCAGCAAGGAATTCAACGCCAACCTGGTTCCCGGAGTCGAGTGCGAATGGGCACAATCTGTTGTGGACGAGTGTTGACTGGCCTGCGTGGTCTGATCCAACGCATATTCCACAAGTTTCCCCGATCCCCACAGCAACTCCATCCCCACCATATATCACACCGCCTGGGTACTTGCTGATTTGTAGTTACTGTGGATCCCCTGCTCCTGCATGTGTTTGTAGACGATATGTACGGGTGGCGCCAGTCTCTACCGGAACCTCAGGGGGGCTGAGGACCCCACGACCACCTACCATGCCCCATCCAACTTTTTGGTTCCCTGATGGGACAATTATATTCGAGGTAGGTTAATAACACTCGCGCTTGACAGCAACATCATCTCATTGTTTCTCAGGTTGAAGATGTCTTCTTCAAAGTTCATAAATACTTCTTCGAACGCCATTCCGAACATTTTAGGAATTTGTTAGCCAGAAGATCGGCAGCCTCGAACATTGTGCCTGTTAAAATTCCTGATGCTAAAAAGCTGGATTTTGAGAGGTTGTTGAAGGTTTTCTATCCTTCGTGTGTTCCTACTTCGCCCCTTCTGCCTAGATATTTTTCTGAATTCTTTTCCAATTAGTAATCTTGCAAATCCTGAATTAGCGACGGTCGAAGAATGGACTTCCGTCCTTACCCTTGCAGTCAAGTGGCATATGGACGAATTAATATCGCTTTCCATTCAGGAGCTTACCCCGATCACCTCCGCTGTTGACAAAATCTCCCTTGCGAAGAAATTTGGCCTTTTCGGATATAATCTTGCGCCAAATAGCAACTATAATCGAGACTGGTTACTTCCTGCGCTCAGGGAGCTCTGCGGTAGAAACTTCCCTCTCAGATTCGAAGAAGCGCGGAAATTGGATATGTGATTTTGGCATTTCTTGTAGCCCAAATTTCGTGTGTAACCAGAATCAATGCAAATTTAGTGCCCGGCTCGACATTCGGCGCGTATTGGGGTGTTCTGGGCCACTCGACTTCGTCATCCTTGACTCCCGCACCTTTATTTCCACGAGGAGGTCCCCAATTTTAAGTGCATCAGGTGAGTTGCTGCCCAAACCTCCAATTTCACCCGCTAACTTTCCTCCCGCATGTCCCTACATTCCCTCCGACAGTTCACCCCCGAGAGTGTACCTGTTCCGTGGTTGGGCGCTCCTGGACCAATACATTGGGAAGAACAACAGATTAACACTATTGCTTCCCGAGTCCGGCTAGCGGACTCGAAGAAAAATAGAGGTAGTCTTGCAGGGCACATCAGCAGGAAGGAAGCTCCACCGAGTTTACACTCAAGCGATGGTAGCAGAGGCACTGGCAGGGAAGGGGATGTGGATATGGATATGGATATGGATATGGATATGGAAGGCGATACCGACACTGGCGCTGAGGAAGAGAACCCATTCTATCCCTTTAACTCTGCACCCCCTGGCATTCCTCCTGCGTTATTGCAAGTTAAAGTGGG